>ERZ1370068.306-contig-10277_pt1 | contig 40905 bp, 50 predicted proteins | sample MGYA00561227_ERZ1370068 | MGnify/ENA primary metagenome ERZ1370068 (study PRJEB38410, sample SAMEA6850437) | metagenome | study: Metagenomic assessment of the ecological functions of the soil: analysis of the soil microbiota associated with the... | reverse complement strand
AGTTACGTATTGCCTCGACCTCGTCCAGGTGCGGCTGACGAAGGGCTGACGAGGCGACCGCGTTTTGCCACTGGGGATCCTCGAGCGCAGGATCCGGGTCGTCGAGGGCGCACCTGCTCTTCGCGATCGACAACGCGATCGGGCCAAGATCCAGCGCGATGATCGGCGGGTACAGACTTCTCGCGCAGCAAGTTCAACCGCGTCGACGCAGGCGCTGCGGCAGATGGGCTCCGCCTTCAAGCCCATGCGTCTACACGGCCGCCATCGATCGCGGCTACACGCCGACGTCGATCATCGTGGACGCGCCGGTGGCCTCCCCGCCGGCCCGGGGCAGCCCGCTCTACTCGCCGCAGAACTACGACCGAACGATTCAGGGGCCCGGTCACGCTCCGCTACGCGCTCGAGCAGTCGCGCAACGTGCCGACGGTCAAGCTGCTCGGACAGCGTCGGCCCGAGCCGGTCGCGATTGACTACGCGAAGCGTTTCGGCTTCACCAGCAAAGCTCACGCCGCACTTCTCGCTGCGGCCTGGGCGCGACCGAGACGACGCTGCTCGAGGCGACATCGGCGCACCATCGGTCTTTCCGCACCAGGGCATCCGGATGTGCGCCTTATCCAGGTGCTGCGAGTGGCCGATCGCCAGGGCAACCTGCTCGAGGAGAACCATCCCGAGCCGCACGACGCGATCCGCGCCGACACGGCCTACGTGATGACGACGCCTGCTGCAGGGCGTCATCGACGCGACGGCACGGCGGCCACCGGCCGCTGCGCTCGACTGGCCGATCGCCGGCAAGACGGGCACGATGGACGACTGTACAGCGGACGCAGTGGTTCATCGGTTTCGATCCCGACATCACGATCGGCGTGTGGCTCGGGTACGACGAGGAAGAAGTCGCTCGGCAACGGCAGGACCGGCGCCGACAGCCGCGCTGCCGATCTGGATCGACATGTTGAAGGCCTACCTCGCCAAGCGCGGCCGCGAGAACCCGCCGTCGTTCGCAGGCGCCGGGCAACATCGTCTTCGTGTCGGTAGACAAGTCCACCGGTGCGCCGTCGAATGGAGACGACACGATCACCGACGCATTCATCGCCGGCACGCAACCGGAAGGCGCTGTCGCGCGACGGCGCAGTTGCAGTCGGGTCCCGATTCGCCATTGACCTACCCTCTGACGGTTACGGCCGGGGCCTGACCGTTCAGGTAGCCTCGGCGTTGGCGTCTCGGTCTCTCCAGTTCGACGGAGCCGAGAACCTCTGGGCGTGATGCGCCGCTTTCTTGACGATTGCGCGGAAACGCCCTACCCTGTCAACGTCCGCGAAGCGAAAAGCTGTATCTTAGGTGCCTGCACCAGGGCGTCCACGTTTGGCCCGCATGAAATCATCATTCGCTGGCAGGTGGTGGCATGGGCGAGGTGTATCAAAGCCCGCGACCCGCGACTGCAGCGGAACGTCGCGCTGAAGATTCTGCGCGAGACCAACGGGCACGATCCTCTGCGTCAGACACGTCTGCTCTTCACGAGGCGCGCTGCAAGCGCGCTTAACCATCCCAACATCCTGGTTGTTTACGACGTCGGCACCGAACGTGACGTCCTACGTCGTCTCCGGAACTGATCGACGGTAGATCGCTGCGAGATTCTGTCGCGCGGCTCTCGCCGCCGACCAGAGAGCTCCTCGATCTGGCCGTCCAGATCGCCGACGGCCTGTCGGCAGCTCACGAGGCCGGCCTCGTGCATCGCGATCTCGCCGGAGAACGTGATGGTGACACCGGACGGGCGCGTGAAGATCCTGGATTTTGGTATCGCAAAGATCATGTCACCGGGCGCGGGCCATGGCCACACCAGCCGCGCAACGGTCGCGCAGCAGTCTGAAACGGCGAGCGGGCTGCTTCAGGGCACCGTTCCATACATGAGCCCTTCGAACAGGCGCGTGCGAGGCGCGGTGGACTTCCGCCTGATCGCTCCTCGTTCGGCCTTCTGCTGCATGAGATGGCGACGGGCACACGAGCGTTCTCACGGGAGACCCCGGTGCAGACGCTGACGGCGATCATCGAGGACGAGCCGAAGCCGCTCGTAGAAGCGAATCCGAAGACGCCTTTGCTCTTCACGGATCGTCGATCGCTGTCTTGCCAAGGATCCTCACCGCCTTACGCCGCCACTGCAGATCTGGCACGTGATCTGGCGCAGCGCTGCGCGACCGGCTGAAAGAGACCCAAACCATTACCACCACGGTTCAACCCTTTGCAATCTCGCTGGCGTCGTTGGCACATGGCGGCAGCGGCGATCGCGGGTGCGACGGCGACAAAGCCCTCATCATCTGGTCCCTCCCGCGGCCATCGCAGCCAGTGCTTCGATACACCCGCTTGCGAGTGACCTGATATCAGGGGATGCCAGCCTGGTCGCCGGATGGCAAGACTATCGCCTACGTTGCCGAAGTGGATGGCTTACGACAGGTCTTCACGCGAAGTCTCGCATCGTCCCAGCGCTCGCAGATCACGCATGCGCTGATCTGACTGCCGGGATCCATTCTGGGCGCGGGACGGTGGTCGCATCTACTAAGCATTTCAGCGGCAGCCGAGGGCGACGGCGGCGTACTCGGTGAGTGCTGCCGGCGGCGCCCCCGAACCCGTGATGCCAAACGCCGATATCGCGGCACTGTCCCCTGACGGCCGCACTCCTGGGCGTTCCTTCGGCCAGACGCGGAGGGAACGTCTCTCCAGTTGTGGCTGTCTTCGCCGCCAGGTGCCGAACCGAAGCGCGTTTGCAGGACCCGCACGGCAAGCACCTTGCGGATGCCTTCTTGCGGTATGCACCAGACGGCTCCAAGCTGGCGGTCTGCCACGCGGTCGTGGCAGCCGCACTAGCGGCCCATCCCTGGATTGTGCCAACCAGCCAGGTCCTGCCACTGATGAAGTGGGTAGTGCATTTCCCGGACCGTCTACGAACTATCCTCCGAACTTCGACTGGCTGGCGGATAGCCGTCATATCCTCACCGCCGTTGAGCGGAATTCCACACAGGCCTTCACCTCTGGCCGCGGACACCGAGACCGGGCGGATCACACTGCCCGGGACGTCCGGCGCAGGCGGAGAAAACACGCTCGCCCTGTCGCCGGACGGAAGTCGTATCGCGCACGCCATTCAGGACACGAACTTCGATCTCGTGGAAGTCCCCCGCTGACGGGCTACTCACCCAGGCGCCCGCTGCTCGCCACCAGCCGCAACGAACTGAACCCGGCTGGTCACCCGCGAGGCCGGAGTTCGCATTCGTGACCGACCGGGCCGGCCAGTGGCATCCGGCTGGCGGCGCCAGGACGGAGGTTGGGAGCGCTGCCCGTCACAGGCGCGGACTTTTCCGATGAACCGACGCAGACCTTCCGACTGCGCCTTCTCGCCGGACGGCCAGAAGGTTGTGCATTCGAGCGCGTGACCAATTCCGGCGCTGCAACGGTAACGACAGTTGCCGGCGGATCGCCAGTTCAGGTCACGGCGGAGACGAACCTGTTCCTTTCGCGATTTACTCACCGACGCCGCCCGACGGCGAGTCGACGGCCTATACCGCCCGCCCCGGAAGTGGACGTCAGTGCCGACGCCGGTGGCGGATCGCCCGTCGTCCTCCATGACGTCACCGCCCAGCAGTCATCCTCAGTGGGCCCCCGGACAACAGGTGGATTGCCTGCGCCCATCGCTGCAGGGGTTGACGCTCGTGCCGCCTGATGGCAAGTCCAGCAGGGTTCTCGACGACGCGACCTGATCGTTCGGCCAGCCACACGGGTCAACCCTCTACGGCGTGAAGCAGAGCGACGACTCTCAACGGCTGAACCTGAACATAGATGTGGCCACGGGCCACGAACGGGGTGCTCAACAGCTTTATTTAAGTTCATGCCACCCGTCAACGCGCCGATCAAGGGATTTTCGCGCATGTCGAACGGGAGTTTCGCCACATCGCTCGTTCGGGTCAGATCCGATTTGTGGTCGCTCGATGACTCTTGCCGGACCCCTCCCGTTGATGAATGACTCTGGACCCGTCGGGGGCTCTAGCAGGAGGTATAAGAACAATCCACATCTCTTGAGGATTCGACAGCCAAATCCCCATAGTTCAGCTCGGCCAAGGAACTCGGAAGGGAAATTGCCATGCGCAGAGTCCTGGTCGTCGTTGGCCTGTTGCTCACCACTGTCCCACCACCCGGACGGCCGCTTCCGCCTGTGGCGATAAGTTCCTGGTCGCCGGTCTGGGGCGCCTGATCTGGTCCGGGCTTATGCGGCACCATCCCGCGACGATTCTTCTCACGCGCCCGCTGGCCGTAATACTACCGCTGCGATCCGATCCCAAGTTCCCAGGAGAGTCTGACGCGAGCCGGCCATCGCATCGAAGTGGCTAAGGAGGACGGCCAGGTCGCATCGATGCTGCAGGCGGGGCGATTCGACCTGGTCCTTGCCGGATTCGACCGATGTCGCCGCAGTCAAGGCCAAAGCTGACCTCTCACCCTCCAGGCCGACCGTCGATTTCGCCGCCGCTAGACCCAGACCTGCGGGACGCAGGAGGCTGATGCCATCAAGGCGCCCAGCACAAGTGCGAGTTTGGGCGACCCCACGGACCGCGCCCGGCCCGTTAATCTCCTCGACGATCGACTTGCGGAAATGCAGGCGCGTAGCTGAGGCTGCGTGCCGCGCAAAAGCCGTCGTAGCTCGACCGTGAACCGGAAGGTGTTCCCATGACCCAGCAGACCGAGCTCGAATCGGCTTCGGTGCCGCCGCTGTCCTGGTGCTGTCCGGCGCGCCGACGCTACCGCTCTGGCGCAAGCCTGGACTCCGCCGCAAGGCGGAAGGCGACGTGTCCATCGTTTGCCAAGACTCGTTTGTAAAGGATCACTTGTTTACCACCACGCCGTTGGATCGCGGTCACATGCTGGAGCAAGGGCGTGTTGGTGGATTTCACGTAATGGCATCACGGACAAGCTCGCGTTGAGCGTCAGTCTGCTCCACATCGCAGGCAAGTATGAGGGCGCGTTCCCCCACCCCACGGGGCTCGACACGGGCGCCCTATCATTCTAGCTTCCAAGACTTCCCGGTTTCGGCGCCAGCTGGCAACATCAGCCAGAAGTGGCTGGTCGTCACGCCCTTCGTCGGCACGGTTGCGCCGAGTCACGACCATCAGTATTGGGCGCGCTCGGCGGTTGGCCGAGATCTTCACGAGCTGCAAAGTCGGAGCGTATTGGGCCGGGTTGTTGGGCCCGATCACTGCCCGGTCTGTTCGTCAGCGGTCGCTACTCGTGCACGGCTTTGTCCAACGTGTCCTCGACATCTCGCACAACCGAAGCAACTCTCGGATCTCACGAGACTCGGCTACTTCGTAAAGCCCGAGTTCCGGATCTTGGGGTTTGTAGCGCGCGGGCCAGCTCACGCACGGCGGCATCGATCTTCCCGTGGTTGGCGTCCTGCCGGATCCTCTGCGCCAGCATCACGATCCAGATCGCCCGTGACAACTCTTCTCAATGCAGGGTTGGGGCCGGGGCCCAGCCTGATCGCCGACTCTTGACGTGTTCGGCTCCGGTGATCCCACACGGCTGCGGGACGTAATGTCCACATGCTGGAGCGTGCGCGTGACGGCCGGCGTCACCTGGGCCTTCACGACACTCACGCTGCGTGCCGCAGGCACGTCGCGCCACGGCTGTGGAGCGTGCGACGGGGAGACTCGAGAAAGCTGGCGAGGTGCATCTGTCAGGAAGGGGCGTTAGCCCCTGCCGGACGGAGCGGCTGGGCGCCGACTGGAGTCCCCGTTCAACGCGCGGTCTGGGGTGCTGGGTCGGGGCGTTGCGAGTCCGGCCGGTGGAACGTCAAGAGGAAAGCGCCGATTCTGATCCGATCGCCGTCCTGCAGGTGATGGAACGCCAATCACCAGCAGTGTCGCCAACATAAGGTGCCGTTCTTGCTGTACGACCAGATCCTCGATGACGGCAACATTCTCGCCGATGCTGATGCGCGCGTGATGCCTCGGCGACACCGTGGAAGAGAGTCAGCTGAGCACAATGGGTGCGTCCTCGCCGCGCCCCAGGATATTCTCACCGTCTGCGACGAGCGGTGTATCCGCCCCATCTCAGACCACTGCGCCAGCAGTGGACGAGCGACAACATTCGTCAGGGCGCTCTCGTCGGTTACCTCGCCGTTAAAGGCACAGCCGAATCCATGCAGGGTCCGAACGAATCTGGGCTGTCTCTGCGTCGTCCCCTGATCGCGTCCCGCGATCTCCGTGACCAAGGGGTTGGCAGGTTTGCCTCCGGACACGAACGTGTCGGGCCACAGATGCTCTTGGAGTTCCCGCCTTCGAGAGCGCCGCTGTGCCGGCGCTCGAGAAGGAGCCTCAGAAGCTCGCACGCCTTTCCTGAAAGATGAACCGGATGTTCGTGCTTCGATAGCTGCCGCGGCTTCGTCGTCGAACCGCACCTCACCGAAACGCACTTTCACGGCCGCCTCCCGCGCATTCCAGAAGAATCTCAGGATCGGCTCAAGACTCGTGTCCGAGAGCGCAATTCATATTAGCTCCTGACGCGACGTTTCGCATCGAAGGAGAGTGTCATGGTGCACAATGCCAAGCGCCCTCGGTTCCCGCGTGGCGACCATCACGCTCTGTCGCTGCCGTCCTGGGGCTGCACACAGAAGCGCAGCCTGCGCGCGCCGTCAGTCCGGATGAGGTGATCAACTGGAACGTGGTCGCACCGGCGTCGCCCTTTCCTTGGCGGGCTGAACGCGATTCAGCAATCCCGCACCTACGCGATGGTCCAGCTCGCAGTTCACGACGCCTTGAACGCGATCGATCGACGATATGCGCCATACGCCTACTCGCCATCAGAGGATCCACCGCGTCGGCTCCAGCTGCCATCGCCACCGCTGCGCATGATGTGCTCCTGAGCCAGGTCCCGGCGCAGGCTGCGGTTATCAATGCCGCTTGCGGCGACGTCCATGAGCCTGGTTGCTCCCGGTGCCTCCAGGGAAAGCGGAGTCGCACTCCGGCCACGCAGCCCCGCGGCTGCGATGCTGGTGCTGCGCGCCAATGACGGCGCGTCGGTCGTGACCCCTTACACGCCTGGGACCTCCCAGGACAATGGCAGCCACGCCCAGCCCCGTGCCACCGATTCCGGCAGGCGCTGATCTGCTGCCGGCAGTCTTGCCAGGCTGGGGGAAGGTTACTCCTTCGCGTTGAGCAACAGCGCTCAGTACGGCCGGACGGGCCGCCGTCACTCACAAGCGACCAGATGACCCAGGACTTCGAAGAGGTGAAGGGCCATCGGCGAGCAGTTCAGCACCCTTCGCACCGCCGAGCAGAGCACGATTGCTCGATTCTAAGTACGAAGGCTCACCGAACATGTGGAATCGGATCACGAGGACCATTGCCATTTCACATTCGCTCGGCTCCTGGGAAAACCGCACGAGTGCTTGCGCTCGTGAACGTGGCGATGGCCGACGGCTTCATTGCCGGGTTCAGACGCCAAGTACTATTTCAACTTCTGGCGACCTGTCACGGCAATCCGAGCCGCGGACACAGATGGCAACGACAACGCACCGTGAGCGACATGAACTGGAGCACCTACCCTAACACACCGGCGATCCGGACTACCCGTCCACGCACAGCGTGCTCGGGCGGAGCGGCTTCGGAGGTTCTCTCTTCGCTTCTTCGGCTCCGGACGCTGTCGCCTTCACAGTTACCAGCGGCGCGCCGCTTGCCGGCATCACGCGCTCATTTCAGAGCCTGTCGCAGGCCGCCCAGGAAAACGCGGACTCTCGGGTGTATGCGGGGATCCACTTCCGCACGGCGTGCCGCGACGGCGTCGAGCGGGGACGGAGGATTGAGGAAGTTCACGTTCACGCACTACCTGGGAGCCATCAGTAGATGTCGCGAGCGGTGCGCCTGGACTTCTCGCGAGAGCGTGCATCTCCGCGCCTTGAACAGGAGAAGTCTAGGCGCCGAACGGCTCCGCGGTGATTTCCTGCGGTGCTCGATCCGGCTTTCGTTGCGCTCGGGCGCGCGATCGTGTCCTTCGCGCGCTTCTCGCGCGTTTCGGGACGCTTCGCGTTCTCGAGCCAGGTGACCCACTGCTTCCGGTAAGACGGCGCCTGCGCCAGGCAGGTGGCCCAGGCGGTGGGACTGCGCTTGATGAGACGTGCAATCTCGTCGGGGACCACGTCCGGGCCGGCGCCACGACTGCCGGGCGACCTTCGTCTCGGCGGTCGGGCCGCGTTTCCTGCCGGCGTCGGTCATCTGCCCGGCATCAACCATGCGCGCGAAGCGGCGGAGGTTCAGCGCTGACCAGGCGCTGCCGGGGCGCCGCGGCGTGTATCGCTGCATGTGCCTCTGTTCGTCGATACGCCGGACCGGGCCGTCAATCCATCCGAAGCAGAGCGACTCCTCGACGGCCCTCGTCGTAGCTCACGCCGCGGATCCCGGTGTGGCGCTTGTAGAAGACGATCCAGATTTCGTCGCGCGCGTCAGTGGTGCTTTTCGAGCCAGCGGCGCCACTCGGCGCGCGAGCGCGGCGTGACCGTGTCCGGCTGTGCCTTCGCCACCTCAGTTCACCGACGATCTCGCCGACCTGATACCAGCCGTCCGGCTGCCGGCCCTCGATCGCGAGCCGAATCGCCGGGCTTGTGCGATGCCGGGTCCAGCAGCGCCACGCGGACCGGAGTACCGTCCCGGCGCGACGTCACGCGGCACGGCGATCGCGTTCTCGTAGACGGCAGTCGCCGGGCAGCCACTGCCGGACGTCGGCGTCGAGCGGGATGACGGTGTCGCCGATCGCCAGCGCGAGCGTGTAGCTGCGATAGACCGGCGCGACGCCGGCGTTGAACCACCACATGTTCACGGCGGCCATCGATCCGCGCGTCACCTGCGATGGGTAATCCAGCTTCTTCAGCACGAAGCGATAGCCGATGTGCTTCTGGAACGCGTCGAAGGCCGCCTTCCAGTCGTGCGGGATCTTGACTCGACTTGAGGTTGATCGTGGACGCGTGCCAGCGGAGCGCCTGGTCGAGGATCGGCTGCAGCGGATACTTCCACTGGTGCCAGTGCTCCGGGACCCAGCAGGTCTCGAGCGCAACGGGCCTGGTCTGCCACGCGTCCTGCAGCAGCCTCCGCCGCGCGCGAGCTGCTGCGGATAGAAGTCCTTCATGTGCGCGAAGTTCCGGCCCGGCGCGCCCCATGTCGCCCCAGCAGTCGAGCCGCCAGCCGGCGCCCAGCTTCACGCCGTATCGCAGCGCGGGCAGCGCGTCGAAATTCATCAACAGCAGCGTGCGCGGAAACGCCTTGAAATAGAGGTCGATCAGCTGCTGCTGGATCGACCACGACGGCAGATACGGACCCCATCCCTCGCCCCAGTAGCCCACCGTCGAGATGTCCACGTGGTTGAGGTCCGGATGGCCGTCGTAGCGCTTGCCCGCCTCGGTGACCAGCGCGCTCCAGTCGCGCTGACGTAGAGCGGATCGTCGGCATCGGGCGACCAGATCGCGCCGTCCTTGTCCGTCTGGGCATTGGCGCGCTTCGCACCCGAGGCGATGTACCAGTCGGGCATCGCGTGCTTGTCGTCGTAGCGGCATGATCCGGATGGCCAGCCGCTGCCCGTGGCGTGCGCCTCCGACAGTGCCGTCGTCGATGATCGACCAGCTGGTAGCTTCCACGCTGCGGCTCGATCTGCGACCAGAACCAGCGCACGATAGCGCGACGCTCGACGCGGGAAGTCGACGTGTCGCGCGCCGACGCATCGGCGCCGGCGGCGTTCAGGGCCACTTCCGACCAGCTGGACGCCCTCGTTCAGCGACTGGCCGTTGAACCGCTGGAACGTCTCGATGCCCATGCCGGGGTTCACGAGCACGTCATCGATTTCGGTGGGCCTGACGACGGTCGTCTGCGCGTTCAGGCTCGCGGCGGACGCGAGCAAGCCACTGATGGCCCACGCGAACAAACGGACGCGCGGGGCTAAAGCCCCGCCGCCACGAGCACCTCGGAACCGTCGCGGCATGACTCCCTCAGCGCACACGCGAATCACATCGGAACGCGTGATGATAAACGTCTTGTCGGTCTTGAAGTCGCGGACGAGCACCGCCGGGTTCTGCGGGCGTGATCATCGGTGGCGAGCAGCTCGACGTTCGTCGAGATGTCCACGAACGGAAGCGCCGGCTGCATGATCGTCTCGACCGGCCGCGTTCTTCGCCGTCCGGGTCCGTGACGAGGTCGGAATAGAGGTGCGTTTCGTTGAGCGATCCGACGAGGCGCTTGTCGTGCGTGATCGAGATCTGCGAGAAGTCGTGCTCGCGCATCAGCTGAACCGCCTTCTCGACCGGTCTCGCTGGCCTCGATCGCGCAGCAGCTCGCCGGACACGGCCCGAGGCCGACCAGGCTCGCGCGCCGTCATGCCGCTCTTCTCGAGGAAGCCCTTCTCGCGCATCCACTCGTCGTTGAACATCTTCCCGAGATAGCGCGAGCCGTGGTCGTGGAAGATGACGACGATCACGTCGTTCGTCGGTGAAGCGGTCGCTTGAGCTGCAGCAGGCCGGCCATCGCCGAACCGGCCGAGTTGCCTGCGAAGATCCCTTCCTCGCGGGCGATGCGGCGCGTCATGATCGCCGCGTCCTTGTCGGTCACCTTCTCGAAGTGATCGATGACCGCTGAAGTCGACGTTCTTCGGCAGGAAGTCCTCGCCGATGCCCTCGGTGATGTACGGGATAGATCTCGTTCTTGTCGAAGATGCCGGTCTCCTTGTGACTTCTTGAACACCGACCCGTAGCGTGTCGATGCCCCAGACGCTGGATCTTCGGGTTGCGCTCCTTCAGGTAGCGGCCGACGCCGCTGATCGTCCCGCCCGTGCCGACGCCGACCACCAGATCGCGTGATCGTGCCGTCGGTCTGCTCCCAGATCTCGGGGCCGGTCTGCTCGTAGTGCGCGTCGCTGTTCGAGAGGTTGTCGTACTGGTTGGCCTTCCACGCGTTCGGGCACTTCGCGCTCGAGCCGCGACGAGACCGAGTAATACGACCGCGGGTCCTCGGGCTCGACGTTGGTCGGGCAGACGATGACCTCGGCGCCGAACGCCTTGAGCGCGTCGATCTTCTCCTTCGACTGCTTGTCGGTCGTGGTGAAGATGCACTTGTAGCCCTTCACGACGGCGGCAATCGCGAGGCCCATGCCGGTGTTGCCCGACGTGCCTTCGATGATCGTGCCGCCCGGCTTGAGCAGGCCGGCCCGCTCGGCGTCCTCGATCATCTTGACGGCCATCCGGTCCTTGATCGAGTTGCCCGGATTGAACGTCTCGATCTTGGCGAGCACCGTCGCCTTCACGACGCCCTTGGTGATCCGGTTGATTCGCACGAGGGGCGTGTGACCGATGGTGTCGAGGATGGTGTCGGCGATCTTCGTCACTGTCCCAGAGTATACATTCGCCCACTTGCACGGCCGGGCTTGCGCGGTGACGGGCGCGGATAGTACTACACTCATCCCCAGACGTGAGCAGCGAGGTGACATGGAGGCACCGGTCCCCGACAGCGATCCGCTTTGGTGCAGGACGCCGTCATCTACCAGTTGCACGTCCGCGCCTTCGCCGACAGCAACGGCGACGGCATCGGCGACTTCCCCGGCCTGATCGGAGAAGCTCGACTACCTCGCCAGCGCTCGGCGTCTCATGCCTGTGGCTCCTGCCCTTCTATCCGTCGCCCCTGCGCGACGACGGCTACGACATCGCCGACTACGAGGACGTGCATCCGGACTACGGCACGGTCGGCGGACTTCCGCGCGCTTCCTTCCGAGGCGCCCACGACGCGCGGCCTGCGCGTCATCACCGAGCTCGTCATCAACCACACGTCGGACCAGCACCCGTGGTTCCAGGCGGCGCGGCGCGCGCCGGCCGGATCGGTCAGAGCGCGACTTCTACGTCTGGAGCGACACGAACGCGGAGGTACCAGGGCGTCGCGCATCATCTTCTCGGATACGGAGACGTCGAACTGGTCGTGGGACCCCGTGGCCGGCGCCTACTACTGGCACCGCTTCTTCCACCATCAGCCGGACCTGAACTTCGACAACCCGCACGTGCGCGAGGCGGTGCAGTCAGGTCATGCGCTTCTGGCTCGACCGGGGCGTCGACGGCATGCGCCTCGACGCGCGTGCCTATACCTCATCGAGCGCGACGGCACGGCCTGCGGCGAGCCTCGCCGGAGACGCACGAGGTGCTGCGCGAGCTGCGTCGCGAGCTGGACGCAGCGCTACACGGATCGGATGCTGCTCGCGGAGGCCAACCAGTGGCCGGGCGACGTGCGGCTCGTATTTCGGCGAGCGGTGACGAGTGCCACATGGCGTTCAACTTCCCGCTGATGCCGCGCATGCTACATGGCGCATGCGCCAGGAGGATCGCCACCCGATCGCCGAGATCATCCGGCCAGACGCCGGACATCCCGGCCACGCTGCCAGTGGGCGCATCTTCCTGCGCAACCACGACGAGCTGACGCTCGAGATCGGTGACCGACGAAGAGCGCGACTCACATGCGCAGGTCTACGCCGCCGACCCGCGGATGCGCATCAACGCCGGCATCCGCCGGCGCCTCGCGCCGCTGCTCGAGAACAGCCGGCGCGCGCATCGAGCTCGCTCAACATGCGCTGCTGTTCTCGCTGCCGGGCACGCCGGTCATCTACTACGGCGACGAGATCGGGATGGGCGACAACATCTACCTCGGCGATCGCAACGGCGTCCGCACGCCGATGCAGTGGACCGGCCGATCGCAACGCCGGCTTCTCGCGCGCCGACCCGGCGCGCCTCTACGCGCCGCTCGATCATGGATCCGGTCTACGGCTATCAGGCCGTCAACGTCGAGGCGCAGGAGCGGTCGCCGTTCTCGCTGCTGAACTGGATGAAGCGGATGATCGCGCATCAGGCGGCAGCATCGCGCGTTCGGGCGCGGCGCCGTCCAGTTCCTGCGGTCGTCGAACCGCGTGCTGGCATACGTGCGCCAGTTCGACGGCGAGATCCTGCTCTGCGTCGCGAACCTGTCCAGACACCCGCAGCCGTCGATGCTCGACCTTCACGGCTTCGAGGGACGCGTGCCGGTGGAGCTGCTGGGACGAACACCGTTCCCGCGCGTGGACCCTGCGCCCTATGCGATCTCGCACTCGGGTCGAACGGCTTCTACTGGTTCAGGCTGCGCGAGCTACACCGAGCCGCAGGCCATCGTCGAAGCCAGTGCCCGTCTCAACGCCGAAGCCGCTCGACGATCTCGGCGCGCCGCTGCTGCTCGGACGCGTGTGGACCTCCGCGTTCGAGCGCGACGCGGCAGATCCTGGGAGCGCGACTACCTGCCGCGGCATCTCGCGACACGGCGCTGGTTCGCCGCGAGAGCCCAGGCGCTGCGCCAGGTGCACATCCGTGATCCTCGATGATCGTCGGCGGCGCGGAGCCAGTGGTCCTCGCGCTGCTCGAGGTCGTCTTCGAAGACGGCGCGCGTGAAACACGTCTTCCTGCCAATGGCGTTCAGGGCCGCGCCGGCGGTCGGATCTGTTGCGTGCGTCGCCAGATCTCGTCGTCGCACGCGTCAGCGCGCGCGCGCTCGGGTGTCCTTCACGAACGGCTCGACATCGGGGTCGCCGAGGCGCTGGTGGACTGCATCGCCCGGGAACGACAGATGCCGGCCGCTCAGGACGATTCGTCGCGAAGGCGACGACGGCCTTCGCGGCGATTCAGGGCGCGGACGCCACGCTCAGCGTCGAGCGCGCGGCAGCCGACCAGGTGAACACGACGTTCCATCTGGGGCGCCGGCTGACCCTGAAGCTGTTCCGTCGCGTCGAGCCGGGGCCACACCCGGAGTGGAAATCAGCCGCCACCTCACGGAGCGCGTGCACTTCGATCGCGTGCCGCCGCTGGCCGGCATGCTGGGAAGGCAGCGCGACGGCGTCGCGGCACTGGCAGTCCTGCACGGCATGGTGCCCGACTCGGTCACCGGCTGGACGGCTTGCGCTCGGCGAGGTAGACCGCTACTTCGAGCGCGTGGTCGCGCTGCCGGGCCCACCCGCACTCCAGGGCACATCGGTGGTTCGCCGAAGCGCTGGCAAAGCTCGGAGCGCGAACAGCGGACATGCATTACGCCCTGGCGACCGCTGCCGGCGAGGAGGCGTTCGCGGGACGTCCCATGAGTCCGGACGCGACGTGTTGCAAATCGCGTTGCAGATGCGCCGCCGCGCGCCGACGCAGTTGGTCGCGGAGCCGCGGTGCTCGACGAAGCAGACGCGCTCGCGAGCGTTCCGCTCGACGCTCTCGCTGTACGATCCACGGCGACTACCATCTCGCGCAGGCCCTCTGGCACGAAGGCGATTCACGATCATCGACTTCGAAGGCGACCCCGAGGTCCCGCTCGCGGTTCGACGCACCCTGCGGTCACCGCTGGTGGACGTCGCGGGGATGATGCGGGCGTTCATGTATGCCGCGCAAGTCCAGGCTGGCCGCGTGGCGTGAACGGGAACCGGAAACCGCGCGGCGTCTTTGAACCATGGGCCGACTTCCTGGTCGCGTGCAGCGGCGAAGGTCTTTCTCGATGCGCTACCGCACGACGGCGCGGACGTTGGCCGGACAGTCGTCGACCCGCGCGTTCGACGCGGTGCTGCGGTGCCTGCTGATTGCGCGCGACCTGGAGGACCTCGCGCGCGAAATGCGAGACCGCCCTGCGATGGCGACCGTTCCCCTCACCGCGCTCGATGCCCTTCTTGCGGGGGAGATGGCCATAGGAGCCTTCAGACTTCGTCGTCGGCCGTCGCCGTGCCGAGCGTGCCCTGACGCCTTCTTCATCAGGTAGCTCTTGATGAACGGGTCCAGGTCGCCGTCGAGCACGCGGTTGACGTCGCCGACCTGCTCCTTGGTCCGGTGATCCTTGACCAGCTGGTACGGGTGCAGCACGTAGCTGCGGATCTGGCTGCCGAAGGCGATGTCCTTCTTCACGCCGCTGATCTGATCGAGCTTGGCCTGCTGCTCCTTCATCTTGCAGATCGAAGAGGCGCGCCTTCAGGACCTTCATCGCCGAATCGCGGTTGCGGTGCTGCGACCGCTCGTTCTGGCACGACACGACGATGCCGGTCGGCAGGTGCGTGAGGCGGACGGCCGAGTCGGTGACGTTGACGTGCTGGCCGCCGGCGCCGCTCGAGCGGTAGGTGTCGATGCGGAGGTCCTTTTCGTCGATCTCGATGTCGACGTCCTCCGGCAGCTCCGGCCAGACGAAGCACGCGGACGCGAACGACGTGTGCCGCCGCGCCGCCTGGTCGAACGGCGAGATGCGGACGAGACGGTGGACGCCGGCCTCGGCCGACAGCAGGCCGTAGGCGTAGTCGCCGGTGACCGTCAGCGTCGCGCTCTTGATGCCCGGCCTCGTCGCCCGGCTGGTAGGTCGATGAGCTCGCGCTTGAAGCCGCGGCGCTCGGTCCAGCGCATGTAAATCCGCAGGCAGCATCTCGGCCCAGTCCTGCGACTCGGTGCCGCCGGCGCCAGGATGGATCGTGACGATGGCGTTGCGTGCGATCGTGCTCGCCGCCGAGCATCTTGCGGGTTTCGGCGGTCTCGACGTCCTTCTGGAACTCGTCGAGGCCTTTCAGCGGATCGCCGTCGACGCGGCTCGCCAGCCTGCGCCCACTCGACGAGCACGCCGAGATCGTCGGCGCGGCTGCTTCAGCGTGTTGCTGGAGCGTGATCTCCTCGTCGAGCCGCCGGCGGCGCTGCAGAAGCTTCTGCGCCTCGGCCTGGTCCTTCCAGAAGTCGGGCTCGGAGACACGGGCCTCGATGCGATCGAGCTCGGCACGTGATGCGAGCAGCGTCAAAGATAGCTCCGGAGATCGGAGGTCCGCTTCACCAGATCCTGATATCGCCGTACCTGCTCGTCGAGAACGAACGCCACGCGGTCTCCATCAGGTCGACTAAAGCTCGTACGCATTGAGTGAGTGCACCGTCTGTGCGTAAGGGCCGAGCTTTAGCTCGGCCATCCAAACTCCAGCATATCAGACGCCGGGTCAGGCTTTCCTGCGCCGCCCGATGGGCAACAGCGCCACGACCGTCACCGCAATCGACGACCAGACGATGAGATCGCCGGTTCGCCCGTAGATGGTCAGCCCGTCAGGAGACGCACATCGGCGGTCCACGCGCCCTCGACGAGCAGATCCGAGGCCATCAGCACGCGCCCGTGCGGATCGACGACGCCGCTCGATCCCGGTGTTGGCCGAGCGCACGAGATACCGGCCCTGCTCGATCGCCCGCATCGCCGCCATGTTGAAGTGCTGCCACGGCGCCGACGACGGCGGCCGAACCACGCGTCGTTGGTGATCGTCGTCAGGAGCTCACTCGCCCTCGAGAACGCCGCTTCGCCGGATGAGATCCGGATAGACGACCTCGTAGCAGATCGCCGTGGAGACGGCGGCGTCACCGAGACGGCAGCGTGTTCACCCGTGGGCCCGGCGAGAAGATTGGACACGGCCTCGACCAGCGGCGCCGCGAAGAACAGCAGCCGACTGCATCGGCACGTACTCGCCGAACGGCACCAGGTGCACCTTGCGATGAGACGCCGCCCAGCGTCCCGTCGGCCCTTCAGCATGAAGGCGGCGTTGTAGATGTCGCGGCGGCGTGCCGGCCGCCGCCGCCTCCCACAGGTCGCTGCCGATGAGCATCGACGTGCCCGTCGTCCCGCGCGAGCGTCCGCAGCGCGTCGGTCTCCAGGCTCCGGCGCGCCGAAGTAGAACGGCGTCGCGACTCGGGCCAGAGCACGAAGCGGCGCGCCCTGCTCGATCGTCGTCTTCGTGAGGCGCACATAGCGTTCGAAAATCTCGCGCGCCGAGCGCTGACTGCCACTTGTCGTCCTGCGGGACGTTGCCCTGCACGATGCCGACGCGCAGTGGCCGCCCGCTGGAGACGAGCTGATTCGACGACAGTCGCGCCTGTCCCCAGAGCACGATGCCGGCCACGACGAGCGCCGTCGCGCGAGCCGGCATCCATCGACGGTGCGGCCGAGGATCCCGCGAGCCACGCGAGCGGCGTCGGACGCTCCGTCGCGACAAGGCACGAGACGCCGAACACACCGGTGACTGAGGCGAACTGCGCGACGGGCAGCGCGGGCACCTGGCTGTAGCCGAGCAGCACCCACGGAAAGCCGCCGAAGATGGCGAGGCGGCCGTGCTCGGTGGCGGTCAGACGGCGGGCGCCAGCCACAGCGCATCGGGGACCATATCGCACCAGCAGGCACGTCCGAGCACCGCGGGAAGATCGCCGGGAACAGCGCGAGGTAAATCGACCAGCAGCCCGGCGATTGTCGTGGCCAGCGGCACGCTCAGGCCGCCGTAGCGGGCCATCACCCCGCCCGTCCAGTAGATGGTGCCGGCGAAGTAGACCGCGCCGGCAGAGCAGGCCGCGCAGGAACGAGAGCGGCGCGGATGGGGACGGTCCCGTTCACGCGTGGCGGCACAGTCCCCAGAGCCGAGGCAGGGCGGTGTCAGCGCCACGCAGGCGAACGCCGGATGACCGAAGCGCGGGAAGCTGAGCGCGAGCAGCCCCGGAGAGGAGGGCTAGTGCGTAACCCAGGGGGCTGAACTGCTCTTCCTTCTGGAGCTTGCTCGCGATGCGGTCGGCGTCCGCGCGGTTCTGGTAGCGGCCAACCTGCACACGATAGACAGGAGGCTTCCCCGGCAGCGGGTTTACGACATGCGCAGGATACCCCTTCCCCGCCAGGCGCTTGACGACGGCGTCGGCTTCAGGCGGTCGCGCAGCGCCGTGAGCTGCACGGCGTAAGCCGCCAGACGTCACAGCCGCAGGCTTGTCGCTTGATCCACGGGAGCGGGCGGCTCGGGCTTGGGCGCGGCCTTCTCCGCCAGCGCGGCCTTCTCAGGTCGCTGCGGCCTTCGGCGGCGCGGGCCTGCAGGCGCAGTCGCGGCCGGGCAAGCGTTTGGCCCTTCGCCGGCGTCGCGAGCGCGGTGTCTTTCGGCTTGTCTGCCGTCAGGTCGCTTGTAGGCCGACGTGTCTTCGTCGGGCGTCGGCGGCGTGGGCAGGTTGGCCTGCCCCTTCGTCGCCGCGCTCGGGTGCTGGCGCTGGCGGCGGGGCGATCGGCGCCGGCGCCGCCTGCGCGCGGTGTCTCGAGCGCGGCGCTCGGCGTCGTCTCGCCGCGGCCGCTGCGAACACCGCGACCGACCATGACACCGCAGAGGAAGATGACGACCGACACGACGGTCGCCGCCATGAACAGGAAGATAAGCTGCTTGCCGTTCGGTTGTATCTCGTGGAACCCGTCGTCGCTCATAGTTTTCCGAGCCGGGGCCGGAGAGCTCGACCGACGAGTGTAACACCCCTATGGGGCCTTGGGCGGTTGAGCCCAGCTGCTGAAACAACTTCGTCGCGTCGTCAGCCCGGGTGAGAGCGCCAGCGCGCGCTCGGCTTCCTTGCGCGCGCGGAGGCGGGGTCCTTCGCCTGGACGTAGGCCTCGGCCAGCGCTTGATGGGCGGCGGCCGTCTCTTCCGGCTCCACAGCGAGATCTTCAGCGCCTCGATCGCCTCGCGCGTACGGCCCGCCCGGAGGTGAATGCGGCCCACCAGCAAGTGCGCCTCGGACTGGTGCGGCGATAGATAGATGGCGCGCTGCAGTTCGGTGAGGGGCGCTTCGGTCGTCCTCGCGCTCGTAGAACCGCCGGCCGCGATCGAGATGGAAGGTCGCCATCTCCCGCTGCTCGCGCTGTTCGGTCGCGACCAGCGCGGAATCCGTGCGGCCCGATTCCGGCGCCTGGCAACGTGCTGACGGCGTTCGAGATTCGCGCGAGGACGGTGGTGCCCTGACTGGGGCGGTCCTCACCTTCTTCGTATGCCGCCGAGAGGCGCCGGGCCGAGCTCGCGCTCGCCGCCGGCTTCCGTGGCCGCGCCCGTCGAGTCGAGCGAGGCGGCCGGGACGAAGTGCGCGTCGGCGTCCGCGGGATCGCCGCCGTACGCTCTCGCGCGCAGCCGTAGGGCCGCCGCGTTGTCCTGCTCGCGCCAGTAGGCGTAGCCGAGGTTGAACGTCGCGTCGGCCGACGGTTCGAGCTCAACGGCCTTGTTGAAGTAGTATACGTCGCGCGGCCCGGTCTGCGCGCGGTCGCTGGCCGGCGCAATTGGATGACGCCGAGGTTGTTGAAGACTTCAGGCGCACGGCGCCTGCGGGGCGAGCGCCTGCAGACGATCCGAAGGCATCGTCGTGCGCTTGAGGTTGATCTCCCGCGAGCGCCGCCGCGGGCAGCGCCTGACGCCGCAGTGGCGAGGATACGGCGACCGCCAGCGCGACGGTGCGGGCGCCCTCCCAGTCACCGCCGTCGGCGTGAACGCCGGCGAGCGCCAGCGCGCGCGGTCGAAGTTTGGCGCCGAGAGCGATGGCCTTTTCGAGGTAGGAGCGTTCGCGTGGCCGGCGTCTCGCTCAGCAGGCCGCTTGACGAAATACTCAGTGCGCCGCGAGCGGCGGGTGTTGCTGCTCGACGATCGGCGGTCGGCACGGTGGCGCCGGGTGACAGCCGCCGCGCGCCGCTCGTTCGATCGTGGCCAGCACATCGGCGAGTGCACCGCGCACCTGGAATGTCGCGCTGACCCGGCCCGTGTCGATGCGCACGGCTTCGACGTCGAGCGCGCGAGCGAGTCGCCGCCGGAACGTCATCTGCCCGCTCGACGACCGTCGACGCGCCAACCAGCTGGCCGATCTTGATCGTCGTCGCGCTGGTGAGCGTGGCGCGCGAGGAGACCTGCAGCCGCTCGAAGGCGCGGACCCGCTCCTCGCGCGTGAGCGCATTGCCGCCCAGCGCGTTCAAGTCATCGGCGAGCAGCATCGCCACGGCCTCGCCCAGCCACGCCGCGCGCGGATCGCTGCCGCCTTCGAGAGGGGCACGCACCAGCGTCGGTCCCGTGACGACGACCTGTGCGGCGAGCGGCGATGCCGCCCAGACGGTGAGCACGGCAATGAGCGCGCGCGGCGGGACGTCATGCGGAAGGGCCTCCGGCGCGACCAACCGGCAGCCGCTTCGACCGGCGCGCCGACTCCCATCCGCACCTCGACGTGGCACGCGGCGTCGCCCTCGCGCCTGACAGGCGGTCAGGCTGGCGGAGGCCTCGATGTCGAGCCGGGCGAAGGACGCGCCTCGACCGCCGACGCGTAGAAGTAGCAGAGCGGGTGCGTGGCGCGGTCGCGCACGCCGCAGAAGATCGAGCTGCGGATGCTCAGGCCGCCGAGGTCGCGTCGAATGCGCATGCCGTCGCGCGGCTGCCCGTGTAGGCGGCGTGCACCAGGTTTCGCGCGACGCGCAGGTGGCGAGCGCGCGGCGCACAGGCGCGGCATCGACGCGAGCACGCCGGCCGTGCCACGGCGGGCAATTCATCGACCGTCCAGTCGGCGGCATATCCGCCCGCGCGGCGCGTGACAGCCTCGTAGGCATCGCCTTCCGTGCGCGGAAGCTGAGCACGGCGTGTGAGCGGCGCCAGCTGATGGTGCCGTCGCGGAGCCTTGCGGATTGAGCCAGTTCTCGTAGAACTCGAGTCGGTCCGGCAACTGATCCGCGATGCCCTGATGGAGCGCGGCGACGAGCACGCGCCCGATTCCCGCGTCTCTCATTTTCTGCTAGATTGAATGGATCGAGGCGCTGAACTGGCATGTGGAGTGCGGCCATCCTCGCCGGCGGCCGGCGCGGCGTCTCGGCGGGCAGGACAAAGCGCGCTCATCGTTGACGGCGTCCGGCTCCTGGATCGCCAGCTCGCGGCATTGCGCTCGCTGACCGATACCATCCTGCTCGTGCGGCTATCCCGGTCCTGCGCCCGCATCATGTGTCGTCGTGCCCGACCGCCGGCCCGGCACCGGTCCGCTCGGGCGATCGCGACGGCGCTGTCAGTGAGCCACGACCGAGCGCGGTGCTGGTCGTGGCGTGTCGACCTGCCGTTCCCTCACCACGCGCATCTCGAGTTCCTCGGCGCGAGCCGACGAGGACGCCGATGCCGTGGTGCCGTCAGCGGCGGACGCTGGCAGCCGCTCTGCGCGATGCCCGCCAGCCGTGCCGCGCCGGTTCTCGACGCGGCCATCGATCGCGGTGAGCTCGCGGTCCACGCGGCCGTCGCGCGCTTGAATCCCACGCTGATCGCTGGCGACTCGCTGGCGCCGTTCGATCCGGAGCACCGGCTGTTCGCCAACATCAACACGCCCGGACGACCTCGGACACTGGGGCGCGAGCAGCGGCCGGAATCATGCTGCAGCCCCTGAGACGAGTCAAACGACGAGCCGATGATTCTTCCTGTTCACGACCTCCTCCGCGCGCGCTGTCGGCGCTGCTCTCCGATCAGCTCGGCCTCGCGCCCGCCGATCAGCCGTCGATCGTCATCGACTACCCGCCATCGCGCGCGCTCGGCGATCTCGCGCGTGCCGGTGGCCTTCGAGCTGGCGCGCCGCCTGCGCAAGGCGCCGCGCGTCATCGCGCAGGAGATCGCCGCCGCGCTCGGGCACGGTCGACGGCATCGCGCGCGTCGAGGCGGCGCCGAACGGCTACCTGAACTGTCTTCCTCGATCGCGCCGGCGTTCCTGCGCGCGCGACTCGCGCTGGCGCGCCGGCCGCGCCGCCCGGCCGACGACGCGGGCAAGACCATCGTCGAGCACACGGCGATCAACCCGAACAAGGCGGCGCACATCGGCCACCTGCGCAACTCCGCGCTCGGCGACACGCTCGTGCGCGCTGCTGCGCTTCCGCGGCGCGCCGGTCGAGGTGCAGAACTACATCGACGACACCGGCGTGCAGGTCGCCGACGTCGTCGTCGGCTTCCGCGAGCTCGAAGACCAGGACGCTCGACGGCGTGCGCGCGCTCGCGGCGACGCGACGCGCTTCGACTACTACTGCTGGGATCTCTACGCCCGCGTCACGGAGTGGTATGCAGGCGCGACAAGGCCCGGCTCGAGATCCGCGCGCGCGACGCTGCACGACATCGAGCACGGCGGCAACGCACACGCGCAGCATCGGCGCCTTCGTCGCCGACGCGCATCGTCCGCTGCCACCTCGAAGACGATGCGCGCGGCTGAACATCGACTACGACCTGCTCACCTGGGAAGGCGACATCCTGCGCGCTGCAGTTCTGGGCGCACGCCTTCGAGATCCTCAAGCAGACAGGGCGCGGTGTTCCTGCAGACCGAGGGCCGGCTCGAAGGGCTGCTGGGTGATGAAGATCGACGACGAGGCCGAGGGCCGGCACGGACGGCGCGAGGCCGGCGACGCGACGGCCGAGGACGAAGACCGCGCGAGAAGGTCATCGTCCGATCGAACGGCACGGTCACCTACGTCGGCAAGGACATCGCGTACCAGTTCTGGAAGTTCGGCCTGCTCGGGCGCGACTTCTACTACCGCCAGTTCGCGACGCGGACGGACGGTGCGCCGCTGTGGGCGACGACCAGCGATGCCGAGCGCGCGGACGCCGGTCATCCCGCCGTTCGGTGCGGCGCGCGACTACCTGCAGCGTCATCGATGTGCGGCAGTCACTACCTGCAGAAGCTGCTGAAGCAGGCGCTGGCCGCGATGGGCCATCCGCGGAAGCCGAGCACTCGACGCACTTCTCATGCGAGATGGTGGCGCTCTCGCACGCGACGGCGCGAGGGCTCGGGCTACGCGCCGTCCGGACGAAGACGCGAGCAAGCCGTTCGTCGAGGTCTCGGGACGCAAGGGCCTCGGCGTGAAGGCCGACGACCTGATGCGATCGACTGGACGAGAACCGCGGCGGAGCAAGTCGCCAGCGGAACCCCGATCTGTCCGCCAGGCGATCGTGCGCCGCATCGGCCGGCAAATCGCGCGTCGGCCGCCGTCCGCTACTTCATGATCAAGTACTCGCGCGGCAAGGTGATCGCGTTCGACATCGACGAGGCGCTCAGCTTCGAGGGCGAGGCGGTCCGTATCTGCAATACGCGGTGGTCCGCGCCAACAACATCTTCTCAGAAGCTCAAGGAGCGGCTCGGCGTCGGACGACACGGCGCCGTGCGGTCGAGCCGTCACCGGTCGCCGGACGCGCTGACCGGGGCCGACGGGGATCACGAGCTCTGGGCGCCTGGTGCTCGAGGCCTCCCGGCTCGACGAGGTCGGTCGAGCAGGTCGTGCGCTCCGCTCGAGTTCTGCGGTCCTGGCGAAGTATGCGCTTCGGCCTGGCGCAGGTCGTTCAACGGCGTTCTACCACCGCGCCCCGATCCTCAACGAGGAGCGGCGAGGACGTCAGCGTCTGGCGCGCCGCCGCCGCGGCGTACTGTCCGCGCTGCCAGCTGACCGCGCGCTCGACTTGATGGGCATCGAAGTGCCCGCACGTGAGGATGTAATCGTGGTTCGCATCCGGCATCACCCGCTGTCATCGCGTCGCCGACTACATCCAGGCCGTCGCCGCCTCGGGCGCCGAGCCCGTCGACGCTCGGCGCGTCCACCACGGGCCCCAGGGGCCTGCTGAAGGACCTCGACGGACTGGTCCTGAGTGGCGGGGGGCGGCGATGGACCCGGCGCTGTTCCAGGAGAAAGCGCCGCACCCTGCCCTAGCTCTCCGGCCGAAGGAAGGCCGAAGTGATGCCGCCGAGAGCGCGACATCGCGCAGCCCTCGAATCCAAGACGCCCGTGCTGGCCATCTGCCCGCGGCATTCAGGTGCTGAACGCTGGCCGCCGGCGGCACCGTCAGCGTGCCAGGACGTCCCGACCGCAGGTGCGGCACTCCCTGCGCCGCACCGCATCGACAAGCCCAAGGACTTCCCCGCGCACCAGGTCGCCCGTCAGCCACGCGAAGCTCAAGAAGCTCTGCTTGCCCCTGCTCAGGAGACGGATGCGTCCCGGCCCATCGTCGAGGTCAACAGCCGCCACCACCAGGCGGTGGCAGGCGCGCTGGCGCCAGGCACTTCCACGTCAGCGGCAGCGGCCGACGGCGTCATCAGAGGCGCTGGAGCCGGACGATCCAGAGCGCGTTCTGCGGTCGGCGTGCAGTGGCACCCGGAGAACTTCGGCGCTGACAGGCGGTTTCCGTGAACTGTTCGGGGCCTGATTCAGAGCCGCCAGCAACCGGGGGCGCTGACTTACCAGTCATAGGCCAAACTTCAGTAGTCGTAGGGCCAAAACTTCAGTAGTCGTGGGGCCACGAAACTTCGGTAGTCGTAGGGCCGAACTTCCAGTTCGCCAAGGCCATGAGCCGCGCGTCGCGGCGCGCCATACTGTTATGGCATGACCTGCCATATGAAAGAAGACGCTGGATGTCGACGCGCGCCTGCTGCGCGGACGCCAGGGTTACCTCGGGGGCTCGGACCAACACGAGACCGTCCGGCTCGCACTCGGGCCTTGGTGCGTCGCACCAGTAGAGGGCCTTCACCCTACGCGGGGGAAATAGGTCAGCGGCACGCGACGTCCCACCTCGCCGCAGCGGACGACGGGCGCAGGTTCGGCCGGATTGATACGCACCTGCGCTGAAGCTGTCGTCAACAGCCCGACACCATCAGTCGGTGAGGCGGCGCCGGCTTCACCACGTCACCACGCTATCCAGCGGCGTTGTCGGTGAGCACTCCAGTCAGACGATCGCAACGCGTTCTGCCTTGGCGTCAGTGGCACGGAAGTTTCAGGTCCCAGGCCCTCGGCTTTCAGCGGTATTCGAACTCCCATGAATTTTCCGACAACGAAAGAATCGCGAGCATTGCGTACGCAGTCCGCCAGACCCATAGGGACAGCCACGAGGGCAGGCATCCACCTCGTGGTCCATGGAACAAACAGAATCAGTGGGACATGAAGCGCCGCGATGACAGTCATGGTGATCAAAACCACGCATGTCGCCGAGATTGCCACCGTATTGCAATGGCAACGCAAGCGTCCCACACGCTATAGTGCGGGCGCGCAAGATCAAATCGTCAATACGATCGAGTGGCCAAACGATAACGGCACTGCCGATCATCCAGCACAACACGCCCCACCAGGGCAAGGTCATAGGCTTCTTTGGGCGGAGAGGTTAGCTGGGCGTGAATGCATTCAACAATGGGCCAATGAGATTCAGCGCAGCATATCGCCGAGCACGCCGCTCAGTCAGCTCCACGTAGCCACGGCCGCGAATCGGATGCCGTCCCGGAGTGCCCTCGATATCTGAATGGCGCCCTCCCAATACCGGATGCCCGTGCGCGCGCCGACGAGCTCCTGCGCGTCGAGCACAGGCTTGATCGCGGATCGAGCTTCTCTGACGGCAACCGGATCTGCCATTCGACCGGATACGCGCCGCCGCTCACTGCCGACGATCCAGCGACGCCCTGGCGTCAACGTGAAGTCCGCGGGGCCGAGGCGCTTCGGTTGACCGGCGACGGGCACGAGCGTGCCGCTCGAGATGCGGATCGATCGAGCCATCGCGCCGGCGGAGCTCGAAGGCATCACGTCGGTCCCGTCCCTCGAGCTGCAGCGCCGAACCAGTCCCAGCCCTGCTGGTAGTTCTCGAAACGTCGTGCCGAACTCGTGATCCATCCAGCTCGCGCCGCGAAGGCCGGAACGGCTCACCTCGATGGTGACCGTCCCGTCGGTCGGCATGCGCGGTCAGCGAGTAATGCTCCGGACGCGTTGCCGGGCGTGGCGCCCTTCTGGCTGTAGCCGCGAACGCCGTTCAGCACGGCCGGGCGATCCTCGGTGAGCGTCAGATCGAAGGCGAAGTTCGATTCGCGCGCGTGCACCTTGTGCCTGCCCGTGACTCCGACCGCGCTTCCCAGTCGGCGTTCAGACCGCAAACTCGCTCGCGGGGGCGCCGGCGGTTCCGCTCCGGCCCGGTTCAGGCGCTCGGCGGAGACATGCCGTTTCCCTTCGACATCGGTAACCGCCGCGTGCGCGGAAACAGGTCCCGCACCGCGAACCCGCGACAGGGTTCTTCGGCGAGAGATCGACGCCAATCCGGAAGAACGTGGCCTGATAACCGAAGCGGCGTCCACGGCTGGTGTCGAGGTTTCCCGTGTAGTACCCACCACTCGATCTTGAAGGCGGGGTGGCTGACGTGGTCCCGCGGCACCGCGAGTGGGTACTCCGGCGAGGCCTGACGCCACTCCTGCTGTGCCATTACCGCTCGCGGCCGCGACGAGAACAAAGATTGCAGTCTTCGTCATTCGTCCTTCGTCACTCTTCCGGCCGCGCGTCGATGTCGGCGACCAGCCGCCCGGGATAGGCGCCTGCAAGGCGTGGTCACGACGAGCAGCAGGGCCGATGCCTGCAGCAGGAACGCCACCGGCACGTGGAACTGGATGGTCAGCCGAGGCTCTGCACGTTGATCACGTAGATGAGGATCAGCGCGAGCGCGGAAGCCGGCGAGAACGCCGAAGATCTGGCCGACCACGCCGAAGCATCCCCGCTTCGATCATCACCATGCCCCGGATCTGCCGCCGCCCGGCGCCGAGGTTGCCGGAGCGTGGCGAGCTCGCGCCGCCGCTCGATCATCAGCGTGATCATCGTGCTCGTGACGCCAAGCACGGCGACCAGGATGGCGATGGCCTCGAGCCCGTACGTGATCGCGAACGTGGCGTCGAAGTACGGAGCACTTCCGCTCGAAGCGACCGGTTGGTGTGGATGAAGGCTCGATGCGCTGCGCCGAGCTGGCCGAGCCGCGACCGCACCTTTTCCGGATCGCGTCCGGCACGCAGATAGACCGACAGGCTGGTCGGCCTGGCATCGCCGAAGTGGCGGACGAGACGTGCCGCGATCCATGAGCACGACGCCGCGATCGGTCGAGTAGTCGAAGTACAGCGCCGACGCGGAAGCGGCGCGGCCCGGCGAGGCGTGACCAGCTCAATCGTGCTGCCGACGCCGGCTCGAAGCGGTTGGCAAATGGCTCCGAGACCAGGACGACGTCGTTGCCAATCGCGTTGCGCATGCGACGGGGACACCATCGCGCAGCGCCTTGCAGACAGGCGCGCCGTGCTCGAGCAGAACCGGAAGTCCCCGCGCCCAGGAAGAATCAGCCGATCGCGGTGCGGGGGCGTGAGACCGAGAACCGCTCGACAGCCTCGACGTCCGGGTCCGCGGTGACGAGCGACTCAGGGCCGCCGAGATGGTCGGCTGCGCGTCGAGATTCGAGCGACGGCCCGTGGCGATGAACAGGTCAGCGTGCAGCGTCTGCGACACCAGTATGACCGTCTCGCGAAAGCTGCCGATCATCACGGCAATCGCGACCAGCATCGCGAGGCTCACCGACAGCGCGGCGACCGAGATCGACAGCCGCGGCACCGCACCTGCGATGTTGGCCGTCGCCAGCCTGGTCTCCACGCCGCCCCATCCGCCAAGCCTCGGCGTACAGCGAGTCAGCAGGATGAGCGCGTCGGGCGCGAGGCAGACCGCACCGAAACCGACCAGCAGCGCAGCGACGGATCCAGACCGGCAGGCCCTCGACCGGCGCCTGCCGCGTCGCCAGGAGGCCACTGCAAAGCACAGGGCCGAGACCATGCGCCGGCGGCGCGACGAGGCCGGGTCGATCGCTTCTCGCCCGCCGTGCGAATCGCGTCGAGCGGCGTCAGCCACTCGCTTCCCTCGCAGGCGATGCCGCTGCGGCCAGCGCCAGCACCACGCCAATCGCGAAGGCGCCCACGACGTCGACCCACGACAGGGCCGGCACGCCCGCCGCTTCAGCCACGTAAAGTGTCGTCACGGTGGACGCCGTGAAGCCAGCGGCCGCGCGTGCGCAGGGCCCAGCCCGCGGCAATGCCCACGGCGCAACCAGCGACTCCGAGCGTCAGCGCCTCGCCAAGAAACAGCGCGAGCACCGTCCGGCGCGCGACGCCGAGCGCGCGCAACATGCCGATCTCCTCGCGCCTCGCGATGACCGACATCGAGACGGTGTTGTGAACGAGAAAGAGCCCGACGAGGCACCGCCACCCACGAGAGCGCCGCCAGGTTGAACTGGAACGATGCCAGCATCCGCTCGACCTGCGCACCGCGGCGCGCCGGCCGCTGCACGGCGCAGTCCGGGGGCAGGCGCGACGCGATGACGCGCTCTGCTTCGTCCAGCCTGGCCGGATCGCCAGCCTCAGGTCCACGCGATCGACCCTGCCGAGCCGATCAGAACGCCCACTGCGCGGCAGCGATGTCCATCAGCACGAAGTTGCCGTCCATCACTCTGGCGGGGCCCTCGTTCCGGAGGAGCGCGCGAACTGACGAACAGGTGCACCGACGTCGCCCATCGACAGGGATAGCGGGCTGCCGACCACGAGGGCCGTGCCGCCGGGCCGATCCTGCTCCACCACAATCCACGCCGGATCCGATCAGCAGGCGCAGAAAGGACTCCGCGGTAGCATCACCGCTCGCCGTCTGGAGCAGGCGATAGTCGCGAGATCGGCTGGTCCTGGAGGATGTATCGGCCCCAGGACGCGCACGGCTTCGGCGCGGCCCTGGCTCACGAGCGCCATCGCGTCGCCCTCGATCACCGGGCTGACATCGCCCCATTCCCGCAAGCCACCCGAGCGCGCTCCAGCCGATCCTCAGGAGACGCCCAGGCCGGCGCCGGTGATCTCGAGGGACGTCTTGCCGGCCGCACCGTTGTCGAGCGCGGCTCGAAACCCGCCGAGCGCGCTCTGGTTCGCCAGCCGGATCGCCAGCACGACGCCCGCGCCGAGCGCGATACCACCGACGGTCGGCAGCGTCACCTGGGCTCCGCGCCTGGAGGCACGCCGCAGGATGAACCAAGCGAAACAGCGCCATCACGGCCTCAGGGCGGCCCCGCGCCCTTGCAGCGGCGCGTGATCCGCACGATCCGTCCGTCGCGCATCTGCACGACGCGATCAGCACGGCGGCCGCGACCTCGGCCGAGTGCGTCGCCAGCAGCAGCGTCACGCCGGACGAGCGGTTCAGCTCCATCAGCAGCTGACGAGCTGCGCGGGCGCCCGATTCCGAGTCCAGATTGCCCGTGGGCTCGTCGGCGACACGACCAGCGCCGGCTCGTGAACGAGCGCCCGGCGCAGTCGCCCGCGCGCTGCATCTGCGCCCGCCAGAGAGCTGCGATGGATGTGTGGCCCAGTCGATCGGACAGGCCGACGCGGTCGGCGAACACCCGCGACCACGCGTGCCAGAGCCGCGCCGGGCGGCTCACGCCCGCGCGCGGCAGCGGCAGCGCCACGTTCTCCAGCGGAGCGTCAGCGTCGGCAGCGGAGTTGAAGAACTGGAGGACGAAGCCGGACGCGCTGCGTGCTCGAACTGCACGCGTCAGCTCGTCGTCGCTCATCCCGTCGAGCGGCACGCCTGGGCGAGAGCGTGACGCTGGCCGGCTCGCCGGCCGGTTCCCATCGCCGCGCAGAGGTGCAGCAGCGTGGGCTTGCCGCAGCCCGAAGGGCCGACGATGGCTTCGCGACCTCGCCGCGCGCGACCTCGACAGGCTGACGTCGCCGACGGCGTCGACCCTGGTCGGGCCCGACAGATAGGTGCGGTGCCGGAGACGGTCGGCGAGCGAGGCGGCGGCGCCACGACCCCGATGCTGCCGGGGCGCTACCGAGAACTTCTCGCGGACGCGCGACACCGGGACGGTGGGCGTGAACGGCTTCTGCAGGAAGGCCACGCCGGCGTTGACGACCCCCGCCGAACCATCGGATGGTCCGTATGCAGCCCGACATGTGAGCACTTTGACCGAGACGGCCGCTTCGCGCAGTGCCTGCGCCAGTTCGGGGCCGCCCATCCGGGGCATCACGACGTCGCTGAGCAACAGGTCCAGCTGTCCCTCATGCTGCTCCGCCACCTCAGCGCCCTTCGCCGTTGGCGGCTTCAGACGACCACGCATACCCATATTTTTCAAGCACTTCGCGGGTGAGGCTGCGAACGCCGTCTTCTGTCTTCGGCCACGAGAATCGTCTCGGAGCCCCTGAGGGAGAGGGGTGCTGGAGCTCATTAGTATGGTTGAGCTAGAAAGATATCGTCACGCGTGCGCGCCGTCAATCCTCTCCCGCTTCATCATCATCGTATCGAACACTCCCAGCGTCTCCAACGTGCGGCGTCGCGGGGAACAGATCGAACACGTCGAGCGCAGACAGGCGGTATCCGCCGCTCGTGAGACGCCGCGCGTCGCGCGCCAGCGTCGCCGGGTCGCAGGAGACGTAAATCACCCGGCCGCGCGCCGGATGCGGCGACCAACTCGCACGATTCCGGCGAGAGGCCCGTGCGCGGCGGATCCAGGATCACCGATGCGGCCGTCGAGCGCGCCGCGCGCGGCCAGAAATCGTTCGACCGGCGCGCGATGGACGCGCACGCTCTGCGCGTAGGGCGTCGCGTTGACGCGCAGGTCGTCGGCGGCCAGGGCATCGGATTCCACCGCGTCCACTTCGCCACGCCGGTTGCCCGCATAGGTGACGCCGAACGAGCCCGCCGCCGGCGCGCATCGCACAGCGGCCCATCAGGCACGAAGGTCAGCACACGGTTCACGAGCGTCTGCAGGAGGCACCGGTTTCCCTGGAAGAAGGCCCCGACATGCCGGCCGAGGCGCACGCTGGCGTTCGCGGCACCGCCCGGCGCACCAACGACGTCGTGCACCACCGGGTCGCCGCCCCCGGCCACGAGTCGGCCTCCACGGGCGATGGCCACACCGGTCGCGCCCGCGACGCCGAGCAGCCTGTCCCAGCGTCCGCGCTCCCGCGCGTCGGCCCGGCAGGTCGAGCAGGATGGCGCGTTCAGCTGGCGTCGACGTTCTCACTCAGGTCGAGCGAGGCGCCCGACTCGATTTTCCTGTCGCCGAGCGCCTTCGAAACACCGGCAATCACCTCGAAGCGTCGAATCGAGCAGCTGCCGGCTGGTGGCCGGATCGCACAGATCGTGTGTGGCCTCGCGGTAGAACCCGATGCGGTGGCCGTGGACGTGCAGCCGCGCGCATCCGGTAGCCGTGCTCCGGCGACGCATGCGTGCCGATCGGGCACTCGACCGGGAGCTTCCCGATCCGCTGGAAGGCGTCGAGGACAATCTCCCTCTTCAGCGCGAGCTGGCGGTCGTAGGCAATGTGCGAGTAGAGGCTCCCGCCGCAGCCGGGATCCACTTCGCCGCTGCGCCGGTCGGGCGACGCCTGGTCGATGCGTTCCACCCGGGCGAACAGCACGCCGCCACGCACCTGCTCGATGCGCGCCGTCACCGCTCGTGCCGGGAATCGCGCCGGCCACCAGCGCGACCTGGCCGTCGTGACGCGCGAGCATCCTGCCGCCGGCGGCGGGCTTCTCGATGGCGAGCGTCAGGACCGTCTCCGGGGCGCGGCACGGCTACTCCACCGGCAGCGACGGCAGGCCTGCATGCTCGCGCACCAGGCGGTCGAAGGCCGCTTCAATCGCGATCGTCCACGCCTCGCTGGTCATCCGCTCGCGGAAAGGGGCCAGGTCCGCCTCTGCCTGCGCCCTCAGGCGCTCGGACTCGGCCGGCGGCGGTTCCGCCCGCGCGGCATCCGAGCAACTGTCGATCGAGCGCCCGCGAGGGCGGTCGACTGCATCGCCGCTCGCGCGGCGCCGCGCGTGCTTCGCAGGCGTCGGCATCTGATCCAGCTCGCGGACGGCGCCGTTCACCACGATCGGTGGGCACTCGAGGCGCAGCGCCCGCGCGGGAGCGCGGTGAGCTTCGCCATGGCGCGTTCGAGGCGGGTCGCCAGGCTTTCCCGCGGGCGCGGTTCGACGGTCTCGTCGGACGCTGTTCGGCTGACGCCGACGGCGCGGCGCCAGGCATCGAACATCTCCAGAACGTCGTGCTCGCAGTGATCGACGTGCACGGGACGCCGGCGCGGCCCTTTCGCGTAGTAGCGCTCGAAGTAGCGGTCGATCCCGGCGTATGCGATCTTGAGCGGCACGCCCTGCTCCGCCCAGCTGCACACTCGCGCAAAGCTGGGCCCAACGATCCGATCAGGTGTCCATCGTTCTTGCAGGGTCAGTACGCCTCGATCCTCACGGCAGTAGGCGTCGGGCGTCACAGCCAGATCACCTCACCGGCAACGACACGCTCGGTCGATGTCCCGGCGCGTATGAGCAGCGCTCCCTCGCCGTCGATCCCTGCGGTGACGCCGCGACGTTGTCCGCCATCGGCCTGCCACTCCACCGTCGACCCGGTCGCGCCCACGGCGAGCGCCGACCATCGCGCCGCCACGTCGGCGGACCGTTGCGCGCGCAGGCGCGCGAGCCACGTGGAGAACCTGCGCAGCATCGCCGCCAGACCGCGCGCCGCGGTCGACGTCCCTTCCGAGCTCGTCCTCGAGGGAGGTCGCTGCGCGCGCTGATCTCCGGCGGAAACGCGCTCGACCGCACGTTCACGCCGAACCCGACGACGACGTGCGTGAGTCGCGCCCCCTCGCGTGCGGCCTTCCGCGAGGACGCCGCCGAGCTTTCGCGCGCCGCGCACGGTGCCCGCCGGCGCGATCGACGAGGTCGTTCGGCCACTTGATCGACACCGGCAGCCCGGAGGCCGCGTGCAGCCCTTCCGCCAGCGCGACGCCGGTGGCCAGCGTGAGCCATCGCGGGCCAGTCGGCGGCGCCCTGTGCATGCCCTGCGGCTGTCGCGTCCACGCGGGACGACGACCGACACGTAGAGACCCGATCCCGCCGGCGAGTGCCACGTGCGTGGCTGCGCCTCTCCCCGTCCCGCCGTCTGCTGATCGGCGATCACGACGGCCCCGTCCGGGCACCCGTGATCCGCGAGCCGGAGCGCGAGGTCGTTCGTGGACGTCGCGAGCGGAAAGAAGATCACCTGCGCGCCGATCGGCGCGATGCCCGCGTGAACCGAGCGCCAGATCGAGCGGGACCGCAAGGTCCGCTGGCAACGCGGATGGCCGGTCGATTGCGTTCACGGGACGTCCGCTGTCTCGATCTCGAGCGAGATGTCCGAGGCGACCACCGAGTGCGTCAGCGCGCCGACCGATACCGAGCCGGCGCCGGTTTCGGCAAGCTCCGGGATCCGCGCGAGCGTCACGCCGCCGGAGATCTCGGTTCGTGCGCGCTTTCCGATCAGGCCGACGGCCTCACGAATCTCGGCCGTGGTCAGGTTGTCCAGCAGGACGATGTCGGCGCCCGCCTCCGCGGCTTCGGCCGCTTCGGCGAGGCTCTGCGCTTCCACTTCGATCGTGAGCCCGGGCGCCTCCCGCCGTGCAGACTCGACGGCCTTCCGCACGCCGCCTGCCAGCCGCACGTGGTTGTCCTTGATCAGCACCTGGTCGTAGAGGCCGATCCGGTGGTTCGTGCCACCGCCGGCACGCACGGCGTAAACTCTCCAGCGCCCGCAGCGTGGGCGTCGTCTTGCGCGTGTCCAGGATGATGATCCGCCCGGCCGCGGCGTCGACGTACTGACGGGTGGCAGTGGCGATGCCGGACATCCGCTGCAGCAGGTTGAGCGCTGTCCGCTCGGCTGTCAGCAGGGCGCGCGCCGGTCCTTCGACTTCGGCGATGACCGTGCCCTGCGGCGACCGGCTCGCCATCGTGGGCTCGCGGCGTGAACCGCACTGCGTCACCGCCGACCTCGGTAAAGACGGCGCGCGCGACGTCGAGGCCCGCGACCACCAGCGGGCTCTTGGCGAGGAGGATCCCGTGCCCATGGACGGAGGCCGGCACGGTGCTTCGCGTGGTGACGTCGCCGGTGCCGACGTCTTCGGCGAGCGCCCGGCGCACGATGTCGAGGTAGTCTGCGGGCGCGAGCGGAGCGAGGCCGCTCATGGACCCGTCGGTCCCGCCGCGGCCGGGTCGGGCTCGGCGAGCGTCACCTCGACGCCGAAGGTCTCGGACTCTTCCTGCACGAGCTCGTCGACGAACCCGGACGACCGCAGGTCGGCCTCAGCGGTGCGCAGCGCCGCCAGGTGCGCGGCGGAATCGCGAACCACCAGGCGGGCGACGGGCGTCGAGAGCTTGCGCTTGGCCTCGGACTTCGTCTTCCGCACTTCGCCCAGCACCAGCGCCGCCCTCTCCAGTGCCAGCGCTGCGCCATCATCCGCGCCTCCGATGACCGACAGCAGCTCGGACGGCTCGGGCCACTTCGCGCGGTGCACTGAACCCTGCTGCCACCAGGACCAGACTTCCTCGGTGACGAACGGCAGGAACGGTGCGAAGAGGCGCAGAAGCACGGACAGGCTTGGCGAGCAGCGCGCTGTTGGCCGACGAGGCGAGCTCGGGCCCCTGCGCTCCGTAGCGGCGCGACTTCACCAGCTCCAGGTAGTCGTCGCAGAACGACCAGAACCAGCGCTCGGTGCGCTCGAGCACGGTCGCGTACTGGCAATCCTCGAACTGCGCGGTCGCGTCCTCGACGAGGCGCGCGAGGCTGGTCAGCATCGCCCGATCGACCGGCACCGTCACCGGCCCGCGAGGCTCGGCCTGCGCCAGCGCGAACCGCGATGCGTTCAGCAGCTTCATCGCCAGGCGGCGGCCGACCTTCATCTGGCCGGGATCGAATGCCGTATCGGTGCCGGGCCGCCCGTTCGCCGCCCAGTAGCCGCACGCCGTCGCTGCCGTGCTCTTCGAGCAGCGACATCGGCGTGACGACGTTGCCCTTCGACTTGGACATCTTCTTGCGGTCGGGATCGAGGATCCAGCCCGAGATGGCCGTCGTCTTCCAGGGCAGCGAGTCGTGCTCGAAGTGCGCGCGCGCGACGGTGTAGAACAGCCACGTGCGGATGATCTCGTGCGACTGCGGCCTGAAGGTCCATCGGGAACACGCGCGCGAACAGATCCGGGTCGTCCTCCCAGCCGCCGGCGATCTGTGGCGTCAGCGACGACGTGGCCCAGGTGTCCATCACGTCGGGGTCGCCGACGAAGCCGCCCGGCTGACCGCGCTGTTCGGCCCGGTATCCAGGCGGGACGATCGGTGGATGGGTCGATCGGCAGCTGCGACTCCGCGGCGACGATCGCGGCGTCGTGTTGCACGACACCGTTGGCGTCGATCGGGTGCCCACACCGGGAACGGCACGCCGAAGAATCGCTGACGGCTCACGCACCAGTCGCCGGTCAGGCCTTCGACCCAGTTCTGGTAGCGCGACTGCATGAACGGCGGATGCCACGTCAGCTCACGGCCGCGTCCCAGCAGCGCCTCGCGGAACTCGATCGTCTTCACGAACCACTGGCGGCTCGTGATGATCTCGAGCGGCCGGTCGCCTTTCTCGTAGAACTTCACCGGGTGACTGATCGGACGCACGTCGCCGATCAGCTCGCCGCTCGCCTTCAGCAGGTCGGCGATCTTCGCGCGCGCCTTGCTCGCCGACAGTCCGGCGAGCTGATCGTAGAGCGGCCTGCGCGTCGGCGGGCGCGTCCGATTCCCAGCCCGCGCTTCCCCACGTGACCGGGCCGAGGCGTGCCGTCCATCTGGAGGATCGCGCGGACCGGCAGCGACAGCTCGCGCCACCACGTGACGTCCGTCGACGTCGCCGAACGTGCAGATCATCGCGACGCCGGTCCCTTCTCGGGATTCGCGAGCGGGTGCGGCCGGATCGGGACGCGAGCCCTGAACAGCGGCGTGATCGCCTCAGTGCCGAACAGCGGCTTGTAGCGCTCGTCGTCCGGGTGCGCGACCAGCGCGACGCACGCCGGCAGCAGCTCGGGGCGCGTCGTGTCGATCGTCGATCGTGCCGCCGCCCGCCTTCGCGAAGCGCACCTTGTGATAGGCGCCCGGCACGTCCGCGATCCTCGAGCTCGGCCTGCGCCACGGCGGTCCGGAAATCCACATCCCACAGCGTCGGGGCTTCGAGCTGATAGGCGATGCCCCGCTTCAGCAGCCGCAGGAACGCGCGCTGCGACACGCGCTGCGACTTCCGCGACACGGTCGAGTAGGTCATCGCCCAGTCGACCGACAGCCCGAGATGACTCTCCACAGATCCTCGAACGCCTTCTCGTCTTCCGCCGTCAGGCGCTCGCACAGCTCGATGAAGTTCGGCCGCGAGACCGAGATGGCCTGCTTCCCGGGCTTCTCCGGCGGCGACGAACGACGGGTCGTACGGCAGCGACGGATCGCAGCGCACGCCGAAGTAGTTCTGCACGCGGCGCTCGGTGGGCAGGCCGTTGTCGTCCCACCCCATCGGGTAGAACACCGCGCGGCCGCGCATGCGCGTGGAACCGCGCGAGCGAGATCGGTGTGCGTGTAGGAGAAAGACGTGCCCGACGTGCAGCGAGCCGCTCACCGTCGGCGGCGGCGTGTCGATGGCATACACGTTGTCGCGAGTGGCCGTCCGATCAGAACGCGCACGTGCGCTCAGCTTCCCAGCGCGCCAGCCACTTCCCGCTCCAGCCACTCGAGGCGCCGGCTTTTCCGGCAGCGCGATTGGGGCTCCCGGTCCTGTCGGTCATAACCCTCAATGGTACTGAGTCCCATGTCATGGGGAACTGAACGACGTCTCGCCCTTAGCCGAGTTCCGCGCCTTAATTCTGTCGATCTCTTCGCGCGCACCAGCCGTTCCGCGGTGCGCGACGACGATCTCGGCAGCCATTTCGCGGACGGCGCGATCGCTGATCTGCTCGACGACGCGCCGGGCGATGCGATCGACGAGCTCGGCTTCGGCGCCGGCGGACGGCGGGGTCAATGCGGACGGCGGCAGCTCGCCTTGCTCGACGGCGAGCAGCGTCGCGAAGGTGCCGGCCAGCCCGCTCTTCGCGGCCTCTCCGGTCCTGCTCTCCGGGCGTGGACTGTCGCTCGACGCTGGGCTCGACATCGGGGCCTCCGTAGCCACCGCGGCGGGTGGCGCTGGCGGTTCGGGTGCAGGCGGTGCGGTCCTGGCTGCCGCGTGGCCGTTCGCATGCGTGCGGCTGGCCGATGGCTCGGAGCGGATCCCGCGGCTCCAGGGGCGCGTTCAATCCGGCAAACGCGCGATCGAGACGCTCGAAGTAGTCGTCCACCGAGGGCGCGGCGTCGCCGGCTGCGGGTGGCGCGTTCAGCAGCACCGTCGGCGGCAGGCGCCGCGTCGTCAGGCACCGCCAAGGGCGTGATGCTGGCGGCCACGGGGCCGCTCTCGAGCAGTTCCCGCACCTTCGACACGAGCACCTGCGGCTCGAACGGCTTAGCCAGCACCGCCGAGGCGCCGACGGCGGCCACGCGCGACTCGTCGACCGGATCGAATGCGCCCGTGAGCAGGATGACGGGAATGCGCCCGGCGGGCCGGTCGCGGACGAACGTGGCCACGTCGAACCCGTTCACGCCAGGCATGCCGGCGTCGGCCAGGACGATGTCGAACGGTTCGGCGTTCAGGCGCGCGACTGCCGCGGCGCCGTCGCTGACCGCCACGACCTCGATGTGCTCGTCGGCGAAGGTGAGCTCGATGACTTTCTGGATCGTGACGCTGTCGTCGGCGAGCAGCAGCCGCTGGGCCATGCGGGGAGAGTGCGGCAGGGTGCCGGAGGGTCGAGACGCGCGCGTCAGACGCCGGCCCGCGGACGCACGTGCTCGCGGACGAACGTGACGATGTGTCCTGCATGGGCGTGCCGGGAAGGAACACGCCCTTGACGCCGATCTCCTTCAGGCGCGGGATGTCCACGTCGGGAATGATCCCCCCACGACGACGAGCACGTCGTCGAGGCCCTGTCTCGTGGAGCAGGCTCCATCACGCGCGGGCAGATGTGGTTGTGCGCGCCGGAGAGGATCGACAGCCCGATGACGTCGGCGTCCTCCTGCAGCGCGGCGCTGACGATCTGCTCGGGCGTCTGGCGCAGCCCGGTGTAGATCACCTCCATGCCGCGCGTCGCGGCATCGCGCGCAATCACTGTCAGCGCCACGATCATGCCCGTCAAGCCCGGGCTTCGCGATGACTACTCGAATCTTGTGCACTCTGCGCTTTGCGCTTTGCACTTGCGCCCAGCACTTCCACTTAGCACTCAAATGGCTGCCTGCTCCTCCCACTCCCCCACACCTCGCGCAGCACGTCGCACATCTCACCGAGCGTGGCGTAGCCGCGCACGGCGTCGAGGATCGGGGCATGAGATTGTCCGGGCCCGCGGCGGCCGACCGAATCCGATGGAGTGCAGCCGACACGGCGGCATGGTCTCGCGTGGTCCGAGAGTGCTTCAGGCGCGCAGTCTGAGCATCACCCGCGGCCTCATCGATGTAGAGGATCTCGACGCGGCGGCTCGTCGGTCGCCACGTACGTCGTTCACGCCGACGATCACCTGCTCGCCACGCTCGACTGCCTGCTGGAACCGGTAGGCGCTCTCGGCGATCTCGCGCTGGGGAAGCCCTGCTCGATGGCCGCCACCATGCCGCCCAGCGCATCGATGCGCTCGAAGATACGCGAGGGCGTCGCGCTCCAGCTCCGACGTCAGCGCCTCGACGAAGTAGGACCCGCCGAGCGGGTCGACGACGCCGGCGACACACCGCTCTCGTGCGCGAGGATCTGCTGCGTGCGAAGCGCGAGCGTGGCGGCCTCCGCGGTCGGCAGCGCCAGGCGCCTCGTCGAGCGAGTTGGTGTGGAGCGAGTTCGTGCCGCCGAGCACGGCGGCCAGCGCCTGCAGCGGCCGTCCGGACGACGTTGTTGTAGGGCTGCTGCGCCGTGCAGCGAGACGCCGGCCGTCTGCGTGTGGAAGCGCAGCTTCCACGATCGCTCGTCCGTGGCGCTGAAAGCGATCGCGCATCACGCGCGCCCAGATCTTGCGCGCGGCGCGGTAGCTGCGCGATCTCCTCGAAGAAGTCGGAGTGCGCGTTGAAGAAGAACGACAGGCGCGGCACGAAGCTCGTCGACGTCGAGCCCGGCGTCGACGCCGCACTGGACATGCTCGATGCCGTCGCGCAGCGTGAAGGCCAGCTCCTGCGCGGCCGTCGAGCCGGCTTCGCGGATGTGATACGCCGCTCACCGAGATCGTGTTCCAGCGCGGCACTTCGCTGCGCGCAGAACGCGAAGACGTCCGTGATGAGCCGCATCGACGGGCGCGGCGGGAAGATGTATTCCTTCTGCGCGATGAACTCTTTCAGGATGTCGTTCTGGATCGTGCCCGAGAGCGTCTGCCAGTCGGCGCCCTGCTGCTCGGCGACGACCAGATACATCGCGAAGATCATCGGCGGCCGGCGAGTTGATCGTCATCGACGTCGTGATGTCGCCGAGCGGGATGCCGTCGAACAGCGCTTCCATGTCGGCGAGCGAGGCGACGCGAGACGCCGCACTTCCCCACTTCGCCGAGCGACAGCGGGTGATCCGGATCGCGGCCCATCAGCGTCGGCAGATCGAAGCGCGACGCTGAGGCCGGTGCCGCCGGCGCGCGAGCAGCGTGCTCGATAGCGCGCGTTGGTCTCTTCGGGCGTGCCGAACCCGGCGAACTGGCGCATCGTCCAGAGCTTGCCGCGGTAGCCGGTCGCGTGGATGCCCGCGTGTGCGGGAACGACGCCGGGATCGGCGAGGTCGCGGTCGTAGTCGACCGACGCGACATCCGATGGCCCGTAGACGCGGCCGACTGGCCTCAGCGAGATCGTCCGGAAGTCGCGGGCGCGCTCGGGCCGGCCGGTGATGATTTGATTCGCGCCCGTTTTCATCCGAGCGCCCAGTATACGTCACCGTCCCGCGGGCGGCGGACCGCTGAACCGTCGTGGTATCAGTCAGTTGCGACGAGCGTCGCGTGGCTTGACGCACTTGTCGGCGCGGCGCTACGCTCAGTCGCTTGCGTGGGACCGGGCCAACGCGCCCGCGCGGGAAACGAGCCACATGCCTGGTCACGACACCATCTTCGGCGCGATGCTGCGAGGAGTTCGACGGCGCCGCGCGCATCCTCAATCTCGAGCCGGGCATCTGGCGCATCCTCACGCACGCCCAAGCGCCAGATCATCGTGTCGTGCCCCATTCAGATGGACAGCGGCGAGATCGAGGTCTTCACCGGCTATCGCGTGCAATACAACATCACGCTCGGACCTGCGAAGGGCGGCATCCGCTACCACCCCGACGTCTCGCTCGACGAGGTCACCGCGCTCGCCGCGTGGATGACGTGGAAGTGCGCGGTCGCGCACGATCCCGTTCGGCGGCGGCAAGGGCGGCATCATCTGCGACCCGACGCGCATGTCGCGGCGCGAGCTCGAGGCGCTCACGCGCCGCTACGTCGCCGAGATCATCGACGCCATCGGGCCCGGAGAAGGACGTGCCCGCGCCCGACGTCAACACCAACGAGCAGGTCATGGCGTGGGTCATGGACACCTACTGCATGCACGTCGGCCACACGGAGACCGCCGTCGTCACCGGCAAGCCCGTCGAGATGGGCGGATCGCTCGGCCGCCGCGAGAGCCACCGGGCCGCGGCGTCATGATCGTGCACGCGCGAAGCCGCCAAGCACCTCGGGCATCGACATCACGAGGCGCCACGCGTCGCCGTTCAGGGCTTCGGCAACGTCGGGTCGGTGTCGGCGGATCTGCTCTCGAGATCGGCGCGCAAGATCGTCGCCGTCACGGACTGGAAGGGCGGCGTCTTCAACGAGCACGGCCTCGACGTCCCGAAGCTGATCGAGTGGACGCGCGAGCACAAGACCGATCGACGGCTTCCCCGGCGGCGAGCCGCTGACCAACGAGACAGATCTTCACGCTGGACGTCGACATCCTGATCCCGGCCGCGCTCGAGAACCAGATCACGATCGAGAACGCCTGCAACATCAAAGCCAAGGCCATCGCCGAGGGCGCCAACGGCCCGACGACGCCGGAAGCGCACCATCTGCTGCACGAGCGAGGCGTGTTTCGTCGTGCCTGACATCCTCGCCAACAGCGCCGGCGTGACGGGGTCGTAAGCTCGAGTGGGTGCAGAACCGGCACGGCTACTACTGGACCGAAGCCGAGGTGAACAAGCAGCTCGAGAGAAGATGGTCGAGGCCTACAACGTCGTGCTGAAGATGTCGCTGAGGCACAAGACCGACCATGCGCACGGCCGCGTGCGTGGTCGCCATCGATCGCGTGGCGACGGTGACGAGACTCAGAGGATGTCGCGTAGGGGAACTGACGATGTCGGGTCTGTGGCGTAAGTAGACCGAACTTTAGTTCGGCCTAACCAACGCCGCATATT
>ERZ1370068.9533-contig-8305_pt1 | contig 40906 bp, 46 predicted proteins | sample MGYA00561227_ERZ1370068 | MGnify/ENA primary metagenome ERZ1370068 (study PRJEB38410, sample SAMEA6850437) | metagenome | study: Metagenomic assessment of the ecological functions of the soil: analysis of the soil microbiota associated with the... | reverse complement strand
TGTACTTCCGTTCAGTTACGTATTGCTCGACGGCAGCCGCATTATCTCAAGCACCAGCCCCGGATCTGGACTCTACCTCGCCCAGGGTCCCTGGCTCACCCGGCGCCGACCGGTTTCCGCGACTGGCAACACGGCCAATCGTTCCGCCAGGCCGGAGCGCGCGATTTACCGGTTGTTAGCCCTCGCTGGCCCTAGCTCTGGCCGGGCCGCACTCCGTGAGCGGGATGCGGCTATCTCGGGGCGAGACCAGACCATGGCCGCAGAACGGCGCGCAAGGGCGAGGCGTGAAATCACGTTCGAGCGCGGCTTCCCCGCGCATATGATGGGCATCGACGGTACCTGGCGGCGCGAATGCAATCCGTTGGAGGACGTCTCCGAGACCGGCGCCAAGCTCACGGTCGAGGGCTCGGTCGAGGGCCTGCATCTCAAGGGAATTCTTTCCTGCTGTCATGTCTTCGACCGGCCTCGGCCTACTCGCCGCTGCGAGCTATCTGGCTGGGTCAATGGCGACCAGATCGGCGTGTCAATTCTCAAGCAGGGCGACAAGAAGAAAAAAGGCGGCGGCTGCCAGGCGCGGCGCGCAGCCGGCCGAGGCTTGAAACCCGTCCTCTCCGCGCCGTCGCACGGCCGTCACGTCCGGCAACTATGGCGTCAAGGCGCATGCGCCACGCCGATCAGCGCGTGATATGATCTGCGGCGCCGACAATCGATCGTTCGAGAACCCTGAAAATGTCGCGTCAATCCCACCGAAGCCATGGTCCTCGCCGCCGGTCTCGGTCGCGCATGCGGCCCCTGACCGACCATATGCCGAAGCCGCTGGTGCGGGTGGCGGGCCAGCGCGCTGCTCGGATCATGTGCTCGACAAACTCGGCGAGCGCCGGCGTCAGCGAAGCCGTCGTCAATGTGCATTATCTGCCTGACCAGATCATCGATCACCGTCAGGACCCGCAGCGCGACCCCGCGTGATCATCTCCGATGAGCGCGACCGAGGTGCTCGGCAACTCGGCGGCGCGTCGTCAGGGCGCTGCCGCTGCTCGGCGCAGACGCCGTTCTTCTCCGTAGTCAACGCCGATACGCTGTGGATCGACGGGGTGCGATCCAACCTGGCGCGGCTTGCGGAAGCCTTCGATCCTGACGCGCATGGACATCCTGCTGTGTGATGGCGCCGACCACCAGCAGCATCGGCTATGGCGGACGCGGCGACTATGCCATGCTGCCCGACGGCGCGCTGCGCAAGCGCCGGGAGCATCAGGTGGTTCCGTTCGTCTATGCGGGTGCCGCGATCATGTCGTGCCGGCGCTGTTCGCCGATGCGCCCGCAGGGCGAATTCTCGCTGACCAAATTGTTCGATCGCGCCAACGAGCAGGAACGGCTGTTCGGCCTGCGGCTCGGATGGCGTCTGGATGCATGTCGGCAACCCCCGACGCGGTGCAGGCGGCGGAAGAGGCGTTTCTGGCGATGGCGTGGCGTATCGCCGACTGTCGTCATTGCCGCGAGGCGGGGCATGCAGTGCACAGCCTCTCGGCTCAATCACGAACGCCTCTGCAATATGGGATCACCGGGCTTGGTGCGCGGGTGACGACAGCGCGCTTTGAACTGGGGCCGACGGCGTCGTCAATCGCGACCGACAGGAAATCGCCACCTATATTGCAGCCTGATCCCAGATCAGGCAGCCGCTGCGCGTTTTCAGCGTTCCCGTCTCCGCGCCGTTCTTGCGCACCGTCATCGCCGCGCTGGTCGATGGCCAGGCTGGTCGATGGATTTCGAGGCGCGCACAGAATCCGGCCAGGCTGGCGCAGGCGACGCTCTATCTCGCCGACCCGGCGCGCCGGACGCATGGCGCGCGGAAATCTTTCTCGACGAGCTGAGCACCGACGCCGCGGTGTTGCCGCGCATTCGTCGCGCTCTCGGCGACATCGACGAGGACGAACTGGCGTTCGCGGAAGAGGCCGAACAATATCGGCGGCGCGGCGCCGCTCGACATTCCGCCGACGACTCGGCGAGCTCGAGCGCCGGCTGACGCTGGCGCAGGCTGGTCGCGGCGTGGGCCAAGAGCCCGGTGCTCGGCGCCGCTGGTGGTCGGCGGCCCGGCATCGACGCTGCGCTCGGCCGGCGATCTGGCGCGGCTGATGGACGACATGGTCACGCGCGGCGTCGGCTGGGACGCGCTCGACAGACTGGTGCCGGATCAGCTCGATCAATATTGGCAGCATTCGCTGGAATTCCTGCGGATCGCGCGACAAGGCATGGCCGGCGTCATCTGCGCGAGATCGGCAGGATCGAGCCGGCGGCGCGGCGCGATCGCTTGATCGAGGCGGAAGCCAGCGCGCCTGACCGCGCATCATGACGGGTCCGGTGATCGCGGCAGGTTCGACCGGCTCGATGCCGGCGACCGCAAAATTCCTCCACGCCGTGGCCGGTCTGCCGCACGGCGCGGTGGTGCTGCCGGGGCTCGATACCGATCTCGACGACGATAGCCTGGCAGCATCGATCGGCGGCATCACGGGACGCGCAGGGCAAATTCACCACGCCGCCGGCGTCGAACCATCCGCAATTCGCGATGCACGCGCTGCTGGATCGATTCGGCATCAAGCGCGGCGACGTCGAAGATCTTGGGCGACGCCGGCGCCGCATGGGCGCGATGTGCTGGTGTCCGAGGCGATGCGGCCTTCGAACGCGACCGCGCAATGGCATCGACCGGCTGGCGCGAGCCGGAGTATCGCCGAAAGATTTCGCGCGGCATGACGAATCTCGCCGTCGTCGAGGCGCCCAATCCCGAGATGGAGGCGCTGGCGATCGCGGTCGCGATGCGCGAGGCGCGGCATCTCGAGCAAATCGGCGGCGCTGGTGACGCCGGATCGCGCGCTGGCGCGGCGGGTGATGGCGGCGCTGCGGCCGCTGGAATCTCGCAATTCGACGATTCCGGCGGCGACGCGCTTGATGGACACGCCGGCGGGCATTTTCGCCCGGCTCGCCGCGGAGGCGGCGCCAAAGGGCCTGAGCCGCCGACGCTGCTGGCGCTGCTGAAGCATCCGCTGTTCCGGCTGGGCGGCGCGCAGGCGCGCTGCAGCGGCGCCATCGAGGTGCTCGGAACTGGCGCTGTTGCGCGGCACGCGGCCGCAGGCGGGCAGCGGCGGCCTCGCGCGCGATTTCGAGCGCTTCCGCGCCGAGCTGGCCAAGCTGAGGCGCGGCGAGACGTCTTCGCTGCATCGCTGCCGAGCAGCGGACCAGGCTCAGGGACGAGGAGCTCGATCGGGCGCAGTCAGCTGATCGCGCGCGTTGCAGGAGGCGCTTGCGCCGCTGGAAAGCGTCGCACTCATCAAAGCCGCTATGATTTTGCCGAGCTGGCGCAACGCCATCGCGAGGTGCTGATGGCGCTGTCGCTGCGATCAGCACGGCGTCGCCGTCGTCTTCGAGGATCAGCCAGGGATCGGCGCTGGCGTCGCGCGTTCGACGATCTGCTCGGCAGGCAGAGCAGCCGAAGCGGCCTGATGGTCCAGCTCGGCGACTATCCCGAAGTGTTCCAGACCGCGTTCGCCGACCGCATGGTGCGGCGGCCGGAATCGGCGACGCGCATGCTCGCATATCTACGGCCAGCTCGAAGCGCGGCTGACGGAATCCGACCGCGTCATTCTCGGCGGGCTGGTCGAAGGCGTGTGGCCGCCGGCGCCGCGGATCGATCCCGTGGCTGAGCCGGCCGATGCGGCATGAGCTCGGCCTCGATCTGCCGGAGCGGCGCATCGGCCTCTCCGCGCATGACTTCGCGCAGTTGCTCGGCGCCGACGACGTGATCCTCGACCCATTCCGGCAAGGTCGGCGGCGCGCCTGCGGTGGCCTCGCGCTTCCTGCACCGGCTGGAAGCGGTCGCGGGCGAAGCGCGCTGGAAAGCCGCCAAGGCGCGCGGGCGAAAATATGTCCGCTTCGCCGCCGAGCTCGACCGGCCGGACAAGGTCGAGCCGATCCCGCAGCCCGCGCCAAAACCGCCGCGCGCGACGCGGCCGCTGAAACTGTCGGTGACGGCGATCGAGGACTGGCTGCGCGATCCCTACACGATCTATGCGAAGTCATATCTTGCAGCTCGACGCCGCTCGATCCCGTCGACATGCCGCTGTCGGCCGCCGACCGCGGCTCGGCGATCCACGATGCGCTCGGCGAATTCACGCAAGACCTTCGCCGACCGCACTGCCCGACGATCCCGCGCGCGTGCTTGCGCGGCATCGGCGAAATATTTCGCGCCGCTGATGGAGCGGCCGGAAGCGCGGCGCTGTGGTGGCCGCGCTTCCAGCGCATCGCCGCATGGTTTGCGGATTGGGAGATCGCGCGCGGCGCGACAATGTCAGCAGCGATCGACGCCGAGATCAGGGGCGAGATCAAGATCCCGCTCGACAACGAGCGCACCTTTATCCTCTCGGCGCGCGCCGACCGGATCGAGCGCCGCCGCTGACGGCGCTTCGCGATCCTCGACTACAAGACCGGGCAGCCGCCGACCGGCAAAGCAGGTGCGCATGGGCCTGTCGCCGCAGCTCACGCTGGAAGCGGCGATCCTGCGCGAAGGCGGCTTTGCAGAACATCGACGCGGACTCCTCCGTCAGCGAGCTCGTCTATGTCAGGCTCAGCGGCAACAACCCGCCGGGCGAGCAGCAAGACGCTGGAGCTGAAGATCAGCAAGAGCGATCACGCCGCAGCCGCCTGACGAGGCCGCCGACTATGCGCGCGGCGAAGCTGGAAGAGCTGATCCGCAAATTCGAGGACGAGAACCAGGCCTATACCTCGCTGAACCTGTCGATGTGGTCGAACCGCTACGGCGCCTACGACGATCTCGCCCGCATCAAGGAATGGTCGGCGGCCGGCGGCTCGGGATCGAGGAATGGTGAAAGCGCCGCGCCCGATTCCGCCGATGCGCGTCCGCGACACGCAGGCGCGCGCGTCCGATCCCGACCGGCCTCCGCGTTCGTCTCGGCGAATGCCGGCTCGGGCAAGACGCATGTGCTGGTGCAGCGGGTGATCCGGCTGCTGCTCGAGCGGCGTGCCGCCGGAAAAATCCTCTGCATCACCTTCACCAAGGCCGCCGCCGCCAACATGGCGGAGCGCGTGTTCACGACGCTCGGCCATTGGGTCACGCTCGACGACGACAGCGCTCGATGCGCGCGATCCGCGAGCCGGCATCGCGCATCCCGACGCGCGACTGCGCAGATGCGGCGCGCAAACTGTTCGCCTGCGCGCTGGAGACGCCGGGCGGCCTGAAGGTGCAGACCATCCACGCGCTGTGCACGCGGCTGCTGCAGCAATTCCCGTTCGAGGCCAATGTGCCGGCGCGCTTTGCCGTGCTCGACGACCGCGACCAGAACGAGATGATGGAGCGCGCCAATCTCGCCGTGCTGCTGGAGGCCTCGCGCGATCCGGACAGCGCTACCGGGCCGCGCGCTGCATGACGGCGATGGCGAGCGCCGCCGACGTCACCTTCAAGGATGTGGTGCGCGAGGCCTGTCTCAGCCGCGATCATTTCATGGCGCTGGACCGACGCCGCCGGCAAGCGCCGATGCCGCCGCCGCGCAGATGTCCGCGGCGCTCGGCGTCGATCCCGGCGATCGCATCGAGGACGTCGAGCGCGAGATCGTCGACGGACCGAACCTGCCGCGATCGCGATGGGAAGAGATCGCAGCCGTTCTCGACACCGGCAGCAAGTCCGATCAGGACCAGGCGGCACGGCTGCGCGAGGCGCTGGCATTCAGCCGGCGCCGCGCAGGTCGACGAATATCTCGGCGTGTTCCTCACCGAGCGAACGCACGCCGCGCAAATCGGTGGTGACGAAGAAATTCTGCGACGAACAATCCGGCGATCGGCCGCCTGTTCGAGGCGGAAGTTCGCCGTCTCAGCCCCTGATCGAGACGCCGCCGCGCGGTGATCGTCCGCGACCGCACCGAGGCGCTGCTGCATATCGCGACCGCGGCGGCGGCGAACTACCGGCGCGAGAAGCAGGAGCGCGGCCTGCTCGACTATGACGATCTGATCGACAAGACGCTGGCGATGCTGGACCAGCGTCTCCTCCGGCTGGGTGCATTACAAGCTCGACCGCGGCGTCGACCACGTGCTGATCGACGAGGCGCAGGACACCAGCCCGCGGCAATGGGACATCGTCGCGCATATCATTTCCGAATTCACCTCCGGCGCCGGCGCGCGCGACGGCGTGATGCGCACGGTGTTCGCGGTCGGCGACGAGAAGCAGTCGATCTTCTCGTTCCAGGGCGCCGCCCCGCGCGAGTTCGACTGCGCCGCCGCGCGACTGAAGAAGAAGTTCGAGGATGCCGGGCTGAAATTCGATCCGGTCATCGCTTCACCTATTCGTTCCGCTCGGGACCGGCGATCCTGCAATCGGTCGACCATGTGTTTCGCGACGAGGACGATCTACCGCAGCATCCATGCCGGTGAAACGGCTATCCGATCCACCATGCGCTGGCCGACGCCGGGCCCGAGCCTGATCGATCTCTGGGAACTGGCGATAGCCGACGACAGGCAGGACATCGAAGGCTGGCGCGCGCCGTTCGACGGCGTCTCGGTGACGAGCCCCGAAGTCAAGCTCGCCAGGCGCATCCAGGCCGAGATCAAGTCGCTGGTCGACAGCGGCACCATGACCGGCCATGCCGGCAACCGCCGTCCGCTGCGCTATGGCGACATGCTGGTGCTGGTGCGGCGGCGCGGCAACGCCGTTCGACGCCGTGATCCAGGCGCTGAAGCACGCCAATATTCCGGTCGCCGGCGCCGACCGGCTGAAACTGACCGAGCACATCGCGATCATCGACCTGATGAATCTCGCCGACGCGCTGCTGCTGCCGCAGGACGATCTGGCGCTGGCGGTGGCGCTGAAAAGCCCGCTGTTCGGCCTCGACCGACGACGATCTGTTCAAGCTGGCGTGGCAGCGCAAGGGATCGTTGCGCGAGGCGCTGAACCGTGCACGCCGCGACGGACGGCCGGTTCAGGGACGCCGCTGAGCGCCTCGAACAATGCGAGCGCCGCTTCGTCAGCCGAAACGCCGTTTGCGTTCTATGCCTGGCTGCTCGGCGGCGACGGCGGCCGGGCGCGGATCCTGCGGCGGCTCGGCCATGAGGCCAACGACGCGCTCGACGAATTTCTCGAGCTGGCGCTGACCTATGAGCGCAAGGCGCCGGCCTCGCTGCAGGGTTTCATGGCGCTGGCTGCGCGCGGCCGACACTCGAGGTGAAGCGCGACATGGAAATCTCGCGCGACGAAGTCCGCGTCATGACGGTGCACGGCGCCAAGGGGCTGGAAGCCTCGGTGGTGTTCCTGGTGGACACCACGACGTCGCCGTCGGATACGCAGCGCCTGAAGCTCATTCATCTGCCGCAGGGCAATGCCGCCGCAGCGCCCGGCGTCGTGGTCTGGGCCGGCACGGAAGGCCGAAGATCCCGCCGCGGTCGCCAGCGGCGCGCGCGGCGATGCTGGGCGAGACCGAGGATGAATATCGCCGCCTGCTCTATGTGGCGATGACGCGCGCGGCCGATCGCCTGATCGTCGGCGGCTGCATGCCCGGCAACATGAACACGCGTGCGCAAAATCTCCTGGTACGATCTGATCGTCAAGGGCCTCGCCAATTCCGGACTTGCAGCTGCAGGAGATCGAGACGCCGGACGGCGCGGTGAAGCGCTATTCGCGGCCGGAGGACGCTGCGCCTTCCGCCGGCAGCCGCCGCGCCGGCTGCGCCAGCGCCGGCCGATGCTGCCGTCATGGCTGCTGCACACCGCGCCGCGCCGGAGATCGCCGCCGACAGTCTGCTGCGCCCGTCCGATCCCGCCGAGGACGAAAGCCATCGCGCATCCGGACCGGCGAGATCCATCGCGCTGCGCGCGCGCGCGCTGCAGCGCGGCACGCTGGTGCACCGGCTGCTGCAATCGCTGCCCGATGTCGCAACCGACCGCCGCCGCGACGCGCGCGCTGCAATATCTCGCCCGCAACGCCGACGGCTGGACCGATGGCGAGCGCGAGGCGCTGGCCGGAGGCGTGCTGGCCCTGATCGCGGATCGCGCGCTTCGCGCCGGTGTTCGCGCCGGGCAGCCGCGCCGAGGTCTCGATCGTCGGACGGCTGGACCGGCCGGGACGGCCGCCGGCGCTGGTTTCCGGGCAGATCGACCGGCTGGTGGTGACGCCGGGCGAGGTCCTGATCGTCGATTACAAGACCAACCACGCCCCGCCGAGACGCCGCGGCCGAGGCGCCGCGGGCTATGTCCGCCAGCTCGCGCTCTACCGGGCGGTGCTGGCAAAGCTTTATCCCCAGCTGCCGGTCCGCGCAGCGCTGCTTGGACCGAAACGCCTGAATTGATGGAGATTTCCGCCCCCGCGCTGGACGCGCGAACTGGCATCCCATCATCTCGGCGATGACCGAGCTTGACCCGGCAAGAGCCGCGTTCATAGGTTGACGCCATGATCCACGGCGGCGATTCTCCGCGCCGCCTTCTTCCAAACTGAACGAGGTATTCCCATGGCCGTTGGCAAGGTTTCTGACGCCGATTTCGAAGCCGAAGTGCTCAAGGCGACCGGCCCGGTCGTGCGTCGATTTCTGGGCCGAATGGTGCGGCCCCTGCCGCATGATCGCGCCCGCGCTCGACGAGATTTCCGGCGCGATGGGCGACAAGGTCAAGATCGTGAAGCTCAACGTCGACGAGAGCCCGAAGACGGCCTCGAAATACGGCGTGATGTCGATCCCGACCCTGATGATCTTCAAGGGCGGCGAGATGGCCTCGCGCCAGGTCGGCGCCGCGCCGAAGGCGAAGCTGCAGCAGTGGATCACCGCTGCGGTCTGATCGGTTTGCGACTAATAGTTATTGTTGGAACGGCCGGCGACATCGCCAGCCGTTTCGTTGTTAGCGTATCCAACCCTGTCGCCAGCGCCGATGCGAGTTCCGGCTGGCCATTCTGCCGCGCCAGCGCCGGCCATCGCCTCGTGATCGTAGGGCACGTGGCGGGAACGTCACGCGCCAGGTGCCATCTGGTCGAGCTCGAGGATCGCGTAGCGCGCGCATCCGGCGTGCCGGCCTCCACGACGATGCGCGATATGGATGGACGTCGCGATAACCGGGGCGAGCCGACGCTGCCGGGATTGACGATCAGCCGGCCGTCACGAAGCCGGACCGCGCGCGCGATATGGGTGTGGGCGCAGAGGATCAGCGACTGCGTGATCCCATCGGCCGCCGTCTCGATCGCTTCCAGCGACGACATCCGCACGGTGCCGTCGGGCAGCACCGTCTCCAGCCAATAGACCTCGTCGTGTGCCGGGCGTTGCGTGGCAGAGAAAGACCTGATCGCGAAACACGACAGCGTCGGCGGCACCGTACGCAGCCAGTCAGAGATGGCCAGCTGTCGAGCTGCGCATGCGCCGGCCGGTCCCATGATCCCATCTTCTCCGGCGGCCGGTCGATCAGATAGCGGTCGTGATTGCCGAGCACGTGCACGGCATCGAGCGCCATCAGCGCGTCCATCGTCCGCCGCGCATCGAGCGGGCCGCTTGCCATGTCGCCGAGATTGACGATCGTCATCTGATGCCCTGCGCGCGGATGTCGGCCATGCACGGCCTCCAGCGCCAGATAGTTTCCGTGCACATCGGCGATCGCGGCAAAACGCATGAGGTCTATCGCTCGGCGGCGTGCCGTTGACGGCCAAGCACATGGCCCGGCAAGATAGAGCGAGCCCGTGATCAGGATGCGCGGCGGCACTTCATAGGCGAGGCTGCGACAGCGGCTGCAGCGCGGCCTCGACGCTGGCCGCATTCTCCACGCGCATGCCGAGCGCGCGCGGCGTCCGCCAGCCGGTCCGGCGGCATCGCCGTTGTCGCGGCCGGGGATCTGCGACCGCCGATGATGTGGCGGGTCAGGCCGGCGAAATTGGCGAGGAAGCGCGCGCGCATCCTTGTTCGCCATCATGCCGACGATCACCACCAGCGGGCGCGACACCCGCTCTTCGAGATCGCCGAGCGCGGCGGCGGCGACGCGCCCGCCCTCGGCATTGTGGCCGCCGTCGAGCCAGATTTCGCAACCCTGCGGCCCCTAGCTCGACCAGCCTGCCCGACGACCAGCCGCTGCATCCGCGCCGGCCATTCGGCGTTGACGATGCCGGCCTCGAACGCCGCGCATGTCGATCCTGAACGCATCGAGCGCGCGCAGGGTCGCGATCGCCAGCCCGGCATTGTCGAACTGATGCCGGCCGAACAGTCTTTGGCGCCGCCAGATCCATCAGGCCGCGCTCGTCCTGATAGACCAGCCGGCCGCGCTCGACGCTGACATGCCATTGCTGCCCGGCCGCATGCAGCGGCGCGCGCATGCGGCCTGGCCTGCGCTTCGATCACCGCCATCGCCTCCGGCACTTGCTCGGCGCAGACCACCGGCACGCTGCGCTTGATGATCGCGGCCTTCTCGCCGGCGATCGCGGCCAGCGTGTCGCCCAGAAATTCGGTGTGATCCATGCTGACCGGCGCGATCACGGCTCGCGAAGCGGCGCGTCGATCACGTTGGTCGGCGTCGAGCCGTCCGCCGAGGCCGACTTCCAGCAGCACGACATCGGCCGGATGTTGCGCAAACAGGCAGAAGGCCGCCGCGGTCTCGATCTCGAACATCGTGATCGGCGCGCCGGCATTGGCGTGTTCGCAATGTTCCAGCGCGGCGCACAGTTCGTCATCGCTCGACCAGCACGCCGCCACCGCTGCGGCCGAGGCGATAGCATTCGTTGAGCCGCACCAGATAGGGCGAGGTGTAGACGTGGACGCGCAGGCCTGCGGCTTCGAGGATCGCGCGCAGATAGGCGATGGTCGAGCCCTTGCCGTTGGTGCCGGCGACATGGATCACCGGCGGCAGTCTGCGTTCAGGATGGTCGAGCCGCGCCAGCAAGCGCGTGCATGCGGTCGAGGCTGAGATCGATGCGCTTGGGATGCAGCGCCGACAGCCGCGCGATCAATTCGCTCGAGCGGAGCTGCGGTCTGGCGGCGGGCGCGTTCACGCGTGCGGCGCGGCCGGCACCGCGTCCGGCGCCGCGACGATCTGGCGCGGGGTCGGTGACCTGCGGCGCAGGCTTCGAGCCAGTCTCCAGCGCCGGCGATTTCGTCAGCAGCCGGCACAGCCGCGCCAGCGTCGGGCGCATCTCGTGGCGATGCACCACCATGTCGACCATGCCGTGGTCGCGCAGATATTCGGCGCGCTGGAATCCTTCCGGCAGTTTCTCGCGGATGGTCTGTTCGATCACGCGCGCGCCGGCAAAGCCGATCAGCGCGCCGGGCTCGGCGATCTGCACGTCGCCGAGCATGGCGTAGGAGGCGGTGACGCCGCCGGTGGTCGGATTGGTCAGCACCACGATGTAGGGCAGCTTCGCCTCGCGCAGCATCTGCACGCCGACGGTGGTGCGCGGCATCTGCATCAGCGACAGGATGCCTTCCTGCATCGCGCGCGCCGCCGGAGGCCGCGAACACGATGAAGGGCGATTTCTTCTCGACCGCAGTGCTCGAGCCCGCGCACGATCGCTTCGCCCGGCGGCCATGCCGAGCGAGCCGCCCATGAAATCGAAATCCTGCACCGCGATGACGACGCCGGCGCCTTCGAGCTTGCCGTAGCCGACCTTGATCGGCGTCGTTCAGCCCGGTCTTGGCGCGCGCATCCTTGATGCGGTCGGCATATTTGCGCTCGTCGCGGAATTTCAGCGGATCGGCCGTCACCTCGGGCAGCGCGATGTCGTACCAGGTCTCGTTGTCGAAGATCGATTTCAGCCGCGCCACCGCGCCCATGCGCATGTGATAGTTCGAGCCGGGAATGACGAACTGGTTGGCCTCGACGTCCTTGTAGAACACGAGCTGCCCGGAATCCGGGCACTTGATCCACAGATTCTCCGGCGTCTCGCGCCGCAGGATGTTGCGGATTTTCGGCCGGACGACGTTGGTGAGCCAATTCATGGTTCGCTCCGAAATGCGGCAAGCCGCATTGATTGCGCGTCTTCACGCAGCCGGACCACTCGCTCGAAAACGACGTTCGATATGGCGGCCCGGACTAAGCCCGGCAAGCCGCCGAACGCTCATTCCACGCAATTATGGCTTATTCGGCGCGCCTGTTTGGCCCCCCGCACGCCCTGCGCCAGCGGCGGCCACGAGATCGGCTACGGCGGTCAACGGTCTTGGCGGTCGCCCGCCCCTCGGCATCGAGGCTGCCGCGCAAGGCATCGACCAGCGCGGTGCCGACCACGGCGCCATTGGCGTTCTCGGCGATCGCGCGCGCCGCCTCCGGCGTGCGGATGCCGAAGCCGACGCAGACCGGCAGCTTGGTATGCCGCTTGATGCGGGCAACGGCTTCGCCGACCGCCGTCGAGATCCGGCGCTGCGCGCTGCCGGTGATGCCGGTGATCGACGACGTAATAGACAAAGCCCGACGTGTTCGCGAGCACCGCCGGCAGGCGCTTGTCGTCGGTGGTCGGCGTCGCCAGGCGGATGAAATTGAGCCCGGCCTTCATCGCCGGCAGGCACAGTTCGGTGTCTTCCTCCGGCGGCAGGTCGACGATGATCAGGCCGTCGACGCCGGCGGTCTTGGCGTCCGACGAGGAACTTGTCGACGCCGTAGATGTAGATCGGATTGTAATAGCCCATCAGCACCAGCGGCGTGGCGTCGTCGTCCTTGCGGAAGCCGCGCACCAGCTCCAGCGTCTTCTTCAGCGTCATGCCGCCCTTGAGCGCGCGCAGGCCCGCGGCCTGGATCGACGGCCCGTCCGCCATCGGATCGGTGAAGGGCATGCCGATCTCGATGATATCGGCGCCGGCCTTCGGCAGCGCCTTGATGATGTCGAGCGAGGTCTTTGGATCGGGATCGCCGGCCATCAGGAAGGTGACGAAAGCCGAGCGGCCCTGTCTTGCGAGTTCGGCGAAGCGTGCGTCGATGCGGGTGGTCACTTCTTCCTGCCCTTCAAGATATCGCCGACCTGCGGCACGTCCTTGTCGCCGCGGCCGGAGAGGTTGACCACCATCAGATGATCCTTCGGCCGCTTCGGCGCGAGCTCCATCACCTTGGCGATGGCATGCGCGGGCTCCAGCGCCGGGATGATGCCTTCCAGCCGCGACAGCAGCTGGAACGCCGTCGAGCGCCTCGTCGTCGGTCGCCGACAGATAGGTGACGCGGCCGGTCTCGTGCAGCCAGGAATGCTCCGGCCCGATGCCGGGATAATCGAGTCCGGCCGAGATCGAATGCGCGTCCTGGATCTGGCCGTCATCGTCCATCAGCAGATAGGTGCGGTTGCCGTGCAGCACGCCCGGGCGGCCGCCGGCGATCGAGGCGGCATGCAAGCTGCGTCAGGCCGTGGCCGGCGGCCTCGACGCCGAAGATCTCGACCGAGGGATCGTCGAGGAACGGATGGAACAGCCCCATCGCGTTGGAGCCGCCGCCGATGCAGGCGATCAGCGAGTCCGGCAGGCGGCCTTCGGCCTCCTGCATCTGCTGCGCGCGTCTCGATGCCGATGATCGACTGGAAGTCGCGCACCATCATCGGATAGGGATGCGGGCCGGCCACCGTGCCGATGCAGTAGAACGTGTTGTGCACGTTGGTGACCCAGTCGCGCAGCGCGTCGTTCATCGCGTCCTTCAGCGTGCGCGAGCCCGACTGCACCGGGATCACCTTGGCGCCCAGCATCTCCATGCGGATCACGTTGGGCTGCTGCCGCTCGACGTCGACCGCGCCCATATAGACCACGCATTCGAGCCCGAACCGCGCGCACAGCGTCGCGGTAGCGACGCCGTGCTGGCCGGCGCCGGTCTCGGCGATGATGCGCTTCTTGCCCATGCGGCGCGCGACCATGATCTGGCCGAGCACATTGTTGACCTTGTGCGAGCCGGTGTGGTTGAGCTCCTCGCGCTTGAAATAGATCTTTGCGCCGCCGAAGATGCTCGGTCAGCCGCTCGGCGAAATAAAGCGGCGACGGACGGCCGACATAGTCCTTGAGATAGCCGTTCATCTCTGCCTGGAACGCCGGATCGGCCTTGGCCTCGGCATAGGCCTTTTCCAGATCGAGGATCAGCGGCATCAGCGTTTCCGCGACAAAGCGTCCGCCGAAAATGCCGAAATGCCCGCGCTCGTCGGGACCGCTGCGGAAGGAGTTTGGTAATTTCGGGTTCATTATCGCCTTTCGTCATGGCCGGGTTTGACCCGGCCATCCACGCTGCTACTTGCTTCGAGTTTCAACAGACGTGGATGCCCGGGACAAGCCCGGGCATGACGGTGCTGAGCCAGTGATCGCCATCATCGATCACCTGTGATCGCGAGGCGGCATCGTGTTCGGTGACGCGCGCGGCGCGGATGAAGGTCGCGGATCATCTCGGGATCCTTGACGCCGGGCGACGCTCGACGCCCGACGACACATCGACGCCGCCGGCGCGGGTGACGCGGACGGCTTCCGCGACATTGCCGGCATTGAGCCCGCCCGAGACCATGAAGCGGCAGTTTGAGATCGAGCTTCTCCAGCACATGCCAGTCGAACACGGCGCCCAGCCCGCCGGGACGGGTGGCATCCTTGGGCGCGCGCGCATCGAACAGGATGCGATCGGCGACGCCGGCATAGCCCGGCAAGCGGCGCGAGATCGGCCGCGGTCTCGACCGGCAGCGCCTTCATGACCGGCAAGCCGAACTTCGCTTTGATGTCGCGCAGCCGCGCCGTGGTTTCCTTGCCGTGCAATTGCAGAATGTCCGGCCGCAAGGTCTCGATGATGTTTTCGAGCGTCGCGTCATCGGCATCGACGGTCAGCGCCACCTTGACGGCGCGCGCCCTTGGCCTGCTTGCCCAGCTCGCGCGCGGTCTCGAGGCTCAGGTGCCGCGGCGACGGCGGAAAGAACACGAAACCCACCATGTCGGCGCCAGCCGCAAGCGCGACGTCTGAGCGTCTCGCGCGTGGACAGGCCGCAAATTTTGACGAGCAGGGACATGGTCTCCAGGGCCGAGTGATTTGGGGCCGGCCAGAACGGGATATAGCGTCGGCCGACGGGGCGGGTTCTACAACGTCGCGCCCTGCTTGTCTCGCCCGGCGGACCCGTAAAGGCCGCCGGCTGACGGCGCCGGAAGGCGCCGCCGGTCGGCCTGCGAAGCCGCCGCGGCCGCCCGCAGAGCGTCTGCTTCCGCCCGCGCCTGGCGGGCATCGGCCTCGTGCTGCCGCGCGCGCGCGGCGCCAGCGGCGCTGCCGGAACCAGGTCGCTGGTGCCGCCCGCGATCACGCCCAGGATCGCCACCGCGATGATGACGACGAACAGCGGCAGCGTGACCGCGACGGTCGGAGTGGTGGAATTGAAGGGATCGAACGACACCGTCACGAAGTGACGGTTGGCCACCGCGAAAATGATGAAGATCAGGCCCAGCGGAATGACGACCAGCGCCGTGAAGAACTTTCGCATGACCATCTCTCATATCGGCCGAGAATCAGCGGGCGCGTGTCGCGCAACACGGCCTCGATCGCGAGGGCCGGACGCTTCTTACGCGCCGGCGTCGGGCGAGCCGCCGCCAGTGTCGCGGTTCAGGCGCTCGCGCATTTCCTTGCCCGTCTTGAAGAACGGGACGCTCTTCTGGTCGACCGGCACATGCGCGCCGGTGCGCGGATTGCGCCCGCGCGCGCCGGACGATGCTTCACCGAGAACGCGCCAAATCCGCGCAGTTCGACCCGATCGCCGCGCGCCAGCGCAGCCACGATCTCATCGAGGATCGCGTTCACGATATTCTCGACATCCCGCTGATAGAGATGCGGGTTGTGCTCGGCGATACGCTGAACAAGTTCGGATTTGATCATCGAGAGTGGGACCCGGGACCTTGCGGATGTCCATTTCCGTGAAAATGCCTAGGACTGTCAAGACGCTAAATCAATTTTGGGCGTCGCGAAAATGCGTGACAAAGGGCCCGATCGGGGGTTGTGACAGTTCCCGCACAAGGTGAGGACGACGAAAAACTCGCCTCTGCCCGTTCAATTGGTGCCGGCCGGCTGCCACAGCGCCAGCATGCCGTCCAAACCGAGCCGATCGACCGCCTGCGCCATGCCGGCTTGCTCGACCTGACGCGCAATCGCGCTCAAACCGAGCGCATCGAAGGTAATGGAAGCCGCCGTCCGCAGGAATGTCAGATCGCCAAAGCGCGGAGCGAGCTTGTAATCACGCACCGGCAGTTCGCTCTTGATCTTCTTCTCCGCAATCAGCCATGCCACCGCGGTCTTCTCGTCACCGAGCTGATCGACGAGCTTCAGCTCCACCGCCTGGCGGCCGGTGAAGACGCGTCCGTCGGCGACCTTTTCAAGCAGGGCGTCATCCATGCCGCGCCGCTCCTTCACGAGGCCGCGGAACCAGGCGTAGGAATCCTTCACCAGCGCATCCAGCGCCGCGCGCGCTTCCGGACTGGTCGGCTCAAAGCCGTTCGGCGCCGCCTTCAGCGGCGAGGATTTGACTTCCTCGACCTTGACGCCAACCGTTTTCAGCAGCTCGGTAAAGTTCGGAAACTGGAACAGGACGCCGATCGAGCCGACCAGCGAGCTCTGCTGGGCAATGATGTGGTCGGCGGCAATCGCGGTGATGTAGCCGCCCGATGCGGCCAGCCCTTCGACCACGACGACGAGCGGCTTCTTGGCCTTCAGCCGCACCAGCGCGTCGTAAAGCTGTTCGGAGCCGGCCGTGGTGCCGCCGGGCGAGTTGATGTGGACGATGACGGCTGCCGCCGGCGACTTTTCCAGCCGCTCCAGCGCCTCGACCCGGTCGTGGTCGCTGCAGATCAGGCCCTCGATATTGACGCGCGCAATCGAGCCGACGGTTGCGAATGAGCTGCGTCCACCGGCGACGCGATCACGCCGATCGGCGACCACTGCGGCGATCGCCACCACGGCAGCGGCCACGCGCCAGAAGGTCAGCTTGCGGCGGATCCGGCGGCGATCGACGATCACGTCTGAATCGAGCGACATCGAAATTCTCCTGAAAGGTCCGCGCGTTTTGCATTCGCAGGCATGACCAGGCGGTTAATCCAATTACATCAATTGCGGCGCAATATGAAGAAAACAAGGCCCCGTTCTTCCTTCTCCCTTGTGGGAGAAGGTACGAACAACAAAAAGGCCCCGGTCGAAACCGGGGCCTGATTGTCTTGCGAAGAAAGCGAACGCTTACTTCTCGGTGCCGCGGTTCTTCAGCGCGGTGCCGAGGATGTCGCCCAGCGTCGCACCCGAATCGGAGGAGCCGTATTGCGCGATGGCTTCCTTCTCCTCGGCGACTTCCAGCGCCTTGATCGAGACCTGCACCTTGCGGGCCTTCTTGTCGAACTGGATCACGCGCGCATCGACCTTCTCGCCGACGGCAAAGCGTTCGGCGCGCTGATCGTTGCGGTCACGGGCGAGTTCGGAGCGCTTGATGAAGGTGGTGAAGTCGGTGCCCGAGATCTTCACCTCGATGCCGCTCTCCTTCACTTCCAGCACTTCGCAGGTCACGACCGCGCCCTTCTTGACGTCGCCCGGCTCGGCGAAGGGATCGCCCTCGAGCTGCTTGACGCCGAGCGAGATGCGCTCCTTCTCGACATCGACGTCGAGCACCACGGCCTTCACCATGTCGCCCTTCTTGAAGTTGTCGATCACCTGCTCGCCCGGAAGCTTCCAGTCGAGGTCGGAGAGATGGACCATGCCGTCGACGTCGCCCTCGAGGCCGAGGAACAGGCCGAACTCGGTCTTGTTCTTGACCTCGCCCTCGACCACCGAACCGACCGGGAATTTCTCGACGAACACTTCCCAGGGGTTGCGCATGGTCTGCTTGAGACCGAGCGAGATGCGGCGCTTGACCGGATCGACTTCCAGCACCTGCACCTCGACTTCCTGCGAGGTCGAGACGATCTTGCCGGGGTGCATGTTCTTCTTGGTCCACGACATCTCGGAGACGTGGATCAGGCCTTCGATGCCCGGCTCGAGCTCGACGAACGCGCCGTAGTCGGTGATGTTGGTGACGCGGCCGGTGAAGCGGGCGCCCAGCGGGTACTTCGCCTCGATGCCCTGCCACGGATCGTCCAGCAACTGCTTCATGCCGAGCGAGATGCGGTGGGTCTCGTGGTTGATCTTGATGATCTTGACCTTCACGGTCTGGCCGATGGTGAGCACCTCGGTCGGGTGATTGACCCGCCGCCAGGCGATATCGGTGACGTGCAGCAGGCCGTCGATGCCGCCGAGGTCGACGAACGCACCGTAATCGGTGATGTTCTTGACCACGCCGTCGATCACCTGACCCTCTTCGAGGTTCTGCACCAGCTCCTGGCGCTGCTCGGCGCGGGTCTCTTCCAGGACCGTGCGGCGCGACACCACGATGTTGCCGCGGCGGCGATCCATCTTGAGGATCTGGAACGGCTGCGGGTTGTTCATCAACGGCGCGACGTCGCGGATCGGGCGGATGTCGACCTGCGAGCGCGGCAGGAAGGCGACCGCGCCGTCGAGATCGACGGTGAAGCCGCCCTTGACCTGGTTGAAGATGACGCCGTTGACCTTTTCGTTGCTCTGGAACGCCTTCTCGAGCTTGCCCCAGCTCTCCTCGCGGCGCGCCTTGTCGCGCGACAGCACGGCCTCGCCGAGCGCATTCTCGATGCGGTCGAGGAACACCTCGACCTCGTCGCCGACCTTGAGATCGCTTTCACGGCCGGGGCCGGCGAATTCGCGCAGCGCGCACGCGGCCTTCGGTCTTCAGGCCGACGTCGATGACGGCCATGTCCTTCTCGATGGCAACCACCTTGCCCTTGATGACCGAGCTTTCCTGCAGGTTACCGCCGGCAAAGGACTCATCAAGCATCGCGGCGAAATCGTCGCGGGTAGGACTATAGGAAGCAGCAGTATTCGAAGCCATTTGTTCTCCAGATGCGGATGTCTTGCCGGCCGTTCGGGTTGATGGGCGCATCGCGTGTGCGGTGTCAGGTCCGCAAATCCTGACGACCGCTGTTTGCGCGAAAACGCAAAAGCGGGCCGGCAGCATGCCTGCACGTTCGATACGTTGATGGTCTGTCCCGAACCTGAAACGAGGATATCGACTTCAAGACTGACGGAGCGGGCGTTCCTCCAATGACGGCAGGGGCTCAAACCCGCTGCCGGCCCGCTCGGACGGCCTCGACACATGTCGATGGCAGTTCGGACGCCGCTGATATAATCCCGAGCGCGCGCTTTGGGCAAGCTGGAAATGCCCGATTTGCGGGGCCTTAAGGCTGAGACCGGACGGTAGGCAGGACCGCGTTTCAATCGCCTCGTTGACCGCATCGCTCGAGAGGCGACCGCAGCTCTGATGGAACCAGGCTTCACACCCTGACCATTAGTCTGACCCATTAGGCGGAGACCATCAGAGCCGTCGATCACCGCGGCGCTGCCGTTGGCATCGATGCCGGACCGATGTCCGGCCACGCAGCCGCGTCGTCGACCCATCGACCGATGCACGGAACTGCCGTTCGACCGCTACTGGTCGAAGAACTGACGGATCTCCGCGAAAGGCCCCGCGCCGCGCGGACCGCCTCGACGATCGCGATCGCGGCGCGGACGCCGGCCTCGATATCGAGGTTGGAATTGTCCAGCGTGTGGGCGTCCGCGGCCGGCTTTCAGCGGCGCCGACGGCGCGATTCTGGTCGCGTTCGTCGCGCTTGAGGATATCGGCGCAGCACGGCCGCTTCGTCCGCCTCTTCGCCGCGCGCCCGGGCCTCCAGCGTCCGCCGGCGCGCACGTACTGCGGGTCCGCCACGACAAAGATCTTCACGTCGGCATGCGGGCAGATCACGGTGCCGATGTCGCGGCCGTCGAGCACCGCCCCCGGCGGATCGGCGGCGAACTGGCGCTGAAAATTCAACCAGCACCTCGCGCACCTTCGGGATCGCCGAGACCACCGAGGCGGCATCGCCGACCGCCTGCGTCTTCAGCATCGGGATTGCCGAATTTTTCGGGATCGAGCTCCAGCGCGGCGGCAGACGGCGAGCATCTCGTTGCTCAGATCGGCGCCAGCGTCCAGCATCGCCTTGGCCACCGCGCGGTAGATCACCCCGGTATCGAGGTGGCGATAGCCGTAGTGCCTGGGCGAGCCGCTTGCCGAGCGTGCCCTTGCCCGATGCAGCCGGTCCGTCGATGGCGATGATCATGAAAACTCCGCGCCCAGCGAGCGCATCATCGGAATGAAATCCGGAAAGCTGGTGGCGATGAAGGCGGTGTCGTCGACTTTCACCGGCTTGATCGGCGGCAAGCCCCATCACCAGCGCCGACATCGCGATGCGGTGATCCATGTGGGTGGCGACCAGGCCGCCGCCGGGGACATGGCCCTGCCCTCGACGATCAGATCGTCGCCTGCGATCTCGACCTTGACGCCGTTGACGCGCAGCATGTCGGCGGTCGCGGCCAGCCGGTCGGATTCCTTGACCCGCAGCTCCTGCAGGCCGCGCATGATGGTGGTGCCTTCGGCAAAGGCTGGCGGCGACCGCCAGCACCAGATATTCGTCGATCATCGAGGGCGCGCGCTCCGGGCGGCACCTCGACGCCGCGCAGTTTTGAGGCGCGCACGCCGCAATTGCGCCATCGGCTCGCCGGCATCGCCGCGCACCTCGCTCTCCTCGATCGAGGCGCCCATCTCGCGCAGCGTCGTGAACAGGCCGGTGCGCAGCGGATTGGTCATGACGTCGGAGAACACGATGTCGGAGCCCTCGACGATCAGCGCCGCCACGATCGGGAACGCCGCGGACGAGGGATCGGCGGGCACCACGACGTCGGCGCCGTGCAGCTCGGGCTGGCCGGTCAGCGCGATCCGGCGGCCATGGCTGCCTTCCGTGGTCGAGAGCGATCTCCGCGCCAAAATGCTTCAGCATCAGCTCGGTGTGGTCGCGGCTCGCCTCCTGCTCGATCACCGTGGTGACGCCGGGCGCGGCGAGCCCGCCAGCAGCACCGCGGACTTGATCTGGGCTGAGCGCCACCGGCGTCTTGTAGACGGATCGGCACCGGATCGCGCGCGCCGTGCAAGCGTCAGCGGCAGCCGGCCCGCCTTCTGGCCTCGCCGGTCCTGGCGCCCATCAGTTCGAGCGGATCGAGGATCCGCCGCATCGGCCGCGAGCGCAGCGAGGCATCGCCGTCGAACACGGCGGTGATCGGGCAGCCGGCGACCGCCCCCATCACCAGCCGGCATCCGGTGCCGGAATTGCCGAAATCGAGCGGCGCGGCGGGCTGCGGCGAAGCCGCCGACGCCGACGCCCTGCACCGTCCAGGCGAACGGCCCGGTCCGCTCCACCTTTGCGCCCAGCGCCGCGCATCGGACTTGGCGGTGTTGAGGACGTCCTCGCCCTCCAGCAGGCCCGAAATCCTGGTTTCGCCGACCGAAAGCGCGCCCAGGATCAGGGCCCGGTGCGAAATCGACTTGTCGCCGGGAACGCGGACTTTGCCGGTCAGGGCCGGCTGGAGCGGGCTTCCAGCGGGGTCGGGTGGTCTGAATGGGTCAAGATTGTGTCCTCTCGCGGCGCGGCAGGTATCACATAGGGCACACCGCGTCACCCACGCGCCACCCTGGCGGCAAATGCGCGCAAACCGCTATTGACAGCGGGCCCCTCAACTAGCCAAGTGAAGCACCGCTTTTCAGAAAATTCCCAGGATTCACACGTGGCCAAGTCCGATCTCGGAACCAAACGCATTTGCCCGACCACGGGTAAGAAATTCTATGATCTGAACAAGAATCCGGTGATATCGCCCTACACCGGCGAGGTCGTGCCGATTGCGCCGGTGGCGCCGCCGCGGGCCGCCCGTGGCGCTGCATGCGCGCTGCAGCCACCACCGCCCCCGACATGCCGGAGCCCGCGGAGGCCGAAGAGTTGGTGCTCGCTCGAGGAGGCCGATGCCGAGGAGAATACCGGCAAGGTGAAGGCCGTCGTTCCCGAATCGGAGGACGATATCGAGATCGACGAGACCATCGAGGACGACGACGACGACGATTCCACCTTCATCGCCGACGAGGAAGAGGGCGACGAGGACGTGACCGACATCATCGGCGACGTCGGAGGCGACGAAGAGACTTGAGATCGGCCCTGAACTGTGTTCAGGGTCTTGCGCCGCGAGTCGCCCAGACGCGCGGGAGGCCTGGTCCGGGATCAGGCGGCCACAGCAAGGTTACGGGCCATAGCTCAGCTGGAGAGCGCTTGCATGGCATGCAAGAGGTCGGCGGTTCGATCCCGCCTGGCTCCACCAGCCTTCGCCGCTTCGCGAGCTTCGGCTGGGCAGGCCACGGAAGGTCTATCGTAGCGAAGTGAGCGAAGCTGCTGCCGCGCCATAGCCCGAAGGGCGACGGCGGGCTCTATGCAACTCGATGCAAGCTTCAGTAACGGGTCCTACGTCATCCGCGTGCTCAGTGATTCGTGCCAGGTATACAGGGAACGCCATGAAATACGTCCACATCCTGAAAGCCTCGACAGCAGCACTTCTACGTCGGCATCACCATGACCTGCGCGCCCGCTAGCGAAGCATAATGCTGGCGAAGTGTCGCATACGCGTCGAAGTACGGCCTTGGCGACTACGCATCTATTTTGCGTTCAGCGATGAGGCTACAGAGCGCTTGCATTCGAGAGATACCTGAAGTCCGGCTCCGGCCGCGCGTTCGCCAAGAAGCATTTCTGACCGTCTTGAGCGACACCTCCTCCTCCAGCTACTCCCCCACCGCCTCGCATTCAACCTGTCGCGCAGCGCGATGATCTTGCTCTTCATCGCGGACAATTCGGCGATCGAGCACGCTGACGCGGCGAGGATCGACTGCGGCACGGCGCGCGCTTTTTCCCGAAGCGCGTGACCCTGAAGCGTCAGCGCGATCAGCACCTGCCGCTCATCCTGCGTGCTCCGCGTGCGCTTGATCAGTTGCGCGGCTTCCAGCCGCTTCGAGCAGCGGCGTCAGCGTGCCGGGATCGAGCAACAGCCGCTCGCCGATGTCCTTGACCGGCACGCCGTCGCTTCTCCCACAGCACCAGCATGACCAGATATTGCGGATAGGTCAGGCCGAGCCGGTCGAGAAGCGGCTTGTAGACCCGGTTGAACGTGTGCGCGGTCGAATAGATCGCGAAGCAGATTTGATTGTCGAGCCGCAGCGGCGCGTCTGCGGCCGCCATTTGTCTTCCTGGCCATTTGCATCCTCGTCACAACTTCCGGACCATCCTGGGCCGGCTGGCGCCACATTCAATTGCGAACAATTAAATGTGAAGCCATGCAATTATATTGCGCACAATCTAATTGTTTGCAATATGCATGGTCATCGAAACCGCAAACCAGGGAGACCAGCCATGCCCGTGAACGTGCTTTACAAGACCAGCGCCAAAGCCACCGGCGGCCGCGACGGCCATGCCGCAACGCTCGACGGCGCGCTCGACGTCAAACTCACCACCCCGAAGGAGCTTGGCGGCGGCGGCGGCGCCGGCAACAATCCGGAGCAGTTGTTCGCGGCCGGCTATGCCGCCTGCTTCATCGGCGCGATGAAGTTCGTGGCCTCGCAGGGCGGCCCGAAGGTGCCCGCCGACGCATCCGTGACCTCGACGGTCGGCATCGGACCGCGCTCGGAAGGCGGCTTTGGCCTCGACATCGATCTCGCCGTCTCCCTGCCCGGCGTTCCGCGCGCGGAAGCGGAGGCTCTGGTGGCGAAGGCCCACCAGGTTTGCCCGTATTCCAACGCCACCCGCGGCAACGTGGATGTGCGCCTGACCGTGGTTTGATCCACGCCGCTCGAATGGCCCGCTGCCGCGGATGGCGGGCCACTCGCCGCGACGGCTGCCTTGCATGCGCCTGTGCGCCGGAAAGCCATTGCTGCCGCGCCGGAAGACCGCTAGCTCTGATCGAACCCTCCACCCATTCGATTTGAGCGAAGGTTTTCCATGACTCCTCAAGCCGCAACCGGCGCGATGACCGGCCTGCGTGTCATCGATCTGACGCGCGTACTCGGCGGCCCCTATTGCACGCAAATCCTCGCCGACCACGGCGCCGACGTCATCAAGGTCGAGCCGCCGGCCGGCGACGAGGTGCGCGACTGGGGCCCTCCGTTCCACGAGGAGGACGCGGCCTATTTCGTCGGCATCAACCGCAACAAGCGCTCGATCGGGCTCGACCTCGCCTCCGAGGGCGGCCGCGCCGTGCTGATGAGGATGCTGGAGAGCGCCGACGTCCTGATCGAGAATTTCAAGCCGGGCACGCTCGACAAATGGGGCATCGGCAACGACGTCCTGCGCGCAAAATTTCCGAGACTCGTGCATTGCCGGATTTCCGGCTTCGGCGCCGACGGCCCGCGCGGCGGCAATCCCGGCTATGACGCGATCATCCAGGCCATGACCGGCATGATCGCCGCGACCGGCTCGCCGGAAAGCGGCCCGATGCGGATCGGCGTGCCGCTGGTCGACATCACCACCGGGCTCTATGCGGCGATCGGCATCCTGATGGCGCTGTCGGAGCGGCAGCGCTCCGGCCTCGGCCAGTTTCTCGAGACCACGCTCTACGAAACCGGCCTTGCGATCATGCATCCGCACACCGCGAATTATTTCATGCATGGCAAGCCGCCAGGCACTGACCGGCAACGAGCATCCCGAACCTCGTGCCCTACGCGATCTTCCCGACCAAGACCGACAACATCTTCATCGGCGTCGGCAATGACGGCACCTTCCGCAAGCTGTGCCAAGGAGATCGGCAAGCCCGAGCTCGGCACCGATCCGCGCTTTGCCCGCAACAAGGACCGCATCGCCAACCGCGATGCGCTGCGCGCCGAACTCGCCGCCGTATTCAGCCAGCATGAGGCCGAGCCGCTCTGCAATCGCCTGCTCGCGGCCGGCCTGCCGGCGGGCCCGGTGCAGAAGATCGACCAGGCGCTGACCAACCCGCACACGCTGCATCGCGGCGATATCATCGAGAAGGATTGGTACAAGGGCGTCGCCTCGCCGATCCGGCTGGAGCGGACCAAGCCCAGCCTGCGCCGCACGCCGCCGAAATTCAGCCAGCACACTGCCGAGGTGCTCGGCGAGTTCGGCTACTCGAAAAGCGAGATCGAAGCGCTGGTCGCCAAGGGCGCGGTCTGCGGCGCCGAGCGCAAGCGCTGCAGGTTGTTCGTCCCCGCCTCGTGCGCAATTGCGCACGGGCGCGGGACCCATACTCCGTGTCTTCGTATGGCAGGCTGGAGAGAGACCTTTCGCATGGCCCACCCGCCGGTGGTTATGGGTCCCTGCTTTCGCAGGGACGACAGCATGCACGGTCTCCGCCTATTTTCCCGCTTCCCTCCGCGCACGCTTCCCCGATACCATCCTTTCGCTTATACGGTCATTTGCACGTCATCCGGCGCTGTTATCGCGCGAAACGAAGGTGACGGCCCCAACCCGGAGGAATTCCATGGCACTTCGACAATTCGGCGCAGCGGCGGCGGTGACAGTTGCGCTGGCGCTCGCCACGCCCGCCTACGCTGTGACCGAGATCCAGTGGTGGCACGCCATGACCGGCGGCAACAACGACATCGTCAACAAGCTCGCCGAGGAGTTCAACGCCAGCCAGTCCGATTACAAGGTGGTCCCGACCTTCAAGGGCAGCTATCCCGATACCATGAATGCCGGCATCGCCGCGTTCCGCGCCGGCACCGCGCCGCACATCATTCAGGTGTTCGAGGTCGGCACCGCGACCATGATGAGCGCCACCGGCGCCATCAAGCCGGTCTACCAGCTGATGAAGGATGCCGGCGAGCCGTTCGACCCCAAGGCCTATCTGCCGACCATCACCGGCTACTACTCGACCTCCAAGGGCGACATGCTGTCGTTCCCCTTCAATTCCTCCTCGATGGTGATGTGGATCAACAAGGACGAGCTGAAGAAGGCCAGGTGTGGCCGAAATTCCAAAAACCTGGCCGGAAGTGTTTGCTGCCGCGAAGAAGCTTAAGGCCGCCGGACACGAGACCTGCGGCTTCTCCAATGCCTGGGCGTCGTGGGCGCACATCGAGCAATTTTCGGCGTGGCACAACGCGCCGATCGGAACCAAGGCCAACGGCCTCGATGGTTTCGACACGGTTCTGACCTTCAACTCGCCGCTACACGTGAAGCATTTGCAGAACCTGATCGACCTGCAGAAGGACAAGACCTACGACTATTCCGGCCGCGAAAATAAGAGCGAAGCCCGCTTCGGTTCGGGCGAATGCGCGATCTTCCTGACCTCGTCGGGTTATTACGCCACCGCCAAGAGCACCGCCAAGTTCGACTTCACCTCGGCGCCGATGCCCTATTATCCCGACGCTCGCCGGCGCGCCGCAGAACTCGATCATCGGCGGCGCGTCGCTCTGGGTGATGGGCGGCAAGAAGCCCGATGAATACAAGGGCGTGGCGAAATTCTTCACCTTCCTGTCCGACACCAACCGTCAGGCCAAGCTGCACCAGGAATCCGGCTATCTGCCGATCACCAAGGCTGCCTATGAGAAGACCAAGGCCGACGGCTTCTACGAGAAGAACCCGGTGCCGGAGACTCCGCTGAAGGAGCTCACCAACAAGGAGCCGACCGAGAATTCGCGCGGCCTGCGCTTCGGCAACATGGTGCAGATGCGCGACGTCTGGGCCGAGCAGATCGAAGCAGCCCTCGCCGGACAAAAAACCGCGCAGCAAGCGCTTGATGACGCCGTCGCCAAAGGCAATGCGATGTTGCGAACGTTCGAAAAGACGGCAAAGTAGAGCAATCGGGCATTGGCTCCCTCCACGCCCGGAAGGGGAGCCGGTCTGCCACCTAAGCGCGGCAGGCTGTAAAGCGCCCTAGATGGAAAAGTCGGTCGTCTTCAACAACAGGCTGCTGCCCTATTTGCTGCTCGTGCCGCAGCTCATCATCACATTCGTATTCTTCTACTGGCCGGCGAGCCAGGCGGTCTGGCAATCCTTCCTGCGCGAGGACGCGTTCGGACTTAATTCCGAATTTGTCGGGCTGGAAAATTACCAGAGCCTGTTCGCCGATCCCGACTATTACAAGTCGATGCTGATGACGGTGATCTTCTCCTCGCTGGTCGCCGCTTTGTCGCTTTCGATTGCGCTGCTGTTTGCGACCCAGGCCGACAAGAACCTGAAAGCCGCCGGCGCCTACAAGACGCTGATGATCTGGCCCTATGCGGTGGCGCCCGCGGTCGCCGGCGTGTTGTGGATCTTCATGTTCCATCCGACCGCTCGGGACGCTGGCGCGGCCGCTGCGCTGGATGAATTTCGACTGGAATCCGCTGTTGAACGGCAACCACGCCATGTGCCTGGTGGTGATGGCCGCGGTGTGGAAACAGATTTCCTACAATTTCCTGTTCTTCCTGGCCGGGCCTGCAATCGATCCCCAAAAGCGTGCTGGAAGCCGGCGCGATCGACGGCGCGGGCCCGATGCGGCGGTTCTGGACCATCACCTTTCCGCTGCTGTCGCCGACCACGTTCTTCCTTCTGGTCGTCAATATCGTCTACGTCTTCTTCGACACCTTCGGCATCATCGATGCCGTGACCGGCGGCGGCCCGGCCGGCGCCACCACCACCATGGTCTACAAGGTGTTTGCCGACGGGCGGCTTGGCGGCGATCTCGGCGGCTCGGCCGCGCAATCGGTGGTGCTGATGGTGATCGTGATCGCGCTGACCGCGGTCCAGTTCAAGCTATGTCGAGCGCAAGGTGCAGTACTGATGGTCGAGCACCGCCCGCTCAGCGACATCATCGCCTATGCGATCCTGACGCTCGGCATCTTCATCGTCGCCTTTCCGGTCTATCTGGCGCTGATTGCTTCCACCCATGACGCCGCCACCGTGGTCGGCGGCAACATGCCGCTTGACGCCAGGCGGCCATACGCTGGACAACTACTACCGCGCCATCTTCGTCGGCGGTTCGCGCGCCATCCGCGAGCCGGTCGGCCAGATGCTGATGAACTCGTTCATCTCGGCGATCGGCATCGCGATCGGCAAGATCTTCATCTCGATCCTGTCGGCCTATGCCGTGGTGTATTTCCGCTTTCCGTTCCGCAAGACCGCGTTCTGGATCATCTTCGTCACGCTGATGCTGCCGGTCGAGGTGCGCATCTATCCGACCTACAAGGTGATCGCCGACCTGAAGATGCTCGACACCTATGCCGGGCTGATCCTGCCGCTGATCGCATCCGCCACGGGCACGCTGCTGTTCCGGCAGTTCTTCATGACCATCCCCGAGGAACTGCTGGAGGCGTCGCGGATCGACGGCGCGGGCCCGTTCCGCTTCTTCTGGGATACGCTGCTGCCGCTGTCGGTGACGACGATCGCCGCGCTGTTCGTGATCCAGTTCATCTATGGCTGGAATCAGTATCTGTGGCCGCTTCTGATCACCACGCAGGATTCGATGCAGACCATCGTCACCGGCATCAAGAAGATGCTGTACACGACCGACGAACTCGCCGAATGGCAGCTCGCGATGGCGACCGCCATCCTCGCGATGCTGCCGCCGGTCGCGGTCGTCGTGTTCATGCAGCGCCTGTTCGTGCGCGGCCTGGTCGAGACGGAGAAGTAAGGTAGCCATGGCCAACGTCACCCTCCGCAACGTCCGCAAGACCTATGCCGGCGGCTTCGAAGCCATCAAGGGCATCGATTTCGACGTCGGCGACGGCCAGTTCTGCGTGCTGGTCGGCCCGTCCGGCTGCGGCAAGTCCACGCTGCTGCGCATGGTCGCGGGCCTGGAGACCATCACCGGCGGCGAGATCGATATCGGCGGGCGCGTCGTCAACCAGGTCGAGCCGGCCGACCGCGACATCGCGATGGTGTTCCAGAACTACGCGCTCTACCCGCATATGACCGTCTACAACAACATGGCCTACGGCCTGCGCAACCGCGGCATGGCCGAGCCGGAGATCAAGACGCGCGTCGAGGAAGCCGCGCGCATTCTCGAACTCGGCGCGATGCTCGAGCGCAAGCCGCGGCAATTGTCCGGCGGCCAGCGTCAGCGCGTGGCGATGGGCCGCGCCATCGTGCGGCAGCCGAAAGTGTTCCTGTTCGACGAGCCGCTGTCGAACCTCGACGCCAAGCTGCGCATCGCCATGCGCGTCGAAATCCGCAAACTGCAGCGCCGTCTCTCCACGACCTCGATCTACGTCACCCACGACCAGCTCGAGGCGATGACGCTGGCCGATATTCTCGTGGTCATGAACGGCGGCCAGGTCGAGCAGATCGGCAATCCGCTCGACATCTACCAGAAGCCCGCGACCACCTTCGTCGCCTCCTTCATCGGCGCGCCGCCGATGAATCTGATGCCGCTGCGCTCCGACGAGCTCAAATCGCAACTGGCCGGCGATATCAGGATCAACGAGGCCGGCATCCTCGGCATTCGCCCTGAGGATTTCGTCATCACGAACGAAACGGTTTCCGGCGGCGTGGCGCTCGGCCTCACCGTGGAAGCGATCGAGCGCGTCGGCGCCGAAACCTTTATTTACGGCACCAGGCAGCAGGAGGTTCAGGGCGTCGCCGCCACCCCCGGCGAACTGCCGCCGGGCGAGATCATCGTGCGGATTCCCGGCGCCGTCGGCCCGGCCATCGGCGAGCAGATCAGGGCGGTGGCCGCCAGCGACAAGCTGCATCTATTTACCGCCGACGGCCGCAAGCGGGTGGGTTCCTGAGTCGCGGTCCGGGAAGCGAAACCAGCCGGATTGGCGCGGAAAGAGCCCGCCGCGGCCGATTTACGCAGCTTTCAGAGGCGCTTGAACCCACCCCAAATCACCCCCATATTCCCTGGTGACCGGACGGCAAGTCGGCCGGCCGGTTGAATGGGGCGCCGCAAGGGCCCCTCAAAGTCGCTTCGAGAGGACTTTGTAATGTCTCGTGTTCCTTCGTTATCCAGTCCGTTCCTGCTTGGGTTCGACGAAATCGAGCGTGCGCTCGATCGCGTCGTCAAAGGCGCCGACGGTTATCCTCCCTACAACATCGAGCGGTGTGACCGTGCCAACGGCCAGCCCGAACGGTTACGCATCACGCTCGCGGTGGCGGGTTTTACCCGCGACCAACTCGATGTGACCATTGAGGAAAACCAGCTCGTGATCCGGGGCCGCCAGCAGGACGACAAGGCCCGGCAATACATCCATCGCGGCATCGCCGCGCGCCACTTCCAGCGCACCTTCGTGCTGGCGGAGGGGATGCATGTGCTGGGCGCGGATCTGAAAAACGGGCTGTTGTCGATCGACCTCGCCAGGCCGGAGCCTGAAAGGGTCGTTAAGACAATTGCTATCAATGAGCACGAATAATGGAACAAGTAGCGGACTCGACCGCTTAGACCCAGAAGGAGTCGAGACCATGAGTGAAGTGAGTGTTACGTTCGAACCCGAAAAGGTTTCCGTCGAGGCGCTGGCCCATCTTGGTGAAGGCCACATCGCCTACGTGAAGCAGAGTCCGTTCCGAGGACGTGCCGGGACTGTTTCCGCAGGCGCCGAAAATCGCGCCAGGGCTGAAACTGTTCGCGCTGCATGCCGCCGACGGCACCCCGATCATGCTGACCGACAGCCGTGAGGCCGCGATCGCCAATGCATGGAGCAACGAGCTTCAGGCCGTCAGCGTGCACTGACGCAGCGCTTGCGCTGTCGCTGACGCGGCGCGCTGCTGCGTCATCAGCTCGGCAGTCGTTGACTTGACGGCCGATTGAGGCCGCAACGAGAGTTCATCATACGCGGGCACGATCCTCGGGATCGGCCCGCGTATTTTTGCGCTTCAAGACTCGCCCTGCTTTGGATACGGAGATGCATAGTCTCCAATCGGGCGCCAGATCGATGAATGATTCAGAGCCGAGATCGGTCGATGCGGCCGATATGTTGCGGGACGCGGCGCTGGGAAAGGCCCTTCTCGCGCTCAACAACGCGCATGCGCAGGAGCTGTCCTGGCTAGAGGCGGAACGGCTCGAATACCTGATTAGCGAAGCGTTCCTCGCAAGACGGATTGGCCGTCTGACGCCTTCCTGCTCGCCTTCGATCAGGACGCGCGATACGACAGCCCCAATTTCATTTGGTTCCGCGCCCGCTATCCGCGCTTTGTGTATGTCGACCGGATCGTGGTCGCGCCATCGGCGCGCGGACGCGGTTGCGCGCGACGGCTCTATTCCGACCTGTTCGAACACGCCGTCCGCGCCGGGCACGACCGCGTCGTCTGCGAGGTCAACACAGTTCCGCCGAACGCCGCTTCAGATGCCTTCCATGCGGCGCTGGGTTTTGTCGAGGTCGGCACCGCCAGCGTCCATGGCGGAAGCCGGACGGTTCGCTACCTGTCGCAAGACGCTATAGCGCTGATCTCACGCCGCGCGCACGGTCGAGAGGAATTTCTCCACCTCGCCCTTGAGATGATTGCTCTGTCCCAGCAGGGACTGGGCCAGCCCGTGCACATGCGTCGATGCCGCACCGGTATCGGTCGCCCCGCGGTTGACGTCGGTGATGCTGCCCGCGACCTGGGTGGCTCCCTGCGCCGCCTGCTGCACGTTGCGCGAGATTTCCTGCGTCGTGGCGCCCTGCTCTTCCACGGCTGCCGCGATCGCCTGCGAGATTTCCGCGATGCGGCCGATCGTGCCGCCGATTTCCTGGATCGCAGATACCGACTGATTGGTCGCCGACTGCATCTGGCCGATCTGCTCGCTGATTTCCTCGGTCGCTTTCGCGGTCTGCGCGGCAAGCGCCTTGACCTCGGATGCGACGACGGCAAATCCCGTCCCGCCTCGCCGGCGCGCGCCGCCTCGATCGTGGCGTTCAGCGCCAGCAGGTTGGTCTGCTCGGCGACCGCGCTGATCATCTTGACCACTTCGCCGATCCGGCTGGCGGACTGGGCGAGATCGGCAATCCGCGCATTGGTCTGCTCGACCTGGCTCGACCGCCTCGCGCGGATATCTTGTGCGAATCCTGGACCTGGCGGCTGATCTCCGACACCGACGAGGCCATCTCTTCCGCGGCCGCCGCGGCGGACTGCGCGTTGGCCGAGGATTGCTCCGATGCGGAGGCGACGGTTGCCGAAAGCACCTGGGTCACTTCGGCGGTCTTGGTCAGTTGTCCGGCCGATGATTCGAGTTCGGAGGAGGCGGTCGATACGGTCTGGATGATTTTTCCGATCGCGGAATCGAAGCCGTCCGCCATCTGCTGCATCGCGGCCTTGCGATCGCCTTCCGCCTTCAGCTTCAGGCCGGCCTGCTCCTGTTCCATCGACTGAACGCGCTGCGCGTTGTCCTTGAAGACCTGGACCGCGCGCGCCATGGCGCCCACTTCGTCGCCGCGGCTGAGCGCCGGGACCGAAACATTGAGGTCGCCGCCGGCCAGGCCCTTCATCACGTCAGTCATCGCCGCGATCGGGCGAATGACGCCGAATGCCACGCCGAAGATGCCCGCGCCGATGATGAGAAACACCACCGCCGAAACACCCCACAGCAGCAGCGTGAACGTGCTGACGCGTTCGGTCGCCGCAACCTCCGTCGCCGCGTTCTGATCGTTGGTTTGCTTGACGATGTCGTCGATGATGGCGCGGTGCGCGGCGTAACGTGCGGCGATCTCCGCATAGGATTTCGTCGCCGCGGCACTGTCGGCCTTGGACAATGCGGGCAGCAAGCCTTCCTGGATCGCGGTCCAGAAGCGCTGCACTTCGTTGTGGGATTTTTCCACGAGCTTGGTCTTCAGCGTCGGGTCGAGATCGGACTTCGACCCAGAATTCGTGCCGCTCGTCATATTCCTTCTTGAGCTGCGCAATCCTGTCGCGATGCGCCGCAAGCTGCGCCGGATCGTGCAGCACGAGGGTGGCCTCGAGATAGGCTTCGATGACGTATTCCGGCGGCGGCAGGATGTCGGCGATGAGGTCGTTGCCGAGCTTGATCTGGTTGTAGAGCGGACCGCCGACCTTGAGCTGCGACAGCCCGTAAACGCTGGTGGCAATCACGGCACCGAGGCCCAATGCGGTAACCAGTCCAAAAATCAATATCGCGCGCGAAATCGTCAGCCGCAGCGTCATGGCAATGTTCTCCGGGTGAGTAAAAATCCCAGCGAACGAAATAACTGCCATTTAGCTTAAAATTGCGTTTACCCGATCGCACTACCAGGCGGAGAATCGCCAGTTCCAGCCGAAGGAACTAAGCCGCGCTCGCCGGCGGCAGGGCGAGCACCGAATAGATCGCCTGGGCATCGCGCGAGGCGCGCAGCTTCTTGGCGACGTCCTGGTCGCGCAACAGCCGCGCGATTCGCGCCAGCGCCTTCAGATGATCGGCGCCGGCGCCTTCCGGCGCCAGCAGCAGGAAGATCAGGTCGACCGGCTGGCCGTCCATCGCCTCGAAATCGATCGGGCGTTCGAGACGGGCAAAGAACCCGAACAGCTTTTCCAGCTTCGGCAGCTTGCCGTGCGGAATGGCGACGCCGTAGCCGACGGCGGTGGTGCCCAGCTTCTCGCGCTGCAACAGCACCTCGAACACCGAGCGTTCGTTCTGCCCGGTCAAGGCGGCGGCGCGCGCCGCCAGCTCCTGCAGCGCCTGCTTCTTGCTGATGACCTTCAAAGCCGGGAGAATCGCCTCGGGTGCGACCAGATCGGTAATCGTCATGGGGCGTTCCGAGGTGAATTAAACCGTCAGGTTGCGAGATAGGTTCTAGAGCCGGGGCGTCAAGAAGGTGAGACGGGAGGCGGGTTTAGCCCGGGTCCCGATTTGGTGGGCTTCTACTCCAACGCATGGCCGGTGCCAACTCCCACGAGCGAGTTCCTGCACTCTATCCTTAAGGGCGGCGGACCATAGGGAGGGCGGCCATGGGCGTCAATGCTGCCGGCATATATGTCAGGGGGTAACCGCCGGGGATCGACCCATCCGACATTGCCGTCCGTGCGCCGGTAAATGATGTTCACCCGGCCGCTGGAGCCGTGCTGGAACACGATGCAGGCGGCCCCGGTCAGATCCAGCTCCATGACCGCCTCGCTGACCGAAAGCCGCTTCAGCGACGTGGTCGCCTCGGCAATGATGACGGGGCTGTAGGCGGTGACCTCCTCGTCGCCTTCCGCCGGCGCCTCGATCACGTAGCTCGGCGCGTCGAGTATCGGCGCCATCGCCGCCAGCGTTGCGGACGCCGCATAGGTCTTGCGGGCCGAACGGTCCTTCAGCCGGCTCTTGTAGCGGCGCAGGCGCTTCTCGATCATCAGCAGCGCCTGGTCGGCGCTGGCATAGGCATCGGTGGCGTTCGAATCGGCCTCCAGCGTAATCCCGGAATCGAGATGCAGTGCGCAGTCGGTGCGGAAGCCGAAGCCATCCTTGCTCAGCGTGATGTGGCCGGAATAATTGCCGTCGAAATATTTCCTCAGGACCTCATCGGTGCGCTCGCTGACGCGCGAACGAAGCGCGTCGCCGACGCTGATGCTTTTCCCGGAGATCTCGAAGGGTCATTTGATGCCTCGACTTGAACTCGGCTGCTGACTTGAGGGTGAGTCCTCGATAGCCGGTGCCCTTTCCGGAGCTGCCTGGCGGGGAACCGAGACTATCGCGATTTGGCACGAACGCAATCAGGCCGGGGCCGTATCGCGGGACCGGTCGGAGGAGGTGGCAGGGGCTGAAAGCGCGTTACCGAGCATGCTCTGTTTGTCGCGGCGGCGTTGCACCGAGGAAGGAATGCGCATCGCTTCGCGGTATTTCGCGACCGTGCGGCGGGCAATATCAATGCCGGATCTCGCGCAATCGTTCCACGATGGTATCGTCGGAGAGGATCGCAGCCGGGGCTTCCGCATCGATCAACTAGCTTGATGTGGTGACGGACCGCCTCCGCCGAATGGGCCTCGCCGCCGTCGGCCGACGCGATCGAGGCGGTGAAGAAATATTTCAGTTCGAAAGCTGCCGCGATTGGTCGCCATATATTTGTTGGCGGTAACCCGCGACACCGTCGATTCGTGCATCTGGATCGCGTCCGCCACCGCCTTGAGATTCAGCGGCCGCAAATGCGCGACGCCATGGGTGAAGAAGCCGTCCTGCTGGCGCACGATTTCGGTGGCGACCTTCAGGATGGTGCGGGCGCGCTGATCGAGCGCGCGGACCAGCCAGGTCGCGTTCTGCAGACAGTCGGTGAAATAGGATTTGTCGCCGTCCTTGCGGATCGTCTTCGACAGCTCGGTGTAATAGACCTGATTGACCAGCACGCGCGGCAACGTGTCGCTGTTGAGCTCGACATGCCAGCCGCCGTCCGGGCCGGGCCGCACATAGACGTCCGGCACCATGGTTTGCGTCCGCGCCGAGCCGAACTTCAGGCCGGGCTTGGGATCGAGACGGCGGATTTCACCGATCATGTCGGTGATGTCTTCGTCGTCGACGCCGCACAATTTGCGCAACGAGGCGATGTCGCGCTTGGCCAGGAGATCGAGATTTTCGACCAGCGCCTGCATCGCGGGGTCGTAGCGGTTGAGTTCGCGCAGCTGGATTGCGAGGCACTCGCTCAAATTCCGCGCACAGACGCCGGGCGGATCGAATTTCTGCAGCACCGCGAGCACCGCATCGACGTCCGCTTGCGAGGCGCCCAGCCGCTCGGCGGCCTGCCCCAGATCCGCGCGGCAGGTAGCCGGCATCGTCGACGAGATCGATCAGATACTGCCCGATCATGCGCTGCGCCGGCCCGCTGAACGCCACCGCGAGCTGTTCGGCGAGGTGGCTGCCGAGCGTCACCTCGGCGGCGACGAAGGCTTCCAGATTGTAGTCGTCGTCGTTGGAGGCGCCGCCGCCCCATTCGGTGTAGGCGGTCGGCGCCGCATCCTGCGCCACGCGCGCCGCGGCTTCGGCGGGCTCTTCGGAAAAGACGTTGTCGAGCGGCGGTGTCCAGCGTCTGCTCGATCTCGGTGCGGCTGCCGAGATCGCGGTTCAGCCAGTCCTCCTGGCCGGGCTCGAAGGCCGTCGCCGGCGGAACCTGACGGCCATATCGGACGGCATCGCCGCCGCCCTCGTCGCCATAGCTGCCGGAATCGCTCGAATCGGAGAATTCGGCACGCTCAGCGGCCGGCTCGCCCGCCACCGGGGCCTCGGGACCGTCGCTGGCGCGATCCAGCAGCGGATTACGCTCCAGTTCCTCCTCGACGAAGGCCGAGAGGTCGAGATCTCGACAGTTGCAGCAGCTTGATCGCCTGCATCAGCTGCGGCGTCATCACCAGCGACTGCGACTGGCGGAACTCTAATCTCTGCGTCAGCGCCATGGAGGCAAGAACCGATCCACTGAAAGTTGGTCCGATTCTTGCTTATATTAGTCCAAAGCCCTTGTACACGGCTTGACGAACAGCGAAAATTGGGCTAGAGGCGGAATTCCTCGCCAAGGTAAAGGCGGCGTACATCCGGATCGTTGACGATCTCTTCCGGACTGCCCTCGGTCAAGATCTCGCCGGCATAGACGATATAGGCGCGGTCGGTCAGGCCGAGCGTTTCGCGCACATTGTGGTCGGTGATCAGGACGCCGATGCCGCGATTGGTGAGGTGGCGGACCAGATCCTGAATGTCGCCGACCGCGATCGGATCGATGCCGGCGAAGGGTTCGTCGAGCAGCATGTAGTTCGGACGCGTCGCCAGCGCGCGCGCGATCTCGACGCGGCGGCGCTCGCCGCCGGACAGCGCGATCGAGGGCGATTTGCGCAGCCGCGTGATGTTGAATTCATCGAGCAGCGAGTTGAGTTCGGCCTCGCGCTTCTTCCTGCTGGGCTCGACGACCTCGAGCACGCGCGCGGATATTCTGCTCGACGGTGAGGCCGCGGAAGATCGAGGCTTCCTGCGGCAGATAGCCGATGCCGAGCCGCGCGCGCTGATACATCGGCAGCTTGGTCACGTCATGGCCGTCGAGTTCGATGGCGCCGCGATCCGCCTTGATCAGCCCGGTGATCATGTAGAACACCGTGGTCTTGCCGGCGCCGTTCGGGCCGAGCAGACCGACCGCCTCGCCGCGGCGGACATAGATGCTGACGCCGCGCACGACCTGGCGGGTGCCGAAACTCTTTTCCACGCTATGCACAGCCAGATAGCCCGGCCGCTTGATCAGGCGCGGCGCTGCGCGCGCCATTGGTCTTGGGATTGGCTGGGGCTTGGGCGCGGGCGACGCGGCCTTTCTTGCGCGGCGGTTCGACGTCGGCCGGCTGCGGCAATTCCAGCCCGGGCAGCGACGCGGAGCGCGCCATCGGCGGCGCATCGCGCACCGGGCTCGTCAGCATGTCGCCGAAGGAATCGCCGAGCGCGGTGATGTCGTCGCGCGAACGCGCAAATCCTGGCGGCACCGCGTTTCGCGGGGCGTCGACGGAACATGCCGAGTAAATCCACCATCCCGCTTCGCTTACGCCTTTCACGGTGATTCCGCGACGCGCCCGCCGGCAGATCGCTTCGCCTGCGAACCATGAATGAATGGATGTCCCCTGCCCAGCGAAACACCCCGCCGTGCGCCCTGCCCAGTAGATACAGGCTCGCGCCACCGGCTTCAACCGTACGCGGCCCTAAATATTCTTCAAGGCATTGATATGTACTTATTTTTTACCGGGGATCAGCGACGGTATGGCGACTGGAGCCGGCTTCGACGCCGCCTGACCCGACCCGCAGCCCTGGCCCGACTGATCGAACAGTGCCCTGCACCCTGCCGCTGTCGGATTCGACCCGCGACACGCCGGTCGTCATGTCCACCATGCAGGCGGTCGCCGCGCAGCACGTTCTTGCACTGGGTCAGCACGCACGCCGCCGCGCCATGGTGATGAGGTTGGCCCGCGGTGTCGAAGATCGCGGTCTCGCCGGTCACGACCTGATCCTTCTGCGTGACCACGACGCGGCCCTTGGCTTCCAGCCGGCGGATCGACGAACTGCCGCCGGGCCCGGGGGTCGCGGACTGCATCGGCCCGGATTTCGATCCCTTCGGCAGCGGCGGGCGGCGGCGTGCGCGCGGCGCCGGGCCGGATCGTAAAACACCACCAGCGTTTTCGAGGTCATGGTGGTGTCGCCCTGCACGACCTTCACATTGCCGGCGAAGGTCGCTTCCTTTTTCTTGTCGCGCATTTCGAGCGACGCCGCCTCGATCTGGATCGGCTGATCGCGGTTTTGCGAAAAGCCCTGCATCGCATTCGGCACGCCCGACATGGCGCCTTGCGCCACGGCGTCACCGGACGCGATCAGCGCGAGCGCAGCGCCGCGCCGCAAAACCGCGCGAGAAGAACTGCATCACCTGCGGTGAGTGTACCGGCATCGAACCGTCTTATTTTTTACCGGGATCAGCGACGGTAGCTGTACCGGAGCCGGAGCCTGCTTCGACCCGCCCGATCCGGACCGCGCAATTCTCTCCCTGCATGAACATGCCCTGCACCTTGCCGCTGTCGGATTCCGACCCGCGACACGCCGGTCGTCATGTCGACCATGCAGGCGGTCGCCGCGCAGCACGTTCTTGCACTGGGTCAGCACGACGCCGCCGGCCATGGTGATGAGGTTGGCCCTGCGTGTCGAAGATCGCGGTCTCGCCGGTCACGACCTGGTCCTTCTGCGTGACCACGACGCTGCCCTTGGCTTCCAGCCGGCGGATCGACGAACTGCCGCCGGGCCCGGGGTCGCGGACTGCATCGGCGCGGATTTCGCATCCCTTCGGCGCGGCAGGCGCGGCGCCGGCGCGCTGGCGCCGGGCCGGAATCGTAGAACACCACCAGCGATTTCGAGGTCATGGTGGTGTCGCCCTGCACGACCTTCACATTGCCGGCGAAGGTCGCTTCCTTTTTCTTGTCGCGCATTTCGAGCGACGCCGCCTCGATCTGAATCGGCTGATCGCGGTTCTGCGAAAAGCCCTGCATCGCGTTCGGCACGCCCGACATGGCGCCTTGCGCACGGGCGTCGCCGGCAGGCGATCAGCGCGAGCGCAAGACGCCGCTGCCGCGAAACTGCGCGAGAAGAACTGCATCATCAAGATCATTTCGTGTTGGCGGACTTGCCGGAGACGGACCGCGTCTTCGGCGGTGGCGCGCGGTTCAGGCTCGCGGCTCGGGCGGCCGGCAGGACTTTCCATGACCAGGTTCATCACGACATTGCCTTCGAACCGCACCGATCTCGCCGCTGTTGATGATCCTGAGCCTGTCGGCGGTGAGCGTTCCGTTCAGCAATTTGACGTCGACATGCTCGTCCGACGTCACCGTTCCCTTGTTGATGTCGACATAGGCCTGCGAAAGCTTGGCCTCATAGCCGGTGGAGGATTGCAGGAAGATATCCTTGCGCAGGTCCAGCATCTGCTGCTTGCTGTCGAAAAATCCGGTGCGGGCATCCATCGTCACCGTGCTCTTGTCCTCCATCATGACCTTGGCGCGCAGCGTCTTGAGTTCGACGTGATCGGGATCGGTCAGATCCTGGATCGCGGCCTTGGCCCACACTTCGTACGGACGCTGGTCGGTCGAGAAGCCGGCGAGATGCGGCGATTCCATCGTGATCTTGGTGCCGGACACCACGAGATTGCTCGATGTCGACGGGCAGCTTCGGCAGCAGCATCCGGAACGGATTGAAGATCGACGATCCGCGACGATACCGGCCATCGCCAGCAGCCACGGCCGCCGGCACCGCGACCCGCAGCATCCGCACCATCCGGCTGTGGCGGGCGGCCGCGGCAAAGCGCGCCTCCATTCCGGCGACATAGGCTGGGTTCTGTACCGAGTTCACCGCGGCTCCAAGGGCACGAGAGCGCGAGACAAGCGTCATTCTACCCGGAATCGCCGGATTATGCAGCCCGGACCACGCGCTACTGCAGTGTGACCGAAACGGGGCGGAAGCGGCCGCCGGCGCTTCAAATGGTCCTCGGTTCACGAATGCGCGAAGATGTCCTCGGCCTCCCAGCCGCCGAGATCGAGCTTGGCCCGGGTCGGCAGGAAGTCGAAACAGGCTCTGCGCCAGCTCGGTGCGGCCCTCGCGCGCCAGCATGGCATCGAGCCGCTCGCGCAAGCCATGCAGATGCAGCACGTCGGAAGCGGCATAGGCGAGCTGCGCCTCGCTGAGGCTCGGCGAGCCCCAGTCGCTCGACTGCTGCTGCTTCGACAGGTCGATGTTGAGCACCTCGCGCACCAGATCCTTCAGGCCATGCCGGTCGGTATAGGTGCGGGTCAGCCGCGAGGCGATCTTGGTGCAATAGACCGGCTGCGGCATCACGCCGAAGGCGTTGTAGAGCGCCGCGAGATCGAACCGCGCGAAGTGAAAGATCTTGGTGATCGTCAGGATTGGCCAGCAGCGCCTTCAGGTTCGGCGCGTCGGTGTGGCCCTTCGGGATCTGGATGACGTCGGCGCTGCCGTCGCCGTTCGACATCTGCACCACGCAGAGCCGGTCGCGATGCGGATTGAGCCCCATGGTCTCGGTATCGATCGCCACCGAATCCTTGTAGCGGGACAAATCGGGCAGATCGCCGCGATGCAGGCGGATGGTCATGAAAGGAAAGCCTCGTGCCTATCGGTCGATTCTGACGGAAGACACTAGCGCCCAAAACCGCGGCGAGGCGAGCGGTTGGCTGCCGCCAAAGCCGCGAAGACCGGCTTTTCACAGCAGTTTTTGGCTCAGGCGCATGGCTGTTTTGCGTGAAGCGGCTTCGGATCGCGTGTAAATCTAGCCCTTGCCCGCGGCCACCCGTCGCCACGCCAGCGCGCGGCGGTGATTGCGATCAGCGCCAGCGCAAGCGGATGAAAGACCGGCGGGGTCACCCCGTTCGAAGACAGCACCGCCATGTCGAACACCGGCAGCGCCGCCGTCACGGTTAGAAGAATGGCGAGCGGTGTCCATTGTCGCGTGAGCAGGAATATCGCGCCGGTAATGACGATGACGAGATTGCGAGACAGGTAGACCCGATAAAACAGGCTGCCGGCGGCATCGGCAACCGGCGCGCCGAAGCGGGCCGACGCCTGTTCCGGCGCGATCAAGCCGCGCAATGACAGGGCCGCGAATGCCAGTAACAGCAGCGCGGTTCAATACGATTGCCGCAACGTCCAGCGA
>ERZ1370068.4411-contig-3485_pt1 | contig 40908 bp, 78 predicted proteins | sample MGYA00561227_ERZ1370068 | MGnify/ENA primary metagenome ERZ1370068 (study PRJEB38410, sample SAMEA6850437) | metagenome | study: Metagenomic assessment of the ecological functions of the soil: analysis of the soil microbiota associated with the... | reverse complement strand
TAAGGAACCCAGAGACGGTCATCTTCCAGGTTGATGTTGGTAATGAAGTGTTCGCGGCTCCTTCGATTTGGATCGAGGCCGTCGGTGAAATTGCTGAAGGCAGTGATTGGCATGCTGTCCTCCTAGTTGTGGTCAGCTTCTGTGGTTACGCCCGTCCGGCTCGGCATCCTACTTTTCTCTCGGGGGCGCTGGCGCGGACGCCGGAAGATCGGAATTCCAGATATCGGCTACCGCACCTTCCACTGTCCGTCGGCCTGTCTTTTCCCAAACCTCGACGATATTTGCCGCGGTCATTGACCGGCTTGCCGCTGGCGTCAGTCATCGTCAGCTTCGTAGGTGCCGCTCTACGCAGGCGAGATCTCCGGACTTCGCCACTTCCACCTTGGTCGCCTTCCAACTGATGGCAGCGCCAGGACTCGTCAGCATATCCTTGCCAGGCGCTCCGAATCGCTTCTTTGTCGTTGCCGCCGGACGCGTTCGGAGGCATCACCATCGCGCCCTCGGCGTAAAAGGAAACCGTCTTGTCGACGTCTTTAGCTCCGCAGCCGCGGACCATTGTGCGTCAAGCGTCGCGAAGCGCTTGTTCGATGGCGCTCTGTGTCGGCCGCCGGAGCCAGACTGACGACGAATGTGAATGAGAGCAGAGCAACGCAACCGGACAGGAATAATGGTTTTGTTTTCATGGCTCCATCGAGCCCGGAATCGAACGAAGCGTCAATGTTTTTCCAAAGTTGGCCGCTTCAGCTCGACGAAGAAAGAAGACTTGCCCTCACTCATAACGGTGTTGGTAAACCTCATTTTCTCGACCATGGCGTTTGTAGCGGGGGTCGCCACGCAGACTACGCACAAGCGGATCGATCAAGAGGCTCAGCGTTCCAGTGTCGCGGTTATCGAACGAGATCTAGCCACTGAAGGCTTTGTCCGTCTCCCCGCGCCAAGCGTAGACCTCAGCGATCTGGTAGGCCAACAAGTTCCTGTCCCGGCGATCATCTCCGATATAGCTGCATCGGCGGCGGGCTGATCCCACGCGCATAATGCGCGAGTGCAAGTTCGAAACGTCGGTAAGCTTCGTTAGGGCTCGCAGCTGCTCGCTGCAGAGCTGTCCTACCATCGCGCGCTGGATCGCCACGAGCACCTGCCATCGGTACCGGCGGCGCTCAGTACGGTTGCAGTTCCTGCACGCCGCGCCTCAGCATCCGCGCCTCCGTCGAGTTTGCCTCCTTCAGCCAGAGAATGCGAGCGATTGCCTCGCGCTACAACAGCAAGCGGATCAGATTTCGATCGCCTGACGCGCTAGCTTCTGCTTGTTGAATCTGACCAACTTATACGCCAATACGCGCGCAAGTAGATCGGTTGCGGTCGGATTTGCTGAAGCAGTAGTTCATTCGCGCGTCTAAGTTCGGCCAAGCCTTCAGAAAACTTCCATTCGGAAAACCGAACCTGACCCAACCCAAAGCTGCGTGTGCCTCGGCGAGATTCGGGCCGACCTCGACGGCCTCTCGGCATCATGTTTCGCCGCAGCCCAAGCGTCCCTTTTTCCCCGATAGCCAAATCACCGATGAAGGTCCACGCTTCATGACCGCCCCGCATAGGCCAAGGCGTAATCGGGGTCGAGCCGAATCGCCTGATCGAAGAACCCAACCGCCTTGCGATAGTCATCCAAATTTCGGCGCACGAAACAGAAAGTGGCCCCGAAGCGTATGCGTTGTGCGCTTCCACACTCGCCGTCAGCAGCGTTTGGGACCAACCGTATCTTTGGCGCCGCGCAAATGTCACGTTCCAGCGAGGTCGCAACAGCGTCTCGCGATTTCCGGCCTGCACCGCAAATGATATCCTTGAGTTCGCGCTCGAACGTCCGTGACCAAAGCTGGATTCCATCCGAGGCGTTGATTAGCTCGGCAACAATCCGCACCCGATCGCCTTGTTTTCGCAATCGTGCCTGCCAGCAGGGTGGCCACCCCAGCTTCTCGCCAATCGTTTTGCTCTCTCTCTCCTGTCTTTGAAACGAAAAGAGGAGCTGCGGCCGATCACTCTTGAGTCCCTCGATCTGCGCCAGAGCGGCGATCAATTCTTCCGACAGTCCATCGGAAAAGTACTCGTCCTTCGGATCTCCGCTTTCATTCAGCAGCGGCAGGACTGCGATCGACTTCGCGGAGAATTCGTTAGACGATGCACGGGTGCTATTCCGCGCAGTGAAACGTCCGAGGAAGAACAAGCGCGATCGACAGAAGCGCAGCGACAATCACGACGTAAATCCAGGCCTGGGATTTTGCGCGCGAGTCAACCGCAGGATCGACATCTTCCGTTCGCTTGATTCCTTCCGGCGTGAGCTCAAACGCCCACGCGATCACGAGCGCGATTGGAAATCCGATCACGATTGCAGCACGATCAATCGGACGGCCCAATTCGGAATGTCGAAGACCGGAAAAACCTGCGCGATGCCTTGGGCGAGGGCCCAACCGACGACCGCGTAGGCGACCGCAACCTTGTAAACGTTGCGCCGTTGCAGCTCGCCAAGAAGTTCTTCGGATTCATCCGCCGTTGCTTCTTTGCCGCACGGTCAATTTATCGAGCGAGGCCCAGCGTTACTCCCCAGTTGCGCTTACGAGTTGGAGTCGCTCTCGGAGCCCAGGATACGCCTCAGATTCGTCGCCTGGCGACCGCCGGAGACACCTCCATTTTCGCCCCGTGGTCCCAGAACCAACAACAGCTGATGAAGACGTCCATTGGGGACGTCCCCTTTCGCACTTGATCATCGAAACTGCCGCCAGGAGAGCGCATCTTGCGGGCCCATTTGTTCCGAGAGGAAGCGGCTTGAAATCTGCACCGGCTCGAACCTGCGGTTCTCGATCCATGAGCTTGATCGTCGCGCCGGCATTGGCACGACTCTATTTCGGTGACAAAGGGTCGTGCCAACGCGTTTGCTGCTGGCCGGTCTCTGTCGCTACCGGCCACGGGGGACGTTCTTGCGCAACTTCGGGCGGCATCAGAACCAAATATCCTGAATCTCCTATTGCGGTGAATTGTAGGTCTCGCTGCTTCGCACATCCAGAATCATTCCCGGCGCGGTTCGCCATTTCGATTCGGAGTTGTCAGGCACGCGATAAAACGCCGTCCAGGTCGCAGGAAACCCGTCATAGGTGCGCCCATAATCCGATGGTCTGCAACCGCAGCGCCATCGACACGCAAGGGCGATCAAAAAATTACCGAGACCCGGGTCCCGCGTACGATTAAACGAGCAGCACCCTCAACAGGTTGCACAAACGGTAGAGCCTCCAGTGCCGGCGCGACGTGACTGCGCGTCGGAGCTCATCGCCGACTAGCTGCATATGTACTAAGAAACAAAAGGCACGTGGTCATCAGAATGAGGGCACTGCGATTACTGTAGCTGTATGTTTTCATAATAGTCTTTGTTACTCCGGTCATAATTTTCGTTCCCGTTAAAGATTAACGATAGCACTTATTAACTATTACAGCGTTCGCGGATTTTTCCGTGGCACTTAAGCAAGACCTGCGGGGAGTCCTCATTGGAGGCGATTCATTAAACGCTGGACAATTTCGTGAACGGCGCGGTAGGAGAAGTCGAGACGATGGAAGGCAAAGCTGCGATAATTGGGCTGGCGAACCGCCGCAAAAAAGCCGACATTTTTGCACCCTATTCTTGCGTCGCCGACGGGAAGCGGCTTGAAAATCGCTGGGGAATGGCTCCGGTCGAGCGTCATAAACCAAGAGAAGGAGATCATCATGTCACAACATCCAACCGAATCGAAGCGTCTTCTGTCGCACATCATCGCGGAGTGGGCTTGCGCGCTGAAATACGAGCATCTTTCCCCAGCGGCGATTCAGGCGGCGAAATTATTTTGGTTCGACTCCATCGGCTGCGCGCTTGGCGGCAGTCAGCAGGATGACGCCAAGATTTTGCTCAAGCATTACTGCGCGCGATGGCGCTGGCGGCAAGCGGGAAAGCGCCACCGCATTCGTCTCCGGCTTCAAGACCAATCCGGTCGATGCGGCGTTTCTGAATGGCCACATGATCCGCGCGATGGATTACAACGACATTTATTGGAAAGCAGATCCGTGTCATCCGAGCGATCTCATCGCCGCGCCGCTGGCACTCTGTGAAAGCGAAGGACTGAGCGGCAAAGATCTGATTCTCGCCACCATCATCGCCTACGAAATTGAAATGCGTCTTTGCGAAGTCGGGCCGGCCGGGCGTGCGCGAATACGGCTGGCATCACGCCACCTTGAGCGCGTTCGCGGCGCCGGTCGCGGCGGGTCGCGTGCTGAATCTCACGCCGGACCAAATGGTGTCCGCTATCGGCATCAGCGCGTCGCGAACATTTTGTCCGGGCGCGGTGACGGCAGGCAAGTTGACCAACATGAAGAACACGGTCGATCCGTGGGCGGGGCGCATGGGCGCCGAGAGCGCGCTTCTGGCTCGCGACGGATTTTCCGGTCCCGAGCACATCATCGATGGCAAGGAAGGTCTGTTTGCCGTGTTCAAACATGTGCAATACAGAGGACAACCGGCTACGTTTCGACGGCGAGGCGTTGGTGGCGGACCTTCCCAACTCAAGCGAGTCTCACTACCGCATTCTCGATTGCGGGATGAAGAGTTTCCCGATCGAAGCGCTCAGTCACGCGCCGCTCACCGCCATGATGAAGACGGTCAAGGAACACAAGATCAAGGCCGACGACGTGAAGGAAATCAAAGTGGAAGTGATCGCGCGCGCCGCCGATATCCTGGGCGATCCGCACAAGTATCGACCGGACTCCAAGGAAACCGCCGATCATTCGCTGCCTTATTGCATGGCCGCCGGATTGGTCGACGGCATGGTGACGCCGCTGCAATTCAGCGAAGAACGCGTGCTGGATAAGGCGCTCATTCCAATCATGGACAAGGTGAAAGTGGTCGCGAACGAAGAGTTCGAAGCGCTCTTTCCCAAGTTCCAGCCGAGTCGCGTGACCATCACCACCAACAGACGGCAAATCACACTCCACTCGTGTCGATGTTCCCAAGGGCGATCCGCGCGATCCCGATGACCGAGGAAGAAATCGCGGTAAAATTCACCGCGCTGGGCGGCGACGTCATCGGCAAGGATCAATGCAAGAAGTTGCAGAGCTTCATCATGAGCATTGAAACCGCCGAGAACCTTGACGGACTCTTTGAGCTGACCACGGCTCGCGAGCAGCCTCGCAGTCTTCACCGAGAGCCTGGATGGCGCGTGCGGATCCCGCCAGCGAGCTCGTCAAGATCTGCTACGCGATCGCTGTGACGAGCGCGATGTCCGCTCCAGAAGTACGTTATGCGCCGTCGCGCTGCCTGCGTCGTCAGCTGCCGAATTGAATTCCCTGCGCCAATGCGAAGCTCAGCTGGAAAAATTGATCGTGTTCGTCTGCCGGCGCATGTAACTCTTCCAGCAATCGCTTCCGCTTTCGCGGCCGCCGCCGGTTTCTTTCTCGCCGCCAAATGCGCCGCCGATCTCCGCGCCGCTCGTGCCGGTGTTCACGTTTGCAATCCCGCAATCGCTTCCGACCGCGCTCATGAATTTCTCCGCTTCGCGCACGTCGTTCGTGAAAATCGACGGAGGTCAACCCTTGCGGCACGCCGTTGTGGATCGCGATCGCTTCGTCGAAATCGCGATAGGTCAGCAAATAAAGCAGCGGCCCGAAGGTTTCGTGCTGCACAATTTCAAAATCAGGTTTCGCCGTTCGCCAGGCACGGCGTCATGTAGCAACCGCCCGGAAATTCCGCGCCCTCGAGCCGCTCGCCGCCGTAAAGAACTTCGCCGCCTTCATCTTTCAATCGCTGGATCGAATGCTGCACAAGATCGACCGCGTTCTTGTCGATCAACGGACCCATCACGGTTTTGCGATCGAGCGGATTTCCAATCGGCAGCGATTTGTATGCGGCCAAAAGTTTGTGCGCGAACTTTGGACGCGACCGACTCATGCATGATCACGCGCCGCGTGGAAGTGCAGCGCTGCCCCGCCGTGCCGACTGCGCCGAAAAAGATCGATTGCGTCGCCATCTCGATATCGGCGCTCGGCGCGACGATGAGCGCGTTATTGCCGCCCAGTTCCATGATCGTTCTGCCCAGCCGGCCATGAACTGTTTTCGCAACGTTCAACCCCATGTTGCACCGAGCCGGTGGCGGAGACCAATGGAATGCGCGCGATCATCCGCCAGTTTTTGGCCAACCGTCTTGCGATCGCCCATGAGCAACGTAAAGATCGCCGGATCAGCGCCGGTCTCGCGACAAACGCGCTCGGCAATTTTTGTCACCGCAATCGCGGTGAGCGGAGTTTTTCCGACGGCTTCCAAACGGTGGCGTCGCCGCAGACGGCGGCGAGCGCGGCGTTCCACGACCAAACCGCGACCGGAAAATTAAACGCGGTGATCACGGCGACGACGCCGAGCGGATGCCATTGCTCCATCAAACGGTGGCTTGGCCGTTCCGATTGAATCGTCAGGCCATAAAGCATCCGCGATTGACCGACTGCGAGATCGCAGATGTCGATCATCTCCTGCACTTCGCCTTCGCCCTCCGCGATAATTTTGCCGGTCTCGAGCGTCACGAGCTGGCCGAGCTCGTGTTTCATGTTCGCGCAAGCGCGTTGCCGAGACGGCGAACGGTCTCGCCACGCACCGGTCCCGGCGTGGTGCGCCATTTTAAAACGCTTCCTGCGCGCGCGAGATGGCCGTTGTCGTAATCGTCGTCGGACGCCGTGCTGCACGCTGGCGAGCTGCCGCCCATCAATCGGCGAGATTTTGTCGATCTTGCCGCCGCCGCCGCGCCATTCGCCGCAAAAGACGCCCGGATTTTGATCGGCGATGCCGAGTTTCTCGAGAGACACGGATTGCATGAGACTAACACGCGGCTTCGCCGATTTCGGCGTCGCGCGCGGAGCGCGATCCACCGTCGAGCATCCGGCTGGCATTGCTTGCGCATCAGATCCATCGCTTCATCGATAACGTCGGCCGTGATATCGAGCGCGGGACGAAAACGAATCGAATTCTCGCCCGAGCGAAGCGTGAGAACGCCGAGATCGAAGAAGCCTTTCCAAAATTCTTCGCGCGTCTTTGGATCCGGAAGATCGAAGGCGAGAAACAGCCCACGGCCGCGCGCGGCGGAAATCATCGGCTCCTCGCGTTGCAAATCGCGGAGTTGATCCAGGAAATATGCGCCCACTTTCGCGGCGTTCTCGACCAGATGTTCCTCTTCGATGATTCGCAGATAATGGGTCGAACGCACCATGTCGGTGAAATTTCCGCCCCAGGTTGAATTCAGCCGGCTCGACAGGCGAAACGCATTGTCTTTCACTTCATCCAGCCGCGGTCCGGCCATCACGCCGCAGACCTGCGCCTTTTTCCAAACGCGAGCAGGTCGGGCACAACATCAAAATGCTCGCAGCACCAATTGCGACCGGTCGCGCCCATCCCGCATTGCACTTCGTCGAAAATGAGAAGGATTTCGTTTTCGTCGCAAATTCTTCGCAGCGTTTGCAACCATTCGCCGCGGAAATGATTGTCGCCGCCTTCGCCCTGGATCGGCTCGATGATGATGGCGCAGATGTCGATCTTGTCGCTTGTCGATGTGCTCTCGAATTTCCTGCTCTGATTTCTTCTCGCGGTCGATGACATCGGCTTCGCGCTCCGATTCCGGCAAGCGAAAAATCGATCGCAGGGACACGAAACGCGCGGCCAATCGAACTTGGCAAACAAATCCGTCTTGCGCGGATCGGTGTTGGTAAGGCTCATCGTGTAGCCGCTGCGTCCGTGAAATGCGTGACGGAAATGCAAAATCTGCGTGCCGCGCTCGCCCATGACTCGCGGCCATGTTCTTGCGCACCTTCCAATCCATCGCTGCCTTCAAGCAATTCTCGACCGCGAGCGCGCCGCCTTCGATGAACAAGGTAGCGTTCGAGCGGCGGCAAACCGACGACGCGCTCGAAACGTTTCCACAAATTCCGCGTAGCCCTCCGAGTAAACGTCCGAGTTCGCGATCTTTGACTTTGGCCGCGCGCAACAGATCGCGCTGGACAGCCGCGTTGTCGAAGTGTGGATGATTGAAACCAACCGGCATCGAGCCGAAAAAGCCGTAGAGATCGATCAGCCGTCGATCACTCGACGGCATTATACAAATATGAGCCGCGGCTCTTTTCCAGATCGACGACGACCTTGAAACCATCGAGCAAGACGTGTTGCTCGATCGTTTGCAGAACGTTCGACGTCGCGTATTCGCTTTTCTTTTTCGCTCTTTGTGGCGCGGCTTCGAGGCGAAGCCGCCTCCGTGAGCACGGGCGGCATACTCATCCGTTGAGGGTAGCTGTCGCCCGTGGTTGGTCAACAGGAGCGGCTTGAGCGACGTGAGCGCCTGAATTCGCGAAGAACATTTGATCGAGGCGACTGCGCCGTAGACGAGTCGCTGACACGGGCTCGGCGGGCGGCATTAAACGATGCCGTCGCGCAACATCGCGTATTTACCGGCGAGCAATTCTTGCGTGAGCTGATAACCGCGCTTGTCGACGTTGCGCCGCGATCCGGCGAAATGAGTGTCGATCCGCAAACGCGCGGACCGGCAAAAATAATCCGCGAGCGCCAGGATTTCGTCGCTCGGTTTGCCCTGGCTGAGCAGCCATTGCGCATAGGAACAGGTCGCGCTGATGGCGAACAGTTCGGTCGCGATGCCGACAAAACGCGAGAGCAACAATTGCTCGCGATCGAGTTTCGGACCGAATCGTGCCATGCGCGTGAAACAAACCACGCGCGAGTCGTTTGCTCGTTCGCGGCCGCGTAATCGACATGGCCTTGCAGATCGCGATGCAGATTGTCGATCTTGCCGGCGCCGTTCGGCAACCACTGCCGCGGATACCAACCGGCATAAAATTTTCCGGAGCTAAAGACCGCTTTCAGCCGTTCCGATTTCGGCAACTGCGTGTTGAAAATCGCGCCGCCGACTTTCAAATGCGGGATCGAGCGCTTCGCGCGCAATGAAGAGCCGCATGATTTCGCTCGAGCCTTCGAAGATCGTGATTGACGCGGCAATCGCGCAGGAAATCGCTCCACCGCGATCGGCGGTCTCACCACGCCCGGCCAGCGATTGCGCAGTTTCATAGCCGCGGCCGCCGCGCACCTGCATCGCGTCATCGGCAATTTTCCAGGTCGTTTCCGTCGCCCACATTTTGCACATGGCTGTTTCGATGCGCAGATCGCCGGCTTTGCGATCGAGCAACGACGAACGTGAGAAATGTCATCGCTTCCATGGCAAAAACGTTGCCGGCCATCTCCGCGATTTTTCCGGCGATAGCGGCATGTTGACCGATCGGGACGCCCCATTGAATGCGTTCGCTCGGCCCATTTGCGCGAAATCTCGAGCAACCGTTTCGAAACGCCGACGCACGCAGCGGGAAGCGTGAGCCGGCCAGTGTTCAAGGTCGTGAGCGCGACTTTCAATCCCTGGCCTTCGCTTCGCGATCGATGTTTTCGCGCGGGACACGCGCACGTCTGGTGAATTTGACGATCGCCGTTGTAGAGCGCGCGCAATCCCATGAAACTGGCAGCGATACGTGATCTCCAGCCCCGGCGTAATCGACGTCGACGATGAACGCAGTGATTTGTTTGCGCTCCTTGCCGTTCACCATTTTCGGAGGCGTCCGCGCCATCACCACGAGCACGCCGGCTTTCATGCCAGTTTGTGCACCAAAGTTTTTCGCCGTTGAGGACGAACGCCGAGCCGTCCCGGTCGGATCGGCGCGCAAACTCATCGTTCGCTGGATCGGAGCCGGCGTGTGCATTCGGTCAGCGCAAATGCGGAAATTTCTCCGCCGCGACCCGCGGCAGATATTTTCTGCTTTGCTCTTCCGTGCCGAACAAGAGCAGCGGTTGCGGCAACGCCGATCGATTGATGCGCGGAGACGAGCGCGGCCAGATTTCCGTCCCAACTCCCGAGCAAAACCGCCGCGCGCCCGTAATTGTACTTGCGACAAACCGAGACCGCCGTATTGCTTCGGCACTTTCATTCCAAACGCACCGATCTGCGCAAGTCCGTCGAAGTTTTTCGGCGGAATTTCACCGGTGCGATCGATCTCGTCCGGCATCGATATGATCGCGCAAGATAATTCTCCAGACTGCCGAGAAATCTCCCGCCAGCCGCGCGATCTTCTGCGCTCTGCGCGGGATAAGGATAAATCCGATCGAAATCGTAGCGGCCGATGAAGAGATTGCTCGCGAAACTGCCGCGATCATCCAGTGGATCGCGTGAGGCCTCGGCCAGCTCGAGCGCTTCGCGCTTGCCCTTCGCCATCTTCGACGTGTCGATGACGGCGACGGACGGCAGGCTTCTGCCGGCTTCGCGCTGGTTTCCTCGGCGATCTGTTTCCGGTGCTTCGAGCGGCGATTTCAGTCTATTCGTCGAACGGGCATCTTGCCGGGCTGCAATCGTGCGAGACGCTTCGCGACATACAGACAAGTCTCTGCGTTAGCTCATAAAATTTCGTCCCTCGCGCGCGTGCTTTTTCAGTATCTCGCACGGCAAAATTTCTCTTCGCTTTGCGCCAGCCGTTCCATTTCTTCGACGATCTTCTTCAGTCCGAAATGTTCCGCGAAACGCAATGGCCCGCCGCGGAACGGCGCGAAACCGGTTCCCAAAATCATTCCGTAGTCCGCGTCCTCCGGCGAATCGACGACTTTCTCTTCCACGCAACGAGCAGCTTCGTTCACCATCAGAAAGATTAAGCCGATGGGCCAGCTCCTCTTCGTTCAGCTCTTAATCGCGGATCGCCGACGCCTCTCCGGCGGAATGACTGGACCCTCAGCGCCTTCCGGATCGCCATGCAATCCGCGTCGCCATTGCGTGAGCGCTTCGTTAGCCGATTGCGTTTTGCCTTCGTATTTGTAAAAGCCAGCGCCGCTTTTGCGACCGAGCATCTCGCCGTCGCGCAACCAGAGGCAGAACAGCAGGAACGTGATCACGCCGTCCGTATGCCTTCTCAAGCGTATTGCCAATATCAATGGTGATGTCGACGCCGATTTCATCGATCAGTCGCAGCGGTCCCATCGGCATTCCCCATTTCACAAGCGCATTGTCGATCTTGTCCGCATCCACACCGCTTTCGAAAAGCTCCGCGGCGTCGAGCAAATATGGAAACAAAACGCGGTTGACGAGGAACCCCGGGCTGTCGCGCACAATCACGGGCAGTTTTCCGATTTGCCGCGCAAATGCGAGCGCCGCTCGCGCGTGTCGTCTGAGGTTTGTCTTGCAACGACAACTTCCACCAGCTTCATCCGGCTCACCGGATTGAAAAAATGAAGACCGATCGACGTGCTCGGGTGAAACCGTCGCATCGGCCAGCTCGCCGACTGGAAGCGCGGACGTATTTGTGGCGACGATCGTTTTCGGACCAGCCTGCATCGCCAGCTCGCGAAAGATTTCCTTTTTGATCTCGATCTTTTCCGAGGCGGCTTCGATCACAAATTGCACATCGCGCAATTCCATCGGCGCGGTCGATGCCACAATCCGGGCGCGTCCCTCTTTGCTTTTTCCTCGCGTCATCAAGCCGCGCTTTACCGCGTCGGCGTAAGTCTTCTCAATGTTAGCCAGACCGCGGTCGATCTGCTCCCGTGCTATATCGCGTAGAATCACAGTGACACCGCGAGAGCTGAGCCATTGCGCGATACCTGAACCCATTACGCCAGCGCCAATCACGGCGGCGTGCACCACCTTCTCCGCCAGACGCTTTTGAGGTTCCTTTCTTGTATTTTTCACGCGAGGAAAAAATTGCGAATCAAATTTTGCGTCGACTCGCTTTTCCCAAGATCGACAATCGCGTCGAGCTCAAGCGCGAGCGATTGATCGATCGAACTCGTGAGGCCTCGCTTGATCACTTCGAGCGCGCGAACCGGCGCCGGATTTCCGGTCTCGCGCGGCATGGGAATTTCCTGGTCGATCTTCGGAAGCTCGCAAGTCGCTGCGCGTTTTCCATCGCGCAATTTTTGCGCAGCGGCTCGCAGAAGTTGATCGCGCGATGCCATTTCATCGATCAGCCCGAGCTTCAACGCCTCCTGAGCGGAATACAGTTTCCTTTCAAGATCACTTCCGCGGCGCGTTCCGCGCCAATCAAGCGCGGCAAGCGCGTGCAGCCACCCCAGGCCGGAATTAACCCGAGCGTCGTTTCGGGCAGACCGATCCGCGTCGCCGGATCGTCCGACGCGACGCGATGATCGCAGGCCAGCGTGATCTCGTAGCCGCCGCCTGCGCAGGCGCCATGGATTGCCGCAACAGTCGGAATCTTCAATGCGGCAAGCCGGTTGAGGATCCGTTGTCCTTCGGCAATGAACGCACGCATGTCGCCGGTTTGCGCTTGTTTCAACAGCGTCTTCAAGTCCGCGCCGGCGATGAAGATCGATTTTTTCGCCGACGCGATGATCAGCCCGCGCAACGAAGCGTCGTTCTCGATAAAATCGAGGTGTTCATTCAGCTCATTGAGAGTGGCGGCGTCGAAAATATTCGCGCCCGATTCGGGACGATCGAACGTAAGCAGACAAATATGATCGTCGCCGATCTCACGCCGAATCATCGCGCTGGATAAAGTCGCCGGCATTGCACTCACTCTTGACCTCTTTCGCGCAAATTCCAACCGGAGCTGCAGCTCGTCGCAAAATAAATAGTAGCAAGAGATTCCGCGACTTCTGGGCAGATGACAAGGGGCGATTGCGCTGTCGCGCAGTCGCGGTGTTAAAACTCGGCCGGCGTCCGCGCGCGAAGACTCGCTCATGGTTGGCAAAATTTTAGAACCAGAAATCAAAAGCCTGATCGACGCCCGTAATTTCGGTGCGCTGCGCGAGGTGTTTCGCGAATGGCCGCCGGCCGATGTCGCGGAAGTGATCCTCGACATGCCGGAAGACGAACAGGTCATCATCTTTCCGCGTCCTGCCGCATGCGCTCGCGGCGGATGTTTTTGAATATCTCGATCTCGATGCGCAGCAGAAATTGTTGCGCGCCATGGCGCACGAGCAGGTGGTCGGAATCCTGAACGAAATGTCGCCGGACGATCGCACGGCGCTGCTGGAGGAATTACCCAGTGCGGCGGCGCGCCAGCTGATCCAGCTGCTGACGCCAGAGGAACGCCACATCGCGCAAGTCGTTGCTCGGTTATCCCGAAGGCAGCGTCGGCCGTTTGATGACGCCGGATTTCATCGCCGTGCACGACGATTGGACGGTCCAACAGGTCCTCGATTATGTGCGCGAACACGGCCAGGACAGCGAGACTCTCAACGTCGTTTATGTGGTCGATGATCGCGGCAAATTGATCGACGACATCCGCATGCGCGAATTCTTGCTCAAGCCGCTCACAGCACGAAGGTGAGCGATATCCGAGACCAAACGTTCGTCGCGCGTTGAGCGTGAGCGATTCGCAGCAGGACGCGCTGAACGTATTCCGAAATACGACCGCACCGCATTGCCGGTGGTTGATTCGAACGGCGTCCTTGTCGGGATCGTAACGATCGACGACATGCTCGACGTCGCCGAAGCAGAAGCGACCGAGGACATCCAAAAGTTCGGCGGCATGGAGGCGCTCGACGAGCCGTATATGCGCATTCCGCTCTGGCGAATGGTGCGCAAACGCGCCGGCTGGCTCGTGATTTTGTTCCTGGGCGAAATGTTGACCGCGACCGCGATGGCAAATTATCAGGATGAAATCGCCAAGGCGGTCGTGCTGGCGTTATTTTTGCCGCTGATTATTTCCAGTGGAGGCAACTCCGGCTCGCAAGCATCGACCTTGATCATTCGAGCGATGGCGCTGGGCGAAGTGACGCTTGCGCGACTGGTGGCGGGTGGCGAGCCGCGAGATTCGCGCCGGCTTTTCGTTAGGCGCGATTCTGGGCGCAATCGGTACGGCACGGGTCGCGATCTGGTCAATCGTTGGAGACCATTACTTCCATAGACAATTGTATGGTCCGCATTGGCCATTGGTCGCGCTCACGGTCGGCGTGGCCCTCGTCGGAGTTGTTCTTTGGGGATCCCTTTCCGGGTCAATGCTGCCATTTATCTTGCGGCGGTTCGGCGCCGATCCGGCGACTTCATCGGCGCCGTTTGTTGCCACGCTTGTCGATGTTACCGGACTTGATTATTTATTTCAGCATTGCGCTGGTAATCATGCGCGGTGCAATGCTCTGAGCTGAGCGCCAAGCTGTTATACTGTCGACCCTGACGCTCTGATTTTATCTGTAGCAGCGGTCTGTGAGCGAGCGAGATAATCTATCGTAATCGTCGGATTTTACGGAGACTAAGCCGGCCACAGACTCGTGCCGACGCCAAGAGGCAGGAGGTTGAATCGCGCTAGCTAAGGTCGATATCGGCCGCGTGGTTAGACGTAATAGTGTGGCGGGATCCGACTGAACGTATCGTTAGGCGGTTTCCTTTGGGCCAGATATCCATTATTTTAGTTTAGGGTGTGCGGAGGTAGACACCCAGCTGTTCATCAAAGCGAGTTGGATATGACGGATCTTCCCTAATTAATCTCATTTAACCTTCAGTTGGTCGGGGGACATCTGGCTCAGGTTATCGCGTAGTGCTTTAACCCGTTGCAGCAACTCCTCGCGTTTACCTGCAAAAGATATCCAGGGGGAACTGTACTCTCAAAGGAGTTAGCGAAAGATCACAACCATTTCGCCACGCTGCAGTTGATACTGTGGACCGCCCGCCAACATTGGTGTCTTATCATCAAAACTTGAGTATCTCGACAATAGCCTGAGAAGGCTTGCGTGGCTGGACCCTCGTGCGACGGCTGGAGACGCTCACGACTGCCCGTGCTTTGATGTCGAACTTCGTTCGCGTCAGCAAGTGCACTTCTTCTAACAGAGCCAACGTAGACGACAGCCGCCTTTCGCCGAACAGCTTCTATGAAAGCTGCGTATATTGGCAGCCATCACTTGGCTAGTATCAGTTAGTATGAACAGGCATCGCCAAGACCAGGTGTATCGCACAGAGCTCTTTCTGTTCATACTATCTCTTCGCTGGTCGGAACGGCGCAAAAAGCTGCATCAATCCGAGATTATCTTCCGCCGTGAGTCCCGGGCAAGAGATCGAATGGTTGGTTGGCGTCCGGGGAGGCGATTCCGCTGAAGCACTATTCGCTACTTTGCTGTCGAAGTAGAGGAGCACAAAGGCGATTCCAAGCCAATGGTCGCAGGAGCGTCTGGGCAAGACCGAGGATAAAGCCAACGAGGTTAAACCCTTGAGTCGTTGAGGATAGCTGTCAGGCCCTGAATGAGAGCCTGCGGATCCTGAGAAGTGGTCAACTCATGAAAATAATGCTGAATCGAGTGCCACTCAGATCCGAGGTTGATCGCAAACACAAACGCAAACCAGATTGACGCAATAAAAATGCCTCGCCACATCGGGCGCCGAAACCGCTGGAAGATCGCGCCGGCTGCGCGCGGAGTTCTTTACTTTTGGCGCAACGTGTTTCCAGCGTCGGATCTCTCGAGAAGCGGCAAACTGTTTGCCAGAACAAAAAATTTACGAACAGCCGGCCAACGATCCAAACCTGAAAAGCCAGGACGAACAGCGCGAGAAAAACAAAAGCACAGAAGGACCGGCCACCATCACCATCAGAATGATACCGATCGGCAGAACGGTCCAAAAAAGTAAGCGCCATAGACAAAAGATGCAGAGCATCAGCGACGCGCGGCCAAAATTTGAGCGCATTTTGCAGGAGAGGAAGCATTTTTAACGAGCGACCACCAGCCAGTTCGGTGGTGGAGGATTTGAATCCCGGCAATAAAAACCGGCCACACCGCAAGGCTGAGTAGGAACATGCAAAAACTGAACGCTGCCACGGTGAGTGTGCGGAGATTCGCTTCCATATTCGGCGACGCGCTCAACGTGGAACTGGTCAGTTGCGCACAGGTGGGGAAGGGACTGCAATGAGCAGCGCAAGCCCAAGAATTGAAGAAACCCTTTGCGATAGATCCGAAGTGTATCGATCAGGATCTCACGCTAAAGCTGCGACTGACGGTTGTAGCCCGGCAGGCGAGGGCGCAGCCGCTGTATCGACTGATTCGAAAGAGACCGGGAATGTCCGCTGCCGTCGTCCAACGCCTGAACATCCAGTCCGGCGCGCTTCATTTGCTGGGAGTAAGGCGGCCCTCCATTTTCCATTCGCGGAGCGTGTCAGCCTCCACCGGACCGTGCATCCATTGCCTGCACGCGCACTATCCATTCGTCGGTCATTCACGTCACTTAACCGTGAATTGCGCCAAGCGAAAGTACGCGTGAGCGTCCGGCTTTCCGGTCCTGCAAAACATGCAACCGGGACGGTTGCGCTGAGTTGCAGGCTTCCTGGCTACGGTAATCGCTGTGAAGCTGCTGCTCGATCGACGGTCATTACTACGTTTATCGCTCGTTTTTCGCGATCCAGAATTTGTCTAATTCCGCGGAGAACCGACGAACGCGATCTTCGGTTTTACAAAGACCGTTCGCCGGATGTTGAAAGATTTGCAGCCGGAACTGGGCGCAGTGGTTTGGGACGAAGGTCTGCCGCAAAAGCGAGATGGAACTACAGCCGGCCTACAAGGAAACGCGGCAAGGAAATGCCGACGCCGATGATCCCGCAGCTCGATTTCATCCAAAAACTGACGCCCTGCTCGGTTTTCGAAATATCTCGCTGCCGCCAACACCGAGGCTGACGATCTGATGGGTTGCTACGCGCTCGCTGCCTGCAAGCAGGGTGTGGAAGTGGTGCTCGCCACGAACGACAAAGATTTATTTCAGTTGGTCGGACCATGCGTAAAGGTTTATACGACCGCGAAAGCCGATCTCGCTTCACCGAAAGATCGATTCGCGCTTCTCGGCGAGCCGGAAGTGACCGCGAAATGGGACGTTCCACCGAGGCTAATCGGCGATGTCCTCGCCTTGACTGGCGATTCGGTCGACAACATCCCTGGAATCGGCTTGGGCCGCAAAACGCAGCGGCGGCGCTCGATTCGCGAACACAGTGGCAAGGTCTTTGCTGGCCAACATCAGACAAGGTAAAAATCAGCGCACGCGCGAGAAACTGGTCAGCGCGCGCAATCAGATTTCTCAGAACCGGAAAATGGTCGAACTCGACTGCGACATGAAGCTGCCGGTGCAAGTCGAGGAACTCACGATTCAACCCGATTATCCCAAACTGATCGCAGCGCTGGAGAAGTGTGAATTCAAATCGCTTCTCCAGGAAGTCCGCGGACGAGGCGGCGCGCAAGCGCCGGATAGCAGTCGGAAGTCTGCCTGTAGGTGAAGGGCTGAGTTGTTACGGCGGCAACATGCTACCGCGAGACAGGATAAGAAACGTGCCGCCATGACAGCCCGATTTATTACATTTACGTAGAATAATCGAACGCGGGCTAAGGCTGCGCTGTCCAATCTCAACAGGTTAAGGCGATTCGGGTGGTGGCACGCGTGTCTTGTATTCAGTTGTTTCTCCCAGCGTGCGCTGCCCGAATCTTTTTCGCCCTAGCCAGCGATCCAAATCGTTGTCGATCTCGGCTGCAATCGTCCATTATCAGAAAGATCGACGAAGTCCTCTTGACGAGATCTACGGCCGAAGACACGGCCCGCAACCTTGCATTTACTCGTGGCGGCTCCACGCCAATTTGAAAACCTGCGCGCGTGGGCGATGGGTTTATGAAGCGCTCGAAGCAGCCCAGCCCATGAAGCCTGAATCCGTTACGATCCCAATTGCCGCCGCGCTCAAAGAAGATATTGGCGCAGGAGATATCACGACCGAATTTTTGTGCCGGAGAGTTTGCACGCCACGGACGCATCATTGCGCGTGAAAAAGCAATTGTCGCTGGTTCCGGAGCCGACGGCCGAGTTTTCCGGCAGAGTCGACCCGTCAATCGACGCCCGAGATTATTCGCGGGGACGGAACCGAAGTTGCCGCCGGGCGATGTGATTATCGAAGTCCGCGGACTGGCGCGTTCGATTCTGAAGGCGGAACGTGTTGCACTGAATTTTTTGCAGCGTCTCTGCGGCATCGCAACGCTGACGCGCCAATTTGTCGACGCCGTCGGGAATCATCCCGGTCAAAATTTTGGATACCCGAAAAACAACCCCGGGTCTGCGAGCATTGGAAAAAGCCGCCGTGGTTGCCGGCGGCGGAGAGAATCACCGGTTCGGTTTGTACGACATGGTGCTCGTGAAAGATAACCATCTGACTGACTTTCGAGGGACTCTCCAGCTTTGCCGACCGAATTCGCCAGCTTCGTCAGGAGCGACCAAACATCCGTATCGAAGTGGAGGCCGATGATCTGGAACAAGTTCGTGCCTTCGTCGAAATTGAGGGTATCGACGTCATCCTGCTCGACAATATGGCGCCGGCTCAAATTCGGGAGGCTGTCGCGCTTAGAAACAGACAACATCAAATTCGAAGCAAGCGGCGGCATCACTTTCAAAAACGTGAACCGCATCGCGGCCACTGGCGTGGATTACATCTCGATTGGCAGCCTCACGCATGCCGCACGCGCAATCGATATCGGCCTGGAAATGACCCATGTCCCCGGTTGAAATGTTGGATCGGCTTGGTCGCTGATGAGCTGCAAGCAGATCTCGGCGGACCACTATTGGCCGCGAAATTATCGTGCTCGAGCAGACCGGCTCGACCAACGATGCGATTTTGCGAAATGGCGACGCCAGATTCGAAGGAGGGTCTCGTTCTCTTTGCCGAACAGCAAACCGCCGGCCGCGGCCAGCGAGGTAATCGTTGGGAATCGGCCGCCGGAAAAGGGCTTTGGTTCTCAATCTTGTTGCGGCCCGAAGATCGACATAAACCAATCCGCGCAGCTCACCGCCTGGGCGGCGCGAAGCTGTTTCGGAGTCGATTCGAAAGCGAATTTTCCCTCGAGACGACCATCAAATTGCCCAACGACGTCCAGATTGATGGACGAAAGGTTGCCGGCGTGCTCGTCGAGATGCGCGCACAGGAAAAAGCGCCGCATTCAGCGATCGTCAGGTATTGGAATCAATGTGAATCAAGCGTTGGAAGATTTTCCCAAGGAGCTGCGAGATCCCGGGCAATTTCGCTGGCCGATGGCGCTGGGTCGCCAAGTTGATCGTCAGAAGTTTGCCATCGTCGCTTCTGCGTAATCTGGATCGCAGCTACAGAGAGCGTTTTGGCTGACGCAGTGTCAGAACGTCACATCGTTACAAAGACCAACTCAGCGCGAGACCGATGTAACTCGTTGTAACGGTGTAACGTTTTCAACTTTTCATCCGCTCTGCCCACCATTCGCCGATAGACCTGCGGTGAAATTTCCGACGGCTTAATCTCGCTGCGTCCGCCCCAGAAAACGTTCGTATAAGAAACCGGGATGCCGCTCGACTGCAAGATGTCGATCTATGGCCGCTTTGTGCTCGAGCAGCAGTTGTTTGTCCGTGCCGTGCGCAACGGCCATGATGTTGACATTCTTGAATTCGGGGCCGGCCTCGCGCCAGTAACAATGGGTGAGAATGTGATGCCGGCCGACTTCGCCTCCGGCTTCGATCTCGCGACCCGGCGGCACCGCCCAGTGAAAAAGCGCGTTGAATCGCGTGACACGAACTCCGCCAGCCGACGGTTTGACGTGTTCCAGGAAACGTTGAAAAACGCCCGATGACTTTTCGCGCGTTCAACTGCTTCGGCGACGCGATAAAATTCATCCAGCGAGACACCCGCTTCTTCCGCGCGGGCTGCCCAGGGCGTTGACTCGAATTTCTTCCGGCGCAAATTCGCGCTTGAGCGCGAGCAAAACCTTCCATTCCAGTGCTCGCCAAGATCGACAACTTGCACTGGAATCATCTTTGCTGGCTGATCTGCCTTGCTCCCCGGCTCGATCGTTTTCCGGCGAACATGTCCGACGCCGAGCGTGAAGATTCCTTTCGCCGGCATGAGCCGGAAACGCTCCGCGCCGACTTTTTCGCCAGCAATTCGCAATGCTGCTGCAGCGAAAATCCATGCGGCACTTTCACTGTTGTCCATAATTTGTAATCCGATCCGGCGGTCGACTGTGTCGGTTGAGCGCAGGACCACATGACCCGGAAAAAGGATCGCGTTGGAACATCCAATCGAAGGCGTCGTCGATCTTTATCCTCGGGAACTTTCCACGCCACGAGCGCGCCATCGGCCAGATTGGTCGCGAGCAAAGTTTGCCGGACGCGGCGGATCGTTCCAGCGCGCAGCATCGCGGCGATGCGCGCCATCACAACATCGACATCTACGCCTGAGCGCCTCGCAATTTCCTCGAACGGCTCGCGCACGAAGCCTTCGATCTTGTCCTCCGAAATCGCGAGAATCTTCGCGTTAATTGGATCGTCGTGCTCAACCGGCAGCATGCGGATTAATCCGCCCGTCGATTCCTCTTGTCCAATCACCGGGTTCGCCGCTGCGAAAAATCTGATCGATTCAAGCCGGCCTCGCCTCTCTTAAGTCGCGCAGCAGGAGAGCATCGCGAGGAAATGGCAGCTCGATACCGGCGAGGACGAACAAATGCCAAATGAAGTGGCTGTAGCGCAGACGTTGGTTCACGAAAAAGAGCACACCAGCGGTATAGGCGACGCCACCTGCTACCAGCCAGAACAACGCACGGGAATGGAATCGCCAGCGTGATCGGCCGAATCGCGATAAGCGCCAGCCATCCGGTGCCAAGATAAAGAGTCATCCCGAGTTTCGAATGACGCGATGGTCCACGCGTCGCCTTCAAGGTCACGCCGAAAATGGCGAGCGCCCAGACAAGTGCGAGTATGGTCGCGCCCCAAAACCCGCGAAGCGGGCCCAGCGTGAACGGGGTGTATGTTCCAGCGATCAACAAAAAAATCGCCGAGTGGTCCAGCATCCTGCAAAATCGATTTCCCGCGGGTTTGCGGCCACGCATGATAGAGCGTCGATCCGAGATACAACATCGACATCGTGATCGCAAAAATCACTGTGCCAAAGAAAAAGCCAGGACTGCTGCGGTGAGCTTCCAGCAGGAGAATCGGCGCGCCGATTAACGCGGCGCACAATCCGATTCCGTGGCTGATGCGTGTTCGCCAGTTCTTCGCCTGCGGATTGCGTCCGCTTTGGCTGAGACGCGCAGCTCATCGCTCATGTTCATCACGTTGCATCATGGAAAGCCGCCGCACTGATTTGCAAAGCAAAAATGGGCATGTCGCGCTGGGACCGCGCTCCGCAAAGCAATTGCCATGCTCTCGATGCTGCCCGTCTCAGCTTCGACTTTGCTTAGGTCAGACGTTAAGCCTCGATGATGTCACTATGCGATCATGCGAGCGTTGAACCACTGCTCAAGGCGTTGCTTCCGTTCTTCCAGCATTTGCCGCAATCGTTCCCGCCGGAAATAGCAGCTCAGCGCGGTGCCTCGCAAAGATTGCAATCAGCGTCAAAACGATTTTCCATCGATCGAGCCCGTTCATGGCTACTAAAAACAAAGAGAAACGGTTAAAAGCGATCTTTTTGATGCGGTCGGAACGCTCTTTTATCTAACGCAACACGGTAGGCGATCATTATGCACTGGTCGCCACGGAGCTGGGTTTGACGCTCGCTGCGCAGCAGCTCGATCGCGCGTTCTTCACCGCTTGGAAACGAATGCCGCCTCGCGCCGCCATCGATGGGCCGCGCGAAAATGACGACAAAGAGTGGTGGCGCGAACTTGTCGACCTCGTGCTTGATCAGGTAGCGCCTTCATTGAGCGAACCTGATCGGGACAATTTCTTCGAGGTCGCTTACGAACATTTCGCCGAGGCCGGCGTTTGGGAGCTTTATCCCGAGGTTTTCGGTGTCTTGGAGAAACTGCAGCCGCGCTTTCAGCTCGGGGTAGTCTCAAATTTTGACGGACGTTTGCGATTTATTCTCGAGCACCTCGGCATCTCGAAGTTCTTCGAGCATGTTTTTGTTTCCAGCGAGATCGGCGCCGACAAACCCGATCCGGAGATTTTTCGCCGCGCGCTCAAGTTTATTCAGCTTGAAACCCGATCAAGTGCTGCACGTCGGTGACGATGCCGACCGCGACTGGAAGGCGGCCGATGCGGCGGGTTGTCGGTCTTTAAACTAGATCGAGAAAAGAAGTTCGTTGCGCGATTTGCTGGCGATTCTGAAGTGCTAAGAAACAGGCCTCTAGAAGAGCTGCCTACTGCATCTGGCAGTTACGGCGCGCCCGACGGTCGCCCCTGCGAACTCTTGCAGCAATGTTTGATCTGGCTTACAAACTTTTATTCCACGTGGGTCGGTAGCTCAATCGGTAGAGCAGCGCCCTTTAAGGCGTTGGTTCCGGGTTCGAGTCCCGGCCGACCCATTTTACATCGTGATGCACGCGCGCCAAAAGCGATTCAATATTTAAAAACAACAAGCGAGCTGATGTGATTTGCCATAAGTATAAATGCATTTTCGTAGAGGTGCCCAAGACCGGCTCTACCAGTGTTCGGGCCATTCTCGGTAAAGCGTGGAAACCGCATCTGAATTTGTGGCAGATCAAAAACCAGATGGAACACCATTGGACCCACTACGGCGGGAGAAAGAACCGTATTTTGGAAGTCTCTGTATCTCATCCTGCCGCAAGAGCGGCGAATGGAGATCGGACGAAAGCAATTCGAGACCTACTTCAAATTCGGCTTTGTTCGCAACCCGTGGGACCGTGTTGTCTCGCTCTATGAGCGCACGGAAGCGTTACAGCTCAGAAACAAAATGACCTTCGAAGAATTTGTCGATTGGATCCAGTATAGCAGCAGCACTTGCGTCCACTCATCGCCGCATCGCTATCAGTTGGATTGGTTTGTCGATCCCAATGGAAATGTGCTCGCCGATTTCATTGGGAAATTCGAACGACTCGACGAGGACTGGGCTTTTGTAGCGCAAGAAGCTCGGCATCACTGAGAATCTGCCCGCATCGACGAGCCAATCCGCGGGCGCGACACTACACTGAGTATTACACTCCCAGAACAAGAGACGTTATCGCAACGAGATTCAAAGTGGATATCGACCGGTTTGGCTATGAGTTCGCTGGATAAAATAAAGGCGATCGTTCTGACCTGCGATCGATACCGCGCGATCACGCAGCATTTAATCGTTCAGTACGAACGATTGTGGCCGGATCATCCATTTGTCTTTCATGTTCCCTATCAGGAGCTTGGCGGCGTCGATAGCGAACGGATCAAATATCTCACGTCGCCCGCGGATATTAAGGCAACGGTTTTGCATTTGCTTGCGAACATCGATGATGAGGAATGGATTTATTGGTGCGTGGACGACAAATATCCGATTCAGCTCGTTACGGACAAGATTGCGAGCCTGATCTCGCACGCCATGCGTTCGCCAGAAGTGAGTGGTCTTTTATTCTGCAGATGCAGGGCGACATTGAACAACCCCAAACTCGCTCTTTACCCTCACAAAATCAGAAATCCTTTCGGCGACATTTACTTCGAGCGCAAAGGCCTGGTTCCAAATTTGGATTCATCAGCTCCTGCGCGCCAAAAGCTACTTGCGATACCTGTTCACTCATCTGCCGGACCACATTCCCAGTGCCAAGGCGATGGATGAGCTAAAAACGACGTGCCGAAACTGGCTGAGCACCGGTTGTTCGTGACCGAAGGAAAATTTCGCAGTTTTTGCCGAAAGCACGCAGCGAGGCGTCATCACTCAAAATTGTTACGAAAGCATCCGGGCGAGTGGCATTAAGTTGCCGGAATGGTTTCAACATCCAAACAGGGAATATGTAACGCTTGGAAAATTGTAGGATTCTTGTTGCTCAATCAAACGTGTAGCCAAAGCGTTCGATCTCCAAAGCAAAGCGCTTCCGGACGAATTCGCGAAGGTTATCATCGTAATATTTCGAATAATGTTCGCGACTTGAGCGATTATACCGCGGCAGCGGCACGGGCCGGAATGCCCAGCGTCGCGCAGACGAGCGCGGAAATCCTCGGCCAGGTTCTCGAAGCGCATTATGTAATCTACGTTGCCGAATGAGTCGGCTTCGCCCTCATAAAGCCGCAGATAGTCTACGACCGATAAAGGCTTTTGAAATAACTCTCTTAAACTTCCTTCCGGTCCAACTCGTCGAGCGTGCTGGTTGGCGTGAAATAATAGGAGACCATCCGGTCCCATGGATTTCGTACGCAGGTAAACTTTGTAAAGATCGCGAAACCGCGCTTCATCTCCAAGGCGCAGCCCGATATTCGGCCAGCGTTGAGTGTTTCTTGATTTTGTAATTGGGATTGCGCAGCCCAAAACGCTCAATCCCATCCTGTTCGCCGCGCAAAGCCACGATTTCATCCTCGGAATAATTTCGGAGGACGCTCTGAATCGAATTACCGGCCGTCTTCGGTATATGAACGAACAGAAACCGTTTCTGAAAGGAGATCATTGGAACGCGTGTGCAAGTTGCGACTTATTCTCCAGTTGCGCGAGTAATCGCCGGCATTTACCAATCGTCCAATAGATTGCGTTGTGTTTCCAGTCCTCTCCTGAACAGGGCGATGATCATTTCTCACAAATACAATTTTATCTTTATCAAGACGGCAAAGACCGCAGGCACGAGCATTGAGGTTTTTCTTTCGAAACAGTGTGGCCCCACGGACATCGTGACACCGATCGCTCCTCCGATCGCGGAGCATCAGCCGCGTAACTACCAGGGATTCATCAATCCAATCCCCGAAATCCTCGAAAGACCGGGCAGGCTTTTCTCCGTGCTGCAGCATACAATCACCAGTCGTGAGAAATTCTACAACCATATGCCGGCTTCTGTCGTGGAAAAGCGGGTTCCCGGCCGGATTTGGAACAGCTACTTCAAATTCTGTGTGGAAAGAAATCCGTGGGACAAAGTTTTATCGCATTACCACATGCATAACGCCCGGGAAGGCGGCTCGCTCTCCTCGATGACTATCTCGCGCGCGGCAGGTTCCCTGTTAACCATTTTCGCTATACCGATCGCTCCGGCGCGAAAGTCATCGTTGATCGGGTTCTCCGTTATGAAAACCTCCTTGGCGAGCTCGGCGAAGTGTTCTCAAAATTAAACATCCCGTTCGATGGCACGCTTGGGATTAAAGCCAAATCGGAATACCGTAGCGACCGCACACCGTACCAGTTGGTATTTAATGACCAGCAACGAAAAATCGTAGAAAAAGCTTTTGCCAGAGAAATTGAACTGCACGGATATCGCTTTGAGGCCTAGGTGTTGTCTGAGCTCAATTTAGATCGCGCTCGCTCCGATGCAGACTTGATTTGGCGCGCGGTTTTTCACTTGGATGGCAACGTGCCTGCTGATGATCAGGTGACGTCACTGACTGGGGTCGGTGGAAGCGGCCCGGTCGCATTTGCCACCACGCACTGGAGCGTGGTGCTGGAGGCACAAGGCGAATCGCCAGCGGCACAAGAGGCGCTCGAAAAGCTTTGCCGCACTTATTGGCGACCCATTTATGCTTTCGTGCGGCGGCAGGGTGTTGGGCCAGAGGAGGCAGAGGATATTACCCAGGGGTTTTTTGCGCAGCTATTGGAGCGCAGAAGTCTCAGTGCCGTCCGCAAGGAAAAAGGACGACTTCGTTCTTATCTGCTTGGAGCGCTGAAATATTTTCTGGCCGACGAGACAGCGTCGGCGCGATGGCGATCAAGCGGGGGAAAGGACAGCGGCTCATCCCGTTAGAAGAACTGCGTGCTGACGAGCGGATCGAGATGGAACCAGCGGATCCAGTGACTGCCGAAATGATTTACGAACGCCGGTGGGCTTTGACGGTTCTGGAGCAGGTGCTCGGCCGATTAAAGGATGAATACCGGGCGGCAGGTAATGCCGCGTTGTTTGATTCGTTGAAGCAATTGCTGCCGGATGAACCGGGCTCGCCGTCACAGGCGGAGATCGCCACGCAATTAGGCATGACCGAAAATGCGGTCCGGCAGGCGTTTTACCGATTTCGGCAACGCTATCAATCATTATTGCGCGAGGAGATCGCCCACACCGTTGCGACACCCGGCGATATTGAAGATGAGCTGCGCCATCTCATCGCCGTCGTCGAGGCGTAACGTATGGCAGAATTTTACGGGTACAAAGGGAGAGTGCGCAGGAGACTCCGACAATGATCAGGGTAATCAGAATTTGCCGGAAGTGCGGCGCCAAAATCTTTTCCGACGCCCCTGAAGGGCTTTGCGCCAGATGCATGCTGAAGATCGCGCTGGCGATGCCTCCGGAACCATCTGTAGCCGGCGGTCGCTGACCCCGGCAGCGTGGACAAACTGTTCACGTGGCGATGCGACAGCTGCGCCCGATGGGAAAAAGCGAGCGCGCGCTGCCGAGCTGCTGGGAGAGTTGGGCGATTACGAATTGCTGGAGGAAGTCGGTCGCGGTGGTCAGGGCGTGGTATTTCGCGCGCGGCAAAAGAGTCTCAATCGCACAGTCGCCTTAAAAGTCATCAGCCTTGGCCAGTGGGCGAGCAAAGCCCACCTGAAGCGCTTTCGCCTCGAAGCGGAAGCGGCAGCTCGCCTGGAGCATCCCGGTATCGTTCCAATCCACGAAGTTGGCGAGCGCGATGGCTCAGTGCTACTTCAGCATGAAGTTTGTCGAAGGCGGCCAGCTTGACGAAGTGGTCAGGCGCGCGCCGATGTCGATCCGGCAGGCGGCGGAATTAATCGCAAAGGTGGCACGCACTGTGCATTACGCGCACGAACACGGCATTCTGCATCGCGACATCAAACCGGGAAACATTCTGCTGGATGCAAAAGGCGAACCGCACCTGACCGATTTTGGTCTTGCGCGATTGGTCGAGATCGGAGAGCACCGTCACGCGCACGCTGGAAGTGTTGGGCACGCCCAGTTACATGGCGCCAGAGCAAGCAGTGGGAAACAACGCGGCTATCAGCAGCGCCACAGATGTCTATGGACTTGGCGCAGTATTTTACCAATTGCTGACAGGTCAGCCGCCCTTTGCCGGAGGAACAACCTACGAGACGATCAAGCTGCTCTGGATACCGAGCCGCGGCAACCGCGCCTCTTAAATCCGAAAATAGATCGCGATCTCAGCACAATTTGCCTCAAGTGTCTCGAGAAAGATCCAAAGCGCCGCTACTCGTCCGCGCTTGCGTTGGCCGAAGATCTCGAACACTGGCTAAAGCACGAGCCGATTCAGGCGCGGCGCACCGGGATCGTCGCCCGAAGCAGAAAATGGGTGCGACGCAATCCAAGTATCGCCGTCATGGCAGCAATGTTGCTCGCGCTGGCGGTGCCGTTGGGTGTGATCGTTTGGAAAAGCGAATTTCCCCGGCAGCCGGTAACAACTGGAATCGCCGTTCTGCCGTTTGAAAATTTAAGCGGGCAGAAGGAAACCGGGGCCTTCGTCGATGGTGTGCAGGACGACATTTTGACCAAGCTTGCAAAAATCGCCGACCTGAAGGTGATCAGCCGGACCAGCGTGATGGGCTATCGCGGCAAGCAGAATATGCGTCAGATCGGTGACGAGCTGCGAGTCTCCCATGTGCTGGAGGGCAGCGTCCGGAGAGTCGGCGCCCGGCTTCACATGAACACGCAGTTGATCGACACGCGCACGGACACGCACATCTGGGCCGAGCAATACGATCGCGATTTGAACGACCTGTTTGCGATCCAGAGCGAGATTGCGCAGAAAGTCGCTCAGCGGCTTCGCGCCAAAATCACGGCTGCTGAGAAATTGGCGATTGAGCGCAAGCCGACCGGCGATCTAGTCGCTTTCGATCTCTACTCGCGCGCCAGTCAATCTTGTTCTCCGACGGCGGCGCTCTAGTACAAGACTGAAATTCGGTTCAGGCAATCGATCTGCTGAACCAGGCCGTGGCGCGCGATCCATCGTTTTTCGATGCGTATTGTCAACTCGCCTGGGCTCATGTCGAGCTTTACTTCTCTGGCTTGGACCATACACCTGCGCGCTTGGCGTTAGCAGAAGCGGCCGTTCAGGCCGCGTCTCGCCTTCGTCCAGATGATGGTGAAACGCATCTCGCGCGGGCGTGGAATCTTCTATCATGGACACCGCGATTACGGCGGCTGCTCTGGCTGAACTGGAAGTTGCTCGCCAAACTTTGCCGAATGATTCTGGGCTATTCGAGACTGATGGGTTTCGTCCTGAGGCGTCAGGGACGCTGGGAAGAATCTACACGGAAGCCTCGAGCGAGCATTTGAGCTCGACCCGCGCAACGTTAACACGCTCCACCAGATCGCGACTTAGTTACGGAGGCTTCCGGCGTTATGCTGAACAAAAATCGAAGCTTACGATCGCGCGCTAGACTGTCGAGCCCAGCGATGTCGAGGCAAAAGCAGAGCGCGCATTCGTGGAACGTGGATTGAAAGGCCGATACCCGACCGTTGCATCAAATGATCGATGAAATCCGGGCCACAAATCCTGCTGCCATGCCGAAGGTCGCCGGGAACGATGCGTGGCTACATTTGCGCGCTGGCCGAACGCGACGTCGCTGCCGCCAAAGAGGCCTTGATCGCGTCCGACGAACTCCCGTTAGGTGACGACGCCTGTTCATTTCACGCGTCCTTTCGTGGAAGGCGTTATCGCGCGCATGACAAACGACGAGCACAAGGCGCAATTGGCTTTTACTGCTGCGCGCGCGGAGCAGGAGAAAACCGTCCAGGCTCAACCAGATTACGGCCCGGCATGGTGCGTGCTCGGTGTAATCGATGCCGCTCTCGGGCGGAAGGAGGAGGCCTTGCGCGAAGGACGGCGCGCGGTTGAGCTTCTTCCCGTGGAAAAGGACCCATTCAATGGTATGCTCATGATCAAGTATTTGGCGATGATTGCTGCGTGGGTTGGTGAAAAGATCTCGCCTGCGAACAGATTATTACTGTCGTCCGTTCCCCCACTGGCGGTCTTGACCTCAGCTATGGCGAATTAAAACTAATGCCGTTCTGGGATCCGCTTGCGCGGCGAGCCGTGCTTCGAAAAATCGTCGCCTCCTCGCGCCGAAGGCAACATCCGAAGCGCGATCGCTTGCCCTGCTTGCCACGGCCGAAGGTGGCCGAAGGCGGGAGCGCAGTCGAATCGGGCGGCTACGCTGTGAAACCGCAGAGGCATTTCGGCTGGCAGCCTATAGCTCCCGCAATCGCGGGATAAGGCTGGCTGGTGGTGGATCTGCGGTTCAGAAAGACTTCCAACACTTTCCGCGTAACCTGCGCGCCCGATTTTACGCAGCACTACTCAGTGAACGGCCAGAAATGAATTTCCCACAACGAGAGTCAGGGAAGGCCAAAACAGTGAAATAGAAGCATAACATCTATGAAAAACAAAATTAATGAAGACCAGTATCAGAGGAGCCTCAGGTGGCCCTGTTGGTTTCGGCGGGCCTGCTCCTGCTTGTCGCCGGGACTCAGGCAGCGACCCGCACCCAGCGTCGGGGGATTTCAGTGCACCGATGGCACCATTCAGGGCCCCTGGGGAGTTCACCTCGAGGGACAGGACCTGTTCCGCCACCCTTGGCGGAGGGATCCAGACCTTGGATTGGGGTGGCGAGGCGGACGTATGACGGTATGGGCAATTTCACCTAGATCGACAACGTCCACGGTTCGGTCACCGGCGATCGTGCCTGATCGCCTGGGCAGCGGCACCTATCAGGTGAACCCAGACTGCACGTTCTCGACTCAATTCGTGCACTGGGCCAGGCGCTCCCATGATCGAGGAGCGAGGGGTAATTGTTGCTCTCGGCAATGAGACACACTCCATCACCGCTGAGTCCCCTGTCTCTGATGGTGTCGGCCCACAGCCAAGAGAATTGACCGTCGGTGAAAGCCAGACCGCTCGATGTCAGCGAATATGGCAGGCGCATTGTCGCGATCCCTTTGACCCGTTAAGAGCCGCACTTCGCACCTCCAGCCGCCACGCCTCGGTAGCGTGGCGGCTTTCTGTTTTCGAGAGCACACACGGCTTGCTGTTCACCAAGTGTTGACTCGCTCGCTTTATTCAGATTTTCAGCCTGTCGCGAGCGGATTCCTGCCAGCAGTGAATCTCGTCGGCGAGCCGTGAAATCACGGAAGCATATTGTCGATCCGAGTAAAGATTGCGCGTTTCTCGTGGATCATCATGCAAGTTATATAACTCGTTCAAATCCTTGTCGCGCAGACAAAGCTTCCAGCCGTCAGAGGAGACAACAGTCCGAGTGGACTCGTCGACGGCGCGCTTGATCATGCGCCGCGCGTGCCAGTGATGTTCCCTTTTAATCTTTGTTCGGTTAGGGGCCCACTCGATGAATACACTTTCCGGCGGCAGGGCTTCTTCGTGGATAAGCGGCAGCAGGCTCTTGCCCGCGCACTGTGGGTGCTTTGGCTGGCCAAGAAGATCGAGCAATGTCGGTACGAAATCGATGTGACTCACCGGTTGCGGAATCGATCTTGCCGCGTTTCTGACCGGGCAGCCGGATCAAGAGCGGAACGCGCGCGGCTTCTTCGAACATTACTTCTTTGGCGAACAGATGATGTGCGCCCAAGCTGTCGCCATGGTCGCTCGTGTGCACGATGATTGTGTCGTCGCTTAGCCGCATCGTTCCAGAGCAGCCGAGAACGGCGCCGATACTTTGATCAACGAGCGTGACCAATCCGAGATATCGCTGTTTGATGCTGCGATATTCCTCGGGCGTGATCCCAAAGAATAACTGAGTGGGCAAGCGCTCCCGGTCCAGGAGTCGCTTCGGCCTGCTGCCATTCTCGCATCAGTCGGTAGCGCAGAGGAATGTCGTCAGCCTCGGGAAGCGATGGCAGTAACGTCTAGATCTATCTCGTTGAGCGGATGTTCATCGTTAAGCGGACCGTTGTAAGGCGAGTGCGGCTCGACAAACGCGACAATCAAAATGAAAGGCTCGCCACGATGTTTTTCGATGAATTCGCACGCGTGCATTTCGAGAAATTTTGGTCTCGATAGCTCGAGCGGGAGGTTGCTGACGGCCAGTTCCGAGAATCGTCCGTCTTGTTTGTCAGGCGTGACGCCCGTTGAAATGAGGAAATTCGCATAGTCACCGCGGGATTCAGTGGAAATCCACTCGTGAAATCCGCGTCCGGCCGGTCCTCTCTTCGCCAAGGTGCCACTTACCCAAGTATGCGGTGTGATAATCCTTGTCGTCCATCAGGTCAGGAAAACGCGAAATCTCCGATCGAGTGGAACGCCGTTCCTGTTGCATCCGTTGATGTGCGGCCACGTTCCCGTCATGAGCGATGAGCGTGAAGGAGTGCAGACCGGATGCGTCACGTAGGCTCGCTCGAAAACCACGGACTCAGAAGGCAAGCTTGTTTAAATTCGGCGCGTGAACTTTTTGCCTCCGTAACAAGCGAGCGTGTCCGCTCTTTGTTGATCAGGCAAAAAGACGATCAAATTCGGCTTCCGCGGAAGTTTGGCTGGTTGCGAAACCATGAGCTAACGGTTAACGCAGTAAATCAGCCTTGGGTCGTCTGCAATCGTGCCGGAAGGAAAATCTTTGGCGTCGCAACAATTCGCAATTTCGATGTTTTATGATTCGCATGAAACGGTTTTTGATCTTGCAAGTATTTGGCGCGTTAATCGCTGCGATGGCACAAGGCGCAACAGACTTCTGACTTGGCCGCACAGGCGACGAACGAGCTCGCGGTCGATCTTCACCGGCAGCTTGCCACGGGCAACGAGAACCTTTGCGTCTCACCTTATTCGATCGAAAGCGCTCTGGCCATGACGTTTGCCGGCGCGGACGGCGAGACACGCACGGAGATGGCGCGCGTCCTGCATTTTCCAGGCGACGCCAGTGCTGTGCCAACCTCGCTCGCGTCGCTTCAGCATTCGCTTGAAGAGATGAGCGTGAAGACGGCGGAACTCGTAAAAGAAGCCAAAAGATTCGGCGGCCCAAGCGAGCCGATCACGCTCACGATCGCCAATCGGCTGTTTGCGCAAAAGGGTTACGACTTTCGCGAGTCGTTTCTGACGCTTGTGAAACAAAATTACGGCGCGGCCTTTGAACCTCTCGATTTTGTTACGGACGCCTCCGGAGCAACACAGCATATCAATCACTGGGTCGCCGACCAGACGCACGATCGGATCCGCGATCTCATCCCCGCGAACGCATTGAATAAGATGACGCGCCTCGTCCTGGCGAACGCACTTTATCTAAAGGCGCCCTGGGCTGATTCATTTTCTGAAAAGGCAACACAACCCGGAGCCATTTCATGTTCGCGGGGGCGCGCCCGTCGATGTTCCAACGATGAGAAAGGAGGTCGGCGTTTCGGTTTCGCGCAAGCGCGAGGGATTCATCGCGGTAAGCCTTCCCTACGTTGGCAACGATCTTCAGTTCCTCGTTCTTCTTCCCGACGACGTAAATGGTTTGCGCGCGCTCGAATCGAAGCTGACTGCAAGCATGCTGGCAGAATGTGCAAAGCTCGAAACGCGGCAGGAAGTCGATCTTCATCTGCCAAAGTTCAAATTCGAGCCGCCGACGATAGCATTGGCAGAGAAACTTCGAAGCGCTCGGGATGAAAGGCGCGTTCGATATTCCACGAGGCAGCGCGAATTTCGATGGGATCGCGCCGCGGAAGCCGAATGATTATCTCTACATCTCCAATGTCTTTCACAAAACTTTCATCGCCGTTGATGAAAAAGGAACGGAAGCGGCCGCAGCCACCGCCAGTGGTGATGATGAGAGCGACAGCGATGGCTGGATCGAAACCAAAACCGATCGAAGTGAGAGTCGATCGGCCATTCGTTTATGCGATCCAGCACGTCCCCAGCGGCGTCTGCCTTTTCCTCGGGCGTGTGACCGATCCTCGCTGAAGTGGACATCTCGACTCTTGCAAACCTCATCAACGCGATCGCGGTGACCGCCGGCGTCATTTTCGCTGCGACGCAAATCCGATATTACCGTCAGCGGCGCCGACGGGATGCGATGCTCGAGCTGGTGAGATCGTTCCAGAGCCCGGCCTTTACCAGTGCACTTCGGCGCGTGCAGTCGTTGCCGGATGGGGCGGACACAGAGAAAATACGCGAAGTGCTCGGACCTGACGGCGAAGACGCAGTTTACCTGGTTTCGATCACTTGGGAAACCCTCGGGATGCATGCTATTTCATCGCGAAGTTCACGCTTGATCTGGTCGATGATTTCTTTAGCGGTCCCATCCTTCTTTCCTGGCAGAAACTTAAGGTTTATTCCGAGGAATGTCGTCGCACGCTAAAGCGAGAGACATTCAACGAGTGGTTTCACTGGTTGGCTGAAAGAATGATGGAGCGGGAGAAACTCTCGCCGCCGGTGCCGGCTTACATTGCGCATCGCACGATGGCGTGAAGCCCGCCGGCGTTTAGCCAGGGACGGAATGTCAACGGCGTCCGATTCGCGCTAAATTAAGCTGATCTCTGTCGCTCGCGTAACTTAGCGTGCCGTCGACGATGCGCGCTGCGGATGTGAACGGATGCGGCTCGGTTTTGCTTTGCATCGACAATGTGCGTGACTTCCGTGCCGCGCGCCTTCAGAAAATCGGAAATCAAGGCGCGATGGCAACGCCACCAGACTGCTTCCGCGCACATGATCGCGGTCGGGCCCGGCTTCGTTCGGCAAGATCGACAAGACGCTCGACGCCTTCTGAAATTCTCTCTGTCTCCATGTAATCGGCGTAACCGCGAAATGAAGCGTTACGCCAGGCCGTATTGTGCGAATCCGATCTAGGTTTTCGCCGTCCGCCCAGCTCGGCAAAATGTTCATAATGAATTCCGTGTTCCTGGAGTGATTTTGCCAGCGTCTCTTTATTAAACTGGGGATAGCGTTTCGAACCCGGCAAGCTTCGAACATCGACAAGCAACTTGATTCCGTGGGCTTCAAGAGCCGCAATGAAATCCTCAATCTTGCGCGTCGAGTGGCCAATCGTCCAGATTCTCACCGTTGAACACAAAAGGGCTAATCATACTCGCTGCAATTCTTTTAGCGTCGGCGGGAGCGAATCGGGCAGCGCGAGAGGAATATGAAACACGAGTCTTGGCATTTCTGGCCAGATGGCAGAGTCTCGATGAAATGAACAAGATATTCTTATCTGGAATTGTCGGGCTGATTACATTGGCATTGGTGCAAGCAGCTGAGACGCAAAAGCAACCTGCAGCGGGAGCGCCCGGCGCCGGATTTCAGTTTGACGACCAGCGATGGCAGGCCAGGTCAGTCTGAAAGATTATCGCGGCAAATGGGTGGTGCTCTATTTTTATCCGAAAGATTTCACGAGCGGCTGCACGATGGAAGCGAAGAATTTCCAGCGCGATCTCGCGAAGTATGAACAGGCCGGGCGCAGTCGTTCTCGGCGTGAGCGTCGATACGGCGCAATCGCACAAAGATTTCTGCGCGAAGGAAGGGACTCAATTTCAAATTGCTGGCCGATCCCGACGCGAAAGTCTCGACCGAATATGGATCGGTGATGGACTACAAGGGAGCAAAGCTTGCCGCGCGCAATACCTTCATCATTAATCCGAAGGGCGAGATCGCCAAGGTTTACACCGGCGTCAAGCCCGCCGATCACAGCGAGCAAGTCCTTAAAGATTTGGCCGAACTGAAGAAAAGTTAATCAAACTGGAGGTCACAATGGCAGCTCAAAGAAAATCGATCGATTGCCGGGATCACCCGAGCGAGAAAAACTGCTCCGCTGAAAATTTCCGGCACGGAAGAGGAAGTGCTCGATGCGGCGGTAGCAGCATGCCGTTTCAGCCCACGGTCACGAGAATTCCCCGGAATTGCGCGACCAGATCAAGTCGATGCTCAAGGACGAGAGCCGATTGAGCTTCTGCGACAGTCCTTTGCAAGAAATGAGAGGGCGTCAGCGGCCCTGGCAGCGGAAGCTTTTTGCCCGCGTCTTCTGTCCTCGGTGAATAAATCCGTTCCGTTAGTTGGAGAATGGTAAGTCCATGCGCAAAACGCGCATCGCGCTCGCGATTGTTGCTGCATATTTTATCTTTGATCTTTTTCGCGCACCTGCCCGACCATCTGATTCTCTTTCCAACGAAGGCACCGATCGATGCAGGCGGCGCCGTTCGCAAAACAATTCCGTTCCAAAACGGCGAACTGGAATTATGGACGGCAATATCGCATCGAGCGCAACAAAAGGGCCGCGCGGACATTTACGTTTTGCGCTTCTACGGCAACGCGGATCGCGCGGAGCGCTGGGTCGCCGACGGAGGCCGAAGAATGGAATGATCGCGCCGTCGAAATCTGGGGAATGAATTATCCCGGATTCGGCGGGAGCACTGGACCAGCGCGGCTTTCGCGGATCGGGCCGGCAGCGCTCACGGCGTTTGACGAACTGAAACGCCATGCAGAATGGCCGGCCAATTGTGCTCTTCGGCGCGAGCCTCGGCGCAACTGCCGCGCTCCATGTCGCGGCGCATCGGCCGGTCGCCAGGTTGATCCTGCACAATCCTCCGCCGCTGCGCCAAATGATCTTGCGTCAGTTTGGCTGGTGGAATCTCTGGTTGCTGGCGGGTCCTGTCGCGTTGCAGATTCCGCGAGACCTCGACAGCGTTTCAAACGCGAAGGCGAATTCATGCGCCCGCGATCTTTTGCTTGCGGAAAAAGATGAAGTAGTGGCGCCTCGCTTTCACCGGCTTGTGGTTGACGCTTATGCTGGCGAAAAACGCGTGATCTCACTCCGCGGCGCTTATCACAACGACGCCAATCGAAGGCGTAGCGCTTAGCGGACTTATATCGCGCGCTCGACTGGTTACTGCCAAAGACGAATTCACCTCGCGCGTTATAGCGCGGCGCGTCGCCGACCCCGGCTACAACTTGTCGAGTTCTTCGATCACTTTCTCCATGCCGCTGACGACAAGCGCAAACCGATCGTAATCGAGTTTATCGGGCGTATCGGTGGCAGCGTGTGATAATGTGGATAACGAAATGGTGCGGTGTCGGTAATCACTGATGCCGCGATAGCCGTGTTGCCAGAAGGACCATTGATCCGACCAACGCGACGCCCGGGATGAACGAAGGAAGCGCCGCGCCTTCGGATGGAATTCCTGCATGTTTCCGGAAGAGGTCGATGGTGCGGCGCAGCAGAGCGCGCGAATGAACGTTGCCGACGAATCCGATGAAGTTACCAATCGTCGGATAAAACGCGCCGAGCCCAACTGCTGGATAAGTTTGCGAATGCGGCGCGTCCGAAAAATAGCCGATCGTTTCCAAACTGATCATGGCCGAAATTTGATCGCCGCTGGCTTTGCACCGGCTCGGCGTAAACAAAACTTCCCATCTGCGTCGTCTGAAAATAGGGCGGCTCCTCATTCACAAACGCGACGAAGCGTAATGTGTGTTGCTGCCGGTTCTTCGCGGCGAAACGGCGCGCTGAGCGCGAGCATCGCAGCAACGCCGCTGCCGTTATCATTTGCGCCGGGCGAGCCGAAGACCGAATCATAATGCGCGCCGATGAGAAGAATCTCTGGACGGGCGCCGCGAATTTCCGCCTCGATATTGTGACAGGCTCGTCCGTGCAGATCATAACTGTCGCGCCGCGGTTGCAAACCGGCGCGGGAAAAAGAATTCTCGATGAAATCGGCAGCGGCATTGAGCTGCGGATAGCGCGCCATGTTTCGCTCGCCGATTTGCCAGCCAAGTGTCTGCACATCGGCGATCAGTTCGGCACGCAATTCGACTCTCAGCCGATGAGAGCGGCGCCGCGTTCGAAATATTCTTCCCGGCATTCTCACGCAGAACCACCAGAGTAAGGAAAGAGACCGCCGACGACAGCGAGCGATAACGCGAAAGACTGCTGAGCAATAAGCGCCGGAACATGCCCGGAGTCACGTCGATTTGAAGCTCATGCCAATCTTTTTCGAAACCGCAGGGCGCAAAGAACGAAAAGCAAGATCGACATCACAGATGAGGATGGCGAGATGGGGCCAGTATTCGAAGAAATGCGCGCCGCGCAGAATGATCGCGCGCATGAGCGCGATGAAATAAGTAGTCGGGAAAAGCGCGCCGAGCGCGTAAAAGATCCAGGGCATTGTTTCGCGCGGAAAATGAAGCCGGAAAAGAAAACGCTCGGCAACAGGAAGACCATCGACATCTGCAGCGCTTGCATTTGGTTCTCGGCTTTGGTTCCGACGAGCAAGTCCGAGACTGAGCAGCGCGAAGACGTAAACCAGCGTCGAAAATAACATTGCGATAAGATTTCCCGCGATCGGCACGCCGAAGACGAAGCGCATGATGATGAACAGAATCGATCGCCATGGCCATACCGATGCACAGATACGGGACGAGTTTGCCGAGCATGAGCCCCGCGCGGCTCAACGGGCTGACGAGCAATTGCTCGAGGGTTCCGCGTTCGCGTTCGCGGACGAGCGCCATGGCGGTGGCAACGGTCGTGCCGATTTGCAAAACAACGCCGATCACGCCCGGAACGTAGAAGTTCGGACTGCGCATCGCCGGGTTGTAAAGCATTTGCGGGCCGAATTTCGATTGGCACACCGTGCCGCCCGGTTTCGCGCAACAGCGATTCAACCGATTGCGTCAGCGCTATACCCTAGCCGGTGTTGAGCGCCTGCAGCGCCGTTGTCGGAGTTCGAACCGTCCACCAGCAACTGCACCTGGGCTGGATTGCCGGCGCGCACATCACGCGTGAACGTCGGCGGAATTTGCAGCCCGACGTAAGCGCGACCTTTGCGAATTTCGCTCTGCGAGTTGCGTCCACGCTCTGAACCTCGCCGACGACGCGAAACGTTTCCGTGTTTACGAAGCGATCGATTAACTGACGGCTTTCGACGGTGCGATCCTCGTTATAAATGACCATCGCCATGTGTTTCACGTCGGTGTCGAGCGCGTAGCCGAACGCGACCATCTCGATGAGGGGCGGAAAAAACATGAAGAAAAGCGTCATCGGATCGCGCCAGACGACGATGAATTCCTTGAAGAGAATTGCGCCGAGTCCGCGAAAGGTTTGTGTTTCATCACGCCGGCTTTTTGCTGTTCGGCGGCATGTTTCGCCGAAAGCTCGACAAAAACATCTTCGAGCGACGGGCCCGATTTCGTGAATCTCGGCATGGCCGATGCCGACGCTGCGCAGTTTTTCGTCGATCTTGTGCGCGCTTGACACTTTCATCGACAAGCAAATGCATCGATTGACCAAAACACCGTGGCGCTGCGCACGCCACGAAGTTGATGCATCGCTTGGAGCGCCGTCGTCACGTGATCGCAGGTCACATCGAGGCGCCGCGTCCCGGCGGATTCACCTCGGGCATTTGCTTCAACTCGTCCGGCTCGCCGCACACGATCAACTTCGACATGTAAATGTAACCGACATGATCGCAGCGCTCCGCTTCGTCCATGTAATGCGTCGTGACGAAAAGCGTCATGCCCCTGCCGGCGAATTCGAAGAGCAAATCCCAAAGCTCGCGCCGCGCGACCGGATCGATTCCGGCGGTCGGCTCATCGAGAAAAAGCACGGTCGGCTTGTGCATGAGCGAGCACGCCATCGGCGAGACGCTGACGCCAGCCGCCGGAAAGCATGCGACGCGCGCCTGTCGATGTACGGCTCGAGATGCGTGATCGCGATCAATTCGTCGCGGCGTTGCTTCAGTTCTTGACCGCGCAGACCGTAAAGTTTGCCGGAGAAAATAAGGTTCTCATTTACCGTCAGCTCGTCGTAGAGCGAAAACTGCTGCGACATGTAGCCGATCATTTCCTTGATCGGCTCCATTTCTCGGACGATGTCGTGACCGCCGATCTCGCGCGGTTCCGTCGCTCGGCTCAAGAATTCCGCACAGCATCCGAATGACGGTGGATTTGCCGGAGCCGTTCGGGCCGAGAAAGCCAAAGATCGATCCTCTCGCCGACGGAAAAGGAAACGTGATCGACCGCGGTGAAATGTGCCGAAGCGTTTCGTCAGCCCTTCGCACTCGATCATCGCGTTCGCTCATTTTGTCGTCTGTAAGCGACCTTCTCGTCGTTCATTCGTTGGTTGATCTCGGCTCATTTTACATTCGGAAAATAAACATCAGCCGCCATCCCGGCGCGCAACCGGTCATCGTTGCTAGGCAGCCGAATCTTGACGCCGAATACCTGCTCGAATTCGATCTGACACGGTTCTGCACGTTGCGCGGCGTGAATTCGGCCTGGCGGCTAACCTGTTCGACCGTGCCGTCAAAATCCTTCCGGGAAAGAGTCAACCCGGACGCGCACTGGATCGCCCACCTTGATTAGACCCAGCCATGGCTCCGGCACATAAACGCGCACCCACAGATGATGCGTAAGAAGCAGCGTCGCGACTTCGCGATTGGCTGGCAGCACGTCGCCTACCTTCACGCTGAGCACTTCCAGAACCGAATCGGCTCGGCGCGGTAACTTGCATTTCGGCAAGCTGCGCATCGATATCGGCAAGCTGGGCACGCGCTTGCGTGACGCGCATCTTTGGCGGCCTCGACATTTTTCCTGCGCTCGCGCCGAGCTCGCTGCGCGCTCGGCGTCACTTGGAGAAACGACTTTGCGTTTGAGCAAATCTTGCTGGCGTCGGGCGTCGTCGCGTAGAATTCAAGCTGCGCCGCCTGCGGAATCGGCGTCGTGAATCGCGGTATTGATCTGCGCTTCGGCAAGATCGCGTCGTGCACGCAGCTCGGAAGCATCCAGTTGCACGATCGGGTTGTCCGGCGCGCAGTGTGTCGCCTTCCCAGGCAAAAATCTTTTCCACGCGACCGCCGCTGCGCGGGCCCACGTGCACTTCGTCCACTTCGATCGTTCCGGAGACCGGAGCTGTTCCGATGCCCGCAAGCTGACGCGAAGACCGACAACGCAAACAACGCTGCGCCGCAAACACAATTGTCGATCTTTCCTCGCGTGAACAACTTGACTCGCTAGTCGCATTGTCGCTCCAATCTTGCAAATACCGGCTACTCCGCTAAAGCAGTTCGAAATGGCCGGATATTCGAGCACTCCGACTGGCACAGAAAGCTCGGGATAAAACCCGCGACGATGGTCGTAGTCATCAACGAACCGGCCAATTACCGAAAACTGCTCGGTCGAAGGCGCGGATGGCGTAGAGTTTTCCGATCGGATCGGAAGTGACTCGTCGCTTCGTCCATTTTTTCACAACGCGCCGCAGTGAACTCGAAAAACAACTAACTCGTTTGCGCAAGAACTTCGCGGACACTGGAACGCTTTGGGTTTCGTGGCCGAAGAAATCGGCTCGATGTGCCGACCGATGTGACTGAAGATGTCATCCGGGCGGTTGCGCTGCCGCTTGGATTCGTCGATGTAAAAGTGTGCGCAGTTGATGAAACCTGGTCGGGATTGAAACTGATGGTTCGTCGCACAAATCGAAAATTGCCAAGACACAAATGAAAACGCGTTGCCTTGATCACATCGATTTGCGGGTAAAAGACATGGAAGTGGCAAGAAAGTTTTACGGGAAATTTTTGCCCCAGCTCGGATTTGTTCACGAAAGCCCGGGCGACGATTTCCATACCTTTTATTCCGCCGGGGGCGACAAGCCCTCGGAATTTTCGGTTTCACCGAAGACAAAAATCATCAGCCAAACGGAACACGCGATCGCATTCTGGGCGGATACGCGCGAGGAAGTGGATCGGATTGCGGAACTAGTGCGCGAAGCGGGCGGGCAAAACTCTGAAGGGCCCGGAAGTCTGTGACGATTACAGTCCCGGCTACTACGCATTTTTCTTCGAAGACCCGGACGGCAACAAACTGGAAATTTGCTGCCGGGAAAGTCCGATCATTGCGAAATGAACGAGTTTCGAGCGAAGAGTTGGGCAATGAGTAATCCGGCGCACGTTCCTGCGATTCTGCAGGAGCCGCGTCGCCATCGCTATCTTAAGCTCATCGCGCTCTTCAAAATCGGCAAAGGCGTGCTGTTGCTTCTGCTTGGTGTTTCGCTGCTTTTCCTGAACGCGCGCACCCGCTGGATGGATTTGCTTTCGAATTGGGCCGCGGACAGCAATACGTAACTGAACGGAAGCATACC
>ERZ1370068.1669-contig-11583_pt1 | contig 40909 bp, 44 predicted proteins | sample MGYA00561227_ERZ1370068 | MGnify/ENA primary metagenome ERZ1370068 (study PRJEB38410, sample SAMEA6850437) | metagenome | study: Metagenomic assessment of the ecological functions of the soil: analysis of the soil microbiota associated with the... | reverse complement strand
TGTAGGTGAGGCCTGACTTGCATCGCGTACCACCCACAACAATGGGGTGTCCGGCTCCGCTTTCACGCTCACCGTCTTGCCGTTGATCTTCAACTGGGTCGCCACCGCGGTCTCCTATTGGATGGTGGTTTGCCTGTGCGGGCCATGCGCCGCTCAACTGGCATGCTCGCGCGGGCGCCAACGCGCGGGGATGAGAAGAAAACCCGATCGGCATGATGAAATACAACGAGCCGGTGCTCCAATCCAGAGCAAGCTCCGACACGCGTGAGTCGGCTGCGCACACACGATGCAGGACATCGACGCGCCATGCGGTCTGGCCGCTGCCCATCGACATTTCGCCGCGCGCGAGCCACTGTCGATCGCCCGTAAGTGGAATCAATGTGACATGGCTGCTGCACCCGCCATGCAAGCTGCAGCGCTCCCCGTGGGCATTGTTCTGGTCATTCGACTCGGCGGTGGCCATCGTCTTGCGCGCCGAGTTATCGTCACGTCGAGGCAGGCGGCGCACAGCTGCGCTGCGCGTGAGGATCGCAGATGCACAAGTTTCAAATTCAATGAGCGGCGCGCGCCGCCCAGCCATCCGGAAGAACCACTCGCCCGGCTTCTACCGTGTGCGCATCGGCTCGCTGGTCGAGATTGGCGATCAGATGCTGGACGAATCAGGTCGTCCGCGACCGATCTCGGCTGGACCAGGTGGGCCGCGAAGTGACCCGGGAAGGCGTGGTGTTGCGCATCGACCGGCGCCAACGCACGAGGACTGACGGTCATGTGCGCACGACATGAACCCGCCAACACTAAGCTCGACTGATACGCTGCGCATCCATGCCCTGCGCGCGCTGTCCCCCGGACCGCGCCTGATCGTGCTCGGCGCGGTGCACGGCAACGAGACCTGCGGCACGCGCGCGATCGAGCTGCGTGCTGCGGGAGGTCGACGCCGGCTCGCTGCGTCTTGCGCGCGGCAGCGTGACGTTCGTGCCGGTGACCAATCCGCTGGCCTACGTGCGCGGCGCAGCGCATGGGCGAGCGCAACCTCAATCGCAACCTGCGGCCCGGCGCCGACCCGCTGGACAACGAGGATCGCATCGCCAATGTGCTGTGCCCGCTGCTGGCCGAGCACGACGTGCTGCTCGACCTGCACTCGTTCCATTCGCGCGGGCGAGCCGTTCGCAATGATCGGGCCGCCCGACAACACGGGCGCGCTCGAGCCGTTCAGCCAGCGCCGCGCGAGGAAGAGGCGCTGGCGCTGCGCCTGGGGCCGTCGGCCGCGTCGTCGAGGGCTGGCTCGAGACCTACGCCAGGGGCGTGCGCAATCGGCTGCAGCGCACGAGCGCCGACCCGAGCTAACGCGCGCAATGCTGAGCATCGACCCGAGCTATGGCGTGGGCACCACCGAATACATGCGCTCGCGTGGCGGCTAGGCGCATCACGCTCGAATGCGCCAACACGCCGACCCGCAGGCGCCCTCGAGGTCGCCTACCGCGCGATCCGCCACACGCTGGCCCATCTCGCGCTGGTGGACGAGCCGCCACCTGCGGCGCGCACGCGACTTCGAACTGCTGTGCCTGGCCGAGGTGACCGATCGCCACCACGCCGACGACCGCTTCGCGCGCGAGTGGTCCAGCTACCAGGCACTGAAGGCCGGCGATCTGATCGGCCAGCGCGCCGACGGCACGCCGTTGCGGGCCGCGGACGATGGCTTCATCGTGTTCCCGAATCCCAACGCGTTGCCCGGCAACGAATGGTTCTTACTTCGCACGCGACAGTGCGCGGCGCTTGGGCGCCGCGGGTGGTGCCCGATGAGCAAGCTGTTGAGCGCCGTGATCGGCGCCGCGGTCGTCGCCTTGGCGTTCGTGCTCAACCCGACGCCCGAACAGCACCGCACCAAGATCAGGCAGGCGATCTCCGAGCGCAGTCTGGTCGCCAAAGCCCTCGGCGTTGGGGCCATCACCGCATTCGCGTCGAGCTACACCTCGCTCGGCGTCGCGTCTTACGCCGCGGTGAATGGCCGCACCGTCTCGATCGGCGCAGTTCGGCATGGCCTACGTGCGAGACGTGGCGCCGCAGAACTGACGCGGCGCCGCCCCGCTGCCGGCAACGAACTACTTCTTCTGACCGGCTCCACGCCGACGGCCACCGCCTCGGGTGTACACGGCCTGGATCTGGTCGCCCACCTTCACCAGCTTGAACTGCCCCTTGTCGGGGATCTTGAGGTCGACAATCTGCTTCGGGCCCTTCAGGGTGACCGTCTGCGTCTTGGCATTCACGGCGATCACGTCGGCGGTGACTTCGACCTCTCGCGCGACCGCGCCGCCAGGCCGATCACCCTCCGGCGTGCGCACAGAGTCGGTTTGTTCGGTCGAACTGCGCAGCTCCTTGCCGTCCTTCTTGAGCGTGAGAGACAGGGCCTCGAAGTAGCGCACGACGACTTGGTCGCCGACCTTGACTTGCTCGAGGTTGCGCACCTGCGGATCGACCGTCAACGCGAAGACGTTGCCGCGCGGCCCCTTGAGCGTGACCTGCCGGGTGGCCACGTCGATCGACTCGACGGTGGCCTTGACGGTGACCTTCGCGCAATGGTTCCAGTGCCTGGCGCCGACGAGGCGACCACGGCCCGGTCGCGCCGGGCTGTTGTTGAGCCCAGCTGGGCAGGGACAGCGCACCGAGCAGCGCCGAGACGATGAAAACAGGAGTCTTGTTCATTGTGGATTCCGCCTTGGATTGAAGATGCGACCGATCACCCTGGGCCGCGAGGGCCGATTCAAACGGTCACTTGACAGTGTAGCCACGGCCCTCGAGGCATGCCCCGCGAGCCTTTGCAAAGCGCCTGTTGCTGTTGCGAGGCCTGCTGCTGGCCCGCGTTGGCCTGGGCAGCATTTTGCTTGCGACTTTGCCCGCGTGCAGCCGCGGCACCCACCGCGCGCCCCGGTGCTGGCATCCCCGCCGACGACCTCGCCGACCACCGCACCCTTGGCTGCACCGCGGGCGCCCGCGCCCGGCGTCGTTCCAGTTGCCGTCGTCGGCTGGGCCGCCGGCGGCGGCGCCTGGCGGGGTCGAAGCCGGTCTGTTGCACCGCCCACGAATAGCAAGCAGCTTCGTCACTCTTTTGCTGCTCCGGTGTCTGACCCTTGGCGGGATAGACGTACTGGGCAGATGCTTGCGACATCAACAAGGCGGCAAGCGCCAAACCACACAGCATGCGTTGAGCCATCTCGTGTTCCTCTGGACTCAGGTTGAAGCGGAGACTTTCGGCCAGTATTGGCCCGTGCTTGCAGTACCCGCTGATTTGTGTCAACGCACCGCCAGCAGGGATCGCACAGCCGGGTCCACCGGAGTCGCCCGCTCGTGCAACGTGATTGGTAGCCGTGCTGGGCTCGAACCAGCGACCAAAGGATTGGCGAGTCCTCTGCTCTAACCAACTGAGCTAACGGCCCTGCGCAGCAAGGTGCGATTGTGGTAGAGGCCCCTGCGCGCCCTCGATTCGGCACCGTCGCCCGCTTGAGTGGAAACAGCTGCCGCGTCTGCGCGCAACCGGCAACGCGTGCCCGCATTTCAGCTGTCACACGACGCCGTGCGTCACGTCATCGAAGCGCCACCGGCAGCGCTGAAGCTTCGTGCTCAGCGGCGGCCCGCGCGGTGCGGGCGGCAAACCACGATGCGCAGACCCTCCCATGCAACGCGACTGGCCTCTGGGCAGCCATCTTCACCACGCCGCGGCGCGGGTATGTGCACCACGGCATCTACGCCGGCGATGGGCGCGTGATCCACTATGCCGGATTCCACCGAGCGTTTCGCCGCGGGCCTGTGCGGAAACGACGCTCGAGCAGTTTGCTCGCGGCCGGGCGGTGCGCGCCGCGGCCGGCACCGCGGCGCGTTTTGCCGGCGCCGAGGCGGTGACGCGCGCGCGCTCGCGCCTGGGCGAAGACCGCTACCGCGTGTGGACCAACAATTGCGAGCACTTCGAGCACTGGTGTCTGTCGGGCATCCAGCCGCAGCACGCAGGTCGAGAGCTGGGGGCGGCGGGTTCGCGCGGCGCCAGCAGCGTTGGCAACGCGGCGACGGCTCGCTGCGCAGCGCCCCGACCTGAGACCGGCGGCCGCGCGCGCGGATGCGGCCGGCCGGTCGCGCTCATCTGCTTGTGCGACAACGCGTTGCCCACCAGGCGCGACGGTGATGTCGACGATCTGCACCATGCGGTCGTAGGCCATGCGCGTGGGCCCGATCACGCCCAGGGTGCCGACGATGCGGCCGTCGACCTCGTAGGGCGCCGACACCACCGACAGCTCTTCGAACGGCACCACGCCGCTCTCGCCGCCGATGTAGATGCGCACGCCCTCGGCCGCGGCTGGACACCTCGAGCAGGCGCATCAGGTCGGTCTTCTGCTCGAACACGTCGAACAGCTTGCGCAGGCGGCCCATGTCCTGACCGAAGTCCTGCACGCCGAGCAGGTTGCGCTCGCCCGACACCACCACCTGCTCGCCCTCGGTGACGCCTTCGCTGCCGGCCTGCACCGCCGCCTGCATCAGCGGCGCGATCTCGTCGCGCAGCGCCACGATCTCGCTGCGCAGGCGGTCGCGCATGCCCTCGATGTCAGGCCCGGCGTAGTGCGCGTTGACGTAGTTGGTGGCTTCGACCAGCTCCGACTGCGTGTAGTCGCGCGTCGGTGAAGATCATGCGGTTCTGCACGTCGCCATCGGTGGTCACCAGGATCAGCAGCACGCGCCGCTCGACCAGCCGCAGGAACTCGATGTGGCGGAACACCGCTGGGCTGGCGCGGCGCCGTGATCACGCCGACGAACTGCGACAGGTTCGACAGCAGCTGCGCCGCTTGCGCGATCACGCGCTGCGGCTGGTCGGGCTGCAGCTGCTCGCGCACGCTGGCGAGCTCGGCGCTCAGCTGCGCTTCCAGCGGCCGCGTCGTCAGCATCGTGTCGACGAACAAGCGGTAGCCGCGCGCGCGTGGGCACGCGGCCGGCCGAGGTGTGCGGGCTGGCGATCAGGCCGAGCTCCTCGAGGTCGGCCATCACGTTGCGGATGGTGGCCGGCGACAGCTCCAGCCCGGATGCTCGCGACAGCGTGCGCGAGCCGACCGGCTGGCCGTCGGCGATGTAGCGCTCGACCAGCGTCTTCAGCAGCGACAGGGCGCGCTCGTCCATGGCGATTTTCATTGTACGGACCGTGCAGCAAGCCCGCGTGTGAGAAAAAGCGCTGTGGTGTAATTCGCCGCATGGGCAGCCGTTTCCGTCATGCGGCGCTGGTGCGGCAAACCCCAGGCCGAGGGCATACGGCCGGTGCTGGAGGAGATCGCGCGCCTTTCTGGCGCAGCAGGGCTGCGAGGTGCTCGCTCGAGCGCCAGACGGCGCGCACCACCGGCATCTGCGTCGCTCGGCGCACTCGACCTCGACGAGATCGGCGCGCTCGTGCGACCTCGCCGTGGTGGTGGGCGGCGACGGCACCGATGCTCGGCGTCGCGCGCCAGCTCGCGCGCCACGACGTGCCGCTGGTCGGCATCAACCAGGGCCGGCTGGGCTTCATCACCGACGTGCCGGTGGGGCAGGTGCGCGAGGCGCTCGAGCCGCTGGTGGCCGGCGACTACGAGGAAGAGCACCGCGCCATGCTCGAAGGCGAGGTCTGGCGCGACGGCGCGACGTCGATCTTCGAAGGCCTCGTCGATGAACGACGTGGTGGTCAGCCGCGGCGCCACCGCCGGCATGGTGGAGCTGCGCATCGACATCGGCGAGGAGTTCGTCGCCAACCTGCGCGCCGACGGCCTGATCATCGCCTCGCCCACCGGCAGCACCGCCTATGCGCTGTCGGCCGGCGGCCCGATCCTGCACCCGGGCATCGCGGGCTGGGTGCTGGTGCCGATCGCCTCGCACGCTTGTCGAACCGGCCGATCGTGCTGCCCGATGCGGGCGAGAGTCGCGCATCGGCATCGTGGCCGGTCGCGACGCGTCGGCCAATTTCGACATGCAGAGCCTCGCCAGCCTGCAGCACGGCGACCAGATCCGCGTGCGCCGCTCGCCGCACCGCGTGCGCTTCGTGCACCCGCGCGGCTGGAGCTACTTCGCCACGCTGCGCAGCAAGCTGCGCTGGTACGAAGGCGTGGTGCTTGACGATGTGCTTCGCATGCTGAAGCGTCTGGCGCTGCGCGACTTCGTCATCGTGACCGAACTCGAGGTCGAGTTCGACGCCGGCTTCTCGGTGCTGACCGGCGAAACCGGTGCCGGCAAGTCGATCCTGATCGATGCACTGCAGCTCGCGCTGGGCAGCCGCGGCGACGTGGGCCTGGTGCGCGAAGGCAGCACGCGCGCCGAGGTCAGCGCCGAGTTCGAAGACCTGCCCGCCAGCCCTGCAACGCCTGGCTCGAAGCGGCGGGTTCGATGCCGCGGATTCGCTGCTGCTGCGGCGCACGATCGATGCGCAGGGCAAGAGCCGCGCGTGGATCAACGGCAGCCCGGCCACCGTGGCGCCAGCTCGCGCGAGGCGGCCGACCATCTGGTGGAGATCCACGGCCAGCACGCCTGGCAGCGCCTCACGCGCGCCGGCGATGCCGCGCGCGCCTGCTCGACGCGCAGGCCGGCGTCGACACCTCGCGCATCGCCGCGCTGTACGCGCGCTGGAAGGAGCCGTCGGCCGCGCTGCAACGCGCCGCGAGCAAGGCGACGAGATCGAGCGCGAACGCGAGCGGCTGGCCTGGCAGATCCACGAGCTCGACCGACTCGCGCCCGGCGCCTACGAGTGGGACGAGCTCAACACTGAGCACAGCCGGCTGTCGCATGCGCAGGCGCTGATCGACGCCGCGCGCTCTGCGCTCGACAGGCCTGTCGCAGGCCGACGGCAGCGCGATCGAACAGACCGACCGCGCGCTGGCCGCGCTGCAGCCGGTGGCACGCTACGACGCGGCGCTGATGCCGGCGCATCGAGGTGCTGCAGGGCGCGCAGGCCCAGCTCGCCGACGTGCGCACCATTCGCTGCACTGCGTATCTCGACCGCGACCGCGCCGACGCCGTCGCGGCTGGCCGAACTCGATGCGCAGGCTTCGGCGTGGCATGGCCTGGCGCGACGGCTGCGCCGCCCGCCGGCCGAATTGCCGGCGCTGCTCGCGCAGTGGAAGGGCGAGCTGCAGGCGCTGGAGGCTGCGCGCGACGTGTCGGCGCTCGAAGCGCGCGGTGGCGCAGGCCGAGCGCGACTACCGCCACGACGCCGAGCAACTGACCGCGCTGCGCGAGCAGGCCGCCGACGCGTTGACCCGCGCGCGGTGACGCAGGCCATGCAGGGACTGGGCATGGCCGGCGGCCGCTTCGAGGTGGCGCTGCTGCCGCAAGAGCAGCCGCAGAGCTTCGGCCTCGAGAACGTCGAGTTCCAGGTCGCGGGCCACGCGGCGGCCACGCCGCGCGCGCTGGCCAAGGTGGCCTCGGGCGGCGAGCTGTCGCGCCTGGCGCTGGCCATCGCGGTCACCACGTCGCGCGCGCGCCCGGAGCTGAGGCGCGACATCGAAGCCGCGGCACGGTGACGCTGATCTTCGACGAGATCGACGCCGGCATCGGCGGCACGGTGGGCGACGTGGTCGGCGCGTTGATGAAGCAGCTCGGGCAGTCGGCGCAGGTGCTGGCCGTGACCCATCTCGCGCAGGTGGCGGCCTGCGGCGACCAGCACTGGGTGGTGCGCAAGAGCCAGGCTGCCGGCCGCGCGCACAGCGATCTGCAGCGCGTCACCGGCGAGGCCCGTGTGGCCGAGGATCGCCCGCATGCTGGGCGGCGAGCGCCTGTCGGGCACCGCTCATGCGCAGGCGCTGCTGCAGGCGCCGCCGCGCCGGCTGGCCCGGCGCGCGCGGCCAAGCGGCGATCACGCACATGAACGCAGCGTCGCCGGCCACGCAGCCGACGCGCGAGGTGGTGCTGGTCACCGGCATCTCGGGCTCAGGCAAGTCGGTCGGCGCTGCACGCGCTGGAGGACGCCGGCTACTTTTGCGTCGACAACCTGCCGCCCGAGCTGCTGCGCGAATTCGTTCGCCTCGAGCATGCGCGCGACACGCCATCGCGTGGCGGTGGCGGTCGACGTGCGCGCGGCACGCTCGTTGCCCGCGCTGGTGCCGTTGATGGACGAGATGCGCGGCGAGGGCATCCTGATGCGATCGGTGTTCCTCGATGCCACCACCGATGCGCTGGTGCGCCGCTTTTCGGAAACGCGGCGCCCGCATCCGCTGGCCAGCCCGATGGCCAACGACAACCAGACCGCGCTGGTCGAGGCGATCGAACTGGAGCGCGCTGCTGCTCGGCGAATTGCGCGAGGTGTCGACGGTGATCGACACCAGCCAGCTGCGGCCAGCCGACCTGCGCGGCTGGGTGCGCCGGCTCGTGCAGGCGCGCCACGCCGCGCTGACGCTGGTGTTCGAGTCGTTCGCCTTCAAGCTCGGCGTGCCGCTGGACGCCGACTTCGTGTTCGACGTGCGCGTGCTTGCCCAACCCCTACTACATCCGCGAGCTGCGCGCGCTCACCGGGCGCCGACGCGCCGGTGGCCGACTACCTGCGCGCGCAGCCCGAGAGCGAAGAGATGCTGGCGCAGATCGAGGCGTTCCTGCGCCGCTGGCTGCCGAGCTTCGAGGCCGACCAGCGCAGCTACCTCACGGTGGCCATCGGCTGCACCGGCGGCCAACACCGCTCGGTGTACATCGTCGAGCAGCTGGCCCAGCGTTTCGCCGACTTTGGTGCCGCTTTGGTGCGGCATCGCGAACTGGACGCAAGCGATTGAACGACCCCAAGCCCGATCCGCACAGCCTGCCTGACTTGCCGCTGTTCCCGCTGCAAAGCGTGCTGTTTCCGGGCGGCGCAGCTGACCTTGCGCGTGTTCGAGGCGCGCTACCTCGATCTGGTCGAGCCGCTGCCTGCGCAGAGCAGCAGCCGTTCGGCGCCATCTGCCTGCGCCAGGGCTCCGAGGTGCGCGGCGGCAGCGACGAGGCGGTGCTGCTGGAGACCACCGGCGTGTTGGCGCAACTCGAGGAGGTCGACGCCGAGCAGGCCGGCGTGCTGCGCGTGCGCTGCCCGGGCACCCAGCGCTTCGAGATCGACGAGCCGTTGCAGCAACCCGATGGCCTGTGGACCGCTCGCGCCTGGCTGATCGACGACGACGCCGTGGTGGCACCGCCCGAAGCGCTGGTGGCCACCGTGCGCGCGCTGGCCAACGCGCATCGGTGCGCTGGAGCGCAAGGGCGGCTCGCCGTTTCTCAAGCCCTATCGCTTCGACGACGCCGGCTGGGTGGCCAACCGCTGGTGCGAACTTGCTGCCGATTTCGCTGGCCGCAAAACAAAGCTGATGGCGCTGGAGGATCCGCAGATGCGGCTGCGCCTGGTCGACGAGTACCTGCGCGGCAAGGGCGTCGTGTCGGCCTGAAGTCGCTGCGCCTCAGGCGTCGACAGGCTCGCTCAGCAGCTGGCGCACCGGCGCGGGCAGGCTCATTCGCAGCGCGTCGGCGTTGGCTGACCCAGCGCCCCGCGAGGCCACTGGCGATCGCTTCGCGCGTGGCGGTGGCCAGTGCGCGGCGGCAGCTCCCAGCGCAGCGGCACGCAAGTGCCAGTCGAAGTGCGTCAGCGCATGGCGGATCACGCGGCAGCGGTTTGCCGTTGCCGCGCCACGGTCGCAACCGCGGCTCGCGCGCTGTCGCAGGTCGCTGAACTCGGGCAGGCTCCACAGGCCAGCCCACACGCCGCGCTTCGGGCCTGCGCACCAGCAGCACTCGCCGCGATGGCGCAGCCACAGCAACGCGTTGCTGCGTTCGCCGCGCTGCGTGCGTCGTGATTTCAACGGCAGCTCGGCGGTGCGGCCGCTGCGCCGCGCCACGCACGTGGCCGCCGAGCGGACAGACGTCGCATCGCGGCTGGCGCGGCAGGCACACCGTCGCGCCCAGGTCCATCAGCCCCTGCGTGTAGTGCGCCATCTGCGCCGCGGCGGGCAGCAACGACTGCGGCATACGCCCACAGTTCGCGCTGCGCCGCCGCGGAGGCAAGATCGGATGCAAAGCCGACGTGACGCGCCAGCACCCGCTTGACGTTGCCGTCGAGGATGGCCGCGCGCTCGTCGAAGCAGAACGCCGCGATCGCCGCCGCGGTGGAGCGGCCGATGCCGGGCAGCTGCGCCAGCTCGGCGCTGCTGCGCGGAAACGCGCCGCCGTGTTGGCCGACGATCGTCTGCGCGCAGCGATGCAGATGGCGCGCGCGGCTGTAGTAGCCCAGGCCGCTCCACGGCGCGAGCACGTCGTCCAGCGGCGCGGCGGCGAGCGCTGCAACGTCAGGAGGTAGCTGCGCGATGAATCGCTCGTAGTAAGCCAGCGCGTCGTCACCTGCTCTGCTGCAGCATCACTTCGGACAGCACACGCGATAGCGGGTCGCGCACGCCTTGCCACGGCAACCCTCGCCGGCCCGATCGAAGATGCCAGTTCACCACGCGCGGCCACCGAGGCGGCGCGCGATGCGGCAGGTCACGGGGATGCTGCGCTGGGCCCGACGCTGCGGCGTCAGGCGGTGCCGCCCGCGGCCTCGGCCGGGCTGTCGTGCAACGCCGGCTTGGCGCGCACCAGCGACAGAGTGCGGCGCGCGCTCGGCCGACTCGTGCAACGACGGTGGCGCGGCCGCCAGCTGACGAAGCGCGTCGGCCAGCGCATCGACCTTGAGCAGCCGCTGGCTGAGGCGCTCGTCTTGCGCTTGCACCTCGGTGATGCGGCGCTCCAGGTCGCCAGCGGCACCTTGGATGCGCTCGAGCGCCTCGCGCCGGCGCTTGAAGCCGCGCCGCCGGTCGCGCAGCTGCGATTCCATCTGCGCCGCGGTGGAGCGGCTCCACATCTCGATGTCGCCGGCCGCGTTCTCGAACACCACGCGCAGCTTGGACACCAGCATGCGCAGGAAGTGATCGAGAAAACCGGGCTCCGACAGGCGCCACGCGTTGGCCGCGCCGAGATACCGGGTGTAGCTCGATTCGATCAGCGCCAGCTCGCGCTCGTAGCGGTCCATGCTCGGCATCGGCGCCACCGCCAGGCGCGAAGCCGTATTCGGCATTGAGCTGCTTGAAGCTACCAGTGAGCATCTGGCTCGATCTCGCCGACCTTCTGCGTCGACTGCGCCATCATCGTGCGCAGCCGCTCGCACAGCGCGACGAACGCCTTGCGCGCACCGAGCTTGAACCAGCTGGAGTCGCTGGTCTTGCGCATCTGTGCAACCTCGTCGCGCACACGATCGCTCGACAACAGCTGCATCACCTGCTTGAGCTGGCGCGCATGCACGGCCTTCAGCGCCGACAGGCGGACGGTGCAGCGCTCGAACTCGGCCGAATCGGCCTGCGCGCGTTCGAGCATCAGCTTGACCTTGCTGCCGCTCTTGCCGCGCAGGCCGCGCAACTCGAGCAACTGTTCGGTCTGCTGGCGCCGCTGGTCGCCCAGCCGCCGTGCCGCCTGTTGGCGCAGTGCCTCCATGCCGTCGACCGCGATGCGGCCGATCACCGCGCTGCGCTGCGGCATCAGTTGCGCCGACAACGACTCTTCCAGCGCGCGGCAGGCGGCTCGTCTGCAACGCGGCATCGTTGCCCGCCACGCGCGCCGCCAGCGCGTCACGCGCCGACAGCGGGAACACGCGGGAGCGGTCCACCGCCAGCGTCTGCGCCACTACGTCGCACTGGCGCTGAACCTGCTGTTCGACGCTCCTCGCGCGAACTCAGCGGATCGAGCCAGCGTGTCGATCTTGTTGAGCACGACGAATCGTTCAAGCGCACGCCCGTCGAGGTGCTCGCGCCAGATCTCGAGGTCGGACTTGGTGACACCGGTGTCCGCGCCGAGGATGAACACCGTGGCGTGGGCCGACGGCAGCAGGCCGAGCGTCAGTTCGGGCTTCGGCGCCGATCGCGTTGAGGCCCGGCGTGTCGATCACCACCAGACCGCGCTTGAGCAGCGGGTGCGGGTAGTTGATCAAGCGCGTGGCGCCAGGCCGGCACCTCGACCGAGCCATCGGACGATCGCGGCGGGTTGTCCTGCGGGTGCTCGTCGTTCCAGAAGCCGAGCAGCCGGCGCTTCATCGAGCGACACCTGGATCGTGCGCTTGACCTCGGCCAGCGCCCTCGTGCCAGCTGAGCCGGCTCCAGCACCGGCAGCTCGATGCGGCGCCACATCTCGGGCCGCTCGCGCAGTCGGCCAGCGACACGCGCCTTCAGGCGGGTGTCGATCGGCAGCAGCGACACGCCCGGCGCCAGCTCGGCGTCCCACGACAGCTCGACCGGGCACATCGTCGTGCGCCCGGGTCGTGGCCGGCAGCACGCGGCGGCCGGCAGTCGGCAAAGAAGATCGCATTGATCAGCTCGGACTTGCCGCGCGAGAACTCGGCCACGAAGGCCAAGCACCAGGCGATCGCTCGCCAGAGCGCTGGCGCAGCGGCGTCGATCTGCGCGGCGGCCGAGGCGTCGCGCAGTTCGTGGTCGGCCAGGAACGGCCGAGAACTGCTCGACACGCGCGGTCGAGCGCGCGCCGCCAGTCGGCAAGGGCGTCCAGGCGACGCGCGAGTGTGGAGGTCATTGAACCGATCGATATTAGCGAGCCGGACGATCCTAGCGCAGGCGCCGGCGTCAGCCGTCGTGCGATACATCTGCTGACAGGGCCTTGGGGCCGGGTCGCCACATAGTGCGCAGCTAGCCCGTGTCGCCAGCGCTGCGGTGGTGGCGCTACCGCGCTTGGCAGTGCGGGCAAAAGAACGTCGAACGCTGCGCCTGCATCGACTCGGCGCACCGGGGCTTCGCACTGCAGACAGGGTTGGCCTTCGGCGGCCGTAGACACGCGCGTTCGAGCTTGGAACTCGCCGGCGCTGCCATGCGCATCGCGAAAGTCGCGCAGCGTCGAGCCGCCCAGTGCGACGCGCCTGCGACAGCACCTCGCGCAGACGCGACCAGCAGGCGCTCGCAGCGCGCAGCGACAGGCGATGGCAGCGCGTTCGCGGGTCGATGCCGGCACGAAACAGCGCCTCGCACGCGTAGATGTTGCCCGCGCCGACGACGATGTCGCCCGCCAGCAGCGCGGCCTTGATCGAGCAGCGCCGCCTCTTGCAGCCGGCGTGCAGCGCCTGCGCGGTGAAGTCCGGATCGAACGGCTCGGCGCCCAGGCCGCGCGAGCAAGCCGGCGCGCGGGATCGGCGTCGATCGCATCGGACCACAACACGCGCGCCGAAGCGGCGCGGGTCGGTCAGCCGCAAGCGTGCCGGCGCTGCTGACCAGCTCGAAGTGGTCGTGCCGGCCGCGCGGCGGCGGCGCCGCGCTGCGTGCAACATCAGCGAGCCCGGACATGCCCAGGTGCCACAGCAGGCCACCGCTGCGCGCGCGCCCGGCCAGCGGCATCCAAATGTACTTTGCCGCGCGCGAGAGCTCGCCAATTTCCAGATCGTGAAGCGCGCGCGCCGCCACACCCAGCGGCCAACGCAGCGGCGAGCCGACGTGCACCGTTTGCACCCGTGCGCCGCGCAAACGCTCGGCCAAGCCGATTCGCGTGACCTCCACCTCGGGCAACTCGGGCATGCGGGATTATCGACCCCGCCACTGGATGAGCGGCCTAGAATGCCCGATGACTTGAGGAGTAGTACGTGTCGCGCTCACGGTAATCGCCGCTCCGCAGTTGGACGCTCGGTGGGCTGCTCGCGGCATTGGCGTTGGCCTGCGTGCCTGCAACGGCGCAGTCGCCGCAACCGGATGCGCAGAGCCGCCGCAGCGGCCAAGACCCGAACCCGACAATTCATCGCTCGATGCGCCGCTGTTCTATCAACTGCTGATCGGCGAGATCGAGCTCAGTGCAGGGACACCCGGGCTCGGCCTACGAAGTGGTGCTCGATGCCGCGCAGACGAACGCGCGACGAGGCGCTGTTCCGACGCGCTGTCGACATCGCGCTTGCAGGGGCGTGCCGGCGAGCAGGCGCTCGACGCGGCGCGAGCCTGGCGCCAGGCGGCTCCCGACAGCATCGACGCACTGCGCTATCAGCTGCAGATCCTGATCGCGCTGAATCGAGCGGAAGAAGCCGGTCGAGCCGTTCAAGGGCTGGCTTCACGCAGACGCCGCCCGAGCAGCGGTCGGCGTTGATCGCCGCGCTCGCCGCGGCTGCTGCAGCGGGTGACCGATCGCAAGCAGGCCGGCCGCGCTGCTCGAACAGTGGCTGTGCACCGTACTCGGCGATGAGCCGGCCACGCGCACGGCCGTCGCGCGTGGCGATGGGTCGCATGTGGTTGGCCGCCAGCGAGTCCACCAAGGCGCTGCGACTGGCTCAGCAAGCGCGCCGCCGACGACTCGCCGCGGCAGCGGGGCCGATGCTGCTGGCGATCGAGCTGATGCCGATCCAGCCCGATGCCGAGGCCATGGTGGTGCAGTACGTGTCGCAAGCCGCAAGCCGACACCGGCGTGCGCCTGTCGTATCGTACACCGCGCTCACACGATCGCAGCGTTATGCCGAGGCGGCGCAGCAACTCGATCGCTGACGCAGGCCGAACCCAATTGCGCCGCGCCGTGGCTCAGCGCTGGGCGCGCTGCGCCTGGACATGAAGCAGCCGCGCGAGGCCGAAAGGCGCTGAAGCGCTACGCTCGAGCTGGTGCAAAACGCAACCGGCAGCGCCGTCCGACAGCGCCGACACCGACGTGACGATGCGCGGCCGGACAACGCTGGCGAGGCGGGCGACGATCGCCGGTTGACGGCAGGCATGGCTGCTGCTGGCGCAGATCGCAGAGCAGCGCGGCGACCTGAAGGCCGCCGAGGCGTGGCTGGCCAAGATCGACGACTCCCAAGAGCGCGCTCGACGTGCAAAGCCGCGCGCGCGTCTGCTGCTGGCCCGCCAGGGCCAGATGGCGCAGGCGCGCGAAGCTGATCCGGCGCGTGCCCGGAGCGCAATGACGAGGAGGCGCGCAACAAGGTGCTGGCCGAGGTGCAGCTGCTGCTGCGAGTTCAAGCGCTGGCGCGAGGCCGTCGACGTGCTGGCCGCGGCGAACAAGCGATTCCCCGACGATGCCGACTCTGCTGTACGAGCAGGCGATGCTCGAGGACAAGCTCGACCACTACGCCGAGATGGAGCGCGCTGCTGCGCAGCGCGTGATCGTGCTCAAGCCCGACAACGCGCACGCCCACAACGCGCTCGGCTATTCGCTGGCCGATCGCAGCGTGCGCGCTGCCCGAGGCCAAGACGCTGATCCAGAAGGCGATGACGCTCGGCGCCGAGCGACCCATTCATCGTCGACAGCATGGGCTGGGTCGAGTTCCGCATGGGCAACCGCGACGAGGCACTGCGCTTGCTGCGGCAGGCCTACTCGTCGCGCCCCGACACCGAAATCGCCGCCCACCTGGGCGAGGTGTTGTGGGCGATGGGCAAGCGCGATGAAGCGCGCCGCGTCTGGCAAGACGCGCGGGGCCGCGACGCCGCCAATGACGTGCTGCTCGAGGAGACGCGTCGCGCGTCTCAAAGTCAGTCTGTGAGCGGCGTGCGCGGCCGCTGATAGGCGCGCTCGCTGGCGTCGAAACCGTCGCTGCGGCGCCAAGACGGTGCAGCGCGCGCCTCGCGCCTGTTCGGCAGCGGCACTCGGCCTGCTGTCTGCCTGCGCTGCCAGCCTGACACCACCGCATGCCCAGGCTCGCAGGTGCTGAGCGGGCGCTGAGTTTGCGCGTCGACTCAGATCCCGTGCGCGCATCTGAGCGCGACGCTTCGAACTGACGCGGCAACGCGCAATCGGGCGCGCTGGTGCTGTCTTCGCCGCTGGGCAGCCACGCTGGCGCAGGCGCGCTGGATGCCTGGTGAGGCGGTGCTCGAGACACCCGGCGCACGCGCTCGCTATTCAGATCTCGACTCACTGGCCGAACAGGCGCTGGGTGAGCGGGTGCCGCTGGCCGCGCTGTTCGATTGGCTAGCGCGGCAAGCCCTGGGCCGATGCGCCCAGCGAAAGCCTGCCCGGCGGCGAGCCGGGCTTCGACGCAGTTGGGCTGGCGCGTCGGGCTCGCGCGCGTTATTCGAAGGCTGGGTTGATGCCAAGCGCGATGCCGCCCCCGCGGTGACGATGCGCGCCTGGCTCGACGCCCGCCGGGGCGGCCACCCATGAAGGCGCTGTACGACCTGCCGTGCACCGGCCAAGGTGAACTTGTTCCTGCACGTGATCGGGCGCCGCGCCGACGGCTACCACCTGCTGCAATCGGTGTTCGTGTTGATCGATTGGGTCGACACGCTGCACATCGAGCGCCGCGCCTGACGCGACGCTCGCGGCGGCACGATCTGGCTGCGCCTTTGCCCGACGACGACTTGCGCCTGCGCGCGGCGCGCGCGTTGCAGGCAGGCGAGCGGAACCACGCTCGGCGCCGACATCCACATTCACAAGCGGCTGCCCGCTGGGGCCGGCTTGGGCGGCGGCAGCCCGACGCGGCGACCACGCTGCTGGCGCTCAATCGCCTTTGGAATCTCCACTGGCCGCTGGATCGCCTGGCTAGGCCTGGCGCTGACGCTGGGCGCCGATGTGCCATTCTTCGTGCACGGCCGCAACGCCTTCGTGCAGGGCGTTGGCGAACAGATCGCGCCGATCGATCTGCCCCGCCTGTGGCTGGCGGTCGTCAAGCCAGGCGCGGCGCTGCGCCACGGCGACGATCTTCGGCAGCCCGCTGCTCGAGCGCGCTACCCCGCGCTGTTATACTCGCCGACTTTCTTGCAGACACCCAGCTGAGCGACTGCGCCAAAGAGGATTCGGGCGCAACGACTGCAAAGCGGTTGCACAACAATCAAAGCGCCGAGGTGGCCAAGCGGCCCAGTGGTTGCAGGCGCGGTTCGGCAACAGCCGCATGTCGGGGTCGGGCAGTGCAGTGTTCGCAAGAGCCGGCACGGGCGACAAACCCGTTGGCGACTTGGGGCAGCGATGACCTTCCGCCGCAATGGGTGGGCCGCATGTGCTGCAGTCTGGCCGTGCATCCGTTGCTGCACTGGTCGGACTGAGTCGGTTTTCGGGCGCGGGTTTGAGTTTCAGCCGGCGCCTGTGTAGGGAGTCGCCAAGTTGGTTAAGGCATCGGATTTTGATTCCGACATTCGAGGGTTCGAGTCCTTCCTCCCCTGCCAAATCATCCGTCGCTGACGCCCGCATTCCTCACGAGGCCTGCGCCGTGCTGTTCAACACCGTGCTCGTTCACCGGCAACGCCAACCCGGCGCTGGCGCGCAGGAGATCGCCCAGCACGCTGGGCGTCGAGCTCGGCAAGGCCAAGGTCGGCGCGCTTCTCCGACGGCGAAGTCGACGTCGAGATCCAGCAGAACGTGCGCGCTCGCGACGTCTTCGTGGTGCAGCCGACCTGCGCGCCGACCAACGAGAACCTGATGGAACTGCTCATCATGGTCGATGCGCTCAAGCGCGCTCAGCGCGCGCCGCATCACCGCCGTGATCCCGTACTTCGGCTATGCGCGCCAGGACCGCCGCCCGCGCTCGACGCGTGTGCCGATCTCGCGCCAAGGTGGTGGCCAACCTGCTCGAGACGGTGGGCGTCGAGCCGCGTGCTGACGATGGACCTGCACGCCGACCAGATCCAGGGCTTCTTCGACATCCCGGTCGACAACATCTACGCGTCGCCGGTGCTGCTGGCGCGACCTGCGAGAGCAAGAACTACGACGACCTGGTCGTGGTCTCGCCCGACGTCGGCGGCGTGGTGCGCGCCCGCGCGCTGGCCAAGCAGCTCGAGCTGCGACCTGGCGATCATCGACAAGCGCCGCCCGACGGCCAACGTCTGCGAAGTGATGCACGTGATCGGCGAGATCGAGGGCCGCAACTGCGTGATCATGGACGACATGATCGACACCGCCGGCACGCTGGTGAAGGCGGCCGAGGTGCTGAAGGAGCGCGGCGCCAAGCAGCGTCTACGCCTATTGCACGCACCCGGTGTTCTCGGGCCCGGCGATCGAGCGCATCGCCAGGCTCGGCCAGCTCGACGAGGTGGTGATCACCAACACGATTCCGCTGACCGACGCGGCGCGCAGGCCTGCAAGAAGATCCGCCAGTTGTCGGTGGCGTTCCTGTTTGCCGAGACGATCCGCCGCATTTCCGATGGCGAGTCGGTGACGTCCGCTGTTCGCGGAGCAGAACAGTAATTTCTGAGTCGAAGCAGCGTCGCTGCACGCGAGCCCTTTCGGTCGAGGACTCGATCGAGGTCCTTTTTCGAGGCGCCTGGTCGCGGGCGCTCATTCACTTGGAGTGAAACATGAAATTCGTCGCTTTCGAGCGCACGCATGCAGGGGACCGGAGCGAGCCGCCGCCTGCGCAATGCCGGCAAGGTGCCCGGCATCGTTTACGGCGCGGGCGAACCCAGCATGATCGAGCTCGATCACAACGCGCCTGTTCCATCGCGCTGAAGAAGGAGGCCTTCCACTCGTCGATCCTCGAGATGGAGCTGGCCGGCAACACGCAGAAGGTGCTGCTGCGCGACTACCAGATGCACCCGTGGAAGCAGCGATCGTGCTGCACATCGACTTCCAGCGCGTCGATCCGACAACCAAGCTGCGCATCGAAGGTGCCGCTGCACTACGGCGATGAAGAGAACTCGCCCGCGGTCAAGACCGACAAGTGCCTGGTCAGCCACGTCGCCAACGACGTCGAGATCGAGTGCCTGGCTACGCAACTGCCCGGAGTTCATCGCCGTCGACTTGAGCGCAGCTGGTCAAGGGCCAGTCGCTGCACGTGCTCCGGACATCGATGCCGCCGACCGGGCGTGCGCGTCGTGCGCCATGGCACGCCGAACCCCGGTGATCGTCGCCGTCACGCTGCCGAAGATCGAGGAAGAAGAAGCACCGGCGGCCGAACGCGGCAGTCGGTGTACCCGGCGCTGCACCCGCAGCGCGCCGGCGCAGCGCCGGCTCCCGCGGCGAGCGGATAGCGCGCGGCCAGGCCGCTCCCGCAGCGGCCAAGGGCAAGGCCCCGGCGCCGGCAAAGGACGCACAAGAAGAAGAAGTGATCGCACGGGTGCGCTGCATCGCGCATCTTCCACCAGCGGCTCCCCTCAACGGGGGCCGCTTGCTTTGGGTCGACCTCGATAATCGCGGCCATGATTCGATTGATCGTTGGCCTCGGCAACCCGGGCTCCGAATACGAGCGCACCCGCCACAACGTGGGTTTCTGGTGGCTCGACGGCGCGGCCCGCAAGCTAGGCGCCACGTTGAGGAGGCGACCGCAGCTACCACGGGCTGCTGGCGCGGGTGAATCGCGCCGATGGGCCGCTGTACCTGCTCGAGCCGCAAACCTACATGAACCTGTCCGGCAAGTCGGTGGCTGTGCTGGCGCGCTTCTTCAAGATCGCGCCGGCCGATATGCTTGTGGTGCACGACGAGATCGACCTACCGCCCGGTCAGATGAAGCTCAAGCTCGGCGGCGGCGCGGCCGGCCACAACGGCCTCAAGGACATCCAAGCCCAGCTCGGCAGCGCCGACTTCTGGCGCCTGCGCATCGGCGTCGGCCATCCGGGCAACAAGGACGAAGTGGCCAGACTGCGTGCCGTGCAAGCCCTCGGCGGAGCAGCGCCAGGCGATCGAGGCGTGCGTGACCGCTCGCTGGACGCCCTGGACCTGTTGATCGATGGACCAATGGAGCGCGCGATGATGAAGATCCATGCCAAACCGAAGGCCGCGCCTCGCGGCACCCGCGCCATGAGCCGGCTCCCGTTGTGGATAGCCGTGGCTCGTGCCATGCGGCAGCGCCCTGCCGCGCTGGCGCAGGACCGCGTCTACCGTTGCGGACCCGACGGTCGCGCCTACTCGCGACGAGCCGTGCGCCGATGGCCGCGGCATCGAGCGTTGGCGACGCTCGCAGCGCCCAGCAGGTGGCGCAGGCGCGACAGGTGGCGCTGCGCGACGCGCGCGAGGCCGATGCGCTGGAACGTCAACGCTTGCAAGCCGAAAATCGGCCGCGCACCAGGGCCCCGTGTTGATGGGCCCATCCCTGAAGCCTGTGCGGCTGGACGACGCGCGCGCGCCAACGGCGCGGCATGCGGTCGCGGTGAAGCCGCCATCGCCGCCGCGACGGACCGGACGGTCACGCTGTACCACGCCGTCGGTTCGCGCTGACTCGAGGCCCTTCCAAGCAGAACGTCGCGGATCCGGGTTTGCCGTCCGCTGGAGTCGCCCTCATGGAGTCGGCGGCTGCCAGGCCGGGCGTGGACCTCTACGCGTCAGTCTTCGCGCGCACCAGCACCGTGAACTTGGCCCACAGCTGGTCGCGGCTCTCGACCCGCTGCGGATCCACCGGGATGCACGCCACGGGACACACCTGCACGCATTGCGGCTCGTCGTAGTGGCCCACGCACTCGGTGCAGCGAGTCGGCTCGATGTCGTAGTGGTCCGGCCCATCGAGATCGCGTCGTTAGGGCACTCGGGCTCGCAGACGTCGCAGTTGATGCATTCGTCGGTGATCATGAGTGCCATGGGCCCTCCTTCTCGCCGACGAATACGGCACGCGCCTGCATGCGCGTGCCGCGCTCGGCGGGCCGACGCATGCGTCGGCTGTTTCCGCCACCCGTGTCGGTGATGATCAGGGCCATGTCGCACGCACCTTCGCGTCAGGTGTCCACGCCGTGTGCGTCACACGCTCTTGCAGGCGCCTGAGCACCGACGGCGCCACGAATCTTGGACACGTCGCCGCCGAGCGTCGCGATCTCGCGCACAAAGGTGCCGCTGACGAACTGAAATTGGTCCGATGGGGTCATGAAGATGGTTTCGACCTCTGGCATCAGCTGTCGGTTCATTCCAGCCATCTGAAATTCATACTCGAAGTCACCGACAGCACGCAGGCCCCGGACAACCACTTTGCCGCCGTTTTCGACGACGAAGTCGCGCAGCAAGCCTCGGAAGGCAACCACTTCGACGTTTTCGTAGGGATGGGCCAGCTCCTTGGCGATGTCGATGCGCTCGTCGATTGTGAACATCGTTCGCTTGTGATGCCCCGCCGCGACGGCCAGCAGCAGCTTATCGAACAGGCCACAGGCCCGACGCATCAGGTCTTCGTGACCGAGGGTCATCGGGTCGAAGGTCCCGGGGTAAACGGCGATCAGCGGGCTGCGCATGGCTCACTCACCTTCTCGACGAGGCGCGGGCAGTTTAGCCGCTGCTATTGCGCCGCAGCAGGTGGAAACCACACTGCACCCGCCCGGTCGTGGCGCCACAGCGTGAAGCCGGCCGGGCAATGCTCGTGCCGTCGCGCCGCTTCGAGGTAGATGAATCCATTGGCTGCCACCAAGCGAGCGGCGGCTTCCAAGGCCAGGCTCGAGCAACGGTGCATCGTCGAACGGGGGATCGAGCAGCACGAGCTGGAACGCGATCGCGTCCGCTCCCGAGCGCATCCAGGACACCGCCTCGGCGCGTTCCACCGTCACCGCATGGGCCTTCAGGCGCGTCTGCGCGGCGCGTGAGGGTGGCCACCAGTGCGGGTTCGCGCTCCAACAGCACCACCGATGTCGCGCCGCGCGACGCGGCCTCGAAGCCCAGCGCACCGGTGCCCGCGAAGGCGTCCAGGCAGCGACCAGCCAGTCGAGGTCCTGCCCGAGCCAGTTGAAGAGCGTTTCGCGCACACGGTCGCGGCGTCGGGCGCAGCCCGGGCCGATCGAGCACCGGCAACGTGCTGCGCTTGAAGCTGCCTCCGATGATGCGCACCTCTCGGGGCAGCGCGCGCGCCTTGCGCGCGGCAGCCCGCGGCACGCTCACTGCCGGACCGCCACGCCGCGTTCAGCCATCAAGGCCTTGGCCTGGCCCACCGTGAACTCGCCGTAGTGAAAGATGCTGGCCGCCAGCACCGCGTCGGCGCCGCCGATGCGGATGCCGTCGACGAGGTGCTCCAGCGTGCCGACGCCGCCCGAGCGCGATCAACCGGCACCGGCACGGCGTCGACTCACGGCGCGCGTGAGCTCGAGGTCGAAACCGGCTCTTCGTGCCGTCGCGGTCCATGCTGGTCAGCAGGATCTCGCCGGCGCCCCTGCTCGACCATGCGGCGCGCCCACTGACACGGCGTCCAGCCCGGTGGCGCGTGCGGCCGCCGTGAGTGTAGACGTCCCAGCCCTGGCCCGCGCGCGCGCTCGTCGTCGCTCGTGCGGCGCTTGGCGTCGATGGCTACCACGATGCACTGCGCGCCGTACTTGTCGGATGCGTCGCGGATCACCTGCGGATCGGCCACCGCCGCGGAGTTGAAGCTCGACCTTGTCGGCGCCGGCGTTGAGCAGGCGCCGCACGTCAGCCACCGTGCGCACGCCGCCGCCGACGGTCAGCGGGATGAACACCTGCGCCGCCACCGCCTCGATGATGTGCAGGATCAGGTCGCGGCCGTCGCTGGTGGCGGTGATGTCGAGGAAGGTCAGCTCGTCGGCGCCCTGCTCGTTGTAGCGCGCCGCCATCTCCACCGGATCGCCGGCGTCGCGCAGGCTCGACGAAGTTGACGCCCTTGACCACACGTCCGCCGGTGACGTCGAGGCGGGAATGATGCGTTTGGCGAGCATGGCCGAGGCGCTGATGGCGCCAGCGGATCAGATGCGGCGTCGACTCCGCCGTTCAGCTCGTCGGCGCGCTGTTGCGCGGCGGCGAAATCGAGCGCGCCGTTGTAGATGGCGCGGCCGCAGATCACGCCCTCGATGCCGCTCGTCCTCGACCGCGCACAGCTTCTCGATGTCGGCGAGGCTCGCTCAGGCCGCCGGAGGCGAACACCGGGATCGTCAGCGACCTGCGCCAGCTTGACGGTGGCCTCGAGGTTGATGCCGGTGAGCATGCCGTCGCGGCCGATGTCGGTGTAGATCACGGCTTCGACGCCGTAGTCCTCGAACTTGCTTGGCCAGGTCGATCACTTCGTGGCCGGTCAGCTTGCTCCAGCCGTCGGTGGCGACCTTGCCGTCCTTGGCGTCGAGCCCGACGATGATGTGGCCGCCGAACGCGCTGCAGGCGTCCTTCAGAAAGCCAGGGCTCTTGACCGCGGCGGTGCCGATGATCACGTAGCTCAGGCCGTCGTCGAGGATAGCGTTCGATGGTGTCGAGGTCGCGGATGCCGCCGCCGAGCTGCACCGGGATCTCGTCGCCGACCTCGCGCAGGATCGGCCTTGACCGCCGACTCGTTGACCGGCTTGCCGGCGAAGGCGCCGTTCAGGTCCACCAGGTGCAGCCGTCGCGCGCCGGCGTCGAGCCAGCGCCGCGCCATCGCGGCCGGGTCTGTCGCCGAAGGTGGTGGCGGCCTTCATGTCGCCCTGCTTCGAGGCGCACGCACTTGCCGTCCTTGAGGTCGATCGCCGGGATCAGCAGCATGGCTGGAACTCGAGCGACGCGCGAGGCTCGCGGTTGGTTCGGATGGGTGTGTTGCCGGATCGGCTCGATGGCGCAGCACGTGAGAGCTGCGAGCGCTGTCAAGGCTTCCAGTGCGAGGAAGTTGCGATAGAGGGTCAGACCGTGGTCGGCGCTCTTCTCGGGGTGGAACTGGGTGGCAAAAATGTTATCGCGCGCCAGCGGCACAGGTAAAGCTGCCGCCGTAATCGGTATGCGCCTGCACTGTGGCATTCGTCCGACGGTTTGGCGTAGTAGCTGTGCACGAAAGTAGAACCAGCTGCCGTCGGGCACATCGCGCCCAGACGGGTGCACGCTGCCGGCGGAGGCGTGCTGATGCACCTGGTTCCAGCCCATCTGCGGCAGCTTGAAGCGGCTGCCGTCGGCTTGCCGCCGGCCCTCGAGCTGGAACTTGACCACCCGCCCGGGCACCAGCCCCAGGCCCGGCGTGTCTTGCTCTCATCGCTGTGATCCAGCAGCATCTGCATGCCGACGCAAACGCCCAGCAACGGCCGGTTGCGCGGCGGCCTGCCAGCACCGCGGCCTGCAAGCCCGACTCGCTGCAGCTCGCGCATGCAGTCGCGCATCGCGCCCTGGCCCGGCAGCACCACGCGCTCGGCGGCCAGCACCTCGTCGGGCCGCGAGGTCACGACCACCCGGCAATCGCTGCCGGCGGCGGCGTGCATCAGCGCCTGCGACACCGAGCGCAGGTTGCCCATGCCGTGGTCGACCACCGCCACCAGACGCGTCATGACTGGCTTGCGACGCGCTGTCGGCCGACTTACAGGCTGCCCTTGGTCGACGGCACCACGCCGGCGCTGCGCGGATCGAGCTCGCCAGCGCCATGCGCAGCGCGCGCGCGAACGCCTTGAACACGGTCTCGCACTGGTGGTGCGCGTTGTCGCCGCGCAGGTTGTCGATGTGCAGCGTGACCAGCGCGTGGTTGGCGAAGCCCTGGAAGAACTCGTAGGCCAGCTGGGTGTCGAAGCCGCCGACCATGCGCGGCCTTGAACGGCACGTGCATGTGCAGGCCCGGGCGGCCGGAGAAGTCGATCACCACGCGCGACAGCGCCTCGTCGAGCGGCACGTAGGCGTGGCCGTAGCGGCGTGATGCCGGCCTTGTCGCCGACCGCCTTGCGCCACCGCCATGCCCAGCGTGATGCCGACGTCCTCGACCGTGTGATGGCCGTCGATGTGCAGGTCGCCCTTGGCATCGATCTCGAGGTCGATCAGCCCGTGGCGCGCCACCTGGTCGAGCATGTGGTCGAAAAAGCCGATGCCGGTGGCAAGCTGCGCGCGGCCGCTGCCGTCGAGGTCGACGCTGCACGCGGATCTGCGTCTCCTTGGTGTTGCGCTGCACCTCGGCATGCCGCGGCGCCGCGGCGCAGCGGCTGCTGCACTGCGCGCGCGGCAGCGATGCCGTGGCGCGGGTCGGTCGGTTCATCTAGAGGCTCGCTTTCAACGCGTCGATCATCGAGATGTTCTCCTGCGGCGTGCCCACCGTCAGGCGCAGGCAGTTGGCCAGCAGCGGGTGCGGCAACGCGGCACCGATGTTCTTGACCAGCACGCCGCGCGCCTTCATGCCGTCGAAGCGCGCGCTTCGCATCGGGCACGCGCACCAGGATCATGTTGGCCTCGCTGGGAAACGGCCGCACGCCCGGCAGCGCGCGCAACGCACTTGCAGGTCGCTCGCGCTCGGCGCGCAGGATGGCGGCCTGGCGCGCGTACTCGTCGGCGTGCTCCAGCGCGAACAGCGCGGCCTCGGCGTTGAGCACGCTCACGTTGTAGGGCGGGCGCACCTTCTCGACCTCGTCGATCAGCGCGGCGTGGCCGCACAGATAGCCCAGGCGCACGCCGGCCAGGCCGAACTTGCTCAGCGTGCGCATCACCAGCACATGATCGTGCGCGGCCATGTCGATGCATCCAGGTGCGCGACGAGAACGGCTGGTAGGCCTCGTCGAACACCACCAGGCCGTCTTGTGCGCCGACGGCGGCGACGATGCGGTCGATCACCGCGTCGTCCCACAGATTGCAGGTCGGGTTGTTGGGGTAGGCGATGTAGGTCGAGCGCCGGACGTTCGCGCTCGATGGCCGCCAGCATCGCTGCCTGCGTCGAGCTCGAACTCCGGCGTCAGCGACACGCCGATGAAGCGCAGGCCCCGCAGCTGCGCCGACATCCGGTACATCACGAAGCCCGGTTCGGGCGCCAGGATCGCGGCCCGCCTTGACGTTGCAGGCGACCGACAGCATGTCGATCAACTCGTCGGACCCGTTGCCGAGCATCAGCTTTGCAGCCCGCGGGCAGCTCGACATGGCGCGACAGCGCGGCCACCACGTCGGCCGCGCACTGCGCCGGATAGCGGTTGATCGCCACCCGCGACAGCCGCTCGCCCAGTTCGCGCTGCAGCGCCTCGGGCAAGCGAAACGGGTTTTCCATGGCGTCGAGCTTGATCAGCCTGCGCGCTGGGCTGGATCGCATAGCCGTGCGTGGACTGCACGTCTTGCCGGATCACGCGCGCCATGCGTGCATTCAGTGGCGTCGGCTCAATCACGGTGTCTCCTCGCTCAAGCGGCAACACCATCAGGTGTTCGTTGTGCTCCACCTTGCCGGTGTAGCGAAAGCCCAGCTTCTCGTAGAACGGACCTGGCATGTCCGGGCAGCATCTGGTGGACAAGCCCGACCGACGCCACGCCGCAGTCGCCGTGCCTCGTCGATCACCCACCGCATCGCGCGCGCGCCGTAACCCTTCTTCTGGTGCTTGGCATCGATCATCAAGCTGCCACACGTACAGCTGATCGGCCGGCTCATCGGGATCGCGGCGCACGTCCCACAACAACAGCAACCCCACCGGCTCGTCGCCGTCGTAGATGCCCAGCGGCCGCCCGGGCGAACGCACCGAGGCCTGCGCGAGCGATTTGGCAACTGAGCGCCACCAGGCCTTGCTGATCCGGGCGCCACTTCGAGCTGGATCAGCTGGTCGACGTTGGCGTCGGTCACCGTGCGCAGATGAAAGCGCGTTGTGCTCCGCATCGCCGACGGCACCAAGGCGCATCTGCGCGGCGCGTGCGTGCGCCTGCAGGCCCTCGCCCATCGCCAGTTCGGCGGCAATCGGACCCAGCACCTGCGCACCCTGCGCGCTCACCTCGATCAGGCTGCTGCGCTTGACGAAGTCGTACACGCCCAACGGCGAGCTGAAGCGCGCGGTGCCCGAGGTCGGCAGCACGTGGTTGGGCCCGGCGCAGTAGTCGCCCAGGCTTTCGCTGGTGAAGGCGCCGAGGAAGATCGCCCCGGCGTGCTTGAGCAGCGGCTCCCAGCGCTGCGGCTCGCGCGCGCTGATCTCCAAGTGCTCCGGCGCGATGCGATTGCTGATCGCGCACGCCTCTTCCATCGAGCGCGTGTGGATCAACGCGCCGCGCCCCTCGAGCGACGCGCGGATCACGTCGCGGCGCGGCAGGCTCGGCAGCAGCCGCTCGATCGCCGCGGCCACTGCGTCGAGGTAGGCCGCGTCGGGCGACAGCAGAATGCTTTGCGCCAGCTCGTCGTGCTCGGCCTGGCTGAACAGATCCATCGCCACCCAGTCGGGGTCGGTGCTGCCGTCGGCGAGCACCGAGGATCTCGCTCGGGCCCGCGACCATGTCGATGCCGACCTGCCCGAACACGCGGCGCTTGGCGCTGGCCACGTAGGCGTTGCCCGGGCCGATGATCTTGTCCGACGCGCGGCACCGTGGCCGTGCCGTAGGCCAGCGCGGCGATGGCCTGCGCGCCGCCGAGCGTGAACACGCGGTGCGCGCCGGCCACGTGGGCGGCCGCCAGCACCAGCGGATTGCGCTCGCCCGTGCGGCGTGGGCACCACCATCACGATCTCGCCGACGCCGGCCACCTGCGCCGGAATCGCGTTCATCAGACACCGACGACGGGTACGCCGCCTTGCCGCCGGGCACGTAGATGCCCACGCGATCCGAGCGGCGTCACCTTCTGCCCGAGCAGCGAACCGTCGGCGTCGCGGATCTGCCAGCTCTGACAGCTGGCCCGCAGCTGGTGCTCGTGGTAGCTGCGCACGCGCAACGCCGCCGCTTGCAGCGCGTCGCGCTGCGCGGCCGGCAGGTTCTCGAGCGCGCTGCCTGCAGCTCGTCGGGCGGGACCTCGAGGTCGGCCACCGGCAGCCGCCTGCACACCGTCCAGCCGTGCGTGTGCTGCAGCACAACGCGGCGTCGCCGCGCGCGCGCACGTCGTCGACGATGCCGGCCACCGTGCTCTTCGATCGCCACGGTCGGTCTGCGCGACCAGTGCAGCACGCGCCGCAGCTGCGCGTCGAAGTCGCGTCGCCGTGGTTGCCAGCCGGGCGATGCGCACTGCAGTCATGGCTGTCACCACGCACACTGCGGCCAGCGACTCGATCACCGGCCGCAGCGACTCGCGCTTGAGCTTCAGCGACGCCGGATTGACAACCAGCCGCGCGCTGATGTCCATGATGTGCTCGACCTCGACCAGCTGGTTGGCCTTGAGCGTGCTGCCGGTGGACACCAGGTCGACGATGGCATCGGCCAGCCCGGTGAGCGGCGCCAACTCCATCGAGCCGTAGAGCTTGATCAGGTCGACGTGCACGCCCTTGTCGGCGAAGTGCTGGCGCGCCAGCTGCACGTACTTGGTGGCCACGCGGATGCGCGAGCCTCTGCTTCACCGCGGCCGGGTAGTCGAAGTCGGCGCGCACCGCCACGCTCAGGCGGCAGCGCGCGATGCCGAGGTCCAGCGGCTGGTACAGCCCGGTCGCCCCGCCCGCATGGTCCCAGGCAGCGCCGTGCTCGAGCAGCACGTCGAGACCGACGACACCGAAGTCTGCGCCGCCGTATTGCACGTAGGTCGGCACGTCGCTCGCGCGCGCACCAGCACCACCGCGCAGGTCGGTGCGGTTGGTGGGCAGGATCAGCTTGCGCGAGGTCTCGGCGTCTTCGAGCACCGACAGGCCGGCGCGCTCGAGCAGCGGCAGCGTCTCGTCGAAGATTCGTCCCTTCGACAGCGCCAGCATCAGCGGGGTCGAGGCATTCACTTGACCCTTTCGATGCCTGCACCCAGCGCGCGCAGTTTTTCTTCCATGCGCTCGTAGCCGCGGTCGAGGTGGTAGATGCGATCGACCAGCGTCTCGCCGTCGGCCACCAGGCCCGGCGATCACCAGCGACGCCGAGCGCGCGCAGGTCGGTGGCCATCACGCTGGCGCCCGACAGTTGCGGCACGCCGTGCACGAGCGCCGTGCGGCCGTCGACCTCGATGTGCGCGCCCAGCCGCAGCAGCTCGTTGACGTGCATGAAGCGGTTCTCGAAGATCGTCTCGACGATCTGCGCTGCGCCGTCGGCGATCGCAGTCCACCGCCATGAACTGCGCCTGCATGTCGGTGGGAAACGCCGGGTACTCGCTGGTACGAAGGCTCACCGAACGCGGCCGCCCGTCGGCCGCGCACGCGGATGCCGCCGCTGACCGCGTCGATCGACCGTGCCGGCCTCGCGCAGGCGCTCGATCACCGCCTCGAGCAGCGACGGGTCGGCGCCGCGCAGCAGCACGTCGCCGCCGCACGCCGCCACCGCGCACAGGAAGGTGCCGGTCTCGATGCGATCGGGAATGAAGCGATGCGGCTCGCGCGGCGCGTGCAGCGACGCCACGCCCTGGATGCGCACGCGGCTCGTGCCGTGGCCCTCGATGCTGCGCGCCCATCGCGATCAGCAGCTCGGCGAGGTCGGCCACCTCGGGCTCCTGCGCGGCGTTCTCGAGCACGGTCTCGCCGTCGGCCAGCGCGGCGGCCATCATCAGGTTCTCGGTGCCGGTGACGGTGACCATGTCGGTGGTGATCGACGCGCCCTGCAGGCGCTTGGCGCGCGCCAGGATGTAGCCGTGCTCGACGCGGATGTCGGCGCCCATCGCCTGCAGGCCCTGGATGTGCTGGTCCACCGGGCGCGAGCCGATCGCGCAGCCGCCCGGCAGCGACACGCGTGGCCTCGCCGAAGCGCGCCAGCAGCGGCCCGAGCACCAGGATCGCCGCGCGCATGGTCTTCACCAGCTCGTACGGCGCCTCCGGCGACGTGACCGTGGACGCGTCGATGGTGCACTTGATCGGGCTGCGCGGTCGAGCGCTCGGCGCCGACGCCCATGTTGCGCAGCAGCTTGCAGCGTCGTGCTCACGTCCTGCAGCCGCGGCACGTTGGCCAGCGTGACCGGCGTCGGGCTCAGCAGCGCCGCGCACAGGCCCGGCAGCGCCGCGTTCTTGGCGCCCGAGATCGTCACCTCGCCTTGGAGGCGGCGGCCGCCGCGGATCAGGAGTTTGTCCATGCACGCGCGTTCGCCCGAAGGCTGGCGCCTCGGAGCGTGACTGCATGGCGCTTCGCGCGCGGCTGGGAGCCGGATGCGACAGCCCGATCGGCCACGCCATCACCGCCACCCGCAGCCTGGCGCCGCGGAGGTGTCAATGGTGATGAGTGGCGACCGCTGGCTGTCAGCGGCCCATTCGGCGGGGTGAGCGTCTTCATCGACAGGGCGTGAATTTGCTCGCGCATTCTATCGCCGAGCGCCGCGTAGACCCGCTGGTGGCGCCGCACCCGGGCCGGCCCTCGAACGCCGGCGACACGATGGTGGCGAAGAAGTGCCGCCCGTCGCCCTCGACCGCCAGGTGCTCGCACGCCAGCCCTGCCGCGATGAAGCGGCGCACGTCGTCGGCGGTGGGGTCGCTCATGGGTTCGATTATCGATGCGCCGGGCAGGATCTCAACCGTGGCAGGCTTCAGTGGCGGATCTTGTAGCCGCTGTGCAGCAGGCGCAGCGCGATGGCCGCCACGACGGCGAAGCTGATCGACCACCACCGCCAGGCTCAGGTCACGGCGGCACGTCGCTGACGCCGAAGAAGCCGCGCGGCGAAAGCCGTCGATCATGTAGAAGAACGGATTGAGGTGGCTCGTGGCCTGCCAGAACGACGGCAGCGAGTGCGACCGAGTAGAACACGCCCGGACAGAAACGTCATCGGCATGATGATGAAGTTCTGGAACGCGGCCATCTGGTCGAACTTCTCGGCCCACAGCCCCGCGATCAGCCCGAGCGAGCCCATCATCGCGGCGCCCAGCACGCCGAAGACGACGATCCACCACGGCTACCGGCAGCTGCGCGGCGCAAACCACATCGTGACCGCGCAGCACGCCCAGTCCCGACCACCAGCCCGCGCACCACCGACGCGCCGACGTAGGCCGCGATACCAGGCCGCAGGCGACAGCGGCGTCACCAGCAGGAACACCAGGTTGCCGGTGATCTTGCTCTGGATCAGCGACGAGCTGCGTGTTCGCGAAGGCGTTTTGCAGCACGCTCATCATCACCAGCCCCGGAATCAGGAAGCTGGTGTAGCGCACGCCGGCGATAGACCTGCACGCGGTCTTCGAGCACGTGGCCGAAGATCAGCAGGTACAGCACCGCGGTGAGCACCGGCGCCGCGACGGTCTGGAAGCTCACCTTCCAGAAGCGCAGCACCTCCTTGTAGAACAGGGTGCTCGCACCGGTGAGCGAGATCGTGGTCACGGTGGCACGATACCGCATGCGTTCGAGCGTCCCCGAGGAGCACCCGGCGATGAGCGACGTCCCGTGGCTGTGGGCTGGCGCGAGCGGCTATTCGTACAAGGAGTGGAAGGGCCCCTTCTACCCCGATGACCTCGGCCGCCGACGACATGCTCGCCTGGTACGCGCAAGCACCTGAACACGGTGGAGATCAACAACACCTTCTACCGCAACCCCAAGCGCGAGGTGTTGGCCAAGTGGGCCGAGACGACGCCCGCGGCGTTTCGCTTCGCGATCAAGGCGACGCGGCGCATCACGCACGATGGCCGCCTGAAGGTCGACGCCGTGGCCGAGCCGCTTGCGCTACCTGTACGGCAGCCTCGACGCGCTCGGGGCCAAGCTCGGCGCGGTGCTGTTCCAGTTGCCGCCCAACTTGAAGAAGGACGTGTCGCGCCTGACTGCCTTCCTCGCGCTGCTGCCGGCAAACCATCGCGCGGCGTTCGAGTTCCGCAACGAGACTTGGTTCGACGACGAGGTGTACGCAGTCCTCGAAGGCCGCCGGCGCGTCGTTGTGCTTTTCAGAGCGCGAAGACAACGCGCCGCCGCCGTTGGTGGAGACCGCGCCCTGGGGGTACGTGAGGCTGCGGCTCGAACACTATTCCGACGATGACTCTGGCGCGGCTGGGCCGGCGCGGCTGGCCGCCACCGGCTGGCGTGAGGTCTTCGCCTATTTCATGCACGAGCCCACCGCGCCCGGGCTACGCGAGCACGCTCACTCGACTGGCAGGTGCACAGGCGCGGCGCTGACCGGCTTGCCGTCGCCGCCGGACATGATCTCGAGAAACACGTCCTCGAGGTCGGCACGCCCGATCTCGAGGTCTTCGACGCGCACGCCGCCGGCGCGCAACTGGCCGAGGATGACTTCCACTTCTGCCGCGTCGTGCGCGCTCACCTGGGCGATGCGGCCGGTGACGCGTGCGCGGCCACCGTGGCGGGCAACGGGTCATCGGTCTTGAAGCGCAGCATCGTGCTCGCGGTGCCGGCCAGCAGGTTGGCCGTGCGGTCGAGCGCCACCACGCGGCCCTGCTTGAGCATCGCGATGCGGCCGCACAGCGCCTCGGCCTCCTCGAGGTAGTGCGTGGTCAGCAGCACCGTGTGGCCCTCCTTGTTGAGCCGCGCGATGAACTGCCACAGCGTCTGGCGCAGCTCGACGTCGACGCCGGCGGTGGGCTCGTCGAGCACGATCACCGGCGGCCGGTGCACCAGCGCCTGCGCCACCAGCACGCGCCGCTTCATGCCGCCGGAGAGCTGCCGCATGTTGGCGTCGCCCTTGTCGGCCAGGCCGAGGCTCGCGCGAGCAGCTCGTCGATCCAGGCGTCGTTGTCGCTGCGACGCCGAAGTAGCCGCTCTGGATGCGCAGCGTCTCGCGCACGCTGAAGAACGGGTCGAACACCAGCTCCTGCGGCACCACGCCGATCGCCTGGCGGGCGCGCCGCGTAGTCGGCCCACCACGTCGTGGCCCATCACGCTGACGCGGCCCGCGCTGGCGCGCGTCAGGCCGGCCAGGATGCTGATCAGCGTGGTCTTGCCGGCGCCGTTAGGCCCGAGCAGGCCGAAGAACTCGCCCTGCTCGATGTCGAAGGTCACGCCGTCGAGGGCGCGCAACCGCGCCGCGCGGCCTGGCGTAGGTCTTGCCGACTTGCTGAAACCGAACCGCTGGCATCGGCCGCGATTGTAGGCAGGCGACGCGGCGGCTCCGGATGTCAAGAATCCGACGGCCCCATGCCGCCGAAAAGAAGAAACCCGCGCCGCACCGCCGAGCGCATCCTCGAGGTGACGCTGGAGCTGTTCAACCGCTTCGGCGAGCCCAACGTCAGCACCACGGTGATCTCGGCCGAGCTGCGCATCAGCCCGGGCAACCTGTACTACCACTACCCGGCCAAGGACGAGCTGATCAATGCGCTGGTCGACCGCTACGAGCGTGCGCTGGCGCGAGCTGCTGCGGCGCGGCCGAGCAGGTGCGCAACGTCGAGGACGCATGGCTGTTCGTGCACATGCTGTTCGAGCTGATCTGGAACTACCGCTTCCTGTACCGCGACCTGAACGATCTGCTGAGCAAGAACCGCAGGCTCGAGACCCACTTCCAGGCCGTGCTGCAGCGACACGGCACGCGCCGTGCAGGCGCTGCTCGACGGCCTCGCGCGCGGCCAAGCGATGGCCGACTCGCCGGCGCGAAGCCGACCACGGTGTCCAACGCGATGGTGGTGGTGCTGACCTATTGGCTGAGCTACGAGTACGTGCGCGACCCGCGCCACGCGCTGGAGCCCGAGAGCGCGGCCGCGGCGCTCGAATCGCGGCGCCTTCCATGTGCTGAGCCTGCTGCTGCCCGTACCTCGAGCCCGCCGCGCGCGAACACCTGGATGGCGCTGGCCGGCGCGTATCAGGACAATGCCGCGGCCGGCTGAGCTTCAAAGCAACGTTCACCAGGAGACGACCGATGGCCAAATGGACCGCCTTTCCCTACGCGCAGCGACGACTACCACTACGACGCCGCCGCGCTGAAGAAGAAGTGGGCGCGCCTGCACGCCGGCGACGCCGAGCCGCTGCCCGAAGGACGACAAGGTGCTCGCCGCCTGGTCGCTGTTCCATGCCGGCGAGTTTCAGAAGGCCGTGCGAGGCCGGGCTGAAGGCCGGCGGCGCGGGCATCACGGTGGCCAACAAGGCGCAGGCGATCTACGCCAACTACCTCGAGAAGAGCGAGAAGAACAAGCTCGCGCTGTTCCTCGAGGTGGCCGAGCGCGCCGAGGCGCAGCAGGCCGACGACGCCAAGAACCCGAACGCGTACTACTGGATGGCCTACGCGCTCGGCCGCTACAGCCAGGGCATCAGCGTGGCCAAGGCGCTGGCGCAGGGACTGGGCGGCAAGGTCAAGGGCGCGCTGGAGACGACGATCAAGCTGCAGCCCAAGCACGCCGACGCGCACATCGCGCTGGGCGCGTTCCATGCCGAGGTGATCGACAAGGTCGGCAAGCTGCTCGGCAAGACCCAGGGCGCCGACACGGCCACCGGCTTGAAGATGTTCCAGCAGGCGCTCAAGCTCAACCCGGCCAGCGCGATCGCGACGCGTCGAATACGCCAACGGCCTGGTGATGCTCGAGGGCGACAAGAAGATGAAGGAGGCCGAGAAGCTCTACGCCGAGGCCGCCGAGTGCGAACCGCTCGATGCGATGGAGCGGCTCGACGTGGAGATGGCGAAGGAAGAACTGGAAGACTCGATCGTCCCGGCAGGGCCTCACGCCTACGCCTACGGTCCGGCGCGATCGCGAGGCGTCAGGCTCGAACCGCGCTGCGCTACTCGCTCCAAGGCAGCATCAACGTCACCAGCAGCAGCTTGTCGAACTCCGGCTGAAAGCGATCGATGATCGCCTGCGGGTCGGGGCACAGCTTGGAGTCGGTGATCAAGCCGAACTGCACGCCGCCGGCATAACTCAGGATCGACACGCCCACGCCGATGTGGCCCGACGCCGGCACCCAGAACATGGTCTGCCGGATCGTCGAGCCGCAGAACTGCAGCGGCTGCGCGGGGCCCCGGCACGTTGGTCATCACCGCGGTGGCCTTCTTGGCGAACAGGTTCAGGATCGCCGTCCTGCACCGGCTTGATCATCAGGCCCGGCGATCGCCAGCACCGCAAACGCCAGCAGCGGCTGGTAGCTGCCCTTCAGCTCGTTCATGCGCCGGCGCACCGCGTAGACGCGCTCGATCGGGTTCTGAATGCCGATCGGCAGCACCAGCGGCGCGAGACCGAACTTGTTGCCCAACTGCCAGGCCTGGTCGAGCGGGCGCAGGTTCACCGGCACCATCGCGCGGATCTCCTGGCCCTGACGGATCGTCGCCGCGATCGCGCAGGTACTGGCCGATCGCGCCGGCCACGCACGACAGCAGCACGTCGTTGATCGAGCAGTTGAGGCCCTTGCCGATGGTCTTCACCGCGTCCAGCGGCAGCGGCTCGTTCCAGGCCACGCGTTTGCTGCCCTCGGGCGTGCCCTTCAGGCGCGTGGGCGAGTCGTCGGGCATCAGCGCCATCGCGGCCACGTCGCCCAGCACCTGGTAGCCGATGCGCGCCATCTCGACCGATCCCAACAGCTGCTGCGGCTGCGACAGCGCCTCGACCGAGCGCGCCGACGCCCTTGCCCGTCATGCCCAGCGCCTTGACCGCGATGTCGGTGAGCGGCTGGATCACCGCAGTCGGACAACCAGTCGCCCTCGGCAGCGTCGTCGGCGCGGCGCTGCGTGCTTGCGCGACGGCGGCTCGCTGCCGCCGTCGGTGATCGACTGCGCCACCGAGATCAGCGAGATGCCGTCGCCGATGCAGTGGTGGATGCGCACGATCAGCGCCGAGCCGCCCTCGTAGCGCTCGATCAGGTGGAACTGCCACAGCGGCCGCGTCGGATCGAGCGGCTGCGTCGCGAGCTTGCCGCACAGCGCCTGCAGCGCCTCGCGCTCGCTCGTGCCCCTGCGGCGCACGATCTTCTCGCGCACCACGTGGTGGTGGATGTCGAAGTCCGCGTCGTCCACCCACAGCGCGCCGACCGCGTCTTGCACCACTTTCTGCTTGAAGCGGTCGTAGCGCAGCAGCTTGTCGGCGACACGCTCGCACAGCGCCGCGTAGTCGAGCGCCGGCTGCAGCAGCCAGACGCCGACGATCATCATCAGGTTGACCTCGTTGTCCATGCGCAGCCAGGCGGTGTCGACGCGCGACATGCGTTCGCTGGCGATCGATGGCATCGGGTGTCTCCTTGGGAATCGGGCGTCTCGAACGGGGTGCAACGATGCTGGCTAAGATGCCGGGCGTCAACCGCACACATGCCCGAAGAGGACACAACCATGGCCGACCTGAAAGCCGCCTTCGACAAGGCCGTTGCCGAGAGCAAGAGCCTGCCCGAGAAGCCCGACAACGCGACGCTGCTGCAGATCTACGCGCTGTACAAGCAGGCCACCGCCGGCGACGTGGAGGGCAAGCGCCCGGGCTTCTCCGACATGGTGGGCCGCGCCAAGTGGGACGCCTGGAACGCGGTCAAGGGCAAGGACGCCGACGGCGCGATGCAGGAGTACGTCGACCTGATCGAGTCGCTGAAGTAGCCGCGGCACGCTCAGCCGCTATCTTCTTCGCGGCGCGTTCTTCTTGGCGCGCGCCGGCGGCCTTGCCCAGCAGCGCGTCGAGGTTCTTCTCGATCTCGCCCTCGATGGTCTTGGCGAAGGCGCCGAGCAGGAAGCCGAGCTTGGCGTCGAGGTCGAAGTGGTCTGCCGCCACGATCAGCCGGCCGTTGACACCCGCGCGCGTGAACTCCACCGTGTCGCTGGTCTTGCCCTCGATCACGGTGCAGGCCATGTCGAACTTCTTTTCCACGTCTTCGGCCCACGCCCAGGCCACTTTGCGGGCCTTGGCCAGACCCAGCGCATGCTGGCGATGGATTCGAATGTCGGGCATCACGGAGCTCCTGCGGACAGCGAGCGCAGTGTGGCGTGGCGCTCGGCCTTGGGCAAGGCGGCCAAACGCTTGACCTCGGCGTAGAAGGCATCGAAGTCGCCGCCCTTGCGCTGAAACAGCCGCTCGAAGTCGGGCACCAGGTCGTTGTAGGCGCCCTGCACGGCCAGTGACGCGTTGTTGGCGCGCGCCATGTAGCCGTCGTATCCGGCAAAGCCGCCCCAGCGTTCGGCCTTCGAGCCGCGCGTAGTCAGCGCGCATCGACGCCATCAGCTCGGCCTTGCGCTGGCGCTTGTCGGCGTCGGTCAGCGGCCCGCGGTACAACTCGGCCAGCGCGGCGCGGGTCTCAAGGTCAGCGCCCGAAACTCCTCGCGCCGCACCTGCACCGCCTCGAACTCGCGCAGCGACGACGCATCGCCCTCGATCGCCAGCCAGCGGGTGCCGCCGATGCGCTCCACCGCCACCGCGAACGACTCGTTGAACGCGGTGTCGTCGGCCGCGTAGGCCACCTGATGCGCCAACTCGTGGAACACCAGTCGCGCCACTTCGGCATCGGGCCAGCCGATGAAGGTGGACAGCAACGGATCGCCGCCGAGCCAGTTGGTCCAGCCGAGCGTGGAGTAAGCGGGCACGCCGTACACGTCGACCTCCAGGCCCTGCGCACGCAACTCGGCGGCCAGCGCATCGGCGCCCGCCTTGTCGAAGTAGCCGCGATAGCCGACGCAACCCATCACCGGGAAGCACCAGGTCTGCAGCGTCAACGACAGCTCCGGCGTGGCCACCACGTTCCACACCACCGCGGGGCGGCCGATGTCGGCATAGCGCGTGTAGCTCGCGTTGTCGGGCAGGTGCAGTTCACGCACCGCGAACACGCGCATGCGCTGCGACTGCACGAGCTTGCGCTTCAGCGGCTCGGCGGTGGCGCTGTCGGCGAGCCACTGGTCGACCGGCCGCGCGAGCTGCATCAGTTCGAGGTGCCCGCCGACCGACTGGCCGATGTAGCCGAGCGACGAACAGCCGCTGGTGCCGCACACCAGCGCCGCCGATGCGCATCACGACGGCCGCGATGCCACCGAGCCCTGCCATCAGCAGCGTCGAGCGTCGCACTGCATCAGTGGTGCGTGACGGCGGCCCTGGCTCATCGCGCACCCTTCGCACTGCGCGCGCTCCACGCAGGGGCGCTCGCCAGGCTAGCGGCCGCGGCGGGCTCATGCCGGCCGCACCTCGACCCGGCAGTCGTAGAAGGTGGGCGCGCGGCCGATGTCGGTGAGGCGCTGGCTGGTCAGCTCGTTGACGTTGGTGCCGCGCACGCCGAACTTGCGCCACCACACGCCCAGGCCGTTGACCACCCCGGGCCGCGCACGATCGCCGACGCGCGCGCGGCAGTGGTAGCGCCCGCGTTCGTTGAACACCTCGACCATCGTGCCGTCGGCAATGCCGCGCGCGGCGGCGTCGTCGGGGTGCATCTCGAGCAGCGGCTCGCGCTCGGCCTCGCGCAGCGAGGCCACGTTGACGAAGCTCGAGTTGAGAAAGTTGCGCGCCGGCGGCGAGATCATCGCCAGCGGGTAACTCGCCGCCAACGGCGAACGCACGCCCTCGTACGGCGGCACGTAGTCGGGCACGCCGACGCCGGGCGCGTCGACCAGCACCTTGCCGCTCGGCGTCTGGAAGTGGCCCTCGGCAAACGGCGCCTCGGGCAGCGGCAGCTTGACCCAGCCGTCGCGGCGCAGCGCGTCGAAGTCGACCCCGGGCAACGCGGTGCGCGCCAGCGTCACGTCGTCGTCGGCGAAGCACGGCTCGACAAACCCCATGCGCTGCGCCAACTCGCGAAAGATCTGCGAGTTGGGTTTCGCCTCGCCCAGCGGCGCGATCGCCGGCTCGTTGAACATCGCGTAGGTGTGGCCGTACGAGATGTGCACGTCCAGGTGCTCGAGCTGCGTGGTGGCCGGCAGCACGATGTCGGCATGGTCGGCGGTGTCGGTCATGAAGTGCTCGAGCACCACGGTGAACAGGTCTTCGCGCGCAAAGCCCTGCACCACGCGGCCGACTGCGGCGCCACCGCCACCGGATTGCTGTTGTAGACGACCAGCGCCTCGATCTTCGGGCCGAACGCCGGCGATGCCTCGCGCAGCAGATCGTCGCCGATCGTGCTCATGTTGATCGTGCGCGGCCTGCGGCCGGCCAGCAGCTCGGGCTTTTGCAAGCGCCGCGTCGCCGCGCACCGACTTGAACCAGCCCGATGCCGACAACAGCAGGCCGCCGGCGCGGTGGCGCCAGGCGCCGGTCAGGCACGGCAGCAGCGCGATCAGGCGCACGGCGTTGCCGCCGCCGGCGGCACGCTGCATGCCGTAGTTCAACCGGATCGCCGCCGGCTGGGTGGTGCCGTATTCGCGCGCCAGCTCGCGGATGTCGGCGGCCGCGAGGCCGCACTCGGCGGCGGCGCGCTCCGGCGGCCAGGCCAGCGCGCGCTCGCGCAGCGCCGTCGAAGCCCTCGACGTGGCGCGCGATGTAGTCCTCATCGAGCCAGCCGTGGGTGATCAGCTCGTGCATCAGCGCCAGCGCCAGCGCGCCGTCGGTGCCGGGCAACAGCGCCAGGTGGCGGTGGCACTTCTCGGCCGTCTCGCTGCGCCGCGGGTCGATGCACCACAGCCTGGCGCCATTGCGCTTGGCCTGCTGCGCAAAAGTCCAGAAGTGCAGGTTCGAGGTGATCGAGTTGCTGCCCCAGATGACGATCAGCTTGCTCTCGGCGTAGTGCTCCAGGTGCATGCCGATCTTGCCGCCGTAGGTGGCGGCCAGCGCCTCGCCGCCGGCGCTCGAGCAGATGGTGCGGTCGAGCAGCGACGCGCCGAGCTTGTTGAACACAGCGCGCCGCCATGCTCTCGCCCTGCACCAGGCCCATCGTGCCGGCGTAGCTGTAGGGCACGATGGCTTGCGGGTCGCGCGCGGCGATGGCGCGCAAGCGCGCGGCCACGGTGTCGAGCGCCTCGTCCCAGCCGATGCGCTGAAAGCGCCCGCTGCCCTTGGGGCCCACGCGCTTCAGTCGGATGCAGCACGCGATCGGGGCTGTGCGTGCGTTCGGCGTAGCGCGAGACCTTGTTGCACAGCGCGCCGTGCGTCGGCGGATGGTCGGGATCGCCCTGCACACGCACCACGCGGCCGCCGTCGACCGTCACGCGCAAGGCGCAGGTGTCCGGGCAGTCGTGCGGGCACGCGCCGCGCACCACCCGCAGAGTTGGGCTTTGCATGGCGGCACTATCTCACAACGGGTTCTCCGCCTGCCGCGCCGCCGGTGCTGCGGCTTACGCACGCCGCAGCCTGCCTGTCGTCACGTTCCCGCGTTCAGGGTGCTGGCAAGCAATTTTTCACAGGCCCATCGACCGCATACGAGTGCGCCCAGGTGACAGGAGGTTTATCGGTCTACGCTTGCGCCAGCCGAGCCCGGAAAGCCTGCGGCCGGAGGGGGAAATCCATGAAGTTGATCAATCGACGCCACGCCATCGGCGGCCTTGCGGCCGCTGCTTCCTCGATCGCCCTGCCCGCGCTGGCGCAAGCCGATCGCCGCATCGTGCTCGGCCAATCCGGCCGCGTTCAGCGGCGCGGCCGCACAGCTGGGCATCCAGATGAACCGCGGCGCGCGCCTGTACTTCGACGCCATCAATGCCGCCGGTGGCATCAACGGCGCCCAGATCGAATTGCGCACGCTCGACGACCAGTACGAGCCCGACAAGTGCAAGGCCAACACCGAAGCGCTGATCAAGGACGACGTGTTCGCGCTGTTCGGCTACGTTGGCACGCCGACGTCGCTGGCCGCGTTGCCGCTGGTCAACGCAGGCCAGGATCCCATTCTTCGGCCCTTCACCGGCGCCGAGGCGCTGCGCGACCCGTTCAGCCGCTACGTGTTCCACGTGCGCGCCAGCTACTACGACGAGACCGCGCTGATCGTCAAACAGTTGACCTCGCTCGGCCTGAAGAAGATCGCCGTCTTCCGCCAGAACGACAGCTACGGCCAGGCCGGCTTCGACGGCGTGGTGCGGGCGCTGAAGGCGCAGGGACCTGGCGCCGGTGGCCGTGGGCCTGGTCGAGCGCAACACGGTCGACGTGGCGGCGGCGGTCGAAGCCATCGTGCCGAGCCAGCCCGACGCGGTGGTGCAGATCAGCGCCTACAAGAGCTGCGCCGCCTTCATCCGCGAGGCTCGCAAGGCCGGCTACGGCGGCACGTTCTACAACGTGTCGTTCGTCGGCACGCAGGCGCTGGCCGACGAGCTCGGGCGCAGCGCGATGGGCGTGGTGGTCAGCCAGGTGATGCCGTTCCCGTTCAGCCTGACCACGCCGTTGTCGCGCGAGTACCTGGCCGCGGTGCAACGCGCCGGCGGCGACAACAAGCCCAACTACTCGAGCATGGAAGGCTATGTGGCGGCCAAGTTGTTCGTCGAAGGCCTGCGCCGCGCCGGCCGCGCCGCCAACCCGCGACAGCCTGATCGCCGGCCTGAGGCCGTGCAGAACCTCGACCTCGGCGGCTTCATCGTCGGCTACAGCGGTCACAGCCACGTGGCGTCGCGCTTCGTCGATCTGTCGATGCTCACCGACGACGGCCGCGTGCG
>ERZ1370068.10132-contig-8856_pt1 | contig 40915 bp, 47 predicted proteins | sample MGYA00561227_ERZ1370068 | MGnify/ENA primary metagenome ERZ1370068 (study PRJEB38410, sample SAMEA6850437) | metagenome | study: Metagenomic assessment of the ecological functions of the soil: analysis of the soil microbiota associated with the... | reverse complement strand
TTGTACTTCGTTCAGTTACGTATTGCTAGAAGCGCGCCGTCGCGATCTTGGCGGCGAGAAGCGCGGCGTCGCCCTCGCCGCTGGCGAGCAGCTCGCTCGGCGCACGAGCAGCGCGCGCGCCATCTGCCAGCCCGCCGATCGACGTTGCCGGCGAGCATCAGGTACGGCACCGAGCCCGCGAACACGGCGTTCGGGTTGGCCTTGCGTCTCGCGCAGACGACGAAGTCGACCACCTGCTCGAACGCCTCGCGCCGGCGCCGCAGGCGCTTGCGCCATCGAGCGCGCGGCGTCGCTTCTGCTCGCGCGCGAGCTCAGCCTCGGTCGCGGCGACCTGCGCGGCGACGGCCAGGCGCGCGCGGCCGCCGTCGCGCGCGGTCTTGCGGCCGACCAGGTCGTTGGCCTGGATCGCGGTCGTGCCTTCGTAGATCGTCAGGATCCGCGCGTCGCGCAGGTGCTGCGCGGCGCCGGTCTCCTCGATGAAGCCCATGCCGCCGTGCACCTGCACGCCCAGGCTCGCGACCTCGATGCTCATCTCGGTGCTGTAGCCCTTCACCAGCGGCACCATGAACTCGTAGAAGGCCTGGTTCTCGCTTGCTGCGCCGTCGGCATCCGGATGCGTGGTGCGCGGCGTCGAGACGCCGCCGCGGCGACCAGCGCCAGTCGCACGGCAGCCTTCGGTGTAGGCGCGCATCGTCATCAGCATGCGGCGCACGTCGGGGTGGTGGATGATCGTCGCGCTGCCGGCGACCGAGCCGTCGACCGGGCGCGACTGCACCGCGCTCCCTGGCGAACGCCGCCGCCTGCTGGTAAGCGCGCGCTCGGCGACGCGCGATGCCCTGCATGCCGACCGCGTAGCGCGCCGCGTTCATCATGATGAACATGTACTCGAGGCCGCGGTTCTCCTCGCCGACCAGCGTGCCGATCGCGCCCGGACCGTCGGCCCGGCCGCCGTGGTCGCCGAACTGCAGCACCGCGCGTCGGGCTCGCCTTGATGCCGAGCTTGTGCTCGATGCTGACGCACCAGCGCGTCGTTGCGCGCGCCGAGCGAGCCGTCGGCGTTGACCAGGAACTTCGGGCACGATGAACAGGCTGATGCCCTTCACGCCCTCGGGCGCGCCGGCGACGCGCGCGAGCACCAGGTGGACGATGTTCTCGGCCATGTCGTGCTCGCCGTAGGTGATGAAGATCTTGGTGCCGAAGAGCTTGTAGCGTGCCGTCGCCGAGCGGCTCGGCGCGGGTGCGCACCAGGCGCAGGTCGGAGCCGGCCTGCGGCTCGGTCAGGTTCATCGTGCCGGTCCACTCGCCGGAGATCATCTTCGGGATGTAGCGCTCCTGCTGCTCGCGCGAGCCGGCGGTCAGCAGCGCCTCGATCGCGCCGTCGGTCAGCAGCGGGCAAAGCGCGAAGCTCAGGTTGGCGCTGTTGATCATCTCGATGCAGGCCGCGCCGATCGTCTTCGGCAGGCCCTGGCCGCCGAACTCGGTCGGATGCTGCAGGCCCTGCCAGCCGCCTTCGCCGAACTGGCGGAACGCGTCCTTGAAGCCGGGCGTCGTCGTCACCACGCCGTCCTTCCACGACGACGGATTGACGTCGCCTTCGCGGTTCAGCGGCGCGAGCACGTCCTCGTTGAAGCGTGGCGCATTCCTCGAGCACCGCCTGCGCGGTGTCGAGGCCGGCGTCCTCGAAGCCGGGCAGCTGCGCGATCGCCTCGAGGTCGGCGAGCTCCTTCATGCAGAACAGCATGTCCTTGACGGGGGCGACGGTAGCTCATGGCGTCTCTCTCCGGTAGCGGTGCGATGCAGCGGCGCTGCGTCGACGAAAAAGCCCGTCGACCGATCACGTCGGTCGACGGGCTGGTGCAGCGCTGCTCAGCTCAGAGCGCCTTGACGAGCTCGGGGACGGCGGTGAACAGATCCTGGCTCGAGGCCGTAGTCGGCGACGCTGAAGATCGGCGCCTCCGGCGTCCTTGTTGATCGCGACGATCACCTTCGAGTCCTTCATGCCGGCCAGGTGCTGGATCGCGCCGCTGATGCCGACGGCGATGTAGAGCTGCGGCGCGACGATCTTGCCGGTCTGGCCGACCTGCCAGTCGTTCGGGCGCGTAGCCCGCGTCGACCGCGGCGCGGCTCGCGCCGAGCGCGGCGCCGAGCTTGTCGGCCAGCGGCGTCAGCACCTCGTTGAACTTGTCGCTCGAGCCGAGCGCGCGGCCGCCCGAGACGATGATCTTGGCGGCGGTCAGCTCGGGCCGGTCGTTCTTCGCGATCTCGCTGGCCGACGAAGCTCGCCTTGCCGGCATCGGCGACGCGGCTGCACGCGTCTCGACCGCGGCCGAGCCACCGGTCGCGGCCGCCGGATCGAAGCCGGTGGTGCGCACGGTGATCACCTTGACCGCGTCGAGGCTCTGCACGGTCGCGATGGCGTTGCCGGCGTAGATCGGGCGCTCGAAGGTGTCGGGCGCGATCGACCTTGGTGATGTCGGAGATCTGGCCGACGTCGAGCTTGGCGGCGACGCGCGGCGCGATGTTCTTGCCGCGCGCGCGTGGCCGGGAACAGGATGTGGCTGTAGTCGCTCGGCAAGCGCGAGCACCTGCGCGGCGACGTTCTCGGCCAGGCCGTGCGCGAAGTCGCGCGGCGTCGGCGTGCAGCACCTTGGCGACGCCGGCGATCTGCGCGGCGGCCTGGCCGCGGCCCGCCGGCGTTCGGAGCCGGCGATCAGCACGTGCGACCGTCGCCGCCGCAGCTGGCTGCGGCGGTGACGGTGTTGAGCGTGGCCGCCCTGGACGGCGGCGTTGTCGTGTTCAGCAATGACGAGGCTTGATTCGGCCATCGTCAGATCACCTTCGCTTCGTTCTTCAGCTTGGCGACCAGCGTCGCCACGTCGGGCACCTTGACGCCGGCGCCGCGCTTCGGCGGCTCGCTCACCTTGAGCGTCTTCAGGTGCGGCTTGACGTCGACGCCGAGGTCGGCCGGCTTGAGCGACGTCCAGCTGCTTCTTCTTCGCCTTCATGATGTTGGGCAGCGTCACGTAGCGCGGCTCGTTCAGGCGCAGGTCGGTGGTGACGACCGCCGGCAGCGTCGACCTTGAGCGTCTCGAGGCCGCCGTCGACTTCGCGCGTGACGCTGGCCGTGCCGTCGGCCGACTTCGACCTTCGAGGCGAAGGTGGCCTGCGGCAGGTCGGCGAGCGCGGCCAGCATCTGGCCGGTCTGGTTGCAGTCGTCGTCGATCGCCTGCTTGCCGAGGATGACGAGGCCGGGCTGTTCCTTGTCGACCAGCGCCTTCAGCAGCTTGGCGACCGCCAGCGGCTGCAGCTCGTCGTCGGTCTCGACCAGGATGCGCGCGGTCGGCGCCGATCGCCATCGCGGTGCGCAGCGTCTCCTGGCACTGCTGGACGCCGCACGAGACGGCGATCACCTCGGTGACGACGCCCTTCTCCTTCAGGCGCACCGCCTCTTCGACGGCGATCTCGTCGAACGGGTTCATGCTCATCTTGACGTTGGCGATGTCGACGCCGGTGCCGTCGGACTTGACGCGCACCTTGACGTTGTAGTCGACGACGCGCTTGACGGGGACGAGAACTTTCATCGCGCAGCTCCTGCCGAGGGTCAATCGAACGGTCGTGCTATTTAGCCACGACGTCGCCGTTCTCCGGTCGCGGCTGGTCGCGCGCGGCCGCTCAGGTGTCGATGCGCTGCCGGAGCGGGCTGCCGGGCGCGCTCGCAAGTCAGGAGCGCGCGAGGCGGCGCTTGCGCGGGCTCGCCGCCGGCAAGCGGTCGTCGCAGAAGAACTGCACCTCGGCGGTCTGCACGCTGAACAGATGCCAGCCACTGCGACTGGCCGACGTTGATCACGGCGCGCTTGCCCTGCGCATCGCAGAACTCGTTGGCGCGCGCGATGCCGCGCGTCTTGATCTCGGCGTCGCTCGGCGTGCCGCCGCCGGCGTCGGTGCGTACGCGATAGGTCGTTGGGTCCGGTCTTGACGATCTCCGACGGCGTCGAGCACGCGGCGAGCGCGCACCGACGACGAGCCCGATCAAAGCTCTCATGCAGTGTTTCCCATTCGTCGCGATCAGGCCGAGCGCATCGTAATGTCGCGCTGCGGCGCGTGACCCGTATCGGGATTCGAACGTCAGCATGGACATGTCAGCCGCGTGTGTAACCCGCTGCGTCACGCGTGTTTCGCCGCCTGAGCCTTCGCGGCCGAGCACTGCAGCGGCAAGGTTCGATCCGCGCCACCCTGGCACCGGATGACGCAGTCAGGATGTGGCGTAGCGCGCCTAGGAATGCGATCGCCGCAACGGCGTGTAGGTTCAGAGCGCCCGCCCTGGCGCACGCGATGGCCGCTAGAGGCGCGGCGCCGGAGTCGAACTGACCTAGCTCAGGTTGCAATCGGTGCATAACCGCTCTGCTACCGCGCCGTGATCGACGAAGTGAATGACGCACGCTCGGCAGGCCGTCCTTGCCTTCGTCGTTCCTCGATCTTGGAGCATGTAGTCGAGGTTGTGGCGATGCGTAGCGATCCCTCTTTGAAGCATCCAGCGTCGGAAGTTTGGTCTGTCGGCTCCTACCATGGATCCGACCGGACCGTCGCCATGCCACTGGATCATGCGCGTCGAAACCATCCGACGACGCGGACGCGATCGCCGCGCGCCAGTGCGGGATCGTGACTGAAGCGCACAGGCGAGCCTCGGCCACGCCGGGGCAGTGCTGATCGCTGCGCGAGGATGGAGGCGCGGGCCGGAGTCGAACCGACCTACTCGGATTTGCAATCCGGTGCATAACCGCTTTGCTACCGCGCCGTCTTCGGCATCTTCGCCAGACATGTCCGACGAAGCCGACTCGATGAAAAGGGAAGCCTCGGCTTCCCTCTGCTGTTCTGGAGCGGGAGAAGAGTCTCGAACTCTCGACCTCAACCTTGGCAAGGTTGCGCTCTACCAACTGAGCTACTCCCGCATCGTTCGAGCCGATGCTTTGTCAGCACCGGCGACGCGGCCGCAAGTATAGCGGCATCGTCGTGGCCTCGCTCGGCGCGGCCACGACACTCGCGCCGTCAGTGCGTCAGGACGTCGCCGCCCGGTGGCACCGCTGCCGCCGCCGCGCTGGCCGGCGCCGTCGGCCGGCTTGGCCGGCTCTTCGTCGGGCAGCGGCTGCGGCACGCGACTCGAGCGCGATCTCGAGCACGCGGTCGATCCACTTGACCGGCACGATCTCGAGCTGGTTCTTCACGTTCTCGGGGATGTCCTGCAGGTCCTTGACGTTCTCCTCGGGGATCAGCACGGTCTTGATGCCGCCGCGGCGCGCCGCGAGCAGCTTCTCCTTCAGGCCGCCGATCGCCGTGACCTCGCCGCGCAGCGTGATCTCGCCGGTCATCGCGACGTGCGCGCGCACCGGGATGCCGGTCAGCGCCGAGACGAACGCCGTCGTCATCGCCGCGCCCGCGCTCGGCCCGTCCTTGGGCGTCGCGCCGTCGGGCACGTGGATGTGGACGTCGCGCTTCTCGAACATCTCGTCCTTGATGCCCAGGCGTCGCGCGCGCGGCTGCGCACGACCGAGCGCGCGGCCTCGACCGACTCCTTCATCACGTCGCCGAGCTGGCCGGTGCGGATGATGTTGCCCTTGCCGGGCATCACCGCCGCCTCGATCGTCAGCAGGTCGCCGCCGACTTCGGTCCACGCGAGGCCGACGACCTGGCCGACCTGGTTCTCCTTCTCGGCCTGGCCGTAGTCGAACTTGCGCACGCCCAGGTAGTCGTTGAGGTTGTCCTCGGTGACGACGACCTTGTCGCTGACCTGCTTGAGCTGGATCGCCTTGACGACCTTGCGGCAGATCTTGGCGATCTCGCGCTCGAGCGAGCGCACGCCCGCCTCGCGCGTGTAGTAGCGGACGATGCCGCGCACCGCCGACTCGGTGACTTCCATCTCGTCGTCGCTTGACGCCGTTGTTCTTCGCCTGCTTGGGCAGCAGGTAGCGCAGCGCGATGTTGACCTTCTCGTCCTCGGTGTAGCCCGACGAGGCGGATCACCTCCATCCGGTCGAGCAGCGCCGGCGGGATGTTCATCGAGTTCGAGGTGGCGATGAACATCGTGTCCGACAGGTCGAAGTCGACCTCGACGTAGTGGTCGCTGAAGGTGTGGTTCTGCTCCGGGTCGAGCACCTCGAGCAGCGCCGACGACGGATCGCCGCGGAAGTCCATGCCGAGCTTGTCGATCTCGTCGAGCAGGAACAGCGGATTTCGCGTGCCGATCTTCGGTCAGGCTCTGCAGCACCTTGCCCGGCATCGAGCCGATGTAGGTGCGGCGGTGGCCGCGGATCTCGGCCTCGTCGCGCACGCCGCCGAGCGCCATGCGGACGAACTTGCGCCCGGTCGCGCGCGCCACGCGTCTGGCCGAGCGAGGTCTTGCCGACGCCCGGAGGCCCGACCAGGCACAGGATCGGCGACTTCACCTTGTCGACGCGCTGCTGCACCGCGAGGTACTCGAGGATGCGGTCCTTGACCTTGTCGAGGCCGTAGTGGTCCTCGTTCGAGCACCTGTCTCGGCGAACGCCGAGGTCCTGCTTGATCTTGGTCTTCTTCGCCCAGGGCAGGTTGACCAGCGTGTCGATGTAGTTGCGCACGACCGTGGCCTCGGCCGACATCGGCGACATCAGCTTCAGCTTCTTGAACTCGGCGTCGGCCTTCTTGCTGCGCCTCCTTCGGCATCTTGGCGGCGATGATCTTCTTCTCGAGCTCCTCCATGTCGGCGCCTTCTTCGCCGTCGCCGAGCTCCTTCTGGATCGCCTTGACCTGCTCGTTCAGGTAGTACTCGCGCTGGCTCTTCTCCATCTGGCGCTTGACGCGGCCGCGGATGCGCTTCTCGACCTGCAGGATGTCGACCTCGTGCTCGAGCTGCTCGAGCAGCTTCTCGAGCCGCTTGTCGACGTCGACGAGGTCGAGCACCGACTGCTTGTTCTCGAGCTTCAGCGGCAGGTGCGCGGCGATCGTGTCGGCCAGGCGGCCGGCGTCGTCGATGCCGGCGATCGAGGTCAGGATCTCGGGCGGGATCTTCTTGTTGAGCTTGACGTACTGGTCGAACTGCTGCGTCACCGCGCGGCGCAGCGCCTCGACCTCGCTCTTCGGCCTCGGCCTCGGGCGGCACCGGCGTGACTTCGGCGACGAAGTACTCGCCGTTGTCGCTGACGCTCGTGCGTGGTCGCGCGCTGCGACGCCTTCGACCAGCACCTTCACCGTGCCGTCGGGAAGCTTCAGCATCTGCAGGATCGACGAGACGCAGCCGACCTCGAACATGTCGTCGGGCTTGGGCTCGTCCTTGCCGGCGGCCTTCTGCGCGACCAGCATGATCTGGCGGCCGGCTTCCATCGCCGACCTCGAGCGCCTTGATCGACTTCGGGCGGCCGACGAACAGCGGAATGACCATGTGCGGGAACACGACGACGTCGCGCAGCGGCAGCAGCGGCAGCGTGATCTTCTCGGCGGGCAGAACGGGATGACCGGACATTGGGGAACCTCTCTTTCTCGGCCGATGTGAGGCTCGAGCGGTCGATTTAAAGGGCGGCCGGGAGGCCGCGCCGCGCAGAGAACCTGCCCGACGGGGAGCGTCGGGCAGTCTGCGCATCAGGCGCTGAACTTGGCCGGCTCTCGGTAGACGAGCAAGTGGCTTCGGCTTCGTCCTGGATCGTGTGCTCGTCGAGCACGACCTTGGCGACGCCGTCGAGCGTCGGCAGCTCGAACATGGTGTCGATCAGCGACTGCTCCATGATCGAGCGCAGCCCGCGCGCGCCGATCTTGCGCGCCAGCGCCTTCTGGGCGATCGCCGCGCAGCGCCGACGGCCGGATCTCGAGCTCGACGCCGTCCATCGCGAACAGCTTCTGGTACTGCTTGACGAGCGCGTTCTTCGGCTCGGTCAGGATGCCGCACCAGCGCGTCGTCGGTCAGCTCGCCGAGCGTCGCGACGACCGGCAGCCGGCCGACGAGCTCGGGGATCAGGCCGAACTTGATCAGGTCTTCGGGCTCGACCTCGCGGAAAGATCTCCGAGACGCGCTTTTCCGACTTGGTGTGCACGGTCGCGCCGAAGCCGATGCCCGAGCTTCTCGGAGCGGTTCTGGATCACCTTCTCGAGGCCGTCGAACGCGCCGCCGCAGATGAACAGGATGTTGGTCGTGTCGATCTGCAGGAAGTCCTGGTTCGGGTGCTTGCGGCCGCCCTGCGGCGGCACGCTGACGCCATCGTGCCTTCGACGAGCTTGAGCAGCGCCTGCTGCACGCCCTCGCCCGAGACGTCGCGCGTGATCGACGGGTTGTCGGCCTTGCGCGTGATCTTGTCGATCTCGTCGATGTAGACGATGCCGCGCTGCGCCTGCTCGACGTCGTAGTCGCAGTTCTGCAGCAGCTTCTGGATGATGTTCTCGACGTCCTCGCCGACGTAGCCGGCTTCGGTCAGCGTGGTCGCGTCGGCGATCACGAACGGCACGTTGAGGAGTCGCGCGAGCGTCTGCGCGAGCAGCGTCTTGCCGGAGCCGGTCGGCCCGATCAGCAGGATGTTGCTCTTCGCGAGCTCGACCTCGTCCTTGGTGCGGCTCATGTGCTTGAGCCGCTTGTAGTGGTTGTAGACCGCGACCGAGAGCGTGCGCTTGGCGACGCTCCTGGCCGATCACGTACTGGTCGAGGCTCGCCTTGATCTCGCTCGGGATCGGCAGGTCGGACTTGGCGACTTCGCATCGGCGGCGTCGACCGGCACTTCGTCACGGATGATGTCGTTGCAGAGCTCGATGCACTCGTCGCAGATGAACACCGACAGGCCCGGCGATGAGCTTCTTCACCTCGTGCTGGCTCTTGCCGCAGAACGAGCAGTACAGGAACCTTCTCGCTCGGAAGAGCCTTTTTCTCGGCCATGGACGTCGTAAGTGGCGGCGGCAGAGTGGCTGGACTGAGCAATGATAGTGGAAAAGAAAACGGGCCTTCGTCCGGAGAAAGGCCCCGTTCAGGCGTTGTTGCTGTCGCCCACGCCCGGCGCGCAGGCCGCATTTGTCGTTCGCCGCGCAGCGCGCCGCGTTGCGCTCAGCACCTGGTCGATCAGGCCGTAGGCCTTCGACTCCTCCGGGTCCATGAAGAAGTCACGCTCCATGTCGGCGCGGATCTTCTCGATCGGCTGGCCGGTGCGCTCGGCGTAGATCTCGTTGAGCTGCTCGCGCGTCTTGAGGATCTCGCGGGCGTGGATCTCGATGTCGGTCGCCTGGCCCTGCGCGCCGCCCGACGGCTGGTGGATCATGACGCGCGAGTTCGGCAGCGCGAAGCGCTTGCCCTTCGCGCCGGCCATCAGCAGGAACGAGCCCATGCTCGCGGCGATGCCCATGCACATGCGTCGAGACGTCGGGCTTGATGAACTGCATCGTGTCGTAGATCGACAGGCCCGGCGCTGACCGAGCCGCCGGGCGAGTTGATGTAGAGGTGGATGTCCTTGTCCGGGTTCTCGCTCTCGAGGAACAGCATCTGCGCGACCGACCAGGTTGGCGGTCTGGTCGGTCACCGGGCCGACCAGGAAGATGATCCGCTCGCGCAGCAGCCGGCTGTAGATGTCGTAGGCGCGCTCGCCGCGGCCCGACGTTTCGATGACGATGGGCACCATGCCCAGGCCGTTGGTTTCCAGCGCGCTCATGGAATCCTCGTTGCTTTCCGTGTTGATCGACATGTCGGGACCGATTATGGGACGGCAAGAAGGCGCCGAAGCGTCGCACCGGCTGCTCGCGGCCGCACGCCCTGAGTCAGCTCGCCATCAGCTCGTCGAACGGCAGCCGCCTTGTCGGTGACCTTGGCCTGCTCGAGCACGAAGCTCGGCGACGTTGTTCTCGACCACGACCGCCTCGACCTCGGCCATGCGCTGCCGGTCGCCCAGGTACCAGCGCACCACCTCGGCCGGCTTCTCGTAGCTCTGCGACAGCTCCTCGATGTGCGCCTGCAGCTGCTCGGGCTTGGCCTGCAGGTTGCTGGCTGCGCACCAGCTCGCCGACCACCAGGCCGAGGCGGCACGCGCTTCTCGGCCTGCGGCTGGAACATCTCGGCCGGGATCGGCGCGTCTCGGCGTCCTTCACGCCGCGCTTCTTCAGGTCGGCGCGCATCGCCTCGACCATCCGCTCGGTCTCGCCGGCGACGCAGCGCCTTCGGCACCTCGAGCTCGGCACGCTTCGACCAGCGCGTCCATCACGCTCGCCTTGTTGCGCGCCTGGATCGCGGAACTTGACCTCGCGCTCGAGGTTCTTGCGGACGTCGGCCGCGCAGCGCCTCGACCGTGCCGCCGCCGATGCCCGAGCGACTTGGCGAACGCCTCGTTCGACCTCGGGCAGGTGCTGGGCCTCGATCTTCTTCAGCGGTCACCAGTGAAGTCGGCTTCCTTGCCGGCCGACGTCCTTGCCCTGGTAGTCGGCCGGGAACTGCAGCGGAAAGGTCTTCGAGTCGCCCGCCTTCATGCCGCGCACCGCGGCGTCGAACTGCTCGAGCATCTGGCCTTCGCCGATCGACGAACTGGAAGCCCTCGGCCTTGCCGCCCTCGAACGGCACGCCGTCGACCTTGCCGGCGAAATCGATCGTCACGCGGTCGCCGACGGCGGCCGCCTCGACCGCGGGCCGCTGCTGCGAAGGTGCGGCGCTGCTTGCGCAGGATGTCGATGCGTCTTGTCGACCGCTGCGTCGGTCGACCTCGGTCGACGACGCGCTCGACCTCGGCCGCGACAGGTCGCCGAGCTTGACCTCGGGGTAGACCTCGAAGGTCGCGTCGAAGGCGACCTCGCCTTCGGGCGCCTCCGCTTCTCGGTGATGCGCGGCGGCCGGCGACGCGCAGCTTGGCTTCGTTGACGGCCTCGGAGAAGACCTGGCCGACCTTGTCGTTCAGCACCTCGCTGTGCACCGAGTAGCCGTAGCGCTGCGAGACCACGCTCATCGGCACCTTGCCCGGGCGAAAGCCGTCGGCCTTGACGGTGCGCGACAGGCGCCGCAGGCGCGACTCGACCTCGGAGGTGATCGTCGCCGCCGGCAGCGTCAGGGTGATGCGACGCTCGAGCTTGTCGAGGGTTTCAACTTGAGACGGACATGATGTCTCGTGCTTCAATGAGAGTGTGCTGGTGCGCGGGTCGGGACTCGAACCCACACGCCGGTGAAGGCGTCAGGACCTAAACCTGGTGCGTCTACCAATTTCGCCACCCGCGCGAGCGGAGATGTGAGAGCGACAGCGCAGTCGGCTGGCGACCCCTGGAGGAAAGTCTAGGGATCGGCTTGGAAAACCCGCTAGTTTACCGGCTCGGGCTTGACGCGGAACCACGCGGCGTACATCGCCGGCAGCGACAGCAAGGTCAGCGCGGTGGCGACGATCAGGCCGCCCATGATCGCCACCGCCATCGGCCCCCAGAAGACGCTGCGCGACAGCGGAATCATCGCCAGCACCGCCGCCGCCGCGGTCAGGACGATCGGCCGGAAGCGCCGCACCGCCGCCTCGACGATCGCGCGTCCCAGGTCGGACGCCGCGCGCGCGGTCCTGCTCGATCTGGTCGATCAGGATCACCGAGTTGCGCATGATCATGCCCATCAGCGCGATCACGCCGAGCAGCGCGACGAAGCCGAACGGCCGGTCGAGCAGCAGCAGCGCCGCGGCGACGCCGGCGATGCCGAGCGGCGCGGTCAGGAACACCAGCACCGAGCGGCTGAAGCTGTGCAGCTGCAGCATCAGCAGGGTGAACATGATGAAGAGCATCAGCGGCGCGCCGGCGGCGATCGAGCCCTGGCCCTTGCTGCTCTTCCTCCACCGCGCCGGCCACCTCGATGCCGGTAGCCCGGCAGCATCTTGCGCGCAGCGGCGCGAACAGCGGGTCGAGCTGCGCCGTCACGGTCGCGCCCTGCAGGCCCTCGACGATGTCGCCCTGCACCGTGGCGGCGTAGTCGCGGCCTCGCGCCAGAGCACGCCCGGCTCCCAGGCGAAGCGTGCGCGTCGCGATCTGCGTCGAGCGGCATGCTCTTGCCGCTGGCGGTGGGCACGTAGGCGTTGGCCAGGTCGGCGATCGCGCTGCGCTCGCTCGAGCGGCTGGCGCAGGACGATGTCGATCAGCTTGTCGCCGTCGCGGTACTGGCCGATGGTTGTTGCCGCCGTTGATCGATGCGCGCCGCCTGCGCGATCGACCTGGCTGGTGACGCCGAGCGCGCGCGCCTTGTCCTGGTCGATGTCGAGGCGCAGCGCCTTGACCGACTCGTTCCAGTTGTCGTTGACGCCGCGCAGGTTCGGGTTGGCGCGCATGATCGCCTTGACCTCGTCGGCATAGCGCGCGCACCGTGCGCCGGATCCGGGCCGACGACGCGGAACTGCACCGGATACGGCACCGGCGGGCCGTTCGGCAACAGCTTGGCGCGCGCCCGCGGACCTCGGGAACTCGGTCGCGAGCAGCTCGGCAGCAGGTGTGCGCACGCGCTCGCGCGCCTTCATGTCGCTGCGGCAGGACGATCATCTGGCTGGCGTTGCTCTGCGGAAAGATCTGGTCGAGGACGAGCACGAAGCGCTCGGCGCCGCTGCCGACCCAGGTCGTCACGTTTTCGACGCCCTCGAGGCCGAGGATCCAGCGCCTCGACCCGCTTGGTCACCTCCTCGTTCGCGGCGAACGAGGTCGCCCTCCGGGATACCAGAGGTCGACCAGCACCTCGAGCCGGCTCGAGTCGGGAAAGAACTGCTTCTGCACCATGCCCATGCCGACCACAGCCGAGGCCAGCAGAGTGCCGATGGTCAGCGCCGATCGTCATCCAGCGGTGGTGCACGCACCAGTGCACGACGCGCGGAAGCGCGCGTAGAACGGCGTGTCGAACAGCTCGTGCGGCTGGTCGCCGCTGCCGGTCTTGCGCTCGCTCCTGAAGCAGCAGCGGTGCCGAGGTAGGGCACGAAAGTAGACCGAGACCAGCCACGAGATCACCAGCGCCGCGGCGGTCACGGCGAAGATCGCGAAGGTGTACTCGCCGACGGTCGACTTGCGCCAGGCCGATCGGCAGGAAGCCGACCGCGGTGATCAGCGTGCCGGTCAGCATCGGCATCGCCGTCGCCTCGTAGGCGAAGGTCGCGGCGCGCGCCTTGTCGTAGCCCTCCTCCAGCTTGCGCACCATCATCTCGACCGCGATGATCGCGTCGTCGACGAGCAGGCCGAGCGCGATGATCAGCGAGCCGAGCGAGATCTTGTGCAGGCCGACGCCCCAGTAGTACATCGTCACGAAGGTGATCGCCAGCACCAGCGGGATCGTGATCGCCACCACCAGCCCGGGCCGCCAGTCGAGGCGCAAGCGGCTTGAAGTGCAGGCCGAGGCGAGACGAAGCTGACCGCGAGCACGATCAGCGACCGCCTCGATCAGCGTGCCGACGAACTCGTTGACCGAGCCCGACACGACCTTGGCCTGGTTCTGGAACTGGTGCAGCTCGATGCCGACCGGCAGCTCGGCGCGGATCGCCGTCGATGGCTGTCTTCAGCGCCTTGCCGAGCTCGATGATGTCGCCGCCCCTGCGCCATCGAGATGCCGAGCGCGATCACCTCCTGCCGCCGGTTGCGCACCTTGACCTGCGGCGGATCGATCGTCGCGCGCCGGATCTCGGCGATGTCGCCGAGCTTGAAGCGTCGCGCTGCCGGCGCGGATCGGCAAAGCGCCGCAGGTCGTCGACGCGAGGTGAACTGGCCGGCGACGCGCACCTGCATCGAAGTCGGTCGGCGCCGTGATCGTGCCGGCCGACTCGACCGCGTTCTGCTGGCCGAGCTGGGTCAGCACCTGGTTGAAGTCGAGGCCCAGCTGGCGCGAGGCGCTTCTGGCGAGATCTCGATGAAGACCTTCTCGTCCTGCGCGCCGAAGATCTCGACCTTGTTGACGTCCTTCACCTTCAGCAGGCGCTGGCGCACGCTGGTCGGCGTGCGTCCTTCAGCTCCGGCGTAGCTGAAGCCGTCGGCCGAGAGCGCGTAGATCGAGCCGTAGACGTCGCCGAACTCGTCGTTGAAGAACGGGCCCGACGACGCCGGCGGCAGGGTGCTGCGCATGTCGCCGATCTTCTTGCGCACCGTGTACCAGATCTGCGGCATCTCCTTCGGCGGCGACGAGTCGCTGCACCTGGAACATGATCAGCGCCTCGCCGGGCTTCGAATAGCTGCGGATCCTGTCGGCGTACGGCACCTCCTGCAGGCGCTTCTTCGAGCTTGTCGGTCACCTGCTCGGCGACCTGCTGCGCCGTCGCGCCGGGCCAGAAGACGCGCATCGCCATCGCGCGGAAGGTGAACGGCGGATCCTCGTCCTGGCCGAGCTGGAAGTACGCGGCCGCGCCCAGCACGCAGCAAGCACGATCAGCAGGTAGCGTGTGAGCGCGCGGTGCTCGAGCGCCCAGCGCGGAGATGTTGAAGCGGCCGCGGCCGTCGGCTGCGGCCTCGGGCCGGCTCGGCCGAGGTGGCCGCGCTCATCGCAGCGGCGCCGACGTGGCGGCGACCGGGGCGGCGACGGCCGGCGCCAGCATCGCCGCGGCGGCCGAAGCTCGGACCAGCCGCACCGGCGCCGAGGCGCTGACCAGCGGCGCTTCCGGGTCGGCATACAACCGCACCTTCTGGCCCGGCGCTCAGCACGTGCACGCCCGCGGTCACGACCCGACCGCCGGGCGAGAGCCGGCGATGACGATCGCCTCGTTGCCTTCGGCACCGCCGACCTGCACCGGCTGCGGCACCGCGGTCATCGACGCCGGATCGACGATCCAGACCGACGCTGCCGCCCTGGTGCTCCTTCAGCGCCGACAGCGGCACCCGGGCGACGCCCGGCGAGCCGTGGCGCGGCGATCGCCACGCGTCGCGGTCTGGCCGAGCCGCGGCGCCGTCGCCGCGCTGCCGAGGTCGGCCTTGACCAGGAAGGTGCGGGTCACCGGATCGGCGGCCGCGGAGATCTCGCGAATCGTCGCCGGCACCTCGCTGCCGGTCGCTGCTCCAGAGGCGCACCTTGGACCGGGCCTGACGCGCGGCGACCGCCTGACCAGCGCGACCTTGTCCTCGGGCACCGAGAAGACGACGTCGCGCGGCCCGTCGTGCGCCAGGCGCAGCACCGGCGCGCCGGCGGCGACCACCATGCCGGGCTCGACGTCGACGCCGGTGATCACGCCGCTCGCGTCGGCGATCAGCGCCGCATAGGCAGCCTGGTTGCCTTGCACGCCCGACTGCGCCCGCGCCTGCGTCCAGCTGCGCCTCGGCCGCCTTGAGCGTGGTCTCGCGCCGCTCGAGCTCGGCGCCGCTGATGAAGCCCTGGTCGCGCAGGTCGCGGTAGCGCTTGAAGTCGGCCTGGGCCTGCTGCAGGTTGACCACCGCGCTCGCGACGGCGGCGCGGGCCGCTTCCTCGCCGAGGTGCAGGTCGCGCGGGTCGAGCCGGGCGAGCAGCTGCCCCGGCTTGACGGTGTCGCCGACGTTCACCGGCCGCTCGACCATCTTGCCGCCGACGCGAAAGCCGAGCCGCGACTCGACCCGGGCGCGGATCTCGGCGGCGTATTCGTAGTTGCTGCCGGCCGTCGTCGGCGCGATCACCACGGTCTTGACGGCGCGCACCGGCTCCGGCGGCGGCGCCGATTTTGGAGCAGGCCCCGAGCATCAGCAGGAGCGACGAGGAGAGCAGCGCGGCAGACGAAAGGCGGCGGTTCATGCGGACGCTCCAGGGGCGTAACTGACTGACTGGTCAGTAATATACCGGGCGTGCGGCAGTGCGTCAAACCGACCGCACCGCCGCCATGGCGATCGATCGCGAGCGGCGGGGCGCAGCCGCCATGGAGAATCGGGCATCGTGCCTGTCGAACATTACGAGAACTTTCCGGTCGCCTCGCTGCTCTGCCCGGCGGCGCTGCGCCCGGCGATCGAGGCGATCTACGCCTTCGCGCGCACCGCCGACGACATCGCCGACGAAGGCGACGCGGCCCCGGGCGAACGGCTCGCCGACGCTGGCCGCGTATCGCGCCGCGCTCGCCGACGCGGCCGCCGGACGGCCCGCCTCGCGCGCTGGCCGCAGGTATTCGGGCCGCTGGCCGCGGCGATCGCCTGCGCACCGCCTGCCGGTCGAGCTGCTCGACGACCTTGCTCGACGCCTTCATCCAGGACGTGACGCGTGCACGCGCTACGCCGACCGGCCGGCGCTGCTCGACTATTGCCGGCGCTCGGCCAATCCGGTCGGCCGGCTGCTGCTGCACCTCTACGGCGTCGGCGGCGCCGACGCTGCTGGCCCGCTCCGACGCGATCTGCAGCGCCCTGCAGCTCGCCAACTTCTGGCAGGACCTGGGCGTCGACACCGCGCGCGGCCGGCTCTATCTGCCCGACGCCGATTGCCGCCGCCACGGCGTCGACCCGCTCGACCTGCTCGCCGGCAAGGACAGCGACGGCGGTGCGCGCGCCTGGTCGCCGATGCCGTCGCCTGGGCGCGCGAGCTGATGCTGTCCGGCGCGCCGCTGGTGCACGCGGTTCCGGGCCGCGCCGGCTGGGAGCTGCGCCTCGTGGTCCAGGGCGGGCTGCGCGTGCTCGAGCGCATCGACCGGCTCGACGGCGCGACCCTGCAGCAGCGACCCAAGCTCGGCTGGCGGACGCACCGGCGATCGCCTGGCGGGCGCTCGCCATGCGCCGCCGCGGAAGGTCGAGGCGAGCGCCCATGCCGCATGAGGCGCACGTCGAGCCCCGGGACGCGCGACGATGACGCCGGAGCAGTACGTCCAGGACAAGGCCGCCGCCAGCGGCTCGAGCTTCTACTACGCCTTCCTGTTCCTGCCGCCGCCGCGGCGCGCGGCGATCACCGCGTTCTACGCCTTCTGCCGCGAGGTCGACGACGTCGTCGACGAGGTCATCGGACCCCGGCGTCGCCGCCGCCAAGCTCGCCTGGTGGCGAAGCGAGGTCGCCGCGCAGCTGGGCGGGACAGCCGAGCCATCCGGTGATGCGCGCGCTGTTGCCGCACGCCGCCGCCTACGGCATCGAGGCCGAGCACCTGCTGGCGGTGATCGACGGCTGCCAGATGGACCTCGACCAGTCGCGCTACCTCGACTTCCCCGGCCTGGCGCGCTATTGCGACCTGGTCGCCGGCGTCGTCGGCGAGGTCGCGGCCAACATCTTCGGCCGCACGAGCGCCTCGACCGTCGCCTATGCGCACCGGCTCGGGCTGGCGATGCAGCTCACCAACATCGTCCGCGACGTCGGCGACGACGCGCGCCGCGGCCGCATCTACCTGCCGATGGACGAGCTGAAGCAGTTCGACGTCAAGGCGAACGAGCTGCTGGAGCGCCGCTACAGCGACCGCTTCACGGCGCTGATGCGCTTCCAGGCCGAGCGCGCGCACCGCTGCTACGACGAGGCCCTGGCGCTGCTCGATCCGCGTCGACCGGCGCGCGCAGAAGCCCGGGCTGATGATGGCCAACATCTACCGCGCGCTGCTGCGCGAGATCGAGGCCGACGACTTCCAGGTGCTGCACCAGCGCATCTCGCTCACGCCGCTGCGCAAGCTCTGGATCGCGATGCGCACCAACTGGCGCGGGCACTGGCCGGGATGGCGCTTTCGCCTCGCCGTGATCGGCGCCGGCTGGGCGGGGCTCGCCGGCAGCGGTCGAGGCGCGCTGCCCTCGGCGCGCGCGTCACGCTGTTCGAGATGGCGCCCGCCGCCGGGCGGCCGCGCGACGCTGAACGCGCGGCAGCGACGACGGCCTCGACAACGGCCAGCACATCTGCATCGGCGCCTACGGCGAGACGCTGCGCCTGATGCGCAGCGGTCGGCGTGGCCGAAGGCGCGGCCTTCTCCGCGCTGCCGCTGCGCCTGGTCGACGCTCGGCGGCCTGGGCCTGCGGCTGCCGCCGGGCGGCGCCGATGCCGGCGTTCGTCCGCGCGGCGCTCGGCCGGCGCGGCTGGTCGTGGCGCGACCGGATCTGCGCTGCTGCGCGCCGCCGCGCGGCTGGGCGGCGCGCCGGCTTTCGCTGCGCGCCCGGCGCACGACCGTCGCCGAGCTGACAGCGCGCCTGCCGGACGCGGTGCGGCGCGACCTGATCGAGCCGCTCTGCGTCGCCGCGCTCAACACGCCTGCCGAGCAGGCGAGCGGCACGCGTCTTCCTGCGCGTGCTGCACGATGCGCTCGCCGCAGGCACGCGGCGTCGCCGACCTGCTGCTGCCGCGCCGCGGCCTGAGCGCCTTGCTGCCGCGCGCCGGCGCTCGCCCGGCTCGAGCGCTGCGGGCGCGCGACGATCCGCCTCGCGCAGTCGCGGTCGAGCGGATCGAGCCGCCGCGCGACGGCGCCGGCTGGCAGGTCGACGGCGAGCGCGTTCGACGCGGTCGCCGTCGCCGCCAGCGCGGTCGAGGCGGCGCGCCTGGTGGCGGCCGCACGACCCGGCCTGGGCCGCGACGCGCGGCCGCGCTGCGCTACGAGCCGATCGTCACCGTCTACGCGCAGCAGCGCCGGCACGCGCCTGCCCGAGCCGATGCTCGCTGCTGCCGGCCGACGCCGACCGCCCGGCCCAGTTCGTCTTCGACCGCGGCCGGCTCGGCGGCCCGAGCCGGACCTGCTCGCCTTCGTCATCAGCGGCGCCGCAGCCTGGGTCGCGCGCGGCGCTCGCCGCCACCGAGGCGGCGACGCTCGCCCAGGCGCGCGGCGAGCTGCGCCCGCACCTGCGCCGGACCGCTCGAGGTCGCTACGCACGATCGATCGAGAAGCGCGCGACCTTCGCGCTGCACGCCGCGGCTCGACGCGGCCGCCGACCGCGGTGGCGCCCGGGCCTGCGCGTGGCCGGCGACTACGTCGACGGCCCCTACCCCGCCACGCTCGAAGGCGCGGTGCGCAGCGGCATCGCGCGCGCGGCACGCGTCGCTGCTTTCGTCGGCGGAGGCTCGTAGAGAGATCGGCGCATGCGAAAGACCGAAGACCGGACCATCACCATCCAGGTGCTGGAGCGCGCCTTCGGCCTGCTCGACCTGCTGGCCTCGCACCAGGAGCCGGTGTCGCTGAAGGTCGATCAGCGAGCAGAGCGGCCTGCATCCGTCGACCGCGCACCGCATCCTCAACGACCTGACGATCGGCCGCTACGTCGACCGGCCCGAGCCCGGCAGCTACCGCCTCGGCATGCGCCTGCTCGAGCTCGGCAACCTGGTCAAGGCGCGGCTCGACGTGCGCGACGCCGCGCTCGGCGCCGATGCGCGAGCTGCACAAGCTGACGCACCAGCCGGTCAACCTGTCGATGCGCCAGGGCGACGAGATCGTCTACGTCGAGCGCACCTACAGCGAGCGCTCGGGGATGCAGGTGGTGCGCGCGATCGGCGGCCGGGCGCCGCTGCATCTCACGTCGGTCGGCAAGCTGTTCCTGGCGCACGACGACGCCGCAGCGCGTGCGCGCCTACGCCGCCCGCACCGGGCTGGCCGGCCACACCGCGCAACAGCATCACCGACCTGACCGCGCTCGAGCGCGAGCTCGCGCGGGTGAGCCAGTACGGCACGGCGCGCGACGACGAAGAGCTCGAGCTCGGGGTGCGCTGCATGGCCGCCGGCATCCTCGACGACCAGGGCAAGCTGGTCGCCGGCCTGTCGATCTCGGCGCCGGCCGATCGGCTGGAGGAAAGCTGGCTGGAGCGGCTGCGCGCGACCGCGGCGCAGATCTCGGCGGCCCTCGGGCACCGCGGCTGAGCGCGCTGGCGCCGTCGGGCGTCAGACGGCTTCGGGCTTGGCGACGCGCGAGCGTCGAGCGAGCCGGCGGCGCGCCGGCATCGACGCTCGGTGATCCAGCGGCGCACGCGCTCGGCGTCGCCGATCCGCGAGTACTTGCCCGCCGAATCGAGGAACACCATGATCAGCTGGCGGCCGGCCAGCTTGGCCTGCATCACCAGGCAGCGGCCGGCTTCGGAGATGTAGCCGGTCTTCTGCAGGCCGATGTCCCACTCCGGGCTCTTGCACCAGGCCGTTGGTGTTGCGGAACTGGAGCCGGACGGTTGCCGACCTCGACCGCGTACTCGTGCGAGGTCGACAGCTCGCGGATGATCTGGTGCTCGTGCGCCGCCTTGACCAGCGTCGCCAGGTCGCGGGCGCTCGACTGGTTGCGCGCTCGACAGGCCGGTCGGCTCGACGTAGCGCGTGTCGTTCATGCCGAGCTCGCGCGCCTTGTGGTTCATCGCCGGCGACGAACGCGGCGAGGCCGCCCGGATAGGTGCGGCCGAGGGCGTGCGCGGCGCGGTTCTCGGACGACATCAGCGCCAGGTGCAGCATGTCCCCGCGCGGCAGCTGGGTGCCGACCTTGCAGGCGCGAGCGGCTGCCCTTCTCGGTGTCGATGTCGTCGTCGGTGATCGTGATCATCTCGTCGAGCGGCAGGTTCGCCTCGGTGACGACGACCGCGGTCATCAGCTTGGTGAGCGAGGCGATCGGCAGGACCGCCTCGGCGTTCTTGGTGAACAGCACCTCGTTCGGTGTCCTGGTCGAGGACCAGGGCGACGCCCGACTTCGAGCGCCGAGCGCATCGGCCGCGTCGTGCAGGCCGGAAAGCTGGCCGAACGAAGGATGGACCGGCTCGACGCGGATCAGGGCGACGCGGCGCAGCGCGCCGTTGCCGTCGCGAACCACGACCACGGAGGTGTTCTTCGCCGGCGGCCGGCCTTGGCGGCGGCGCGGACGCTTCTTGTCGAGGCGGCGGTCGACTTGGGCGCGGCTGCGCTGGCGACGGCGGCGGCGCAGAGCAGCAGGGCGGCGGAAACCAGGGTGCGGACGGTCGACGAAACTCTTCCCTCGGGGCGGGCGGCGCGCGAAGTCTAGGATGACAGCAAAAAGCGCGCAAGATCAAAAACTTGCGCGCTGTTCCTCAAGTGAGACAACAGGCACGGAAAAGGCCACTCTGGAGGCCGACCGCGCCGGTCAGCCCTGGGCCGCGACCCGTTCCGATCTTGCTGTGCAGCTTGTTCAACGCGGCAAGGTAGGCTTTCGCTGACGCGACGACGATGTCCGGATCGGCACCGACGCCGTTGACGACCCGGCCGCGCGTGCTGCAGCCGCACCGTCACCTCGCCCTGCGATTCTGTGCTAGCCGCTGGTGATCGCATTGACCGAATAGAGCAGCATCTCGGCGCCACTTCCGACCTTCGACTCGATCGCCTTGAGGCTGGCGTCGACCGGCCCGTTGCCGTCGCTCGAGGCGCTGGTGCTCGACCTCGCCGGCGGCGAAGGCGACGCTCGCCTGCGGCCGCTCGCCCGTCTCCGGAGTGCTGCGTCAGCGACTTGCAGCCGGTAGTGCTCGTGCTCGGCTGACGACCGCCTCGTCCATCACCAGGGCGAGGATGTCCTCGTCGAAGATGTCGCTCTTGCGGTCGGCCAGCTCCTTGAAGCGGACGAACGCGGCGTTGATGTCGGCCTCGGCCTCCATCTCGATGCCGAGCTCCTTCAGCCGCTGCTTGAAGGCGTTGCGGCCCGAGAGCTTGCCGAGGACGATCTTGTTGGCCGCCCAGCCGACGTCCTCGGCCCGCATGATCTCGTAGGTGTCGCGCGCCTTCGAGCACGCCGTCCTGGTGGATGCCCGAGGCGTGGGCGAACGCGTTGGCGCCGACCACCGCCTTGTTCGGCTGGACGACGAAGCCGGTGGTCTGCGCGACCAGGCGCGACGCCGGGACGATCTGGGTCGCATCGACGCCGAGCTCGAGGCTTGAAGTAGTCCTTGCGGGTCTTCACCGCCATCACGATCTCCTCGAGCGAGCAGTTGCCCGCGCGCTCGCCGAGGCCGTTGATGGTGCACTCGACCTGGCGCGCGCCGCCGATCTTCACCGCCGGCGAGCGAGTTGGCCACCGCCATGCCGAGGTCGTTGTGGCAGTGCACCGACCAGACCGCCTTGTCGGAGTTCGGGATCTTCTGCCGCAGGTCGAGCAGGAACTCGCCGTACAGCTCGGGGACGGCGTAGCCGACGGTGTCGGGGATGTTGATCGTGGTCGCGCCCTCGGCGATCACCGCCTCGAGCACGCGGTAGAGGAACTCGGGGTCGGAGCGGTAGCCGTCCTCGGGCGAGAACTCGACGTCGCCGCTCAGGTTGCGCGCGAAGCGCGACCGAGAGCTTGGCCTGCTCGAACACCTGCTCGCGCGTCATGCGGAGCTTCTTCTCCATGTGCAGGTCGCTGGTGGCGAGGAAGATGTGGATCCGGGTCGACTCGCCGCCCTTCAGCGCCTCGGCGGCGCGCGATGATGTCGCGGTCGTTGGCCCGCGCGAGCGAGCAGACGGTCGAGCCGCGGATCGCCTGGGCGATCGCCTTCACCGCCTCGAAGTCGCCGTTCGACGACGCGGCGAAGCCGGCCTCGATGACGTCGACCTTGAGCCGCTCGAGCTGGCGCGCGATGCGGAGCTTCTCGTCCTTGGTCATCGAGGCGCCGGGCGATTGCTCGCCGTCGCGCAAGGTGGTGTCGAAGATGAACAGGCGGTCGGTCACGGCAATTCCCCCGGATGAAACAAAACGGCCCGCTGTGTCTGCAAGCGGGCCGGTTGGACGAGACGTTGGGACGAGTTCGTTCAGCGAGCCCTTGATGGTCGAAGAAGAAGAAGCAGCGCGGAAGCGAATTCGGTACGTCACGATTTCAATATAGCACGGCCATCTCAGCGGTGCAGCCCTTGTTCGTCGGGTTCGTCGGTCGATGTTGCAATCACGCTAACGGGCTTGCCCTTCAGCTTCTTCCAGACGTAGATGGCGTAGCCCGACAGGCCGTAGATCACGAACAGCGCCGACCAGCACGATCGGCGGGTGGATGTTGATGACGGCGATGCCGAGGGCGATCAGGACGATGACGACGAACGGGACCGAGCGCTTCAGGCTCAGGTCCTTGAAGCTGTAGAACGGCACGTTGGTCACCATCGTCAGCCCGGCGTAGAGGGTGAAGCCGAAGGTGGTCCAGCCGAGCCAGGCGCCCTCCTCGATGCCGGTGAAGCCCTGGTCGTTCATGAGCCAGATGAAGCCCATCACGATCGCCGCCGCCGCCGGGCTCGGCAGGCCCTGGAAGAAGCGCTTGTCGACGACGCCGATGTTGGTGTTGAAGCGCGCCAGGCGCAGCGCCGCGCACGAGCAGTAGACGAAGGCGGCGATCCAGCCCGGCTTGCCCAGGCCGCGCAGCGCCCACTCGTAGGCGATCAGCGCCGGCGCGGCGCCGAACGAGACCATGTCGGAGAGCGAGTCCATGTGCTCGCCGAACACGCTCTGCGTCTTGGTCATGCGCGCGACCCGGCCGTCGAGGCTGTCGAGCACCATCGCCGCGAACACGCCGTAGGCCGACTGCTCGAAGCGGCCGTTCATCGCCATCACCACCGCGTAGAAGCCGCCGAACAGCGCGCCGAGCGTGAACAGGTTGGGCAGGATGTAGACGCCCTTCCGGCGCGGCCGCGGCGGCGGCTCGTGCGGATCGGCGAGACGGCAGGCTCGGTGCTCACCGGCGGCAGGCGCGGACGGCGATCGCGGCGGCTTTCAGTTGCGCGACTGGTCGACGAGGCGGTTCTTCTTGATCCACGGCATCATCGCCCGGAGCTTCTCGCCGACGACCTCGATCTGCGACTCGGCCATCAGGCGGCGCTTGCTCATCAGCGTCGGCGCGCCGGCGCGGTTCTCGATGATGAAGCTCTTGGCGTACTCGCCGGTCTGGATGTCCTTCAGCATCTTCTTCATCGCCGCGCGGGTGTGCTCGTCGATGATCTTGGGCCCGCTCACGTACTCGCCGTACTCGGCGTTGTTCGAGATCGAGTAGTTCATGTTGGCGATGCCGCCCTCGTAGATCAGGTCGACGATCAGCTTCAGCTCGTGCAGGCACTCGAAGTAGGCCATCTCGGGCGCGTAGCCGGCCTCGACCAGGGTGTCGAAGCCCGCCTTGATCAGCTCGACCGTGCCGCCGCAGAGCACCGCCTGCTCGCCGAACAGGTCGGTCTCGGTCTCCTCGCGGAAGTTGGTCTCGATCACGCCGGCCTTGCCGCCGCCGTTGGCCGCGGCGTAGCTGAGCGCCAGGTCGCGCGCCTTGCCGGACTTGTCGGCATGGACGGCGATCAGGTGCGGCACGCCGCCGCCCTGGGTGTAGGTCGAGCGCACCGTGTGGCCGGGCGCCTTGGGCGCGACCATCCAGACGTCGAGGTCGGCGCGCGGCACGACCTGGCCGTAGTGGACGTTGAAGCCGTGCGCGAAGGCGAGCGAGGCGCCCTGCTTGATGTGCGGCTCGACGTCGTTCTTGTAGACGGCGGCGATCTGCTCGTCGGGCAGCAGCATCATGACGATGTCGGCCGCCTTGACCGCATCGGCCACCTCGGCGACCTTGATCTTGGCCGCCTCGACCTTGGCCCACGAGGCGCCGCCCTTCCTCAGGCCGACGGTGACCTTCACGCCGCTGTCGGTGAGGTTCTGGGCGTGGGCATGGCCCTGCGAGCCGTAGCCGATGATGGTGACGTTCTTGCCCTTGACCAGGCTCAGGTCGGCGTCCTTGTCGTAGTAGACCTTCATGGAATGTTCCTGCTTTCGTTGGATGGGTTGCTGCCGGTCGGTGGCGGCTTCAAAGGCGGAGGATCCGCTCGCCGCGGCCGATGCCGCTCGAGCCGGTGCGCACCGTCTCGAGGATGACGCTCTTGTCGATCGCCTCGAGGAAGGCGTCGAGCTTGTCGGCGGCGCCGGTCAGCTCGAGGTGTAGCTCTTCTCGGTGACGTCGATGATGCGGCCGCGGAAGATCTCGGCCATGCGCTTCATCTCGTCGCGCTCCTTGCCGACCGCGCGCACCTTGATCAGCATCAGCTCGCGCTCGGTGTAGGCGCCCTCGGTCAGGTCGACCACCTTCACCACCTCGATCAGGCGGTTGAGGTGCTTGGTGATCTGCTCGATCACCTCGTCGGAGCCGGTGGTGACGATGGTCATGCGCGACAGCGAGGGATCCTCGGTCGGCGCGACGGTCAGGCGTCTCGATGTTGTAGCCGCGGGCCGAGAACAGGCCGACGACGCGCGACAGCGCGCCGGCTTCGTTCTCGAGAAGGACTGCGATGATGTGCTTCACAGGTCCTCCGAGCCGAGCAGCATCTCGGTGATGCCCTTGCCGGCCTTGCACCATCGGCCAGACGTTCTCGGTCTGGTCGGTGCTGGACGTCGAGGAACACGGTGCGGTCCTTCAGGCGCAGCACCTCGCGCAGCGCCGGCTCCACCTCGCTCGGGCTTGTCGATGCGGATGCCGACGTGGCCGTAGGCCTCGGCGAGCTTCACGAAGTCGGGCAGCGCGTCCATGTAGCTGTGCGAATAGCGGCGCGCCGTAGTCGATCTGCTGCCACTGCCGCACCATGCCGAGGTAGCGGTTGTTGAGCGAGACGATCTTGACCGGCGTGCGTGTACTGCAGGCAGGTCGAGAGCTCCTGGATGCACATCTGGATCGAGCCTTCGCCGGTGATGCACACCACCTCGGCCTCGGGCTGGGCGAGCTTGATGCCCATCGCGTACGGCAGGCCCACGCCCATGGTGCCGAGGCCGCCGGAGTTGATCCAGCGGCGCGGCTCCTCGAAGCGGTAGTACTGCGCCGCCCACATCTGGTGCTGGCCGACGTCGGAGGTGATGTAGGTCTCCTGGTCCTTGGTCAGCTCCCAGAGCGTCTCGATCACGTGCTGCGGCTTGATCACGTCGCCGCCCTTCGGGATAGGCCAGGCAGTCGCGCTTTCGCCACTCGTTGATCTGCGCCCACCACGGCGAGAGCGCCTTGACGTCGGGCTTGGACGGCGACTCGCGGATCTGCGCCGCCAGCTCCAGCAGCACCTCCTTGACGTCGCCGACGATCGGGATGTCGACCTTGACCCGCTTGGAGATCGACGACGGATCGATGTCGATGTGGATGATCTTGCGCTCGACCGAGGCGAAGTGCTTCGGGTTGCCGATCACCCGGTCGTCGAAGCGGGCGCCGACGGCGAGCAGGACGTCGCAGTTCTGCATCGTCATGTTCGCTTCGTAGGTGCCGTGCATGCCGAGCATGCCGAGGAACTTCGGGTCGCTCGCCGGATAGGCGCCCAGGCCCATCGAGCGTGTTGGTGCAGGGAAGCCGAGCAGGTCGACGAGCGCGCGCAGCTCGGCCGAGGCGTTGCCGATCACGACCCCGCCGCCGGTGTAGATGTAGGGCGCTTGGCCGCGAGCAGGCAGCTGCGCCGCCTTCCTGATCTGCCCGCCGTGGCCGCGTCGCACCGGGTTGTACGAGCGCATCTCGACCGCTCGCCGGGTAGCTGGAACGGCGCGGTCGCCATCGACACGTCCTTCGGGGATGTCGACCACCACCGGGCCGGGCCGGCCGGTGCGGGCGATGTGGAACGCCTTCTTCATCGTCACCGCCAGGTCGCGCACGTCCTTGACCAGGAAGTTGTGCTTGACGACCGGCCGGGTGATGCCGACGGTGTCGCACTCCTGGAAGGCGTCGAGGCCGATCGCCGGCGTCGGCACCTGGCCGGTGACGATCACCATCGGGATCGAGTCCATGTAGGCGGTGGCGATCCCGGTCACGGCGTTGGTGACGCCCGGGCCGGACGTGACCAGGGCGACGCCGACCTCGCCGGTCGCCCGGGCGTAGCCGTCGGCCGCGTGCACCGCCGCCTGCTCGTGGCGGACCAGCACGTGCTCGATCGACTGCTGCTTGTAGAGCGCGTCGTAGATGTAGAGGACCGCGCCGCCGGGGTAGCCCCAGAGGTAGCTTGACGTTTTCTGCCTGCAGGCAGCGGACCAGGATTTCGGAGCCGTTCGGCTCGGCGTTGGCGGCGGCGCGGGCGGCGCCGCAGCGGACCGCGCTTCAGGTCGGGTGCTGACGTTTCCATGATTCCTTCACCTCTGTGAATTTCTCTGACGAAAAACCATCGGTGCACCTTCCCTCGCCCTCGTGAGGCGGGTGTGGTGCCTCGAGCGATGCCTGGCTCGGCTCCGCGGTCGGGCTCGTGCCGGCGATCGAAACTGTCGTGCAACCGCGAATTATCGCATCAGGCATCGACGCTGCCGCGCAGGCTCGTCGGCCGAAGGCGCGATGAGATAATCGCCGCCGCTTCGAGCTTCGGCCGTTTGGCCGGCCTTCCTTGGCGACCGACAAAGAACTCTCCGACTTTCTCAAGAGCGTCGAGAAGCGTGCCTGGAAGCGCGCCGTGTACGCCGTTCGGGACGAGGACGCGGCGCTCGACATCGTCCAGGACGCGATGATCCGCCTGTCGGAAAAATACATCGATCGGCCGGCCGCCGAGCTGCCGCTGCTGTTCCAGCGGATCGTCTCGAACGCCACCATGGACTGGTTCCGGCGGCAGAAGGTGCGCAATGCAGGTCGTCCGGAACTTCTCCGAATTCGAAGGCGCCGCCGGCGGCGACGGCGATTTCGACATCCTGGAGACGCTGGAGTCGCTCGGCAGCTCGCTCGAGCACGAAAGCGCCGCCGAGTCGGTGTCCCGGGCGCAGATCTTGCAGCTGATCGAGTCCGAGGTGGCTCTGCTCCCGGCACGTCAACGCGAGGCGTTTCTCCTGCGTTACTGGGAGGAACTCGATGTCGCCGAGACAGCCGCCTCCATGGGCTGTTCGGAGGGCAGCGTCAAGACGCACTGCTCGCGGGCAGTGCATGCCTTGGCCAAGGCCCTCCGGGCGAAGGGAATCGGAACATGAATACGACTGCCAGGACCTACGGCCCCGCCGCCCGCGAGGCCATCGAATCTCGCTTTGCGAGAAATATCGCCGCCCGCCTCAGCGAGCGCGCGGAGAACGTCGCCCCGGAGATCGGCGAGCGCCTGCGCTTCGCGCGCGAGAAGGCGCTCGAGGTCGGCCGGCTGGCGCGCGCCGGCGCCGAGGTGCAGAGTCACCGGCTGGCGGCGCCGCGATCCTCGGCTTCAGCCGCTCGCCCTGGTGGCAGCGGATCGCCACCGTGCTGCCCCTGGCGGCGCTGGTCGGCGGCCTGGTGCTGATCCAGGACTGGCAGACCCGCTCGCAGATCTCGGTCGCGGCCGAGGTCGACGCCGCCCTGCTCGGCGACGACCTGCCGATCAACGCCTACCGCGATCCCGGTTTCGTCGGAATACCTGAAGGCTCCACCCGAGCGAATGAGGCGTCCGGCCATGACGCCCGGGCTGTCCGCCGCATGGCTGGCCTGCGTGCTGGCAGCCGATCGCGATGGCCGCTGGGCCTCGCGGCCCGGGCTCAGCGCCCGTCGCAGCCGGCGCCCAAGACGCCCGTTCCCCGCCGCCGCTTCGCCACGCCGGCAACCGCAGCGAGGCCGGCGTCCGCTGGCAGGCGCTGACGCCGGCGCAGCGCCAGGCCCTGGCGCCGCTGGAGCGCGACTGGCCCGGCATCGACGCCCAGCGCAAGCAGAAGTGGTTGCAGATCGCCGAGCGCTATCCAGACGCTTGCGCCCGAGGAGCGCACCCGGATCACCGAGCGGATGAACGAATGGGCCCGGCTCACGCCCGCCGAGCGCGGCGAGCTGCGCCTGCGCTACCAGGAGGCGCAGCAGGTGCCGGCGCCGGCCCGCTCGGCGAAGTGGGAGGAGTACCAGAACGCTGCCGCCCGACGCGAAGCAGCAGTTCGCTGCTCGCGCCGCCGCCTCGGCCGCCCGGCGAAAGCCGAGCCCGTGCCCGGGATCGAAGGCCGCGCCGAGCACGCGCGACAGCAGCCAGGCCAAGGCCAACGTCGTTCCGAACCCGGCGCTGGCGCAGCGGCCGAAGCCGGTCGCGCCGACGGTCGTCCAGGCCGACGCCGGGCGCGACCACGCGCTTCATCACCCGTCCGGCCACGCCGCCGGAGCACCAGCAGTCGGGCATGCCGAAGATCGCGGCGACGCCCGAGTTCGTGAACCGCTCGACCCTGCTGCCGAAGCGCGGGCCGCAAGCCGCGGCGGTGGCTCCGGTGCCGGCCGCGCCGCAGCCGCTGTTCCGCCCGGTCGCCCCTCGCGCCGCCAGGCCGGCCGAGCCGGTCCCGCCCAGCGCCAAGCCGGCCGAGCCGATCGCGACGAAATGACGCCGGACAGCGGCGCCGCCGCGCCGCCGGTCACGGCCGCGGGCCCACGCCGGCGCTCGCTGCGGCGGATGACCTGCTTCGTCTACGAGGCGACGCTGCTGTTCGGCATTGCCCTGGTGCCGGCGCGTGCTCGGCGCCCTGTTCTTCGCCCAGACCGGGCAGAGCCATCCGCTGCAGAGCGAGGGCGTCGTCCGCGCCTTCGCGCTGGTGGTCTACGGCATCTATTTCGTCGGCTGCTGGTCGGTCCGCGGCCAGACGCTGGCGATGCAGACCTGGCGCATCCGGGTCGTCGCCGCCGACGGCGCGCTGCTCAGCCAGGCGCGGGCCCTGGCCCGCTACGTCGCCTGCTGCATCGCCTGGTTCGCACCGGCGACGCTCGCTCGCCACCGCCCTGCACCTGCGTCCCTGGCCGAGCCTGGTCGCGGTGGTCGTCGGGATCGTCGTCTACGCCCTGCTCGCCCTGGCCGCCCCGGGCGGCAGTTCTGGCACGACATCGCCTGGCGGCACGCGGCTGGTCGACACCCGCGCCGAGCCGGCGGCGCCCTCGAACCTCAGACCGCGTCCTCGTTGACCTCGCCGGTGCGGATCCGCACCACGCTCTCGATCGAGGTGACGAAGATCTTGCCGTCGCCGATCTTGCCGGTCTTGGCGCGCCTTGACGATCGCCTCGATGCAGCGCTCGGCGTCGCTGTCCTTGACCACGACCTCGACCTTCACCTTGGGCAGGAAGTCGACCACGTACTCGGCGCCGCGATAGAGCTCGGTGTGGCCCTTCTGCCGGCCGAAGCCCTTGACCTCGGTGACGGTCAGGCCGAGACCCCGATCTCGGCCAGCGCCTCGCGCACTTCCTCCAGCTTGAACGGCTTGACGATGGCGGTGATCTGTTTCATGGCCCGGGCTCCGGATGCGAGTGATAGGGGCCGAGTTTAGGGCAAGGTCCGATTCCACGCGGCGCCTGCGGACAACGCCTTCGTGCGCGCGTGCGCCGGCCGCGGCTTCGACCTAACATCGGGGCGCTTGAAGACACACCGCGCCAGGCCGCGCCGCAGGCCTCACCGGCGAGAGCGAATCGGGCGACTGGACGCTCGTCGTCTGCCGCGACCCTGCCGAGATCGATGCCGCGCGCTGGAACGCGCTGCTCGCGTGCCAGCCGAGCGCCACGCCCTTCGTTTCGCTCGAGTACCTGCGCGCCCTGCACGCCTCGGCCAGCGCCGTCGCCAAGACCGGGTGGGCGCCGCACTTCCTGCTCCTCGAGCACGCCGGCGAGCTGGTCGCCGCGTGCCCGCTCTACCTCAAGGACCACTCGTACGGCGAATACGTGTTCGACTGGGCCTGGGCCGACGCCTACCAGCGCCACGGCCTCGACTACTACCCCAAGCTCACCGGCGCGATCCCGTTCACGCCGGTGCCCGGGCCCCGCCTGCTGGCGACGACGCACGCGCAGCGGCTGCATGCTCCTGCGCGGCATCGAGCAGCATCGCGCGCTCGGCCGGACTCTCGTCGGCGCACCTGCTCTTCCTCGACGACGCCGACCAGGCGGCGGCGCGCGAGGCCGGCTGGTCGATGCGCAGCACGGTCGCAGTTCCACTGGCGCAACCGCGCGCCCGCGCCGTATGCCGACTTCGCCGACTTCCTGGCCAGCCTGCAGCGCGAGAAGCGCAAGAAGATCCAGCAGGAGCGGCGCCGCGTCGCCGACGCCGGCGTCAGCCTTCACGCGTCGCGACCGGCGACGCGACATCGCGCACGACGACTGGGACTTCTTCTACCGCTGCTACACCCTCACCTACCGCGCGCACCACTCCGACGCCCGTACCTGAGCGCGCGACTTCTTCGCCCGCACGGCGACGACGATGGCCGCACACTGGCTGCTCTTCACCGCCTGGCGCGGCGGCGAGCGCATCGCCAGCTCGCTGATCGTCGATCGACCCGGCGAGCGAAGAGCCGCGTTCGGCCGCTACTGGGGCGCCGTCGAGCACGTCCCCTGCCTGCACTTCGACGCCTGCTACTACCAGCCGCTCGGCCTGGTGCATCGCCAACGGCTACCGAGCGCTTCGAGGGCGGCGCGCAGGGCGAGCACAAGATGGCGCGCGGCCTGCTGCCGGTGCGAGACCTGCGTCGGCGCACTGGCTCGCGCATCCGCAGTTCGCGCGGGCGATCGACGACTTCCTCGCGCGCGAAGGCGCCGGCATCGACCGCTACCTCGACGAGCTCGCCGAGCGCCTGCCGTTCAAGGCTGCGGCAGGCGGCGCCTGAACCGTCGCCGAGCGTCAGGACTGGTCGCCGCCGGCTTCGCGCGGCGTAGCTGGCGATCCCGTTGCGGACCTCGGCGCGCGCCGCCTCCGGGCCGTCCCAGCCCTGGATCTTGACCCACTTGCCGGGCTCGAGGTCCTTGTAGTGCTCGAAGAAGTGCTGGATCTGCTGCAGGCGCAGCTCGTGCATGTCGTGACGGCTTCTGCCAGTGGCGGTAGATCGGCAGGATCTTGTCGATCGGCACGGCGAGCAGCTTGGCGTCGCCGCCCGCCTCGTCCTCCATCTTGCAGCACGCCGATCGGCCGGCAGGTGACGACGACGCTCGGCGACGAGCGGGAACGGCGTGATGACGAGCACGTCGACCGGATCGCCGTCGTCGGAGAGCGTCTGCGGCACGTAGCCGTAGTTGCACGGGTAGTGCATCGCCGTCGCTCATGAAGCGGTCGACGAACATCGCGCCGCTGTCCTTGTCGACCTCGTACTTGATCGGGTCGGCGTTCATCGGGATCTCGATGATCACGTTGAACTCGTCGGGCGCGCGTGGCGCCCGGGGTGACGTTGTGCAGGCTCATGGCGGCGTCGCGTTCGGCGGAGCGCCGATGTTACGCCGGCTGCGGCGCCCGTGGCCGGCCGCCGGCGGAGCCGCGCCGCGAGCCTGCCGCGGCATCCCTTAACATTCGCGGCTTTGCCCGACCGCGTGCGTCTGCTCACGCGGCTCGCGCCCAAAAGCAGATCGACATCGAACGAGGAAGGAACTCTCCTTGATCTCCACCACGACGGCGCTCTACATCGCGCTGGCCTGCGGCCTGGCCGCGGTCGTCTACGGCTTCATGCAGCGCAGCTGGATCCTCAGCCAGAGCGCCGGCAACGCCGCGCATGCAGGAGATCGCCGCGGCGATCCAGCAAGGCGCGCGCCGCCTACCTGGCGCGCCAGTACAAGACCATCGCGCATGGTCGGCGTCGGTGCTCGCGATCCTGATCGTCGATCTTCCTCGACGGCCTCACCGCCGCCGGCTTCGTGCCTCGGCGCCGTGCTCTCCGGCGCCTGCGGCTTCATCGGCATGAACATCTCGGTGCGCGCCAACGTGCGCACCGCGCAGGCGGCGACCAACGGCATCGGCCCGGCGCTCGACGTCGCCTTCAAGGGCGGCGCGATCACCGGCATGCTGGTCGTCGGCCTCGGCCTGATCGGCGTCGGCGCGCTTCTTCTGGTACGTGAGCAGCGGCGGCACCAAGGTCGATCCGACTCGCTGAAGCCGCTGCTCGGCTTTCGCCTTCGGCTCGTCGCTGATCTCGATCTTCGCGCGTCTCGGCGGCGGCATCTTCACCAAGGGCGCCGACGTCGGCGCCGACCTGGTCGGCAAGGTCGAAGCCGGCATCCCCGAGGACGACCCGCGCAACCCGGCGGTGATCGCCGACAACGTCGGCGACAACGTCGGCGACTGCGCCGGCATGGCCGCCGACCTGTTCGAGACCTACGCCGTCACGCTGATCGCGACGATGGCGCTCGGCGCGCTGATGGTCACCGGCGCGACGATCAACGCCGTGCGTCTATCCGCTGCTGCTCGGCGGCGTCTCGATCATCGCCTCGATCATCGGCTGCTTCTTCGTCAAGGCCTCGCCGGGCATGAAGAACGTGATGCCGGCGCTCTACAAGGGCCTGGCCGTCGCCGGCGTGCTCTCGCTGATCGCCTTCTACTTCGTCACCACGAGCTGTTCCCGAAGCGCTGCAGCTCGCCGCCGGCGGCACCGTCTCGGCGATGGCCCTGTTCGGCGCCTGCGCCGTCGGCCTGGTGCTGACCGCCGCGATGGTCTGGATCACCGAGTACTACACCGGCACGCAGTACAAGCCGGTGCAGCACATCGCCGAAGCCTCGACCACCGGCCACGGCACCAACATCATCGCCGGCCTCGGCGTGTCGATGCGCTCGACCGCCTGGCCGGTGCTGTGCGTCTGCGTCGCGATCCTGGTCTCGTACTGGCTCGCCGGCCTGTACGGCATCGCCGTCGCCGCGACCGCGATGCTGAGCATGGCCGGCATCGATCGTCGCGCTCGACGCCTACGGCCCGATCACCGACAACGCCGGCGGCATCGCCGAGATGGCCGGAGCTGCCGGCGAGCGTGCGCGACGTCACCGACCCGCTCGACGCCGTCGGCAACACCACCAAGGCGGTGACCAAGGGCTACGCGATCGGCTCGGCCGGCCTGGCCGCGCTGGTGCTGTTCGCCGACTACACCCACTCGCTCGACCGGCCGCGGCATGAGCGTCTCGTTCGACCTGAGCGAGCCGCGCGGTGCATCGTCGGCCTGTTCATCGGCGGCCTGATCCCCTACCTGTTCGGCGCGATGGCGATGGAAGCGCGTCGGCCGCGCCGCCGGCTCGGTGGTGGTCGAGGTGCGGCGCCAGTTCCGCGACATCAAGGGCATCATGGAAGGCACGGCCAAGCCGGAATACGGCGTCGCGGTCGACATGCTGACCAAGGCGGCGATCAAGGAAATGATGATCCCGTCGCTGCTGCCGGTGGTCGTGCCGGTCATCGTCGGCCTGCTGCTCGGCCCGGCGGCGCTCGGCGGCCTGCTGATGGGCACGATCGTCACCGGCCTGTTCGTCGCGATCTCGATGTGCACCGGCGGCGGCGCCTGGGACAACGCCAAGAAGTACATCGAGGACGGCCACCACGGCGGCAAGGGCTCGCGAGGCGCACAAGGCCGCGGTCACCGGCGACACCGTCGGCGATCCCTACAAGGACACGGCCGGCCCGGCGGTCAACCCGCTGATCAAGATCATCAACATCGTCGCGCTGCTGATCGTGCCGCTGCTGCCGATGTCGACCGGCACCAGCGCGCGCCGTGCACTGCGCCGGCGGCCTGCGCGCGGCGGACGCCGCGCATCGATCCGGGTCGAGAACGGCGTGGTGAAGTTCTACTTCGCCACCGGCAAGGCCGAACTCGGCCGGCGGCGCCAGCGACGCCCTCGCCGACGTCGCCAGGGGCGTCGCCGCCGGCAAGAAGGCGGTCGTCAGCGGCTACACCGACGCCACCGGCGACCCGGCGATGAACGAGGAGCTGGGCAAGGCACGCGCGCTGGCCGTGAGCGCCGCGCTCGAGGCGGCCGGCATCCCCGAGGACAAGGTCGAGCTGAAGAAGCCCGAGGCCATCACCGGCACCGGCGACCACGCCGAGGCGCGCCGCGTCGAGGTGACGCTGCAGTAGGCTTCGAGTCTGCTCGGGCAGGACGGCCCGGGTCGGCGACGACCGGGCCGTTTTCTTGCCGCATACCAAGCCGGCCGACGGCGGCACGCACTGGAGCACGAGGGCGTTGGCCGCCACCACCGGCATCAGCAAGAGCACGGTGCAACGCTACCTGCAGGCCTTCAACCTCAAGCCCCATCGGGTCGAGACGTTCAAGCTCTCGACCGATCCGCTGTTCATCGAGAAGCTGCGCGACGTGGTGGGCCTGTACCTGAACCCGCCAGACAACGCTCTGGTGCTGTGCGTGGACGAGAAGAGCCAGTGCCAAGCCCTGCAGCGCACCCAACCGATGCTGCCGCTCGGACTCGGCTACGTCGAAGGCGTGACTCACGACTACGTCCGCCACGGCACGACGACGCTGTTCGCGGCGCTCAACGTCATGAACGGCCAAGTGCTCGCGCAGTGCCGGCCCACGGCACCGGCATCAGGAGTTCCTGGCCTTCTTGCGCTCGATCGACAAGGCCGTGCCGCCCGAGACTCGATGTGCATTGCATCGCCGACAACTACGCCAGCCACAAGCATCCGAAGGTCCGCGCCTGGCTGGCCGAGCGGCCTGCGCTGGCACATGCACTTCGTGCCGACCTACTCCAGCTGGCTCAACCAGGTCGAGCGCTTCTTCTCGATCATCACGACCCGAGCCATCCGCCGCGGCTCCTTCGACAGCGTCAAGGACCTGATCGACAAGATCGACTCACTTCGTCGACAACTACAACCGCTCGTGCAAGCCTCTTCACCTGGACCGCTACCGCCGACTCAATCCTTGAAAAGCTCGTCCGACTATGCGGGCGAATTAGCGGGGCAGCGCGCTAGCGTTCGACCAGGTTTTCGCTCTGCAGGTAGAGCAGCGCCCCCGCCCATGCCAGCGAGGCGTAGACGGCCGATCACGCCCAGCGCCTTGATCGCCATGGCCCAGCCGCGGGCGTGATGCAGCTGGCCGTAGCGCTCGAACAGGAAGATGAAGTCGTGGAAGCTGTCGGCGCCGGTGCCGCCGCCGATCAGCGGCAGCACCGGATCGGCCGCGTCGTAGGTATAGACCGAGGCGTCGATGCCGCTCAGCGCCATCCAGGCGAGGCAGACCGCGGCGCCGAGTTGTCGCCGCGGCGATGCAGGGCGACGGCGCAGATCAGCGGCATCAGCAGCTGGCCGAGCGTCCCGCCCGCCACCCGCAGGCCTCGCCGAACGGCGAGAAGATGACGTGGCCGGCCTCGTGGAACAGGATCACCGGTCAGGTGGAGCACGACCGGCGTGTCGGTCATGCGGCTCAGCACCACGCCGGTGCCCCAGACCGCCAATAGCAGGAAGGTCGCCACCCGGCCGTACCAGGCGGAGCGCGGCACGTCGTCCGGCACCTCGAGCAGGCGTTCCGCGCCAGGACACAGCGTCGTCGGACAGCTCGGTTTCGGGCGATCGACATCGCGCCGAGGATGCCATCGGCGATGACGCCGCCGGGCGACGCGAGGCGGTAGTACTTCGCACCGGCGGCGCCTCGGCGCATCGAGGGCGCTCTTCCCTTCCGCCCCGCAACGGTGTCCACTGCGGCCTTTCGTGCACGCCTGGAGAACACAGAGAACTCCTTGCTCCCGAGACTGATTCGATCGGGCCTCGTCGCCGGCGCGGCAACGATGCTCTTCTCTGCCGCCACGCCGCCGCCGGACGCCTCGGCCGTGCTGGCGAGATCGTCGCAGGCCATGGGGGCGGGGCAGCTGAACACCTGCGCTACGCCGCGCGAAGGCACCGGCTACACCTTCGGCCAGGCTTACAAGGCGGGCGGCGCGTGGCCGAAGATCACCTCGCACTCGGTGACGCGCAGCATCGACTACGGCACCGCCACGATGCGCGACGAGATCGTGCTGAGCCGGGCCGAGCCGCTGGGCGGCGGCGGCTATCCGCTCGACCGGCCAGCAGCGCAACGAGCAGTTCGTGAGCGGCGAGATCGCCTGGAACCAGGCCGGCGACCACGGCGACGCCGGGGCCGCGCTTCGTCACCGACCGGCTGCATCAGCTCTGATCACGCCGCACGGCGTGCTCGAAGGCGGCGATGCGCGGCGGCGCCGGGCGAGCGCCGACGATGCCGGCGTGACCCGGGTCGCATTCGACTGGCCCGGGCCGCTTCACCGCCACCGCTTACATCGCCGTCGACGGCCTGGTGCGGCGGGTCGAGTCGACCTTCGCCGACCCGGTGCTCGGCGACACGCCGGTGGTCACGACCTACGACGACTACCGCGCGGTCAGCGGCATCCAGTTTCCGATGCGGGTGCGGCAGACGATGGGCGGCTATCCGGTGCTCGACCTCACCGTCACCGAGGCGCAGGTCAACCCGTCGCTGGCGATCGGCGATTCCCGACGCGGCGCGCAACGTCGCCGAGCGCGTGACCTCCGAGAAGGTGGCCGAGGGCGTGTGGTTCATTGCCGGCGGCTCGCACAACAGCGTCGCTGATCGAGCTGCCGGACCGGCTGATCCTGGTCGAGACCCGCTCAACGACGCGCGCACCCAGGCGGTGATCGCGCATGTCAAGGGCCTGGTCGCCCGGCAAGCCGATCCGCATCGTCGGTCAACAGCCACCAGCACTTCGACCACGCCGGCGGCGCTTCGCGCCGCGGTCGCCGAGGGCGCGACCATCGTCACCAGGCCGACAACGTGCGCCTTCTTCGAGCGCGCTTTCGCGCAGGACAGCCGCATCCGTCCCGACGCCATGGCCGGCGCCGGCCGGAACCCGTCCTTCCTGGCCGTGCCCGACAAGCTCGAGATCGGCGACTCGACCCGCTCGGTCGAGGTGCATCGGATCGTCGGCGGCCCGCACAGCGACAGCTTCCTCATGGTCTACCTGCCGAGGAAAAGCTCCTGATCGAGGCCGACGCCTACGCCCCGGCGCCGCCGAACACGCCGCCGCCACGCGGTGGCAAATGCGAACAACGTCAATCTGGTCGACAACATCGAGCGGCTGAAGCTCGACGTCGCTGAGATCCTGCCGCTGCACGGTCGGGTGGTGCCGGTCGGAGACCTGTACGCGGCGACCCAGCGGCCGATGCCGCGCTGACCGCGCATCGCGGCGCTAGGGCGGCGCCTCTTCGGTCCCCATCCAGCGGCGGACGAAGCGGTCGGCCGCCCAGACCGCCAGCGCCGCCGCCAGGGCCGCCATCAGCCAGCGCAGGCCGTTGGCGAGCGCACCCCGCGTCCACGGCGGGCCAGGGAACTGGCGCAGCGTCGAGCAGCGCTCGCTCATCCAGTGCCAGCCGGTGTGCGCCACCAGCGACCGACAGAACGATGACCATCGCTCGCTCGGGCACGACCCGTCGCAGCGCATTCAACGCCGGCACCAGCACCACGAGCACGCGCGAGCTGGCCCAGCTCGACGCCGACGTTGAACGGCGAGCAGCGCCGTCAGCCAGGTGCGAGCCGGCGAACTGCAGCGATTCGCGCAGCGCGAAGGCGAAGCCGAAGCCGTGCACCAGGCCGAAGACGAAGGCGACGATCCAGCGCCGGCGCGCGTTGCGTGCCGACGATGTTCTCCAGCGCCATGTGCGACGATCGATGACGGCGATCAGCGTCTCGACCAGCGGCGGGAACCACAGCGCCCTCGGGCGCGAGGCCGAGCGCCGCGGCGACGAGCGTGATCGAGTGCGCCACCGTGAAGGCGGTGGCGATGACCACCAGCGGCCGCAGGCGGCGGAACGGGATCACCAGGCAGGCGATGAACAGCAGGTGGTCGGTGCCGTCGAGGATGTGCGAGAAGCCGCGACTCGACGAAGCGCAGCGCCGCCTGGTGCCAGCGCGGGTCGAGATGCACGAGGCCCGGGTCGCCGTGGAACTCGTAGGCGCGCTCCGGCGCCGCCGGGCGGCAGGAAGCGCAGCGTCGTCGACCACCTGCAGGCCCAGGCGCGCGAGGCGCGGCTCGATCGAGAATCCGCGACCGGTCGGAGGCGATCGGCAGCTCGAGCAGCAGGTCGAGCGCTGCTGCCTTCCAGTACAGCTCGGTCTGCGGCGGAATCGGCGGCTGCCCGCGAGGTGCGCCATCGCCTCGTCACGACGCGAACGAGCGGTCGGACGCCAGCGACACGCGCGCCGTCGCCAGCGTCGGCCGCGGCAGGCGCCGGTCGTCCTCGAACAGGCTCGAGGTTGTCGGCGAACCATAGCTCGGCGGCTACGCGCAGCGCCGCGTCGGCGCGAGCCAGGTCGAGGTAGCCCGGGCCGCGCAGCGGCATGTCGACCTCGTTCATCGCGCCGAGCGGCACCGCGCAGCAGGCGCACGTGCTGCTGGCCCTCCGGCTTGACGAAGGCCTGGATGCGAACGTCGGCAGGAATGTCGTGGGCGAAGCAGGCAGCGATGCGAGCATCGCGAGCAGCGTCAGCACGAGCGCCAGCCCCTGCCGTATCGCTGCTTCGATTCGCCTGCCGCCCTCGTCATCGAACGCCCGCGAAGATTCATCGTGCCTCCGGCAAGCCCCGATGATGTCCGAGCGCGCGGGTTGCCATCCGGGTCAAGACCATCACACAATGGCCGCGCACCTCGACAACGCCAGCCGCGGACCGACGGCCGGGCCCACGAAGGAGACGACATGAGACTCACGCGCACGCAGCGCGCCTCGCCGCTGCCGCTATTGCCCTGTTCGCCTGCTCGGCGTCGGCCAGGCGCTGGCTGCAGAACGTGGCCCGGGCGCAGGGCCGCACGGTGGAGGCGCCGACGCTTCGAGGTCGATCCGCTGTGGCCCAAGCCGCTGCCCAACCACTGGGTGCTCGGGCATGACGATCGGCATCTGGGTCGACGACCAGGACCACGTCTGGATCATCCATCGCGGCGCCGGCGACGCTCGACATGCGAACGAGCGCGCGCTCGAGCTGCAAGGTCGGCGAGTGCTGCGCCGCGCGCGCCGCCGGTGCTGGTGTTCGACCCGGCCGGCAACCTGGTGCGCTCGTGGGGCGGCCCGGGCGCGGGCTACGAGTGGCCCGCAGTCCAACCACGGCATCCACGTCGACTACAAGGGCAACGTCTGGATCGGCGGCAACGGCGAGAAGGACGCGCACATCCTCAAGTTCACCAAGGACGGCAAGTTCCTGATGCAGGTCGGGCAAGCTCGGCGCCAGACAAGCGGCAGCAACGACCCCGAGAACTTCGGCCGCGTGGCCAAGATCTGGGTCGACCCGAAGACCAACGAGGCCTACGTCGCCGACGGCTACCGCAACAAGCGCGTCGCCGTGCTCGATGCCGACACCGGCAAGATGAAGCGCTACTGGGGCGCCTACGGCAACAAAGCCGGACGACGCCGACCTCGGCAAGTACGATCCGGCAGCGCCGCCGCCGAAGCAGTTCCGCAACCCGGTGCACTGCGTCGAGCGCGCCAACGACGGCCTCGTCTACGTCTGCGACCGGCAGGCCGACCGCATGCAGGTGTTCAACGCCGACGGCAAGTTCGTGAAGGAGGCGATCTTCGCGCAAGAACACGCTCGGCTCCGGGCTCGGCCTGGGACATCGCGTTCTCGAAGGACCCGCAGCAGAAGTTCATCTACCTGGCCGACGGCACCAACGAGGTCGTGCGCGTGATCGCTGCGCGACACGCTGCAGGAGATCACCAACTTCGGCGACGGCGGCCGCCAGCCCGGGCAGTTCTACGGCGTGCACAGCATCGCCACCGACTCCAAGGGCAACATCTACACGACCGAGACCTACGAAGGCAAGCGGCTGCAGAAGTTCGTCCCGAAGGGCCTGCGGCAGGTCGCCGCCGGTGGCCAGGGCGCGCGCCCTGGCCGGGCGGGCGCTGATCGAAGCGACCGGCACCCGCTTCGCGCCGGTCGGTAGGCGTCACTGGCCTCAGTTGAGCGCCGCGCCGCGCCGGCGCGGCAACTGTTCGCCGATCGCGGACCCTCGTGCCAGCGCCCGGTAGAGGCTGGAGCGGCTGCCGAAGCCGGTCCGCTCGGCGAGCAGCGTCAGGTCGGTGAAGCCTTCGGCGAGCACGCCGCTGCGCCGCCGCGGTGCGCCGGCTCACCAGATACGCATGCGGCGTGACGCCATGCAGCAAGGCGAAGTAGCGGACGGAAGTGGAAGGTGGACATGCATGCCACCTGTGCCAGCGCCTCCAGCGGCAGCGGCTGGTCGTAGTGCGACTCGATGTGATCGGCGGCCAGTGCGCAGCCTTCGGCTCAGCTCGGCCCGGGTCGAGGGCTTGATCGCCGGCAGGCGCAAGGTGCTGGTGAACGCTTCCTGCTCGGCCTGCATCAGGTCGTCGACCAGCAGCACGGACTGCTCGTCGAGCCAGGCCTGGCTGCGCTCGCCGGCCTGCACGCGCTCGTGGATGCAGCGCATGCGCGGCGTGACGTGGCGATCGTCGGCGCGCGCGTGCGGCGAGAACGAGGCCGCCGCCGCGGTGTCGACCGGCTGTCTCATGCAGCGCTCGAGGCCGAAGCGTCGGCGCGCGGCGACGATCTCGTCGGCCAGGTACAACGGCGAGCAATGGCTGGCC
>ERZ1370068.9606-contig-8371_pt1 | contig 40916 bp, 38 predicted proteins | sample MGYA00561227_ERZ1370068 | MGnify/ENA primary metagenome ERZ1370068 (study PRJEB38410, sample SAMEA6850437) | metagenome | study: Metagenomic assessment of the ecological functions of the soil: analysis of the soil microbiota associated with the... | reverse complement strand
TTGTGCTTCGTTCAGTTACGTATTGCTAGTGTGGCGATGGTGTTCTCGTAGACCGCTTCGAACAGAAACGCGCGCAAGCGCGAGGACCGCGTTCAGCACGTCGCTCGCTCATGCGGATCTCGGTCAGCCCGCCGGCCAGCGTCTCGGTGACCACGTCCTTCACGAGCGTGCCGATGCGCACCGACGACGAAGTTGCCGAGCACGCCGACCAGGTTCGCCGGCAGATCCTCGGCGCGCAGCAGCCCCGCGCGCGTCGCGTCGTCGATGTCGTGGTTGACGTAGGCGATGAGATCCGCGACGCGCATGATCTGCCCTTCGATCGTGCTCGACGCGCAGCTCGGCGGCATGCCGACCGGCGCGCCCGACTTGCCCTTTCGAGTGCTTCGCGATGCCGTCGCGCACTTCCCACGTCAGGTTCAGGCCCCGGCCGTCGTTCTCGAGCACGTCGACGATGCGCAGGCTCTGCTCGTAGTGGTTGAAGCCGCCGGGCATCAGCGCGTCGATGACGCGCTCGCCGGCGTGGCCGAACGGCGTGTGCCCGAGATCGTGGCCGAGCGCGATCGCCTCGGTCAGCTCCTCGTGCAGCCGCAGCACCTTGGCGATGCGTGCGCGCGATCTGCGACACCTCGAGCGTGTGCGTCAGGCGCGTGCGGTAGTGATCGCCGGTCGGCGCGAAGAACACCTGCGTCTTGTGCTTCAGCCGGCGGAACGCCTTGCAGTGGATGATGCGGTCGCGGTCGCGCTGAAACGCCGGGCGCACGTCGTCTTCCGGCTCGGGACGCAGGCGGCCGCGCGAGTCGGCGCTCTTGGCGGCCTGCGGCGCGAGGATGTCGCGCTCGCGCGCTTCGAGCTGCTTCGCGGACGTCGTCATCGCGGCCGTGCCGAGACCTACGTCATCGCGATGATCTCCGCAGGAAGCTCGTGCCGTGCGCGAGCGGCCGACGCCGAAGACCTCGGCCAGCGTCTGGCCGAGGTCGGCGAACGTCGTGCGCGTGCCGAGGTCGACGCCGGCCCGCACGCGCGCGCCGGTCGACGAGCAGCGGCACGTACTCGCGCGAGTGATCGGTGCTCGGCGTCGTCGGATCGTTGCCGTGGTCGGCGGTGACGATCGAGCAGATCGTCGTCGCGCAGCCGCGGCAGCAGCGCCGGCCAGCCGCGCGTCGAACCGTTCGAGGTTGGCGGCGTAGCCGGCGACGTCGTTGCGGTGGCCGTACTGCGTGTCGAAGTCGACGAGGTTCGTGAAGATCAGCCCGCGATCGACCGACGCCATCTGCCGCTCGACGCTGGTCCATCCCGTCATCGTCGCTCGCGGTGTGGATGCCGCTGCGTGATGCCGCGGCCGGCGAACAGATCCTCGATCTTGCCGATCGCGACGACCGGCAGCGCCGCGCGGCCTTGACGCGATCGAGCAGCGTTTCGCCCGACGGCGGCAGCGCGTAGTCGTGGCGGTTCGCGGTGCGCGTGAAGTGCCCGGGCGCGCCGACGAACGGCCGCGCGATCACGCGGCCGACGCCGAGCCCTTCGCCGACGAGCGTGTAGGCGATCTCGCAGGCGCGATACAGCTCGGGGATCGGGACGATCGTCTTCGTGCGCGGCGATCTGAAACACGCTGTCGGCCGACGTGTAGACGATCAGCGCGCCGGTCCGCATGTGCTCGGGGCCGAGCTCGTCGATGATCGCCGTGCCCGGACGCCGCCTTGTTGCCGATGCACGCCGCGGCCGGTCAGCCGCGAGAACTCGCGCGATGATCTCCGGCGCGAAAGCCGTGCGGAAACGTCGGGAACGCGCGGTCGAGCACGATGCCCATCATCTCCCAGTGCCCGGTGACCGAGTCCTTCCCCGCCGACGCCTCGGCCATGCGGCCGTACGCGCAACGACGGGCCAGGAACTGCGAGACCGCAGATCGCGAGGACTCTCGAGATCTTGGCGCGATCTTTGCGTTCTCGGCGGTTCCGACCGATGGTCGATCGCACCGAGCGATCCAGGCCGAGGCTGCGGAGCGTCGGGATCTGCAGCGGGACCCGCTTCGCGATGTTGCCGAGCGGTGTTGCTGCCCTGATCGCCGTAGGCCGCCGCGTCCGGCAGCTCGCCGATCCCGACGCTGTCCATGACGATGACGATGGCGCGCGTGGAACGGCGGCTGGTGAGTCACGCCGCGCTACTGATGCGAGAAGTAGTTGGAGACCGGCTTCGGCGTCTTGATCGCGGCGATCGCGTGCTTGAAGATCATGTGATCGGTGCCGCCGCTGATCGAGCATCGAGCGCGAAGCGATCGAAGTTCTTGATCCGCCCTTCGAGCTCGCTGCCGTCCATCATCCGGATCGTGACCGTGAGCTTCTCGCGCCGCACGTAGTTGAGGAAGACGTCCTGGATGTTCGGTTGCGCTGGTTTTCGATTCAGGGGCGGGCGACATTAGTGTTCGCGCTCGAAGCCGTCGGCGACCAGACGGTGCACGGCGGCGATGGTCGCCGCCGACTCGCCCGGGCCGTCGAACCAGCTTAGATTAGGCTCTTTGCGGAACCAGATCAACTGCCGCCGCGCGTAGCGGCGGTTCTCCTGCGCGATCAGCGCGCGCGTCGCCGCCTCGTCGCGCACGCCGTGCAGATGCTCGAGCGCCTGCCGATAGACCAGGCCGCCGAACGGCCGCGCGGTCTTCGGGAATCCCACGCGCGAGCAGCGTCGCGGATCTCGTCGAGCAGTCCGCGCGCGAACTGCTCGTCGACGCGCCGCGTCACACGCTCGGAGATCTGCCGCCGCCGGCAGCCGCAGCGCGATCGCCAGGACGTCGACGTCCGGCAATCGGCGACGTCGTGTCTCGGCGAAATGCGCGGTCAGCGGACGGCCGGTCAGAAGAAGCACCTCCGAGCGCGCGCACCAGCCGCTTCAGATCGCGCGGCTGAATGCGCGCGCGCCGACTCGGGATCGACCTGCGCCAGCAGCCGGTGCAGGAACGTCGACGCCGCGGCGCTCGGCGATCGACTCGAGCCGCCGCGCGCAGCGCCGCGTCGCGGCCCGGTCCCGGAAACAGCCCGCGCGTCAGCGCGCGGAAGTAGAAGCCGGTGCCGCCGGCGAGAATCGGCAGCCTGCCGCGCGCGTGGATGTCGCGGATCGACCGCCGCGGCATCGCGCGCGTACTGCGCGGCCGTGTAGCTCGTCGGTCGGATCGGCGATGTCGATCAGGTGGTGCGGAATGCCGCGGCGATCGGCCGGCGCGATCTTGTCGGTGCCGATGTCGAAGCCGCGATAGACGGCCGTCGAGTCGCAGTTGATGATCTCGCCGCCGTAGCCGCTCGGCCACCGCGAGCGCCAGCGCGCTCTTCCCGGTCGCGGTCGGACCCGAGAATCGCGACGACGAGCGGGCTCTATCGCACGCGGATCGACGACGTAGACGATGAACGACGAGCAGCAGAATCAGGAGCCCGAGCTGCTGCGTGCGGGTCACCGCGGCGGCGTTTCGTTGTAGAAGAAGGTGACGGTGAAGAACGCCTTGCTCGGCGGGATACTCGGGCGGCAGCGGCTGCGTCGGATTCGACGCGGACAGCGCGCCGAACGCGGCGTTGTTGAACGCGTCGACCGGACACGGCCCGACGACCGTGCAGGTCGGTGATCGAGCCGTCCTTGTGCACGTTGAACGTGATGACGACGTGCCCCTTCATCGACATCGCCGCGTAGGGGATGAACCAGTTGCGCTTCACCTGCGCGATGAAGCGGCGGATCCACGGGCCGAACTCGACGCCCTTGGTGTCGAACTGGATCTCCGGACCGAACTGTCCGCCGCCGCCGCCCTGGTTGTCGAACGCTTCGCTCTGCGTGTAGCGCTGCAGGTTGCGCAGCGCGTCGCCGAGCGATCCGCCCGACGTCGGCGGAGCGGCCGTTCGCGCCGTTCTGCGACGGCGTGCGGCTGGCCGGCATGCTGCAGCGCCGACTGCGACTCGGGGATTTTCTGCGATGGCATCCGGCTGCGGGCTTGTCGCGCCGGACGGCCGGCGGCCGGGTCGGGCCGCGGTCCCTGACCGCGCGGCCTCGCGCTGGCGGCTCGTCGACGCTGCTCGGGACTCTTGCCTCGCGAGAACGGCTCCGATGTTCGTCGGGCTTCTGCGCGCGCTCCGGGCGATGCCGCGCGCTGCGATTCAAGATCGGACGGCACGGCTCGTTCCGGCGCTTTCTGCACCGGGCGCTCGACGCGCGGCGCGACCATCACGAATGCAGCGGCGGTTCGCTCTGCTGTTGCCGCGCGACCAGCTGCACCCGCGCGCGGTTCGGTCAGCCACGGGAACCATTTGGGAGCGACGAGGATGAGAGATCACCATCACCAGGTGGACGATGATCGACAGCAGCACGCCTTCGCGCCAGCGATATGGCGCTGGCCGACCGGGCTGATGTCCGGGTGATAATCCTCTGAAATCGAAATACATCAGGTGACTTACAGCAGTATACCAGCGCGGAGGCTAGGGACTTGGGGCCAGGGGCTCGTAAAAGATCGTAAGCGCAGACAGCCTACGGCTCGGCCACCAGACCCTGGTCCCCAGCGTGCCGAGCCGTATACAGAATGACGCTGCCGAGCGTGAGATGGATGGGCACAATCTCGCCGAAGCCGGCCTGTCGCAGGATTTTCACAAACTCATCGGGCGTCGCGAACGCGCCGATCGACGCGGGCAGGTAGGCGTACGCCGAGTTGCTGCGCGACAGCGCGCGACCGATGCGCGGCAGCACGCGATGCAGCATGCCAGCCGATACCGCGCCGACGACCGGAGCGGTCGGCACGGCGAACTCGAGGATCGCCGAGGCGGCCGCCCGGCTTCAGCACGCGGCGCATCTCGCGCGCAGGCGGCGGCCATGTCCTCGACGTTGCGGATGCCGAATCCGATCGTCACGGCGTCGACCGACTCGATCGCCGAGCGGGAATCGCGCGTCGCGTCGCCGCGCACCAGCGCGATCGCGATCGTCGAGCCGCCGCTCGCGCAGCTTCCGCGTCGCCGACGCGCAGCATCGCGCCGGAGAAGTCGACGCCGACCACGCGCGCGCGCGGCGGCCGTGCGTGCACCGCTGCGATCGCCAGATCGCCCGTGCCGGTGCAGAGATCGAGCACGCGTCTCGCGGCCGGTCAGCTGCAGCGACCGAATCGCGCGCGTTCCGCCAGCGGCGATCGATGCCCGGCGCTCAGCAGGTGATTGAGGAGATCGTATCGCGCCGGCGATCGCGTCGAACATGCCCGCGATCCGCTCGGGTGACTTGGAGACGTCGGTCACTCGACGGTACGCAGGCAACGGAGACGGCGGAGGCAACGGATCACACAGAACAACGGAGCAGCGGAGACGAGCGTGAGCTGCATCGCCGACAACTGATGGCGGAGTCGGCCGGCAGCGTCCGTCTGCGTGACCGCTGCTCGGCGTGTCACGGCTGCTTCAGCCGCCGTCGGCCGACTCGCCACTCCCGTTGCTCTGCTTCTCTGTGTGATCCCGTTCCCTCCTGCCTCTCCGTTCACGTCTCACCCGCCTGTCCGTCCAGGGCGGATAGAGCTCGTGCTCGAAGCCGAGCGCCGACAGGATCTTGCCCGCCATGAAGTCGGCGAGGTCGTCGAGCGTCTTCGGCAGCTGGTAGAACGCCGGCATCGCCGGCAGGATCATCGCGCCGGCTTCCGCGCACAGCACCATGTTGCTGCAGCTGCGGCAGGCTCATCGGCGTCTCGCGCGGGACGATGACGAGGCGGCGCTGCTCCTTCAGCATGACGTCGGCGGCGCGCTCGATCAGGTTGCGCGACGAGCCGTGCGCGACCGCCGCCAGCGTCTTCATCGAGCACGGCACGATCGCCATGCCGCTGCAGCCGTGGCTGCCGCTGGCGATGGTCGCGCCCGAGATCGCGGTTGCTGTGGAGCGTCAGCGATGCCGGCGGCGACGCCGGCGCCGTAGCTTCGTCGGTCAGGAACGGCATCGAGCCGGTCGATCGACGCCGCGCTCGCCGAGCTCGTCGCGCAGCAGCCGGCGGCCGTAGTCGGACACGATCAGCTCGACGTGCACGCCGCGCTCGAGCAGCGCCGCGACGGTGCGGCGTCGCGTAGACCGCGCCGCTCGCGCCGGTGATCGCGATCGCGATCGCCGATGCCGCCGCTCAGCGCTGCCAGGGCCATAGAGCGACACCGTCGAGCACCAGCAGATACAGGATGCCGACGTAGCCGTTCAGATCGAACGCGCGCTTCACCTGCGACAGGTCGTCGGCGCGCACCAGCGACTGCTCGTAGACGAGCAGCGCGGCGACGACGGCGACGCCGGCCAGATAGACGCGCGCCGAGCGGCGTCGACGAACGACGAGCGCGAGCGAGGCACGACGACCGCGACGACGTGCATGCGCGCGCGAGATCGCGAGCGACGGCCGGCACGCCGAAGCGCACCGGAATCGATCGCAGGCCGTGCGCGCGATCGAAGTCGAGATCCTGGCAGGCATACAGCACGTCGAAGCCGCCGACCCACGTGCCGATCGCGAGCGCGAGCAGCCACGGCTCCCAGCCGCCGCGTCCGCCGACCGCGAGCCAGCCGCCGACCGGCGCGACGGCCATCGCCAGGCCGAGGAACAGCTGCGTCCACGTCGTGTAGCGCTTGGCCAGCGAGTACCAGAACACGATCGCGAGCGCCACCGGCGACAGCGCGAAGCACAGCGGGTTCAGCCGCCACGCCGCGAAGACGAACACGCAGCCGACGCGACGACGACGAACGCGACGGCCTCGCGCACGCTCATCGACGCCGCGCGGGCAGCTCGCGATTCGCGGTCCGCGGGTTGAGCGCGTCCATGCGCGCGTCGACGAGGCGGTTGAAGCCCATCGCCGCGCTGCGCGCCGCCACCATCGCGACGAGAATCCAGCCGATCGTCGGCCACGTGATCGGCGACGTGCTGCGCCGCGAGCAGCGCGCCGGCGAGCGCGAACGGCAGCGCGAACACCGAGTGGCTGAAGCGCGACGAACGACGCGTAGGTTCGCGAGGACGCGTCAGCATCGATCTCATCTATCCAGCGAATCTGATCCGGGCTCGATTCCGCCCACCAGATATTCTTCCACATCGTCGTGTCGCGGCGGGATGCTCGACGGCGAGCAGCCGCGCCGACTTGCCCGGCTCGATCGTGCCGTAGTCGGCGTCGAAGCCGAGCGCGCGCGCGCCCTGCCGCGTCGCGCTGTCGAGCAGCGCGCCGCGCCGGCACCGTCGGCGCCAGCGCGCGCATCGTCGCCAGCTCGGCGAAGACGTTCAGATCCGGCGCGCTCGCGAGGCTGTCGGTGCCGACCGCGACGCGCACGCCGGACGTCGTAGAAGTCCTCGATCGGCGGCGCGCCGGCGCCGGTGTGGCCGTTGCTGCGCGGGCAGGTGACGAGCGTCGTGCCGCGCGCCGCGAGCCGCGATCGAGATCGGCCGTCGTCATCTGCACGCCGTGCACCGCGAGCACGCGCGGCGTCGAGAAACCCGCTGTCGTCGAGAAACTGCACCGGCGTGCCGCCCGGCGGCACCCACGCCGGATCCCACGACGCCGAGCTCCTCGAGCAGCGCGCGCCACGGGCCCGCCGCCGCTGCGGATGAACTCGACCTCCTCCGCCGACTCCGACAGGTGGACGCTGCACGGCGCGAACGGGTCGCGATCGATCGCCTCGCGGATCGCGCGGAACACCAGCGGCGCGACCGAATACGGCGCGTGCGCCGCGAGGCTGGCGCGCACGCGCTCGGTCGGCACCAGCGCGTTCGATCTCGCCGCGCGCGTCGTCGACGAACGCCTGCGGGTCCGGCGGCGTTGAAGCCGAATCAGCTCGTAGAACACGACCGCCGCGAGCGGACTGCGCGCCAGCGGCGCGAACGTGACCAGCGTGTTGCTGATGTCGCCGACGATCGGCGGTGCCGCACGCGACGGCTTCGCGCGAGCGCGCGATCGATCGCGTCGAGGATCTCGCGGCCGCTCGGATCGGGCCGCCGCCGCCGCGCCGCCATCACGCCGCGGATCCAGGTCACGAACTCCGAGGCCGGCGGCACCTCGTCGCGCAGATACGACAGCTCGAGGTGCGTGTGCGCGTTGACCAGGCCCGGCAGCACGCGCGACCTCGCCGAGATCGACCTCGCTGCGCGCCGTCGTCGAGCACGCGCGACGCCGCGGCGCCGAGCGCGACGATGCGGCCGCGGTCGACGGCGACCCAGCCGTCGCGAATCGGCGGCTCGCTGATCGGCAGCGATCCAGGCGGCGTGGTAGCGGATCATCGAATTGCAGGATGGCGGAGAATTGCAGCTGCGATCGCAAGATCCTGCAATCTGTCCTGCTTGCCGTCCGGCTGCGCGCTGGATAGAGTCGCAGCTCGCCGGGCACGCTGGTGTCGCCGTCGTCGCGCGCGGTCGCGAGCTCGAGCATCCGCGGCACGTCGCGCTCGCGGAAGATCGGATCGCCGAGGATGTCGTAGTGCATGTTGCGGCGCTTCGCGCGCGAAGCCGGCGTCCTCGATGTTGCGGACGATCTCGACTTCGTCCATGCAGTAGCTGGCGCCGGCGGCGCGGACGACGTTCTCCTCGATCATCACGCTGCCCATGTCGTTGGCGCCGTAGGCGAGGCTCAGCTGCCCGACCTTGCCGCCCTGCGTCACCCACGACGCCTGCAGGTTGTCGAAGTTGTCGAGCACGATGCGCGCGATCGCGAGCGTGCGCAGGTAGTCGATGCCGGTCGCCTCGGTGCCGGCCGAGCTCGGTGTGCTCCGGCTGATAGCTCCAGGTGATGAACGCCGTGAAGCCGCCGGTCTCGTCCTGCAGCGCGCGCAGCCGCAGCAGGTGCTCGAGCCGCTCCTCGTCGGTCTCGACCGTGCCGTACATCATCGTCGCCGTCGTGCGCAGGCCGGCGCGGTGCGCGTGGCGCATGACGTCGAGCCACTCGTCGGCGGTCGCCTTGCCGTAGCAGTGCAGCAGCCTGCGCACGCGATCGACGAGGATCTCGGCGCCGCCGCCGGGAATGCTGTCGAGGCCGGCCGCGATCAGGCGATCGATGACCGCCGGCACCGGCAGCTGCGACAGCCGCGACAGGTGAATCACTTCCGGCGGCGACAGCGCGTGCAGCTTGAACGCCGGATAGCGCTGCCTTGATCGCGCGGAACAGATCCTCGTACCACGTCAGCGGCAGATCGGGATTGTGGCCGCCCTGCAGCAGCAGCTGCACGCCGCCGACCGCGATCGTCTCGTCGATCTTCCGGAACAGCTCGTCGAAGCCGAGCACGTAGCCCTCCGGCGATCCGACCGGCCGGTAGAACGCGCAGAAGTTGCACTTCGCGACGCAGACGTTCGTGTAGTTGACGTTGCGGTCGATGATGTAGGTGACGACGCCGTCGGGATGCTTGCGCGCGCGGACGCCGTCGGCCAGCCGGCCGAGCAGCGCGCGTCGGCGCGTGGCGATACAGCTCGAGCGCCTCGTCGCGCCGTCGACGCGCTCTCCCGCCCGAACCTTGTCCGCGATCTGATCGATGTTCATCGTCACGGCAGGCCGAAGGCCTGCACTACGTTCCGTCACGGGCTGAGCCCGCTAATAAAACTGAATCCCGCGGTCGCCAGGAACCAGAGCTCGCCTCCGCGGCGTAGCGGTAGAACGTCCGCAGCCCCTCGAGCTCCTCGTCGCCGAGGAAGTACTGGATATTATCGCGCAGGTACCGCTTCGCCACAGCCTGCCGCGCCGGGTCGTCCGGATAGTAGGCGCGCGCCACTTCGTCGCGATGCCGCGACGCCCTCGTCCCTCGCGCGCTGCAGCAGGCGCGCACCTCGTCTGCGTTCATACGCGTCCGGGCCAGCCCGGCCCAGCACGGCGTAGACGAACGGCAAGCCGGTCGACTCGAGTCCACAGCTCGCCGAGATCGATCTTGCGGATTGCCGACTGCGGATTGCGGTTGCGGATGGTGATCGAGGAACAGCGCGTGTGTCGCCGATGATCAGCGCCGCGTCGGCACGCGCCAGCATCGCCGTCGAGATCCGGGCGCCATCGGCACGGCGTCCGGCCGCGACGCCGAACACGCCGCCGCAGCAAGACGGTCGACAGGCGCCACCGACGTGCGCGAGCTCGTGTCCATCGCGATCGACCGGATGTCGCGTCGGCTCGACGCGCGTGTAGATGCGCGACCGACGCGACCGGCCCGCGCGACGTCACCGCCGGACCGGGCACGAACGCGTATGGCCGCGGGCCGCGCAGGTATTCGATCGACGGAATCAGCCCGACGTCGATCGGCGTGCGCATGGAGCAGCCTCGCGCACTCCGACGGGATGTCGTAGCGCAAGATCGAAGCGCGGCTGGCGCTCGAGACCGTACACGAGCGGACGCGCATTCAGGTAGCCCGACGGCGCCGAGCCGGATCGGCGTCACCGCCACCGCGAGGACGCCGAGTTAGTCGTCTTCGTATGCGTCGGGCCGCCTTCGTGCGCTGCCTGCTACCGCAGCTCGAAGCGGCCGTTGCGCTCGACCGGCTCCTGACCGGCCGCGCGCGATGTTGCGGCGGATCTCTTCGAGCGGCGCGCGGCGGCCGGCCCTCCGGTCGGTCTCGTCCTCCGCCGACACGCCGTCGACATCGTCGGCGCCGACGGTGAGCGCGACCTGCGCCAGCTTCGGGCCCGTAGAGCGACCAGTCCACCTGGATCGACGGCACGTTGTCGACGACGAGGCGCGCCAGCGCGACGTGCTTGACGTCCTCGAAGCCGGTGCGTCGGCGCCGCCGGGTTGATGCGGCGCGGCAGCGGCGCGAACGCGCGGATGACGGCGACCGCGCGCTGCAGGTCGGCGACCGCCTTCAGCAGCGGCATCGGATCGGCCGACGCGAGCTTCTCCACGGTCAGCCGGGCGAGCGACAGGCCGGCGATGTTGCACCTCCTCGATCGAGCGCCGCGGATCCTGAAGGCGATCGAATCGGCGCCTCGGCGACCAGCTCGAGCCCGGCGGCGCGCAGCTCCTCGAGCAGCGCCCGGAGCGTGACGCCTTCGCGCGCGGACAGCGGCCTCGAGATCGCGAGCGAGAACGCCGGTGACCGCCGCGCCGCTGCCGCCAGCGCGCGACCGTCGCGCACGCGCTCGACCGCCGCCGCGCGGCTCGCCGGGACGCCGACGATGCGCAGGCTCGCCGGCCGAGGGCGGCGCGGATCGATCGGCGCGACCGGCGTTCGCCGCACGTCGTCGCGACCCGGACGAACGTCGTCTTCGCGCCGTGGCGCTGCGCGCCGCAGATCGTCGGCGAGCATGCCGATGCTGATGATGTCGTGCGAGGACGCGAGGCTGGTCAGTTCCGCGGCGGGAGATCACGAGTGCAGCACGTTGATGGCTGTAGACAGCCGGCTCGACGCAGGTTCCCGACGATCGAAGATCATCGACGCAGTACAGCCGGGAGCGTTCGCCGTGCCCGATCAGCTGCGCCGTCGTCGCCCGCCACGGTCCGGACGCGGTCGATGACGGTGCAGCTTCCGAGGCTCGGGCGTGCCGATCCCAGGCCGACGCGCCGCGCCCGGCTCGACGCTGGACGTCAGCGTAACCTTCACGCCGCGCCGATGGCGGTGACCACTGAGAAGTGGTGGGTGTTCGCGCCCCCAACCAGCAGCGTGTCGCTGAAGGTGTCGGTGATCGTCGGCGTCAGCCGGCGTCGGCAGTAGTCGGAGGCGACGGGATCGCAGCACCCGGCCGACGCAGAACCGACTGCCACGAACCGCCCAAAGAATCCGCTTCATCTGTCCTTAGTCTATGACACCGGTTGGACCGAAGACCAACCCGAGCCCGACGGCGATCGCGATCGCCAGCGCCCATCCGAGCCCGCACACCGCCGCTGGCGCGCGCCGTGCTCTTGTAGTCGAGCGCCTGCCGTACCGCGCACGATCATCGCCACCAGCATCCAGACGGCGGTAATCGCGAACGCCGGAATCGCGGCGCCGGGCACGACGCCGAAAATCCGCAGCATCCAGGCGCTGCCGAGAAGCCGATGGTCCGCAACAACTCGCCGACATCGGAGCGCGTCTCCGCTTCCGGCATCAGCCTTGACGCCGATTTGATACGTCAGCAGCGCCCACGCCGCCCACGCGATGAGCGACACGCGCGCTGATGAACACCATGCTCTGCGAGAGAGCCGCTGCCCAGACCGCGGGCACCGATGCCGGCGCCCACACTGGATAGGACGACGACCAGGAGCGCCTGGCCGGTGGCGGAGCGATCCGCCTCGACTTCTTCGTAGGTCACGGGGTCGAGCGCCAGCGCGCACCGATGAGTCGCATGACGAACGGAGTGGTTGTGGTTGTGGTGGCCATGCCCAATCTCCTGCAAGGAGCTTGCTACCGCGTCGGCGCGCCCTTCCATCACCTCGTACATGCGGGAAACCGCCGGCAGATTGACGCCCGGCGCGGTGATCGCCGGGTAATGCGCCTTGTGGGCGGTCATGTCGATGCGCTTCGCCGCATCGGCGGCGGCCACCTTCTGCTCGTGCAGCGCGCTCCCCTGCTTCCACAGGTCGCGCAGGTAGGCCTGGAACCAGTCGATGCGCTCCTTGCCCTTGAACGGCTCGCCGTGGCCCGGGATGACGTCGACGAAGTCGATCGGCTTCAGCTTCTCGAGCGCGTCGGGCCACTCGTTGACGTAGCCGTCGATCAGGTTCGCGACGTCGTGCACCAGCAGGTCGCCGGTGCACAGCACCTTCTCCTTCGGCAGGTAGACGACGACGTCGCCGCCGGTGTGGCCGCGGCCAAGATACAGCAGTCGGATCTCGCGGTCGCCGCGGAACGAGCGTCATGCGATCGACGAGCGTCACGTTGGGCGGCGTCACCTTCAGTTCCTTGAGGCTGGTCGGCGAACGCCGGTCTGCACGCGCGACCTGCTGCTGCGAGGCGCGCCTTCGCCGCGGCGTCCGCTTCGCTGGCGGCGCGCGCGCCTTGAGATCGTCGAGCTGCTTCGGCAGCCCTTGCAGCAGGTCGGCGAACATGCCCTTCTCGAGGATGTCGCCGGTCAGCTTCCGCGCGCGTGAACTCGTGGCCGATGATGTCGACGCCTGGCGGGAACGCCTGGTTGCCGTTGGTGTGGTCGTAGTGGAAATGCGTGTTGATCGAGGAAGCGCACCGGCTTGTCGGTGATCGCCTTCAGCTCCTGCAGCATCGCGCGGCCCGACTCCGGCGAGATGTGCGAGTCGACGATCATCACCTCGTCCCGGTTGACGATGACCGCGGAGTTGGAGCCGACGTTCATCGATCCGGTGCCGATCGCGCTGTAGCATCGCCGGGCACTGATTTCTGTGAACTTGTAGCGCCGCTTGTGGCGGCGCCGGCTGCGCGTGGAACACGAGGGCGCCGGCGAGAGGAGGCCGGCGAACACCAGCACGATTCTGATGCGAGTCATGTCGTCAGAGTATGCCTGCTGGTCACCTCTCAGTGCAATCCGCGGGCGAGGTTCACGGACCGACTTCAGCGCGAGACGAGCGGTCGCATAGAATCGACGTTCATGGCTCTCGCGGTCACTCGCTCCGACATCGAACGTATTCACCCGGTCATCGCCGCCGCACATCCGGCGCACGCCCGTCGTCACCATCAGCGGCGCCGATTTCGGGCTGCCGCCGTTCGCGCTGACGCTGAAGCTCGAGCAGCTGCAGCACGCCGGCTCGTTCAAGACCCGCGGCGCATTCGCGAACCTCCTGACGCGCCATCCGCCGAAGAGCGGTGTCGTCGCCGCGTCCGGGCGGCAACCACGGCGCGGCGGTCGCGTACGCGCGATGAGGCTTTCGCTGCCGGCGCGCGCATCTTCGTGCCGACGGTGTCGTCGCCCGCCAAGATCGACCGCATCCGCCTGTACGGCGCCGACCTGACGGTCATCGGCGAGCGCTACGCCGAGGCGCTCGCGGCGAGCGTCGAATGGAGCAAGACGTCCGGCGCGATGCCGGTCCACGCGTTCGATCAGAGTCGAGACGCATGGCGGGCCAGGGCACGCTCGGCGCTCGAGCTTTCGGAGCAGGCGCCGAACCTCGACACCGTGCTCGGTCGCCGTCGGCGGCGGCGGGCTGATCGGCGGCATCGCCGCCTGGTACGCAATCGAACGACGCGCGTGCGTCGCGGTCGAGCCCGAGGGCGCGCCGACGCTGACCGAGGCGTTGAAGGCCGGGCAGGCCGGTCGATGCGCCGACCGGCAGCGTCGCCGCCGACTCGCTCGCGCCCAGACAGGTCGGCGAGCTGATGTTTCCGATCGCGCAGGCGCACGTCGAGCGCGTCGTGCTGGTCACCGACCACGCGATTCGCGATGGCGCAGAAGATGTTGTGGGAAGTCGCTGCGGCTCGTCGTCGAACCGGGCGGCTGCACCGCGTTCGCGGCGATGCCTCTCGGGCGCGTATCGAGCCGGCCGAGGGCGAGCGTGTCGGCGTCGTCGTCAGCGGCGCGAACACGACGGCGGTCAACTTCGGATAGCGCACGAGTTCGGGATCTTGCTTTCACAGAGCTCAGGATCCGGATTCTCTTTCAAGGTTCGGCCTCCGCGACGTCATCGACCCTTCAACGAGAGGATCTCCGCGCGCGGCGGCCGGCGGCTTCGGTCGTCACGACGCGTTCGGGCCAGTTGCGCGTGTAGCCTTCCGACGCCCACTTCCTGCGTCGCGTCGATCCCCATCTTGCCGCCGAACGCCGGCAGATCCGCGCGCATCGTCGAGATCGTCGACCGGCCCCTTCGTCATCTGGACGTCGCGCAGCGGATCGTATGTGCGTGCCGACGATCCACGCGACCTCGGCTCAGATCCTGCACGTCGACGTCCTTGTCGACGACGATGATCGTCTTCGAGAACATCAGCTGACCGAGGCCCCAGAACGCGTTCATGATCTTGCGCGCGTGGCCGGGATAGCGCTTGTCGATCGAGACGAGCACGAGGTTGTGGAAGATGCCCTCGGCCGGGAAGTGCATGTCGACGATCTCCGGCAGCGTCTTGCGGATCATCGGCAGGAAGATCCGCTCGCTCGCCAGCCCGAGATAGTAGTCCTCCATCGGCGGCATGCCGACGACCGTCGTCAGATAGGTCGGCTGCTTGCGCTGCGTGATGCAGGTGAGGTGGAAGACCGGAAAGTCGTCGGGCTGCGAGTAGAGGCCGGTGTGATCGCCGAACGGCCCTTCGCGGCGCCGCTCGCCCGGCTCGACGTAGCCCTCGAGCACGATGTGCGAGCTGGCCGGCACCTCGAGATCGACGGTGACGCACTTGACCAGCTCGATGCGCGTCGCGCGAGAGGAAGCCGCCGAGCAGCAGCTCGTCGAGCCCTTCGGGCATCGGCGCGGTCGCGCAGTACGGCAGCACCGGCTCGGCGCTGAGCGCGACGGCGACGTCGAGCCGCTTGCCCAGCCGCTCGGCGACGCGGTGATGCTGCGCGCCGCCCTTGTGCCGCTGCCAGTGCATGCCGGTCGTGCGGCCGTCGAACACCTGCATGCGGTAGGTGCCGATGTTGCGCATGCCGGTCTCGGGATCCTTCGTGAACACCAGCGGAAGCGTGATGTAGCGTGCCGCCGTCCTCGGGCCAGCACTTCAGGATCGGCAGCGCGTCGAGCGTGCCGTCGCGATCGACGATCTCCTGGCACGGCGCGTCCTTCACCGTCTTCGGCATCAGGTCGCGCAGCCGGCCGACCATCGGCAGCATCTTCAGCGCGTCCATGATGCCTTCGGGCATCTGCGGCGTCATCAGCTCGTCGATCTCCTGCGCGAGATCGTCGAGCGTCTTCGACGCCGAGCGCGAGGCACATGCGCTCGTTCGAGCCGTAGACGTTGCGTCGCGACCGGCATGTCGAAGCCGGTCGGCTTCTCGAACAGCAGCGCCGGGCCCGCCGTCCGGCGACTTGCACGACGCGATCGGTGACGGCGGCGATCTCGAGATCGGGGCTGACCGGCTCGGCGATGCGCGCGAGCAGCTTGCGCTTGTCGAGGTCGGCGAGGAAGTCGTTGAGATCTGAGTACATGTCGGATGCCACGAAGTCACGAAGACACGAACGATCAGCAACAGAAGTGCTTCGTGTCTCGCGTTCGTAGTTCAGTATCGCGCCTGCTATCTTATCGGTAATCTGCTGCGCGAGCGCGAGCGCGCGGCGGCCGGCTTCGCCGGTCACCATCGGCGCGCGGCGTCGACGCGACCGCGTCGACGAAATCGGCCAGCTCGCGCGCGAGCGGCTCCTCGTTGGCCACCGCCATCTCGCCGCCTTCGATCGACGGCGCGCTGAGCGCCGTCGTCGCCGCTTCACCAGCCGCCACAGCTCGACCTTCTGCGCCGCGTAGTCGATCGACACGTAGGCGGCCGGCTGAAAGAAGCGGATCTTCCGCACGCTGATCGCGGCTGATGCGGCTGGCCGTCAGGTTGGCGATGCAGCCGTTGGCGAACCGCAGCCGCGACGTTGGCGATGTCGACGCGGTTCGGTGATCACCGGCACGCCGACCGCCTCGAGCGACTCGACGTCGGACTCGACCAGCGACAGCACGACGTCGAGATCGTGAATCATCAGGTCGAAGACGACGTCGATGTCGAGGCTGCGCTCCGGAAACGCGCCCGAGGCGATGGACTTCGATGAAGCGGGGATCGGTGAGCGAGCGGCCGCGCGGCGGCCAGCGCCGGATTGAACCGCTCGGTGTGGCCGACGGCGAGCACGACGCCGGCGTCTGCCGGCCGCGTCGATCATCGCGTCGGCCTCGTCGAGCGACCGCGCGATCGGCTTCTCGACCAGCGACCGGCACGCCGCGCCTCGAGAAACGGCAGCGCGATGCTCGCGATGCATCTCGGTCGGCACCGCGATGGTGACGGCGTCGACCTGACCGACGATCTCGCGCGCAGTCGTACAGCGGCGCGCGTGCCGATGCGCGGCGGCGATCTCGTCGGCGCGCGCGCGGTTGGTGTCGACGACCGCGACGAGCTCGACGCCAGGCAGCGACGACAGAATCCGCGCGTGATGCTTGCCGAGATGGCCGACGCCGATGACCGCAACGCGCAGGCGTCATACAGCGACGATCACGAAGACCACGAAGACGCACGAAGAACACGACAAGACGTAATTCATTCGTGGTCTTCGTGTCTTCGTGTTCGTCGTGCGTGATCTTTCACGTGCGTGCTCGAGCTCGGCCCACGATGCAGATGCCGGCCTCGTCGGCGGCCTGACGATCGCGTCGCCGTCGATCATCAGCGTCTTGCCCGGCATCCACCGACAGCGCCGTCGCGCCCGGCCGCCTTCATCGCCTCGATCGTCGAGACGCCGACGACCGGCACGTCGAAGCGCATGTCCTGATTCGGCTTCGCGACCTTGACGATGCGCACGCCGCGCGCCGGCGAGCTGGCCGGCGCGCGCGATGACCGCGTCGGTGCCTTCCATCGCCTCGACCGCGACGACCGCCGCCGACTTCACGGCGATCGTCTGGCCGATGTCGAGACCGGCGATCGCGTCGGCGATGCCGGTAGCCGAACGCGAGGTCCGCGCTGCTCCTCGTCGGTCGGCGCGCGGCGCGTCAGCACGCCCTGCGCGCGCCAGCAGCGGCGCGCAGGAACGCCGTCGAGTCGAGCAGCTCGATGCCGCTGATCGCGCAGCGACGTCGGCGACGCCCGGCGATCAGCGCGTCGGTGTTCTTCGCCTTGCAGCCGCATCAGCACGCCGGCGCAGCGTGCAGTCGGGCACGCATGTCGGCGAACAGCTTGGTGTGCTTGACCTGCCCCGCCATCACCGCCTGCGTGACGCCGGCGTCCTTGAGCAGCGCTGATGCAGCGTGCCGAGCTGGCCGAGCGAGATCCAGTGGAACGGCGACGCCGGCGGCGCGCGCGGCGGCGTCGGCGAGATCGGGAAAGGTTTCGTCCTTGAGGGCGACGACGGTGACGTCGTGGCCGGCGCCGCGCGCGGCATCGAGCACCAGAAAGGGAAAGCGGCCGTTGCCGGCGATGAGGCCTAGACGCATGTCATGCGCTATTCGTCCGCGACGACTTCTTCGGCGCGTCGCGACGGCGCGGCGCAGGATGACGCCGCGCTGCGACGAGCGGATGAAGTCGATCGAGTACTGCACCTCCGGCGCAGGCGAGCGACTGGTCCTGCTCGATCTGCTGCAGCGCGCGCGTCGTGTTCAGCTTCGACTGCAGCAGGTAGCGGAACGACGCGCTTCAGCTTGGTCGATCGACGTCCGGCGTGAAGCCGCGGCGCATCAGGCCGATGGTGTTGAGCGCCGTAGATGCGCGCCGGCCGGCTGCCGACGGTGCGCGCGAACGGCAGCGCGTCCTTGGTCACGACCGAGTAGCCGCCGATGAACGCGTGGCGGCCGACGCGGCAGAACTGGTGGACGCCGGAGCCGGCGCTGATGTTCGCGAAGTCCTCGACGGTGACGTGGCCGCCGAGCGTCGCCATGTTGCCGAAGATCGTGTCGTTGCCGACGTGGCAGTCGTGCGCGACGTGGACGTAGGCCATGAACACGTTGCGGTCGCCGATCGCGCGTCACGCCGCCGCCGCCGCGCGTGCCGCGGTGGATGGTGACGAACTCGCGGAAGATGTTGCGGCGCGCCGATCGTCAGGCGCGTCTGCTCGCCGCGGAACTTGAGGTCCTGCGGCACCTGGCCGATCGACGCGAACGGATAGATCTCGCGTGTCGTCGCCGATCTCGGTCCAGCCGTCGACGACCGCGGACGCGCCGATCCGGCAGTTGGCGCCGATGCGCACGTGCGCGCCGATCGTCGCGTGCGGGCCGACCGTCGTGCCGTCGCCGATCTGCGCGCGCGGGTGGACGATCGCCGATCGGATCGATCTGCGGTCGCGATCCGGCACGAGGCCGAGCAGCAGCTCGGCCTCGGCGACGATCTGATCGCCGACGATGCGCCGCCGCCTGCGCCCGCGCCAGCGAGGTCGCGCCGCCGCCCGAGCGTGATCTCGAGCCGCAGCCGATCGCCGGGGACGACCTGGCGGCGGAACTTGGCGTCGTTGATGCCGCGCAGGTAGACGCGGGCGTTGGGCGGCGCGTCCTCGCGCTGCAGCAGCAGAATCGCCGCCACCTGCGACAGCGACTCGAGCATCAGCACGCCGGGCATCAGCGGCGCGCCCGGAAAGTGTCCCTGGAAGAACTCTTCGTTGACGGTGACGTTCTTGACCGCGACGAGCCGCCGGCCGGCGTCGTGCTCGGTAATCGCGTCCACGAGCAGCGACGGATACCGGTAGCAGAGGCGGTCGAGGAGGATGGGGATGTTGATGCACGGTCATGGCTAATGGCTAATTGGGCAAATGGCTGATGGCTAGAATCATTCGAGCAAGCCGATTCTGCCACTCAGCCATGAGCCACGTCGACTGACGTGCTTCGGCGTCGCCGCCGGCTTGGCGTCGCCGCGTCGAGCTTCTTGACGACGTCGGCCGTGAGATCGAGGCCGGGCGTCGCCCACGCGATGCCCGACTCCGCCGCGTTGAACACGATGTGCAGGCCCTTCTCGGCCGCCAGCTGCTCGATGATCGGCGAGAGCTTCTTCACGAACTCGTTCTGCACTTCCTGCTGCAGCTCGTTGATCTCGGCCTGCGCGTCCTGCTGGAAGCGCTCGGCGTCCTTGGTCTGCCGCTCGATTTCCTTCTCGAGCTGGACGCGGGCGGCCTCGTTCATCACGCTGCCGCTGGTCTGCAGCTTCTGCTGGTTGCCCTGCAGCAGCTTCGCCTTGTCGGCGTTCTCGGTCTGCTTCTTCTGGATCAGCGCGTTCACGCGGGTCACCGCGGCGCGGCCGTCGGCCGAGCCCTGGAACGACCGCCTGCGGGTTGAAGAACGCGATCTTGGCGCCCTGCCGGGAACGGCGCGGGCGGCTGCGCGCGGGACGGCGCGGGCGCTGCGCGGGCGGCGTGGTGCCGCGGGCGGCGCGCTCGGCTGGCGCCGGCTTGGCGCGGCGCGCGGCGTCTGCGCGAACACCGGGGCGGCGCTCATCGCCATCAGCGACAGGGCGAGCGACGCGGCAATAGCAGAACCTCTCATTGCTCTGAATCCTTTCGTGAGTCGGAAGCCCTTGATTTTACACCAGATCGAGGCGGAATCGCCGATCGAGGCTCGCTCGGGCGACAGCCCGTTCTAGAAGGTCGACCCCACCGCAAAGCGGAACTGGAAGCCCTTCTGCGGCTGGAAGTTGTTGTTGTCGAGCACGCCGTCGCGCTGCGGATTGTAGCGCGAAGATCAGGCGGAACGGTACGTTGAGCACCGGCATGAAGAACCGCACCTCGAGCCCGGTCGACGTCTTGAAGTCCTGTCAGGTTGAAGTTCGTGCCGGGGACCACGACGCTGATCGAGCGATCCGCCGACGGGCACGAAGACCGGGGGCACCAATCAGCGTCGGCCCGGCCTGCACCTGGCCGGCATCGTAGAACGCGATCAGCCGCACCGGGCCGGCAATCGTGATCTGTTCCTCGACGTTGAACAGCAGGCTCTTGTTGCCGCCGAGCACCAGGCCGGTCGACCGGATCCTGGGGGCCGATCGTCCGGATGTCGAAGCCGCGGACGCTGTACTCGCCGCCGAGGAACAGCTTCTCGAAGATCGGCAGCTCCTTCGATCCGCTGAACGCGTGGATGTATTCGACCTGGCCGCGCATGCCGAGCGTCAGCCGCGGCGCCTGCCTGCATGAACCAGACGCCCTCGACCATCGGCTTGTAGAAGTTCGTGTTGCCGCCGAGGCCGGCGAGATCGATCGAGGTCGTGAAGCGCTTGCCGCTGGTCGGGAAGATCGGCTGGTCGACGGTGTTGTAGACGATGCGACGGCACGACCTTGCTGATGATCCGCTCGCCGCCCTGGCCGATGCAGCAGCGAGTCGCGCAGGAACGGATTGCGCGCGCAGCACGTCCGGCGTCTGGTAGATCGTCGTTGATCTCGGTGACCCGCACCCGCTCGTAGCTGTAGTTGACGAACATCCGCGAGAAGCCGCTCGAGCGGGAAGCCCATCGTCAGCGACCGCGCCGCGACGACTTCTGCGTGAACTGCCCGATGTAGCGGACGTCGGCCTTGAACAGGTTGACGCCGCCGGTGATGTTGCGGTCGAACAGGAACGGCTCGCTGAAGGCGAGCGAGTAGTTCTGCGCGCGCGACCCGGCCGACAGCGACAGCGTGAGGCTCTCGCCGCGGCCGATGAAGTTCGCGGTCTGGAACGAGAGCTGGCCGAAGAAGCCCTCGAACTCCGACACGCCGGCGCCGAAGGTCAGCTGGTTGCGGTTCTGCTCCTCGAGCTTCAGCTTGACGTCGACCTTGTTGGTCGTCGTTCGGCGTCTTCTGGACGTCGACGTCCTTGCCTGCCCTCGAGCGCCTTGAAGTAGCCGAGCTGGTTGAGGCGCTTGACGCTGTACTTCAGCGCCTCGGTGTTGAACGACGCCGCCTTCGACCAGCCGCATCTCGCGCCGGATGACGTTGTCGCGCGTCGTCGTGTTGCCGACGAAGGTGATGCGGTTGACGAAGAACTGCTCGCCCTCCTGCATCCGCATCGTCACGTCGACGATCGGCGTCGCCGCTCGCCGTCGCGGCGTCGGGCGCCTTGAGCGCCTCGGGCGCCTCGGGCTCGTTCGGGTTCGGGTCGTCGTGGAACTTGTAGTCCGGGAAGCCGGTGAACTCGAAGTAGCCGCCGGCGCCGTAGACCTCGCGCGCCTTCTCGAGGCCCTTGCGGATCCGCTTCTCGCCGTAGTACTCGCCCGGCGCCATCTTGAAGAGCGGCTTCAGGAACTCGGACTTGACGACGGTGTTGCCGGCGACGTCGAAGGCGCCGACCTTGTAGCGCGGCCCCTCGGTGATCGGGATCTTGAGCTCGATCCACCGGGTCTTCTTGTCGTCCGAGTCGTCGAGCGACCTTGAGCTCGGGCACGCCGACGTTGGCCCGCAGGTAGCCGTTGTCGCGGTAGAAGGCGACGATCTTCTCGGCGTCCTCGTCGAACTTCGTTTCCTGGTAGGTGCCGTGATCGCCGATGAGCGTGAGGAACCAGGTCGGGAAGTGGGCGAAGTCGCTGGAACCGCCGCGTTCCTTGGTCACCTTCAGCTGGCGCTTGAGCGTGCCGTCGCTGATCGCCTTGTTGCCGACGATGATCGATCTTCCGGATCTTGACCTTGGGGCCCTCGTCCATCTTGAAGGTGATGTGGACCAGCTTCGGGCCGCCCTGCGATCTCCTTGATCTCGTGGGTCACGTTGGCGAACTGGAAGCCCTTCTCGCGCAGCATGTCGCGGACGACGCCCTCGACCTTCCGCACCAGGCGCGGGATCGATGAAGGTGTCGAGGCGGATCATCGAGCGTTGTCTTCCTTCAGCTTCTCGTCGATCTTCGAGACCTCGATCTTCTTGGACCCGACGTAGTCGACGATCTTGACGCGCTGCCGCTCCTCCATGTTGTAGGTGACGATCTTGCCGATCGTCCCGTTGGGGAACTGGTAGTCGCTGGCGTCGATCCAGAGGTTGTCGAGGAAGTTGGTGTTCCACAGGCGGTGGAAGTCGTCGACGATCGTCTTCTCGGCTCGTGTCGTCGTAGCGGAGCCACACGCCTTCGCGACGGGCGTGCTGCTGCTTCAGCTGGATGTAATAGAGATAGGTCTGCGGCTCGATGACCGAGGCGTTGCCCTGGGCTTCGAAGCAGGGCGCGATGAAGAGGACGACTGGGCCGGTGCCGGCGGGCGGCTGGGCGCGAGGCGCGGTCTCGGTGCCGCAGACCGTGACCGTCGGCAGGCCAGCGGCCGCCGGCGGCCGCGGCCGCCGCCGCGTCCTGGGCGGCCAGCGGCGCGGCGATCAGCGCCAGGCACCGCCACGGCAAGCGGGCGCAACGAGAATGGACATTGACGCTATCTTAGACTGAGGAGGGGGCCGTTCGGTCGGCGGGACGCCATCAATTGGCTTATCTGGTTATCTGGTGATCTGGTTATTTGGATCTGGTCGTGATCTGGCATGTGACCTGGATTGGCCGATGACCAGATAACCAGATTACCCGATGACCAGATCTCAGGCGAGCTTCCGGCCGGCCTCGAGTTCGCCCGCCGGCCGATACGAGAGCTGTCCCGCGTCCAGGTAGACCTCGATCTCGCCGCCGCGCAGGTGGCCGCGGATGAGCTCCTCGGACAGCGGATCCTCGACATACCGCTGGATGGCGCGGCGCAGCGGCCGGGCGCCGCATGAGCGGTCCTTGCAGGTGACCTCGATGATCCAGTCGATGACCTCCGGCGTCAGCGCGATCTTCAGCTTCCGGTCGACCAGGTTCTCGTTCAGCTGCGTGACCAGCAGCCCCATGATCCGCCGCAGGTCGTCGTCGCCGAGCGCCTCGAAGACGATGATCTCGTCGATGCGGTTGATGAACTCGGGGTTGAACGTGCGCTTCACCTCGCCGAGCACCATGTCCGATGACGCTCTTGTCGATCGTCGACCGCAGTCGGCCGACTGGAACCCCATCGAGCTCTTCTTCTGGATGAAGCGAGCGCCGATGTTCGACGTCATGATGATGATCGTGTTCTTGAAGTTGACCCGGTTGCCGAGGCCGTCGGTGAGGTGGCCGTCCTCGAACACCTGCAGCAGGATGTTGAAGATGTCCGGGTGCGCCTTCTCGATCTCGTCGAGCAGCACGACCGAGTACGGGTTGCGCTTCACCTTCTCGGTGAGCTGGCCGCCTTCTTCGTGGCCGACGTATCCGGGCGGCGAGCCGATCAGCTTCGACACCGAGTGCTTCTCCATGTACTCCGGACATGTCGAAGCGGATGAGCGCGTGATCGCTGCCGAACAGGAAGTTGGCCAGCGCGCGCGCCAGCTCGGTCTTGCCGACGCCGGTCGGGCCGAGGAACACGAAGCTGCCGACCGGGCGGTTCGGGTTCTTCAGCCCGGCGCGCGAGCGGCGGATCGCGCGCGAGATCGCCGAGATCGCCTTCTCCTGGCTGATGACGCGCCGGTGGAGCTCCGCCTCCATGCGCAGCAGCTTGTCGCCTTCGTCCTGGTTGATCGACGCCATCGGCACGCCGGTCCACTTCGAGACGACCTCGTCGATCTCGGCCTTGCCGACGACGACCTTGCGCGCGCTCGACTTGACGTCGAACTTCTCGCGGACGAACTGCAGGTTCTCGCGCGCCGTGACTTCCTGCTCGCGGTAGAACTGCGCCTTCTCGAAGTCCTTCTGCGAGACCGCGCTCTCCATCTGCTCGACGGCGACGCGGATGCTCTTGTTGATCTCGCCGAACTCCTCGCTGTAGCCGGCCTCGCGCAGCTTGGCGCGCGCGCCCGCCTCGTCGACCAGGTCGATCGCCTTGTCGGGCAGGAAGCGGTCGGTGATGTAGCGGTTCGACTGGTAGACCGCCGCCTCGATCGCCTCGCGCGTGTACTCGACGTGATGGAAGCTCTCGTAGCGGTCCTTGACGCCGAGCAGGATCTCGATCGTCTCGCGCTCGCCCGGCGGATCGACCTTGATCGCCTGGAAGCGGCGCTCGAGCGAGCGGTCCTTCTCGATGTACTTGCGATACTCGGCCGGCGTCGTCGCGCCGATGCAGCGGATCTCGCCGCGGCGACAGCGCCGGCTTGAGGATGTTCGCCGCGTCGAGCGAGCCTTCGGCCGATCCCGCGCCGACCAGCGTGTGCAGCTCGTCGATGAAGACGATGATGTTCGGGTTGTCGGTCAGCTCCTTCATGATCGCCTTGAGGCGCTCTTCGAACTGACCGCGATACTTCGTGCCGGCGACGATCAGCGAGATGTCGAGCGCGAGGATCCGCTTGTCGGCGAGGAAGTGCGGCACGTCGCCGTAGACGATCTTCTGCGCCAGCCCTTCGACGATGGCGGTCTTGCCGACGCCGGGCTCGCCGATGAGCACGGCGTTGTTCTTGGTGCGGCGGCAGAGCACCTGCTGGACGCGCTCGAGCTCGTGCTCGCGGCCGACCAGCGGATCGAGCTGGTTCTTCATCGCCGACTCGGTCAGGTCGCGGCTGAACTCGGCCAGCAGCGGCGTTTCCTTGACCCGCGTCAGCGTGGTCTTCTCGTTCAGCAGCTGGACGATGTCCTCGCGGACGGTGTTGAGGCGCATCCCCTTTTCCATCGAGGATGGACGCCGCGACCGACCGCTCTTCGCGCAGGATGCCGAGCAGCAGATGCTCGGTGCCGATGTAGTTGTGCAGCAGCCGGTCGGCCTCTTCGGCGGCGAACTGCAGCACGCGCTTGGTTTCGGCGCTGAACGGGATCTCGACCGAGGTCGAGACCTTCTCGCGGAAGACCGTGCGGCCTTCGATTTCCTTGCGGATGTTCTCGAGGGAGAGGTGCGAGCGGGCGAAGATCCGGCTGGTCAGGCCCTTTGCCTTCGCGAATCAGGCCGAGCAGCAGGTGCTCGGTCTCAATCGAGATGCTGCCGAGCTGGCTGGCCTCGTAGCGGGCGAAGAAGAGGACTCGTCGGGCCCGTTCGGTATACCGTTCGAACATCCGGCGTACCTACGTGAAAGCAGATGGTGTTGGGGTCACGGAAAGCTATGAGCACATTATAACGGCATAGTCGCGCCTCGATACGGACACGGTCTGTATCGGCCTCTTCACTGACTAGACGCTCACGAGCGTCGGTCCCCCGCTCTCGAGGCCCCTCGAAGCGAGTCCGGTCGCAGGCCGCGGCCAGCCGCAGGTTGTGCGTCGCGATGACCGACGGTCAGCCCATGCGCCCGATGCATCTCGCGGAGCAGCGCGTGCAGCGAGTCGGCGGTCTGCTCGTCGAGGTCGCCCGGTCGGCTCGTCGGCCAGCAGGATCGACGGCTGCATCACCAGCGCACGCGCGACGGCCGACGCGCTGCTGCTCGCCGCCCGACAGCATGCCCGGACGATGCGTCGAGGCGCTCGCCCAGGCCGACGCGCTCGCAGCAGCGCTCGCCGCGCGCGGCCGCGCCTCGGCCATCGGCATGCCGCGCGATGCGCATCGGCATCTCGGCGTTCTCGAGCGCGCTGAAACTCCGGCAGCAGATGATGGAACTGGAAGACGAAGCCGACGCGCCGATTGCGGAAGGCGACGACGCTCGGCGTCGCGCATCGCCGTCAGTTCGGCGCCGTCGATCGGCGATGCGGCCTCGATCGACGCGATCCGAGGCCGCCGAGGACGTGCAGCAGCGTGCTCTTCCCCACGCCTGACGCGCCGACGATCGCGACCATCTCGCCGGCCGTCGACCTCGAGATCGAGATCGCGCAGCACCGTCAGCGACGCCCGCCGACCGGGTAGCTCTTGACGAGCCAGCGCTTCGAGAAAGGCATGGCGATCGATGCCATCGAAGACCGAAGCCTGAAGCACGCGAAGAGACATCTACTTCGTGTGCTTTCGTGGTCTACTCGTAGCGCAGCGCCTGCGCGGGATCGAGCTTCGCGCGCCTGCCGCGACGGGTAGATCGTCGCGACGAAGCAGATCAGCACGGCGGCCGACGACGACGAGCGCGAAGTCGAGCGGCAGCACGCGTGAACGGCATGTACGACATCTGATAGACGTCGGTCGGCACGCGAATCAGCTTGTAGCGCGTCAGCAGACGTCGACAGCGCGTAGCCCCAGCGACGCGCCCACGGTCGTGCCGACGATGCCGATGATCAGCCCCTGCATCATGAAGATCGCCGGTCACGCTCCGCGCGCTCGCGCCCATGGTCTTGAGGATGCCGATGTCGCGGTGCTTCTCCATGACCAGCAGGATCAGCGACGCGACGATGTTCAGCGCGGCGACCATGCACGATCAGGCCGATGGTCGAGCGAGATCGGCCATCTTCTCGAGCCCCAGCGCCGAGAAGAGCGACTTGTTCATGTCGGCCCAGTCCTGCGTGACATACTCGATCCCGAGACGCGTCGGTGATGGCTGCGGCGATCTGCGGCGCGGCGTAGATGTCGTCGACGCGCAGCTGGATCAGATCGATCTGGTCCTTGCCGAGCAGCGCGCTTGGCGACGTCGAGCGACGACGAACCCGATAGCGTCGAATCGAACTCGATACAGACCGAGGCTGAACAGACCCGACGACCTGCAGCCGCCGCGTCCGCGGCAGCAGGCCCGCCGGCGTCAGCGTCACGCCCATGCGTCAGCGACGACCGAGTCGCCGGTCGCGACGCCGAGCTTCGCCGCGAGATCCTGCCGAGCAGGATGCCGTCGCGGCTCGCCTTCCGGCGGTTCGAGCGCCGTCCGAGGCTGCCGCTGGTGCACGGCGCCCTTGCAGGTTGGTCACCTGCGGCTCGAGCGCCGGATCGATGCCTTTGATCTGCGATGGGCTGCGTCGCGCGGCCGCCGGCGATGCAGCCCTGGCCGAGGATCGCCGGCGCCGCGCCGATGCACGTGCGGAACCGTGCGCAGCTTGTCGGACTCCGGCGTGGTAGTCGTCGATGCCGCCGGTGTTCCACACGTAGATGTGCGGGTTCGATCCGACGATGCGGTCGCGGAGCTCCTGCTGCAGGCCGGTCATCAGCGGCCAGCGCGATGACGAGCGCCATGACGCCGACGCGTCGACGCCGAGCGTCGAGATGAACGAGATGACGGAGATGAACGCCTGCTTCCGCTTCGCGAGCAGAGTACCGCAGCGCGATGTGCAGTTCGAAGGGAGATCCATCAGTGGCTCAGTGTCATGTCGGGGTCAGCGGTCGGTGTCGGCTGGCCGCCATCGATCGCCGGCCACTCGTCTCTCTCGTTCCTCATCAGCGGAAACAGGATCACGTCGCGGATCGACGGGCTGTTGGTCAGCAGCATCACCAGGCGATCGATGCCGACGCCTTCGCCGCCGGTCGGCGGCAGGCCGTATTCGAGCGCGCGGATGTAGTCCTCGTCCATCGCGTGCGCCTCGAGGTCGCCGGCGCGCGCGATCCTGCGAGCTGCGCCTCGAACCGGCGGCGCTGCTCGGCCGGATCGTTCAGCTCGCTGAAGGCGTTGGCCACCTCGAAGCCGCCGATGTAGAGCTCGAAGCGCTCGACGGTGTCCGGATCGTCCGGCTTCTGCTTCGACAGCGGCGACACCTCGGTCGGAAAGTCGTAGACGAACGTCGGCTGGATCAGCCGGTCCTCGCAGAGCGCTCGAAGATCGTCGGTCGCGATCTTGCCGGCGCCGTGCGCCGGCTCGACCTCGACGCCGAGCTCGCGCGCGATCGCCGGCGGCGCGGTCGCGAGTCGCGCAGGTCGGCGTCGGTGACCGTCGCGGCGCAGCCGCTCGCGACGCCGCCTCGCGCGCCGCCTCGCGCAGCGACAGCCGCGCGAACGGCGCCGCCAGCGAGATCTGATGGTCGCCGAACGTGATCTGGTCGGTGCCGAGCGCCTGCGCGGCGACCGTCGACGATCATCTCCTCGGTCATCGTCATCAGCGTCTGGTAGTCGGCGTAGGCCTCGTAGAACTCCATCATCGTGAACTCGGGGTTGTGCTGCGTCGAGATCCCCTCGTTCCGGAAGTTGCGGTTGATCTCGAACACCCTCTCGAGCCCGCCGACGGTCAGCCGCTTCAGATAGAGCTCGGGCGCGATGCGCAGGTAGAGCTCCATGTCGAGCGTGTTGTGATGCGTGACGAACGGCCGCGCGAGCGCGCCGCCGGCGATCGGCTGCATCATCGGCGTCTCGACCTCGAGATAGCCGCGCGCCGTCATGAACTCGCGGATCGCCGCGACGACGCGGCTGCGCGTCTCGAACACGCGCCGCGAGTCCGGGTTGACGATGAGATCGAGGTAGCGCTGGCGGTAGCGGATCTCGACGTCGGTCAGGCCGTGCCACTTCTCCGGCAGCGGCAGCAGGCACTTCGCGAGGAAGTGCAGCGCGCGACGCCCAGATCGTCAGCTCGTTCGTCTTGGTGCGGAACAGGCGGCCCTCGACGCCGACCCAGTCGCCGAAATCGAGCAGCTTGAAGATCTGGAAGTCGAGCGCCGGCATCGAGTCCTGCCGGATGTAGACCTGGATCTTCGCGCGGCCGTCCGGACAGCACGCAGGAAGTTCGCCTTGCCGAACGACGCGGATGCCAGAATCCGGCCGCTGGTCGGTCGTCGGGACGTGCTCGGCCTCGAGCTCGTCGTGCGATGCGCTCGCCGTAGCCGGCGACGAGCGCCGTGATCGGTGTGCTGCCGCTCGAACCGGCGCGGATAGATGTCGACGCCGAGCTTCGACGAGCTCGTCGAGGTTGGCCTGGCGCTGCTGACCTGTTCTTCGAGTGTCGCCATGCGATCGGAGCGAACGCTCCAGCTTGACTGTCACCCTGTCTCTCGATCTTCCTTCTGAATGCGCGTCCAGCATGCCGTTGATGAACTTCGACCGCTTCCTCGGTGCTGAACGTCCGCGCCAGCTCGAGCGCCTCGTTGATGACGACCGGCCGGCGGCGTCGGCGCTGTCGCGCAGCAGCTCGCAGACGGCCATGCGCAGGATCAGACGGTCGAGGACGGCCATCCGCTCGGGCCGCCAGCTGCTCGGCCGTGTCGGCGATGAGCGCGTCGATCTCACCGAGCCGCGCGCGACGGTGTCGCGCGCGAGCGCCGTCGCGAACGTCGCGCAGCGTCGTCTGGCGGCGGCGTGCGCGATCCGGCCACTGCATGGTCGAAGAACGTCGTCGACGGCTCGCTCGATGTCGGCGCCGGCCGACGTCCCACTGATAGAGGATCTGCAGCGCCGCCTCGCGGGCCCGGTGGCGCCGGTCCTTTTTCACGCGCCGACGCCTACGGCTGTCGTCTGAGCTCGCCGCGCGACGACCGTCGGCCATCTCGACGCGCGGCGGCCGCCGCTTCCCACCCCTTGTTGGCGGCGTCCTCGCCGGCGCGCGCGAGCGCTTCCTCGACCGAGTTCGTCGTCAGCACGCCGAACGCCATCGGCACGCCGGTCGCGGCCGCGGCGGCCGTCAGCCCGTGCGCGACCGCCGACGCGATGTACTCGAAGTGCGGCGTCTCGCCGCGGATCAGGCAGCCGAGGCACACGACCGCGTCGAATCGCCCGCTCTCGGCGGCGTGCTGGGCGGCCGACGGCATCTCGAACGCGCCCGGCACCCGGACGACCGTGATGTCACTCGTCGCGCGACGCCTGCCGCCTCCGAGCGCCGCGAGCGCGCCCGCCTGCAGCCGATCGGTCACGAAGTCGTGATACCTCGACACGACGATGGCGACTGCGAAGACCGCGTCGCGCGCGGCGTGCCTTCGATCGTGCGGCATCGCCCGTTCCTCAGCGTCCCTTGAACGTCCGGCTTGCGCTTCTCGAGAGAACGCGCGCGCGTGCCCTCGCGCATGTCGTCGGTGGCCGCGACCAGGCCGAAGAGCGTCGGCCTCGTACTGCGCGAGCTTCCGCGAACGGCATGTCGAGTCCGCGGTTGACGGCGTCGAGGATGTAGCGCATCGCGATCGGCGCGTTGGCCGCGAGCTGCGCGGCCAGCGTCCGCGCCTCGTTCATCAGGTCGGCCGCCGGCGACGACGCGGTTCACGAGGCCGATGCGCTGCGCCTCGCCGGCCGAGATGGGCGCGCCGGTGAGCAGCATCTCCATCGCCTTGCCCTTGCCGACCAGGCGCGCGCAGGCGCTGCGAGCCCGCGTAGCCGGGAATGAGGCCCAGGTTGATCTCCGGCTGTCCGAGCTTCGCGGTGTCGGCGGCAATCCTGAGCGTGCACGCCATGGCGAGCTCGCAGCCGCCGCCCAGCGCGTAGCCGTTGATCGCCGCGATCACCGGCTTGCCCGAGGTGTTCGATCGACGATCGAAGACGCTGCTGGCCGCGCGAGCGCGAACTCGCGTCCGCTGGTCGGCGTCTGCACCGCCAGCTCGTTGATGTCCGCGCCGGCGACGAACGCCTTGTCGCCGGCGCCCGTCAGGATGACGACGCGGACGCTCGTCGTCCTGACGTCGAGATCGAGCATCGCGCGGCGCGAGCTCGCCGAGCGTCGTCCGTGTTCAGCGCGTTGCAGACACCTGCGGACGGTTGAACGTGACGATCGCGACCGCCCGGTCGGTGCTGTCGCGTTCGACGGCCGATCGTCTGCAAACATGGCGGGAACGGATACATCAGCCAGCCGAGCGACGACGGCCGACGACCATGAAGCCGCCGAACATCAGCCCGCCGAAGCGCGCCTGCTCGCGGACGTCGTCCTTGGCGATGACCGCGAACACCAGCGAGACGAAGAACGCGAACAGCGCCATCAGGAGCAGATGACTGTGCATGTCGCGCCTACTTCCGTCCGAGCGCGACGTCGTACGCGTCGATGACGACGAGCACGTTCAGCAGGCCGGCCACGATCGAGGAACGCGTATGCCGTATCGTACGTCACGGCGCGGACGTCGCCCATGCCGAAGCCGAGCGCGGAGGCGAGGAAGTACGTGAGGCCGATCCCGAGATTCGGCGAGCGCGCCGAGGCAGACGAGCGGATCCGAGAGGTCGAAACGGAAAGATCGGCCGTGAAGCGCGAGGCCGATCGCGAACATCGAGCGGCAATCGCGACGAGGAAGACGAGGCCCTTCGAGCGGCGCCCGAGCCACAGGTGACCGGCGCCGGGAATCGACCCACGACGGCGAGACACAACAGGACGAGGGTGCCCGATTGCGTTCGTTCGACGGTGCGCGGCGCGCACGAGGCGCTAGTTTACCATTCCGACTGCCCACCGCAACGGCCGACGCCGAGGCCAGGGACTCCGGCGAGCGCGCGAATCCAGTTGCGCGGGCGTCACGCCGGTCGTCCACTCGAAGACCAGCGTGACGGCAGTGGGGAGCAGCGCCGCGAGCAGAACGATTCGCGCGCGGGCGTGCCGCCGGACGTGCGAGGCTTCGGCACCGGCGCGCAGCGCCTCGATCTGACAGCCGTCGAGGCGCGACGGACGCAGAGCGAGCGGCCGCGAGCGCCGCGCCGAAGTAGATGCCGGTGCAGCGCGCGCAGACCGGCAGCGCGGCGCCCCAGAGATGAAACGAGCGCGCCGGCAGCTGATGACAGATGACGATGGCCGATGCGAATACGCGGCGAGCGCGAACCCGTACGACGCCGACGCGGCGTCCGGCCGGCTGGCGGCGAACGCCGGCGAGCGGAATGACCGCCGCCCAGACGACGGCTCCGATCAGAAGCGCGTCGCGAACAGCACGGATGAAAGGATAAGCGGAGTAGACTGCACGATCGAATGACTTCGCCGTCAAGATGGTGTCTTCTCCCGTTCCGGCGTTTCGCCGCGGCCAGCTTCGTCGCCGTCGGTCTGATCTCGGCGACGCTGCTGATGACCGAGCTCGCGCTGACGCGCATCTTCTCGGTCGTCATGTACTACCACTTCGCGTTCCTGGCGATCTCGATCGCGCTGTTCGGCTTGAGCGCGAGCGGCGTGTTCGCGTATGTCGCGCGACGCCGGCTCGACGCGACGACCGACCGACGCTGCTGGCCGTCGAGTCGCGTCGTCTACGCGCGTCTGCACGCTCGTCGCGCTGTTCTGCGCTCGTGCGGCTGCGCGTCGGGCTGAACTACTCGCGCGCAGAACCTGCGTGCTGATGCTGACGATCTACGCGCTCGCGGCGCTGCCCTTCTTCACGGGCGGCCTCGTCATCACGCTGGCCGATCTCGCGACTGGCGTCGCGCATCAACGCCGTCTACGCCGTCGGACCTGCATCGGCGCGGCCGCCGGCTGCCTCGTGCTGATTCCGCTGCTCGATCGCGTCGGCGCGCCCGGCGTGGTGCTGACGGCGCGCCGCGCTGCGCTGACCGCGCGCGCGTGCTCTTCGCCTCGCGGCGCAGCCGGCGCGCGGTTCGCCGCCGTCGGCGCGGGCGATCCTGGCCGTCGCGCTCGCCGGCCAGCTGTCCGGGCGTCGCGGTGCTTCGACGTCGTCGACACCAAGGGCCACCAGGGCGACCGCGTGCTCTTCAGCAAGTGGAATTCGTTCTCGCGCATCGGCGTCTACGAACGCACGCACGGCGACTGGTCGCTCAGCCCGACGTACACGGGCACCGCTGCCCGACACGCGGTTACATGGACATCGATTCCGCGGCGTCGACGCCGATCCTCAGCGTCGACGCCGGGCTCTCGCAACGTCGCAGTACTCTGCGCTACGAGCTGACCGCGCTCGCCTATCAGCTCGAAGACAGCCCGGGGTTTCACGGCGCTCGTGATCGGCCCGGGCGGCGGCCGCGACCTCGTGTCGGCGCTCGTGTTCGGCGCCGCGCCACGTCGACGGCGTCGAGATCAACCCGATCATCGCCAACGACGTCATGCGCGGCCAGTTCCGCGAGTTCTCGGGCGGCATCTACACGACCCGCGCGTCCGCATCGCGATCGACGACGGCCGCAGCTTCGTCCGGCGGATCGCCGGATCGCTACGACGTCATCCAGGCGTCGCTCGTCGACACGTGGGCGGCCACGGCCGCCGGCGCGTACACGCTGACCGAGAACACGCTCTACACGGTCGAGGCGTTCAACGACTACCTCGATCACCTGACCGACGACGGCGTGCTGACGATCACGCGGTGGGTATTCGACGGCCTGCGTCTCGTGTCGCTGGCGCAGGAGGCCGTGCGAGGCGCGCGGCTGGGACGTCGCGGATCGCGGCTCGCCATCGTGCAGCACGATCGCGTCGCAGACGTTCCTGCTGAAGAAGACGCCGTTCACGCCGGACGAAATCGCCACGCTGCGCGACGACGCCGGCCGACTCGGCTTCAACGTGCTGCTATGCGCCGCGGTCGCCGGCGAGCCGCCAGCGCCGCTGCCGACCGACTGGGTCGACGGCATGGAGACCGGCCGACTACGCGCGGCTGATCCGCGGCCGCCGACCGGCAGCAGTTCTACGACGACTACCAGCAGGACATCCGGCCGACGACCGACGATCGGCCGTTCTTCTTCCACACGACGAAGCTCGAGGATCAGTTTCAGGTCGCGTTCGGCCGCTCGATGCTGTTCGGCAACGGCTTGAGCGCGCTGCTGACGCTGATGGGCATTTCCGGCGCGCTCGTCGTGCTGTTCGTCCTCGGGCCGCTCGCGCTCGTCGGCGTCGGCGGCGCGCGGCGGCTGGTTCGCGTGGCTGCTGTATTTCGGCGCGCTCGGCGCGGGCTTCATGCTGATCGAGGTGTCGGTCCTGCAGCGGTTCGTGCTGCTGCTCGGCCACCCGGTCTACTCGCTGACGGTGACGCTGTTCTCGCTGCTGCTCGGCACGGGCATCGGCGCGGCGTGGAGCCGCCGGCTGCGACGACGCGACGCTCGCGCGCTCGACGGCGATCACGCTGGTCGTCATCGCCGCGCATCGGCCTCGCGCGTCATCGCCGTCGTGACGCCGCTCGTCGCCTGGGCGATTCCGTTTGCGCGCGCCGCCGCGCATTGCCATCGCGGTCGCGACGCTCGTGCCGATCGGCGTCGCGCTCGGGCATTCCGATGCCGGCCGGCATCCGGCTGCTGCAGCGCCCGCGCGCCGCAGATGGTGACCTGGGCCTGGGGCATCAACGGCGCGCTGTCGGTCGTCGGCGCCACGCTGGCCATCTTCATCGCCATGAACTGGGGCTTCGGGGTCACGCTGATCGGCGGCCTCCGCAACCTACCTCGATCGGGCTAATCGCCTTGCTTTCAGCTATTTAGACGTCAGTCTGGAACCCTAAACGTCGTTTCTGCGTCTAACAACGTTGATTGACTGAACACTGTTCAGTATAAGATCAGCATTATGGGTATCAAAGAACGTCAGGAGCGAGATCGCGAGGCCGTCCGCCGCGCCATCCTCGACGCGGCCCGCGAGCTGTTCGTCAGCCGAGGGCTACGGCAACGTCTCGATCCGCAAGATCGCCGAGCGCATCGAATACAGCCCGGCCGCCATCTACGGCTACTTCCCCAGCAAGGACGACATCTTCTTACGCGCTCGCGGAAGAAGGCTTCCGGCTGCTGCTACGCGCGCGACAACGCCGCGGCGCTCGACGCGGCGACTCGACGCGCTCGAGCCGCTCGACCGCATCCGCACGATCTTCTGGCGCCTCTACGAGTTCAGCCGCCAGCACCCGCAGTATTTCGAGCTGATGTTCGTGGACCGGTCGGTCCCGCGCATCAGCCAGGCATACGAGCGCTTCGCGTTCGCCCGCGAGATGAAGGCGCACCTGGTCGCGCAGATCCAGGCCTGCATCGACGCCAGGCGTGCTTCCCGTCGCACGTCAACGCGCAACGTCGTCGTTCCGGCTGCTGACGATGGGTCTGACTGGGCGCGGCGATGATGCGGCTGTCGGATCGCCTGGGCCCGGCGAAAACGCCGACGCCCTGGCGCGCGACGTCCTGAACGTCACGCTGCGCGGCCTGCAGTCCGGCATCGCGCTCGAATCCACGATCTGTCGACGTCGACTGCCTGCCGGACGAAGCGCCGGCGAGCGAGAAGGCTTCATGAGGAGCGCTCCTGGTGTATGTCGCGCGCATCATCCGTTCACCGCTCTCGGCTCACCTTCTTGCTGCCGGCGCGCTCGTCTGCGCGGCGCTGCAGCACCGGCCAACGGCAAGACCGACGATCGCGACGCCGCAGCTCGCGATCGCCGTCGCCGCCGGTCGCGGCCGTCGAACAGCCGATCGCCCGGTTCATCCGCGTGACCGGCACGCTGACCGCCGAGGAGCAGGCCGACGTCGCGGCCGAGACGGCCGGCCGCGTCGTCTCGACGCCGGTCGAGCGCGGCACGCCGGTCAGCCGAGGGCGCCGAGCTCGTCCGGTTGTCGCCGGTCGAGACCGGACGCGAGCCTGAAGGAGGCCGAAGCCAACGCCGCGCAGATCGAGGCGCGGCTCGCGCTGCCGGCCGAGCGGCGCGTTCGACGTGAACAAGGTGCCCGAGGTCGCCAACGCCCGCGCCAACTTCGCGCTCGCCGAGTCGGAGTTCGCGCCGCATCGAGAAGCTGCTGGCCGAGCGCGTCGTCTCGCAGTCGGAGTACGACCAGCGCAAGACGCAGGTCGAAGCGGCGCGCCAGCAGTTCGAGTCGGCGAAGAACGGCGCCGAACAGCAGTATCAGGCGCTGCAGGCGTCGCGCGCGCGCGTGACGCTCGCGCGCAAGGCGGCCAGCGACACGGTGGTCCGCGCGCCGTTCGCCGGCATCGTCGTCGCAGCGCATGGTCTCGACCGGCGACTACGTCACGCGCGGCATGAAGGTCGCCGAGGTCGTCCGCATCACGCCGCTGCGCGATCGAGCTGACGGTGCCCGAACAGTTCGTCGCCGACGTCAAGGTCGGCCAGCCGGTGTCGTTCTCGGTGGACGCGTTCGCCGGCCGCGACGTTCGAGGGCCAGGTGCGTTACGTGTCGCCCGCGCTGCGCGCGGATCAGCGCGCGCTGACCGTCGAGGCGGTCGGTGCCCAACAGCAACGGCGAGCTGAAGCCGGGCATGTTCGCGACGGCGCTGATTCAGCAGGCCAAGAAGGTCCAGGCCGTGCTCGTGCCGGCGGCCGCCGTGCGCGTCGTCTCGGGCACGAGCCGCGTGTTCGTCGTCGCCGGCGACCGCGTCGAAGAGCGCATCGTCACGACCGGGCAGAAGGTCGACTCGCTCGTCGAGATCACGACCGGGCTCAAGACGCGGCGAACGCGTCGCCACGGAGCAACGTGACGCAGCTCGTCGACGGCGTGAAGGTCGAAGGTGAGGTGCACATGCAGTGGCTTGCTGAGCTCTGCGTCAAACGTCCGGTCTTCGCGACCGTCCTCATCCTGTCGCTGACCGTCGTCGGCGCGTTTTGCGTTCATCGCAGCTCGGCGTCGATCGCTATCCCGAAGGTCGATCTCCCGACGATCCTCGTCACGACGGTGCAGCCGGGCGCCGCGCCCGAGCAGATCGAGACCGAGGTCACCGACAAGATCGAGGAAGCCGTCAACACGATCAGCGGCATCGACGAGCTGCGCTCGACCTCGTCGGAAGGCGTGTCGCAGGTCATCGTCGGCGTTCCTGCTCGACAAGGACATCGACGTCGCCGCGCAGGAAGTGCGCGACAAGGTCAACGGCGTCCTGCCGCAGCTGCCGAAGACGATCCAGCAGCCGCGCGTCGATCGGTTCGATCCCGACGCGGCGCCCGTGCTGAGCCTCGCGCTCACCGCCAACAAGCCGGTCCGCGACATCACCGGAATACGCCGACAAGGTCGCTCCGCCGTCAGCTCGAGAGCCTGAACGGCGTCGGCCAGGTGCGTCGTCATCGGCGGCCGCGCAGCGGCAGATCAACATCTGGCTCGACGCCGATCGCCTGCGCGCCTACAACGTCACCGTCACCGACGTCTCGCGCGCGCTGCAGGCCCAGAACGCCGAGATTCCCGGCGGCCGCGATGGATCAGGGCCGCAGTCGGTCACGCTGCGCACGCGCGGCCGCGTGCAGTCGGTCGCAGGAATTCGGCGACATCGTCGTCAAGCGAAGCCAGGCCACCCGGTCCGGATCGCCGACGTCGCGCGGCGTCGAAGACGGCGATGGCCGACGCCGACACGCGTCGCCAACGTCAACGGCACGCCGCACCGTGCTGCTGAACGATCCGCCGCCAGTCGGGCACCAACACCGTCGAGGTCGTCAACGGCGGTCAAGGAGCGGCTCGACGAGACTCAAGGCCGACGCTGCCGGCCGGCTACAAGCTGCGCATCGTCCGCGACACGTCGGAGTTCATCGAGGCGTCGATCCACAACGTCGAGGAGCACCTCATCGTCGGCTCGATTCTCGCGGCGCTCGTCGTGCTGCTCTTCCTGACGAACCTGCGCTCGACGATCATCGCGGCGATCGCGATCCCGACGTCGATCATCGCGACGTTCGGCCTGATCTGGTACATGGGCTTCACGCTCAACATCGATGACGATGCTCGCGCTGACGCTGTCGGTCGGCATCGTCATCGACGACGCGATCGTCGTGCTCGAGAACATCTACCGGTTCATCGAGGAGAAGCACGACGACCAGTTCCAGGCGGCGGTCGACGGCGACGAAGGAGATCGGCCTCGCCGTGCTGGCGACGACGCTGTCGCTCGTCGCGATCTTCGTCCCGGTCGGCTTCATGGGCGGCATCGTCGGCCGCTTCATGAAGAGCTTCGGCCTGACGATGGCGTTCGCGATCATGGTGTCGCTGCTCGTCAGCTTCACGCTGACGCCGATGCTGTCGGCGCGCTGGCTGAAGGTCGAACGCACGGCGAGGACGGCAGCAGTCGTCGAAGGACTCGCGCGTCTTCCACGCCGTCGACGCGTGTCTACACGCGGCTGCTCGAGTGGTCGATGGCGCACCGCGGCGATCGTCGCCGGCGTGGCGGTGCTCGTGCTGCTCGTCGAGCGTGCCGCTGTTCATGGTCGTCGAACAAGAACTTCCTGCCGCAACGACGATCAGTCGGAGTTCGAGATCAACCTGCGCGCGCCGGAGGGCACGAGCCTCGAGTCGACCGAAGCTGCATCACCAACCGCGTCGCCGACGCGCGTCCGCGCCAGCGCTGCCGGAGGTCGACTACACGCTGGTGCACGATCGCCGGCGATCCGGCGCAGACGCGGAACCTCGGCAACGATCTACGTGCGGCTGAAGCCGCTCGAAGGCCGCAAGCGCGATCAGTTCGCGGTGATGGACGACGATCCGCGACGGACGTCCTGCCGCCGCTCGACGGCGAACCTGCGGACGTCGGTGCAGCCGGTCGCCAACATCGGCGGCGGCGGCAGCCAGAACGCCGACATCCAGTTCATCGATCAACGGACCCGACCTCGACGAAGCTCGAGCAGCTACAGCCAGCAGCTGGTGGCGACGCGCGCAAGACGATGCCGGGCGTCGTCGACGTCGACACGTCGCTGAACGTCGGCAAGCCGGAGCTGTCGGTGCAGCGTCGATCGGCCGAAGGCGGCCGACCTCGGCGTGCAGATCGCCGACGCGGCCGAAGCGCTGCGCCTGCTGGTCGGCGGCGACCAGGTGACGACCTACAACGAGGGCGGCGAGCAGTACGAGGTGCACCTGCGCGCGCTGGCGGCCGAACCGCAGCACGCAGGCGGCCGTGGCGGCGCTGACGGTGCCCGTCGTCGCGGCTGGGCAGCGGTGTCGCTCGACAACGTCGCGGACTTCTCGCCGCGGCGCGGCGCCGTCCGACATCAACCGGCTCAGCCGCCAGCGCCAGGTGACGGTGTTCGCCAACCTGCTGCCGACGGCGCTCGCAGGCCGACGTGCAGAACGCGATGTCGAGGCGAGTTCAGCAGCGCTGAACCCGGGCGCCGAGTATCGCGGCGCTTCGCCGGCCGGTCGCAGCGAGCTCGGACGCGCGGCGCAGAACTTCATGCTCGCGTTCGTGCTGTCGCTGGTCTTCATGTATCTGATTCTCGCGGCGCAGTTCGAGTCGTGGCTGCACCCGATCACGATTCTGCTGTCGCTGCCGCTGACGCTGCCGTTCGCGCTGCCTGTCGATCATCATCTTCCGGCAGTCGCTGAACATCTTCTCGGCGCTCGGCCTGCTGGTGCTGTTCGGCGTCGTCAAGAAGAACTCGATTCTGCAGATCGATCACGCGAACCAGCTGAAGGAGACGCGGCCTGTCGACACGCGACGCCGATCGTGCAGGCCAGCCGCGACCGGCTGCGGCCGATTCTGATGACGACGTTCGCGTTCGTCGCCGGCATGATTCCGCTGATCGTGTCGAGCGGCATCGGCTCGGGCACCAACCACGCGATCGGCTTCGTCATCTTCGGCGGCCAGTCGCTGGCGCTGCTGCTGACGCTGCTCGTCGACCGCCGGTCGCGCTACTCGCTGTTCGACGATGCGTCAGCAGCGCGTGTTCGGGCGCAGGCCGCCCGATCGGATGTCACAGCCCGCGTGCAGTCGCCGAGCGCCGTCGCAGGTATGAATCATGCGCACAGCATCTCCTTCGCCCTGCTCTCGATCGCTCGACGGCGGCTCGCGCTCAGGCGCAGCCGCGGGATCGGCGTCGGCATCGCTGCGGCTGACGGTCGACGACGCCGTCAAGATGGCGCTCGAGCACAACGCCGATCTGAACGCCGACCGGCTCGATCCGCAGATCAGCGACACGCGGCGTCGCCGCGGCGGCCGGCTGCGTTCCGGCCGACGCTCAACATCCGGCGTCAACCGCAACAACCAGCTGCAGCCGCCGTCGAGCTTCCTCATCCCGACGCCGACACGCACCGACGCCGTGACGTCGAGCGCCGGGCTCAGCCAGCGGCTGCCGCGGTTCGGCACCGCACAGCGTGGCGTGGAACGCCGTCGCACACCGACAGCAACAGCTTCCTCAACAGCTACAACCCGCTGCTCACGTCCGGCCTGTCGCTGAACGTCTCGCAGCCGCTCGTGCGCGACCTGTCGATCGACGCCGCCGCGGCAGCAGCTGCAGGCGAGCCAGATCAACCGCGACATCGCCGGCACGCGGCTGCGCGAGAGCCTCGTGCACACGACCGCCAGCGTGAAGAGCGCGCACTGGAACCTCGTGTCGGCGCATCGCGAACGTCGACGCGCGGACGTCGGCGCTGAACCTCGCGCAGGAGCTGGCGCGGGTGAACAAGGCCAAGGTCGACGTCGGACAGTCGCCGCCGCTCGATCTCGTGTCGGCGCAGGCCGAAGTCGCCGCCGACGAAGAACAGCTGATCATCGCGCAGACGGCCGTGAAGCAGGCCGAGGACCGTCTGCGCGTGCTGATCTTCGATCCCACCGATCGCGACAGCTGGAACGTGGCGATCGAGCCCATCGACTCGCCGCCGCGTCGCCACGATCACGCCCGACGTCGACGCCGCGGTCACCCGGGCGCTCGCCGAGCGTGCCGGACCTCGCCGCGCGCGAAGAAGGACATCGACAACGCGAAGGTGAGGCGAAAATGCGCGAACAACCAGAAGCTACCCGGATGTGCGCTTCAACCTCAACTACGCGGCCAACGGCCTCGGCCGGACGCAGATCATGCGCGACACGATCCGCCGGGTTCCCGGGCCTCGTCGTCGGGCCCGGAGCGATCACGAGCTTCGGCACGGTGCTCAACCAGCTCTTCTCGAGCAACTACCCGACGTGGACGGCCGGCGTCAGCATCACGTGCCCCGCTCGGTCAGAGCAGCGAGGAGGCCGCGGCCGTGCGCGCAGGATCGAGCGCATAAGACCGACGAGCGCCTCAGAGCAGCGAGGGACGCGATCCTCAGGTAGCAACATGCGTAACT
>ERZ1370068.9576-contig-8344_pt1 | contig 40927 bp, 56 predicted proteins | sample MGYA00561227_ERZ1370068 | MGnify/ENA primary metagenome ERZ1370068 (study PRJEB38410, sample SAMEA6850437) | metagenome | study: Metagenomic assessment of the ecological functions of the soil: analysis of the soil microbiota associated with the... | reverse complement strand
CAGTTACGTATTGCTCGCGTAAATTCTGCGGAACCCGTACTCGGCGCCGACGTTCATGCGCTCGGAGTTGTCCGGCGGATGCGAGAACTCGAACGAGCCGAGCAGCTTGCTGGTCGGCCGCCCTGCAGCAGCGTCGCCGACGTGCCGACGCGGAAGATCGCCGGGATGCGCGCCTCGCGCTCGATGAACTGGATCTGCGAGCCGATGTTCTGAGATCGCCATGCCGATCTTCATGCCGAGCGCGCCGACGTCGTAGAGCGTGCCGAGGTCGAACGCGAACGTCTGCTGCGAGAGCTCCGCGAGCCCTCGTGGATCAGGTTCGACGCGTGACGCCGGCGCTGAACTTGTCCGGTGAACGAGCGTGCGTAGCGTGACGCCCGGCCGCCGATCATGCCGGCGTCGAACGTGCTTGCCGGTGCCCGTTCGGATCGGGCTGATACGCCGTCGTCTCGATCCATCGGGTCCATGCGTCAGCGCGCGGGCGTGCACGCGCGAACGCGCCCGGGATCTTCTTCATGTGGAACACGTAGCCGACCTGGTCGAAGCGACAGGTCCGCCGGCCAGTTCGCGTGGTTGAACGACAGCTCGCGACTTGTCGGGGTCGATGCGCGCGATGCCGGCCGCGTTCCAGAACACGGCCGCTGCGTCGTCCGCGACGCCGACGAACGGCGCCGCCCATGCCGGCGCCGCGCGGGCGCCCACCGCGATCTTGAGGAACTGGCCGTCGAACGTCGCCGACCTTCTCGAAGATGTTGGCGGCGCCGGCCACGCCGGGCAGCAGACGCCCCAGCGAGCACCGAGCGCCGCGATGAGTCTCTTCACGTTCATTCCTCCTTCGACGCACCGGCCTCATCGGATGATACGACGAACTTGGCCGCGCTGCGATACCGCTGCGTCGAGTCGACGGTGAACAGGTAGATGCCGCTGACGCATGTCCTGCCCGTTGCGCGAGATGAGATTCCAGCGCGCCTGCCCGTCGTCGGCATTGTCCTGCTGGCGGTTGTAACCGGGCAGGCGTCTCGTTGCCGACCTGTACCGTGCCGCGAACGGGACTCGTTCACGGGGTCGGAGGAGTGAAGCTCCTGAACCAGATCGCCGGAGACCGTGAAGATGCGGATGGTCCACTTGCCCGCCGGGAGCCCTAAGAAGTCGATGTGCGTGCCGGTGGGATCCGACGCCATTCGGGCGATCAGGTCCCACGCCGACGGTCGCTGCTGGATCTGCGCGTAGCCGCGGTAGGGATTCGGCACGACCCACACGCCCTGGGTCCGTTCGCGGACACGGCTATCTGCGGTACGACGGCCTCCGCCTCGGCGGCGGCAGCGACGTCCTCCGAGCTCGGTCGTCACGCTGTTGTCCGTCGTCGAGTCGAACGCCGTCACCGAGTAGAAGTAGGCGAACCCGTTCTTGACCTCGCGATCGACGTAGCGATAGCGGCCGACCGGGAAGCCTCACGCGTTGCTCGCGATTCCGTGGATCGTTGCACCCGTGGCGATGAACGATGCATGTCCGATACGAACTTGCACCTGTAGTCGCTCGTCACGGTGTGATTCATCGCGCTGGTGTTGGCCCAGCGCACGTAGCCGCCGGGCCGAATCACGACGGTGGTCGGCGCGAATCCGACGCTTCGCCGGCGTCGACGATGGAAACGAGCGCCGAGTCGCTGCCCCCGGGTCGCACGAGAACGTGACCGCGCTGCAGCGGGTGGTGGCAGGCACAGGTAGTCGAACGTCCCGGAATCGGGGAATGCGAGGGTGAACGAGCCTCCCTCGAACTCGATCACGCCGGAGTCGAGACTCTCGCGCCACGCCCGTGTCCGGTGCACACGGGACCGTTCCAATCGGGCCGGATGATCTCGCCCGACTGCTTGTTCCATAGATCTCCCCGGTCGAGACAGATGGAACGGTAGCAACCGGTCGGCTGGCCGGTGACGGCATCGACGCAAGCCGTGTCGCGCGGATCGGGGACATAGATGAGCGGGACAGCTTCTTGCGACCGGACGCCGCATCACGCGTGTAGTTTCGCTCGATCGCAACGCCGTTCGCGTCGTCGCGGGTCGAGTAGTCGAACCGGCGGAACTCGCCCAGCAGTCTCCATTCCGACTCGGCGGGACCGGGGAACCGACGGGTCGCGTCCAGTCCGCGACCTTCCACAGCGTTGTAGCCGCGAAAGTCGAGCCACTCGCGTCTTGGGATCTCGCGTCGTCTCGGAGGCATTGTCCCACGACAGCGTCACGCTGCGATCGCCTGCCGGGATGACCGAGCGGTGGGGATTGTCCGTGTAGTTGAATGCGGTCGAGACGTTCGTGTTCGGATTCGGCGGCGGCGCCGCGGCATTCCAGGTGCTGGTGGAATAGACCCTCTTGGGTGACCGGAGTTCCACACGCCGGTGCAATAGTCGCAATCGAAATCGAACCAGCTGTACTCGCGGTCGTTGACCAGCACCTCGCGAGCCGCGTCGCCGGGACGTCGCTCGAAGCAGTCCTCGACCACGATGGTGGGCGCCGTGCCCTTGGGTAGCTTGATCCCCGTCTCGCGTCCGTGGAAGTCCGTCTGGGAAACCTCGGCGCGCGGCTCGTGACTGGCCCTCGAACGCGATTTGCGCCGTGATCGCGTTCGCCAGGCTCGGGATAGGCCGTCGAGCAGGTTGGCGATCCCGTAGTTGGCATTCGGGTCGAAGCGATTGGTTGAAGTACCGCAGGTAGTCCTGCGAGTACTTGCTCGCCTTCTGAAACGTACCCCTCCGATACCGCGAAGGCGACCGGTGGCGCTGACGCTCTGGCCGTTCTGCGACAGTTCACTCCACGGTCCCACCGAGCACCATGCGACGTAGTCGCCCTTGGTCTCGCCCGTCGTTCTGGTTGATGCAAAGCCGGTCTGCTCGACTCGGATGTTCTCGCGTGCCGGTCATGAACTCGAAGCGCTCTAGGTCGACGCGCGGCGTGGCCGCCCTGCTGGTAGGGCGAGCCCGGCGTAGAACGAGCGGAAGGCGCGGAAGCCCACGCGGCGTCGGCCCCGACGCCCCGGTCGGGTCGATCGTGTCGTCGATGAGCAGGAACGAGCCGATGCCCGTCGTCTTGCCGTCGTCGCCGTTGTCGTCGGCGATCGAGAAACCGTTGACGCGCAGCGTGACGCGCGGGCACAGCGCCGAATCCCGTCGAAACCACGCCGTCCAGTCGGTGCGTGCGGGAACTGCGCGCGCCGCTCGGATCAGGCAGGTCGCCGGTGCTCGCACCGACCTGATCGTGAACTCGCCGCTGCGGGTACTGCGGCAGGTCGAAGTCGTCGAGGAAGTAGTTCGAGCTCGGGACCGGGCCGGCGTCCATGTCGATGAGCCAGCCGATCGTCAAGGCTGTCGAGCGTGTGACCGGAGACGTTGCGTGATCTGGTATTCGACGACGTTGAAGTCCTGGAAGCCCCGCGATCGAGTAGGCCCACGCGCGCACGCGCGCATTCGAGACCGAGCGGCACGTGCTTCTCGTTGAACGTCGTGTTGATCGGCCTCGCGCGTGTCGTCGCGCATCACGAACGAGTACATCTGCTGGCCGAGCGCGCCGTAGTCCTCGTCGATCCGGCCGTCGCCGTCGTTGTCGCGGCCGTCGAGGAAGTCCTCGTCGATCTTCGGGTCGCCGGTGAACGGATCGTTGTCGCCGTCGTCGTTGACGAAGCGCGTGCCGTTGATGATGCCGTCGTAGGCGCGGTAGATCTGGTCCTCGGGATCCAGCGTCGGCGGACGCCACTCGCGGAAGTAGCTCACGCGCCGGATCGACACTGGGATCGCGTCGCGGTCGGATTCACCGCGCCGACGGCGAGCACGATCGCGTTCGAGGTACTCGACTCCCGAGGCGCCCGGCCACTGCCCCGGACGGGTCCGACGACGTGTTCGTGAACGGATTGCCGATGGTCGCCGTTGTTGATCACCTTCATCTGGATGTTGCCGACGGTGAGCACCGCGCCGGGACCGAAAATATCCTCCTGCGCGAGCGGATCGTTGGGCCGGCCGGGCCTCGGAGCGTGGCCTTCTCGGTCTCGGGATCGAGCTTGATGATCCCGCTCTCCTTGACGGAGATCGATGCGGGCGTGCGCCGCGTGCGCGCGCCAGAAGGCATCCGGCGAGCAGCGCGAGCGATGCGACGCGCGCGAACCTGCGCGCGTGCGGACGCCGTGCCGGAACCGGGACGGCAAGGTCGTCGTTCTTCGATTCATGGGCATTCCCCGGTTAGAAGGTCACGCTGACGCCGAGCCGAACACTGCGCCCTTCGTCGAACACCCGTGGATCGTTGACGGGCACCCAGTCGAGCAAGCTGTCGCCATTGACGTCCTGCAGGTACGCGCCGCCCGCGCGTCCCGTCTCCAGTGTAGTAGATCGCGTAGTCGTCACCCGCGGTGTTGATGTACGGATTGGGGAACGCGGGAAGGCTCAGCGAGGCGATGTTGGGTTGGCTGAGGACGTTGCGCGCGTCGAAGAACAACGTCACGTTCTGACCCCAGATCTTGTAGTACTTGTCGCCGTCGATCGTGAGCGCGCGCGTTCGACGGCAGCCGGCGCGAGTTGTCGAGCTTGGGATCGGGGCGCGCGGTCGTTGCGGAACGCGGGCGTGAACGGGAAGCCCGAGCCGTAGCTCCACAGCATACCGGAATCCCCACTTGCCGGGATCGCGCACGGTCGACGACACGCTCAGCGTGTGGCGCTGGTCCCAGTTGAGCGGCTGCTCCGAGATCGGCAGGTAGAGTCGGCCGCCGTTGAAGAACTGCAGCGCCTGCGTTCGGATCCGACGCGACGCCGGTGGCGATGCTGAGAACGTGTAGTTCACTTCCGCCGAGAACTTGTGGCTGAAGCTCTTGATCAGGCTCGCCTCGAAACCGCGCGAGCTGGCGTAGTCGCCGTTGAAGTAGATGGACACCAGATTCCCGAACTCGTCGCTTCTCCTGCCGCGTCGTGATCAGGCCGTAGATGTCCTTGAAGAACACCGCGAACTGGCCGGAGATGTCGCTGCGAGAACAGGTGCTGCATGCCGGCCTGGTACGAGATGTTCGTCTCGGGCTCGAGGTCGGGGTTGCCGCGCACGTTGACGCTCGGTGCCCGCGCTGCGGTTCTCGAAGATGAAGCTGCGCGCGCGGCGTCTGGTAGGTCCAGCCGTAGTGGAAGCTCAGCACGTCCTTGTCGGAGATCGGGTAGGCGATGCCGAGCCGCGGGCTGAACTGCTGCTTGTACCGCTTGCCGCTCGTCAGCTCGCTCGCCGAGATCTGGTCGCCCGGGCGTGAACAGGTCGTAGCGGACGCCGGCGTTGAGCACGAGGCCCTCGTACTCCCACCGATCCTGGACGTAGGCCGCGCCCTCGGGGTTGTAGTTCAGGAAGTCGGAGCGATTGCCGCCCGGGAGCCCGTTGGTCTCGACGTTCGGGAGCGCGAGCGTCAGGTTCTCGACCCGGTTGTAGCGTGGCCTCGATGCCGGTCTTCATCGTGTGCTGCTTCCACCGCCGCGTCGAGAGTCGCTCTTCAGCGTGTAGATCGTCGACGTGCGATCGGAGTAGACGGGGAAGTCGCCGTGCGTCGCGAAGTAGGGATTGTTCTCGCTTCCCACCTCGACGTTTCCCGACCAGTAGAACGGGCTGATGGTGTTGTACTCCCACGGCGACTTGCGACCGATGGAGGTCAGCGTATTGAAGCTCTGCACCGACGCGCGGCGACGTCGAGCACCGTCTTGTCGGAGATCTGGTTCGTCCACACCCGACGTCAGGCTGTGGAAGTCGGTGTCCGATCGTCGGCACGTGGTCGGGCATGTTCACCGGCTGGAACGTGCTGTCGTCGCTGCGTGGACGACCACGTCCCGTAGCGCGGGTTGTACTGGTCGGGCTGTCCCGGCGACGCGGATCGTGTCGTACGTGGCCTGCGACGTAGCCCTGGCGGCTCCACATGTGGTTGTAGGGCGTGTCGATCGATGCGGTTGTTGATCGTCTCGAGCGTCGACCTTGTTCTTCGAGTTCAGCGCGGTAGGCGAGCTTCAGAGTTCGTGTTGATCTGGTTCGACTGCCGGTTGCCGAGCGTGTGATGAAGTCGAGCAGCGTCCGGCTCGGCTTGGTCGAGGACGACGTCAGGTACGTGTCCTGAAACGTGCCCTTCGTAGGTGGCGAAGTAGGTCAGGTTCTTGATCGGCGTCGGTCCGCCGAAGCCGAACGTGAAGCGGTCGAAATTGTCGAACGTCTTCGTGTTGGTCGCCGTAGCGGTCGGTGTCCCACCGCACCTCGCCCGACAGCCGGTCGGTGCCTTCCTTCGTGCTCACGCTCACGACGCCCGAGAGCGCGTTGCCGTACTCGGCGTCGAAGCCGCCCGAGAGGATGTCGGTGCCGGCAACCGCCAGCGAGCGCGATGTTGGCGCCGCCGCCAAACAGCGGGTCACTGGCCTCGACGCCGTCGAACTGGAATTTCACCTCGCCGCCACGACCGCCGCGGAAGTGCAGCTCGCCGCCGCGCGCGACGACGCCGGCCTTGGTCGCGACCGCGCTCACGCAGTTGTCGACGGGCAGCTCCCGGAGCGATTCCGCCGAGATACTCTGCTTCGTGGCGGAGGATTTCGTGTCGATCCGCTTCTCCGGCGCGGACCTCGATCTCTTCGAGCTGCTTCACGCTCTTCTGCGCGCCCAACTCGAAGTTGACCACGGAATTCCCGCCCGCGTTCACCTGAACGGTCTTGACCATCTTGTCGTACCCGATGGCCTGGACCTGGACCTGCGCGGTGCCCACGGGCACGCCCGCGAGCACGAAGTTCCTGTTCTCGTCGGTGGCCGTGCCTTGCTTGGAGCCCAGAACGACGACGTTTGCGAAGGCGAAGGGGCCCTTGCCGCCCTCGGTCACCCTTCCCGAGATCTTCCCGACCGGGGCGGCCGTGGGGGCGGCCGCGGGATCCTTCTGCTGCGCGAGTGCCGGCAGGGCGGGATGCCAAGAGGGCAATCCCTAGCCCTGTCGCCGCGAGCAAGCTCTTGGTGAAGCATGAACCTCCTCATCGACCTCCTCACGGGAAGCGCCCACTGGGCCGTGGGCGGTTGCGGAACTGCAACACGATGCCAACAAGCATCGTGCATGTCAAAAGAAATTCAGACTCCAACTCGTTTCCCGGCCAACAATTAAGGGCGCTCGGGCCGCATGAAGAGACGCGCGACAGGAACGGAGTCGGCGGTTTGGAGGAGTGCCGCAGAGGAACATCGTCACGGCGAACGAGGAGACGGAACGCCCGAGAACCGGCTCTCGTGATGGAGGAAATATCGCCACCTGCAAGCGGGACGTCAGTTATTTTTCCGAACGCGGGTCCAGGGCTCGGTCGCCTAGAAGCGCCATCGCACCTGGGTCAGGAGCCGCTGACCGTTCGCGGTCGGGGTGGCCGGGTTGCCGTAATCCGCGTGCCCCCACTCGAGCACGTAGCCCGCGTCGAAGTTCCACGTCGCTCCCACCGGCAACAGTCCGAGCCCGAGCGTGATGCCCTGGCTCTTGATCTCGTTCTGCTCGGTGGCCTCGTCGTCATCCGACCAACGGTAGAGATATCCCGCCCGCACCATCAGCACCGCCGTGGCCGGCATCTCGTAGCCGACGTGGACGTCCCAGCTCTTCGGTTTCGGTCCCTCGCCGCTCACGGTCTGGTCCAGCTTCGCCTGGCGCAGGTGGTACTCGGCCCCGAGCCGGCTGTGGCGGGAACGGCAGGTGCACGGCGACGCCGCCGCCGGCCGACCAGCCGTCTCGCTTCGCCTTGTTCGTGACGATGCTGTCGGGCAGCACGAGCGAATCCGTTCCGGGCTTGCTGTAGAGGAAGTTGCGGAAGTAGTTGAACGAGGTCGGGTCGTCGAGGCCGGGTGCGGTGATGTCGACGGTCCGCGAGTCGAGGTCGTACCCGCCACCGATCTCGAAGGCCTGGCCCAGCCACGCGCGTGCGCGCACGGTGCTCCCCGACTCCTCGCGCGATTGCAGGATTCCGCGGCCCTCGATCGGCCGCTGACCGGCCCCCGCCGAGATCGTGAACACCCAGTCCGACTCGGACGTCGACGACCACGACTTGGCGTCGACGCCGTACTCGAGCTGTTTCGCCAGCTTGCCGACCAGCGACACGCCCGACAACCCGTAGGGCCGCTGCTCGTGGACTTCGGACGTGTAGCGCGCGCCGACCGTTGCTGCCGTCGATCTCGTTGCTGACGTAGTCGTAGTTCGCCGCCAGCGTCGCCTCCGGTCCGAACACCCACGCGATCGCGGCCCCTCCGCCGTTGGCGTTGACGGAGAAGTGATCGCGGGGGTCGAAGAAGTTCGGCGGGCCGACCGTGGTGCCGTCCTTGTCGATGAACTCGCCGGCTCCGTTCGTGACGATGGTGCGGAAGAACTCGTCGCTGGACTGGTGCGCGTAGGACACGCGCGCCGCGTAGCGGAAGTGTTCGGGCGCGAAGAACGCCAGCTTCCCCTCCCACGATGCCGGTGACGTTGGGGAGGCTGAACTCGCTACGCTGCTCGATGTCGGCGCTGAACGGCGTGTCGTGGCGGAACGCAGTGTAGTCCCCGATCAAGCCGAACGCGGTTTCCCCGGACGTTCGCCGCCAGGTCTCGAACCCGAGCCCGACGTCGCGCAGGGCCAGGTTCTGGCGCTCCTGCGTCGTCGTCCGCTCTCGACGAAGTCGTGCACGCCGGAGGCGGAGTGCGTCCCGGGGCGTAGCTCGAGCGCGGACACCGAGTCGGCATCCAGGAGCCCTGCCGGGTTGGCGGCGAACTCCCACAGGTCGAGGCGATGGTGCGGGTCGTCCAGCACGAGCGAGAGGCGGCCCATCCCCACGAGTCGCGGGCTACGGTCGAGCGGGTCGGGAGCGAGCCCGCGGTGCGGCGCGTCTCGCCGTAGAATTGCGCGCGCGCGGCGGGACTAGGACCCCCATCGCGAGCATCGCGACCGTGTTGACGATGAGCCGAACCCTTCGTGAAGGGCCCATGCACGCTCTCTTGAAACCCGGCTGGTCCGTGGAACGGTTTGGCCGCCGTGCAGAGGAGAGATCTCGGCACGGGGAGACGACGCGCGGTCAACGAGGTTGCGCCGTTCGTGAGGCGGGCACTCTATTGAGCGTCGGCGGAAGTGTCAACGCCGAATCGCATCCCTTACGTCTCCGGACCGCGCGCGGCGCCCGGTGCGACCGCGCCCCCTGTCTCACGTGCGACGCCGAGTCGCGACGGGCGTATGCCTCGGACCCGCGTCCCGTCGGGGCGCGCGCACAGGCCGGCCACCGGAGACACCGGATGGCCGTCGAGGTAGAACCTGCCACGGCAGGTCCACGCCCACCCGGATTCCGATCCGCGGGCCCCGCGCGATCCGGAGCCCGAGGCGCCGCGGCGGCGCGTCGGCGAGCCATACCGACCCCGCGTGAGGTCGGCGCCGTTGTGTGCGAGGTCGAGCCCGAGCGCCTGCGCGACGCACCCGGGACCGCGCGCGATCCGCCACGGAATCGATACGCCGCGGCGGGCGGCCATGCGCTCGATCCCGATCAACGGCTCGAGCGCGCGGATCAAGATGGCCTCGGCGGAGCCCTCGCGCGCGCACACCAGGTTGAGGCAGTGATGCATGCCGTACGTGAAGTAGACGTAGAGATACCCGGGCGGCCCGAACATTACCCGGTTGCGCGGCGTCATGCCGCGGTACGCGTGGCTCGCGGGATCGAGGGCCCGCGATACGCCTCGACCTCGACGACGCGCCCCGCGACGCGTCCGTCGGGCGCGTCGTGAACCAGCACCCGGCCGAGCACATCGCGGGCGATGCGCAGCACCGGGCGGTCGTAGAACGAGCGCGGCACCGGGCGATCGAGCGCTGCGCGCCCATCGAGCATCGGGAACGAGGTCACGGCGACGACCCTCAGTGCGAGACCGCGGCCTCTCCCACGCCGAGCTTGCGCAGCGGCTCGAGGAACATGGCGCGGATCTGCTCGAGCCGCTCCGGCGTCTTGGCCTCGAAGCGGACGACAATCGCGGGCTGCGTGTTCGAGGCGCGCGCGAGGCCCCAACCGTCGCCGAACTCGACGCGTACGCCGTCGATGTCGATGATGCGGTAGCGCCCCTCGAACGTCCGCTTCAGCTCCTCGATGACCTCGAACTTGCGCTCGTCGGGGCAGGCGAGGCGGGTCTCGGGCGTGGCGTGGTAGTGCGGGATCGAATCGACCAGCGCGTCGAAGGTCTTCCCGTCGACACGATGTAGCGCAGCAGTCGTCCGGCCGCGAACAGCGCATCGTCGAAGCCGAAGAAGCCCTCGCTGAAGAACATGTGTCCCGACATCTCGCCGGCGAGCGGCGCGCCCGTCTCCTTGAGGCGCTGCTTGATGAGCGAGTGCCCGGTCTTCCACATCGACGGCCGACCGCCGTGGGCGACGATGTCCTCGACGAGGCCCTGCGAGCACTTGACGTCGAAGATGATCTCGGCACCCGGCACACGCTGCAGCACATCGCGGGCGAACAGCGCGAGCAGCTGGTCGCCGAAGACGATGCGACCGTTGCGGTCGACCGCGCCGATGCGGTCCGCATCGCCGTCGAAGCCGATGCCGAGGTCGGCGCCGGTGCGACTGCACGGCAGCGATGAGATCGACGAGCAGCGCGGGCACGGTCGGATCGGGCAAATGGTTGGGGAAGCGTCCGTCCAGCTCCGCGTAGAGCGGGATCACCGTGTGGCCCATGCGCTCGAACGTCTCGGGCACGATCAGGCCGCCGCAGCCGTTGCCGCAGTCCATCACGACGGTGAGGCCCTTCGGGCTCGACACGCGTTCGACCAGCATCGCGCGGTAGGCCTCGAGGACGGGATGCTCGACGGCGCGCGCCGCCGGCGGCGGTGACGAACGCGCCGCGCTCGATGCGCCGCCGCATCGCCTGGATGTCGTCGCCGAACACAGGCCCCGCGCGCCGCGTCATCTTGAAGCCGTTGAACTCGGGCGGATTGTGGCTGCCGGTGATCTGGATCCCCGCGTCGGCCGGCGCGCTCACCACCGCATAGTAGAGCGCCGGCGTCGGCACGACGCCGACGCGACGCACGTCGAGCCCGGTGGCGACGAGGCCGCGCTCGACGGCCGCCGCGAGGCGCGGGCTGCTCGGGCGCACGTCCTGGCCCAATGCGACCACGGCGCCGCCCTCGTCCTTGAGCATCGCGCCGAACGCGCGTCCGATGGACTCGGCGACCTCGTCGAGGAGCTCGGTCTCGTGCAGGCCGCGGATGTCGTACTCGCGGAAGATGTGCGCCGGGATCATGAGCCGTCCTTTCGCTTGAGGTACGCGTCGGTGAACTCGTCGAGCTTGCCGTCCAGCACGGCGTGCGCGTCCCCCACCTTCACCTCGGTGCGGTGGTCGTTGACCATCGTGTACGGGTGGAGCACGTAGGGAGCGGATCTGGCTGCCGAAGTCGATGTCCTTCTTCGCCGCGGTGAGCGACTGGGTCTTGAGCTTCTCCTGCTCCTGCAGGTAGAGGAAGAGCCTCGCCTTGAGGATGCGCATCGCGAACTCGCGGTTGCGGTGCTGGCTCCGCTCCGCCTGGGACTGAACGACGAGGCCGGTCGGCACGTGGGTGATGCGCACCGCGGACTCGGTCTTGTTGACGTGCTGTCCGCCCGCGCCGCTGGCGCGGAAGGTGTCGACGCGTAGGTCACCCGGATTGAGATCCACGGTGATCGTGTCGTCCACCATCGGGTACACGAACACCGAGGCGAACGACGTGTGCCGGCGCTGGGCGGCATCGTAAGGGGACAGCCGAACCAAACGGTGCACGCCGCTCTCCGACTTGAGGTACCCATACGCGTACTCGCCGGTGATCTCGACCGTGGCGTCCTTGATCCCGGCCTCGTCCCCGGCTGGAGGTCGAGGATGTTGGTCTGGTAGCCGTGCCGCTCCGCCCAGCGCATGTACATGCGGAACAGCATCTGCGCCCAATCCTGCGACTCCGTCCCGCCCGCGCCCGGGTGGATCGACACCAGCGCGCCGAGGCGGTCGTGCTCGCCGGACAACAGGCTCTTGAGCTCGAGGCCGGCGACGTCGGACTCGACCGTGTCGAGCTCGCGCGCGAGCTCGGTGAGCAGGCCGTCATCGCCCTCCGATTCGGCGAGCTCGAGCATCTCGGCGAGCGAGCTCAGCGACCGGTCGCGGGCGGTCCACTCATCGACCGTTCGCTTGGCGCGCTTGAGCGCCGCGACGGACTTTTGCGCCTCGTCGGGGCGGTCCCAGAACCCCGGCTGGCTCAGCTTGCCTTCGAGGGCCTGGATCTCCTGGGTTCGTGCCTCGACGTCAAAGGTACCTCCGCAGACCGTCGAGGGTCTCGCGGGTGCGGTCGAGACGCTTGTGGAGCTCGGCGGCGGTTAGCATGCGGGCGCGTCCGATCCCGAACCGCGCGCGCGATGCTCGAGCCGCGACCGCACGGCGGCGCGCGCGGCGTCGGCGAGCGCCTCACGCGAGCCGATGTTGTCCAGCACGACGTCGGCGGCGGCGGCGAGTTCGTCGTCCGGACGCTGGACGGCGAGACGGCGCCGCGCCTCGTCGCGATCCCAGCCGCGATCGCGCTCGAGCCGCTCGAGCTGTACGGCCTCCGGCGCGCGCACGGCGATTACGAGATCGCACTCGCGCTCCAGTTCCCAATCCAATAGCAACGCCGCGTCGATCACAATCACTCCTCGAAATCCTTCGCCGCGCCACGCATCGACCCGATCGCGGATCCGGCGCAGGATCCGCGGGTGCACGACGCGGTTCAAACGCTCGCGCGCCGCCGCGTCGCCGGAACACCGCGCGCGCGACCATCTGACGGTCGAGCCCGTCCGGGCCGTACACCGATGAACCGTAGTCCGCGATCAGAGCGGCGCGCACCTCGGGGTCCTCGTTCGTGACCTGGTGGCCGAGGCCATCGGCGTCGATCACGCGCGCCCCATTGGCGGCGAGCGCCGCCGCCACGGTGCTCTTGCCGCTGCCCGCGCGGCCGATCACGCCCACCACGAGCGGGCCGTCCTCCACGCGCCGGCGGTCGGCGGTCACGAGCCGTCGCCGCGCGGCGGCGCCGCGACGGCGACCGCACGCTCAGTGCACATCGAGCCACGTCGGCCCGCGGCCGACCGACACCTCGAGCGGGACCTTGAGGTCGAACCCGCCCTCCATCTTCTCGCGCACGATCCGCGACGCCGCCTCCGCGTCGCCCGCCGCGCACTCGAGCAGCAGTTCGTCGTGCACTTGAAGCAGCAATCTAGCGGACGGCACCCACTGCATCAAGGCGACGTGCACGCGCGCCATCGCGAGCTTCATGAGATCGGCGGCCGAGCCCTGGATCGGCGTGTTGATCGCGACGCGCTCGGCGAGCGAGCGCTCGCCGCCGTTCAGGCTCTGCAGCCCCGGCAGGTAGCGGCGGCGGCCGAACAGCGTCGCGACGTAGCCTTGCCGGCGCGCATCGACGAGCGTCGCGTCGAGGAAGTCGCGCACGCGCGCGTACAGCCGGAAGTAGTGGGCGATGAACTGCTGCGCCTCCGGCAGTCCGATCCCCATCTGCTGCGCCAGGCTGCGCGCGCCCATGCCGTACATGATGCCGAAGTTCACGATCTTGGCGCGCGCGCGCAGCGTCGGGTCGATGTCGCCGGTCAGGTTGAAGATGCGCCGCGCCGTGCTGGCGTGGATGTCCTCGCCGCTGCGGAACGCCTCGATCAGGTGCGGGTCGCCCGACAGATGCGCCATGACGCGCAGCTCGATCTGCGAGTAGTCGGCGCCCACGAGCACGCCGTCGGGCGGCGCGATGAACGCGCGGCGGATCTCCCGCCCCTGGGCGGTGCGGAGCGGAATGTTCTGGAGGTTCGGGGCGCTCGAGGACAGGCGTCCGGTCGCGGCACCCGCCTGGTTGAAGGTGGTGTGGATGCGGTGATCGCGCGGATCCATCACCTCGGGCAGCGTGTCGAGGTACGTCGACTTGAGCTTCGAGAGCACGCGGTACTCGAGCAGCCGCGCCGGAAACGGATGCGACCCCGCCAGCTCCTCGAGCACGGCCTGATCGGTCGAGAACCCGGTCTTGGTGCGCCGCCCGGTCTTGAGCCCGAGCTTCTCGAACAGGATGCGCGCGATCTGCGGGCCGCTGTTCAGATTGAACGGCTCGCCCGCGAGTGCTGTCAGCTCGGCCTCGAGGCGCGCGATGTCGGCGCCGAGGTGCTCGGCCAGGCGCGCCAGCACCTCGCGGTCGACGAGGATGCCGGTGCGCTCCATGTCGTAGAGCACCGCGATGAGCGGGTGCTCGAGCGATTCGTAGAGCGCCCACTGCTCGCGCGCCTCGAGCTGGGACCGCAGCGCCTGCGCGATCGGGAACAACGCGCCCACCGCGGGCTCCATCGCCGCCGCCGCCGCCGCCACGGAGACGGCGCCCGGCGTCCACCGGTGCGCCCGCCGGATGGCGCATCGAGGCTCGGCAGCGCGATCCCGAGCACGTCGCGCGCGAGCCCGCGAGCGTGTGGTCGCGGACGGGATCGCACAGGAACGATCCGATATGGAGGTCGAAGGCGAGGCCGTCGAGCGTCAGCTCGACGCGCTCGAGCACGATGGAGATCCGCTTCAGGTCGACGCCGATCTTGGCGCAATGCGGATCCGCCAGCATCGGCGCCAGCCACTCGCGCGCCCGCTCGCGCGACAGGTTGGGCCCGGTGTCGTGCGCGAGCGGCACGTAGCACGTCGTGCCGTCGCGCGCCGCGAGCGCCAGGCCCACCAGCGTCTCGTCGTCGCGATCCGGATAGGGCAGCACGGCAATGCCATGGAGCGACCGCGCACGCACGGCGTGGAGCCGTTCGATCCGTTGATCGAGCGTGACGTCCGCCTCGGCCGGTCCCCACAGATCGAGCGTCGCCTGCGCGGCGGGGCCGACGTACGGCGCGGGCGGCGGCGGCGCGCTCGTCGCGACCGGGCGTGACGGGGACGGCGGCGCGGGCGGCACGCTGGGCGCGAATGGGGGTGACGGTGGCGGCGAGGCGAGCGTCGGCGCTTCGGCGCGCGCGACCGGCGGCGGGCTCGATGCGAACGGCGGCGGCGTTCGCGGCGCGGCGGTCGCCGTCGCCCCGCTGCGTCGCGCCCGCTCGACCGCGCGGCCGACACCGCGGCGGTCTCGGGCTCCGCGACCCGCAGCTCCTCGACCACGCGCAGCAGCCGCTGCAGCTCGTAGCGCTCGGCCAGCGCGCGCAGGGCCTCGACGTGGACGGGCACGCGGCGGAGATCCTCCCACGCGACCGGGAGATCGCAGTCCGTCCGCACCGTGACCAGGTCGCGCGACAGCAGGGCGAGGTCGCGATGCGTGGCCAGCTTCTCGCGCAGCGCGTCGCGGCCGACTTCGCCCGAGCCGGTCATACAGCGCCTCGAGCGAGCCGAACTTCGAGATCAGCTCGACCGCCGGTCTTCTCGCCCACGCCCGGAACGCCCGGCACGTTGTCGGAGGCGTCCCCATCAGCGCGAGCACGTCGCGGATCTGCTCCGGCGCCACACCCCACTTGTCGATCACCGCCGCGCGGTCGACCCACGCGTAGTCCTCGCCGCTTCCCCGACGGGCTCAGCAGCCGCACGCGATCGCCGACGAGCTGGAGCAGATCCTTGTCGCTGGTGACGAGCGCGACGTCGAGCGGCTCGGCGGCGCCGCGACCGCGAGCGTCGCCATGACGTCGTCGGCCTCGACGCCCGGCCATCTGGAGGACGGGGATCGCGAGCGCCTCCGCCACCTCGGCGAGCACCGGCATCTGCGCCAGCAGCTCGTCGGGCATCGGCTTGCGATGCGCCTTGTACTCCGGGTAGCGCTCGTGCCGCATCGTGGGACCGCGTCCGTCCCACGCCAGCGCCCAGTAGTCGGGCCACTCCTCGCGGCGAATCTTGAGCAGCGTGTTGGCGAAAGCCGTGGATCGCCGACGTGTTCTCGCCGCGCGAGGTGACGAGCGGCCGGCGGATGAACGCGTAGTACGCGCGATAGGCGAGGCCCATCGCGTCGAGGACGAACAGGCGCGGCAGGGCCGGCGCGGAAGCGGGGCTCACGAACGTTGGACGACGACGTAGAAGAACTGAGTGAAATACTTGCAGGGCCACGATCGGCCCAGCGCGAACTGTAGCCGATTCAGCGCCGCGAACACGGGGGTGCGATAGAAGAGGTTCAGCGATCGCTGGTCCCAGATCAGGTTGGTGCCGTCGGTGGCGATCACGCGGCGGTCGTCGCCCGCGAACAGCCGCAGGGAGCGCGTGAACGGATACTCGAGGTGGCGCTCGAAATTCCGATCGCGCGGGCGGCGCCTGAGCCGGTACTCGAGCCACGCGATGAGGTACGGCAGCGACACCCGGTTCGGCAGGCTCACCACGGCGATTCCCCGGGGGCGAGCAGGGCCTTGAGGTTCTCGACCACGCGGTCCGGGTCACTCGGTGTGCTCGATGACCTCGGTGCACAGGATGAAGTCAGCAGCCGGGTCGGCGCGGCAGGTGCTCGGCGTTGAGCACCTGAAACTCGACGGTGTGTTCCGGTCGGCGGATGCGAAGTGCCGGCGCGCGGTCTCGATCATCTCCGGCACGACATCGACGCCGAGCACGCGACGGAACCCGAAGCCGGAGATCATGTGCGCATAGAAGCCGGCGTTGCAGCCGATGTCGAGCGCCGAGCCGAAGGTGCGGATGCGGCCCTCGGCGACCAGCCGCTCCATCAGCCGCTCGAACAGGTTGAGGCGGCAGCGATGCAGCACCTTGGTCGGAAGGTCGTCGCCGTACGCGTACAGCTCGTTCAGCGTCGCGCTGCATCGGCTCGCGGTCGTCGCACGCGAAGCTGATCACGTAGCGCACGGCGGACGCTCCGGGGTGGGGCCGCGATGATCGAACCGGCGGCGAGGGTGGCTGGAGGTCATGCGGCCCTCGGGACGGGCGCGAAACGGTGTTCGTCGACACCACAATACAGGAGGAGCGGTCGCGTCCGATCTCTCCCGTTCGCTATTTGCGCAACGCATCGGCGGAAACTGCCACCGCCGGCCGGTGCGCGACCAGGATCCGGTTCGTGTCGTACGCGCATCGCGACGCCCATCGACAGCAGCGTACGATCAACGCCGTAGAGGAGCCACGGCAGGCGGTTGAGGAACCGCCACGGGCCCAGCTCGCGGTTGAGCAGCACGTGCGTCGGATACATCCGCCCCAGCGTGAGCCCCGAGGCGCCGAGAGCGTCGCGGTACTGGACGAGCGGGCGGATGACGTTGCTGCGCTCGGCCTCGTGCCCGGCCCTCGCCGAACAGGTCGGTGAGCACGAACACGCCGCCCGGCGCCACGGCGCCGGCAAGATGGCGGATCGCCGCGCTCCACTTGGCGTCGTCGGTGATGTGGTACAGGACGTCGAACGCGTTCACCACGTCGAACGTGCCGCCCGGAACCTGGTCGCTCACGTCGGCGCGCAGGAACTGAGCGTGCGGGAAGCTGCTGGCGCAGGCGCTCGACCGAGACCTCCGCCAGATCGAGCCCCGTCACGTCGGCGCCGCGCTCGAGATAGAACGCGACGAAGAATCCCGTGCCGCTCCCGACGTCGAGCACGCGTTTTCCCGTGAGCGAGACGCCCGCGTCGCGCAGCGCGCGCTCGAGCTCGTGCCGGCGCAGGGCGTAGCACGCCTGGTTGTACGCCAGCGGCAGCCCGGTCTCGCCGGTGCCGCGCAAGTCGAAATGCTCGCCGAGGCGTTGCTCCCAGAACTCCTTCGGCCGGTACGTCACGGGTGCCGCCGGTAGAGGCCGTGACGCCGCACGTAGCGATCGACCCCCGCGGGCACGAGGTACGTGAGCGCGCGGCCCCTGCGCGCGCGCGCGCAGGTCGATCGACGAGATCGCGATCAGCGGCGTGGCGAGCCAGCGCACGCGCCGGGCGAGCGCACGCTCGAGACGCCGCGACGCCGGCGCGTCGGCGTGCGCGCGGCGGTGCGCCGCGAGCGCGCCGCGCCGGTGCGCCGCGCGACGGCGAGGCGCGCCAGCGTCAGGATCTGCTCCGGCTCGTGCCAGGTCCCGAGCTCGCGCAGGCTGTCCTCCCCCAGGATCAGGGTCAACGCGGTGCGCGGGTTGATGCGCTTGAGCTGGCGCAGCGTGTCGACGGTGTACGACGGCCCGCGGCGCCGCGCCTCGATCGTCGACACCTCGAACGCCGGATTGCCGCGCACGGCGACGCCGCGTCATCGCCAGCGCGTCGCCGCGGGCGTGATCGCGCGGACCCGCTTGTGCGGCGGCGACGCCGCCGGCATGAACAGCACGCGATCGAGCCCGAGTGCGATGCGCGCCTCCTCGGCGATGACCAGGTGCCCGAGGTGGGGCGGATCGAAGGTGCCGCCGAGCACGCCGAGGCGCCGGAGCACGGGTCCTCAGTTTAGCTGGTGCTGGAGGCGCAGGCTCGCGACGCGCGTGCTCGGCCTCGGGCTTGCCCGCGTAGTTCGCTTCGACCTGCTTCAGGCGCACGATCGCCTCGTCACGCTTGAGCATCATCGCGTCCGCCTGAGCGCTGTCCGATCATGGCATAACCCACCATGGGGTGTCCGAGTAGTCGTCGACGACCTGGTCGTAGTAGACGCGGGCCGGCCCCGGGAGCTTGAGCCTCATGTACAAATAGGCGTTGTTCACCGATCTTCGTCGCGATGCGACTGCGCGCCTCGGCGATCTTGCGGTCGGCGTCGGGGACTGAGCCAGTGATCGGGATACGTGTCGTGGTAGTTCCGCCACTGGGCCAGGGCCTTGGTCGTGAACTCCTGGTCGAAGTCCGGCGGGCGCGCCTGACCGTACCACGCCTCGCCGAGCCGGAACGCCGCCGACGGCGTCGAGTCGCTCTCGGGATAGTCGCGCACCAGGCGCTCGAACTCGTTCGCGGCGAGCGCCCAGTCCTTGTTGCCGAGGTAGCTGTAGCCGAGCAGGTAGATCGCCTACGTCGATGTCGGCGCTGCCGGCGCCCCTCTGGACGTGATCCTTCAGGACGTCGATCGCGGACACCCACCGCTTCTGCGCGATCATCTTCTTGGCGGTCGGCGATCCGCTCGGTATCCGAGCGCACGTTCGGCAGCGTCGACGCCCCGCATCCCACGAGGGTGGCGGCAACGACGAGCGCGAGGAGGAATCGGACTAAGAGTCGGCGAGCGGGGGTCGTGCTCACGGTCGATTCTGGAAGAACAGGGCGACGAGACCCGCGATGATGGCCACGACGATCACCGGCTCGACGACCTTGTCGATGTTGCGCGTCGGCGGCTGCCCGCGCAGGTCCGAGTAGCGATTGTCTTCCACGAGTGAGAGCTGTCCCTTGCGGGAACGCATCGAGCAGGTTGTACGAGGCATCGCCCGTCCACAGTACCCGTAACGAGCGCGGATCGCGCATCGTCAGCTGCCCCTCGACGAGCGCCTGGCGCTCGATCTTCACGCGCCCCGGCAGCCAGCCGACCAGTCGCAGGTAGGTGACGCGGGCCGAGGCAAGCTGATATTCGAGGACGCGGGTCGTCCGCCGTCACCGCGACCGCCAGCGCGCTGTCCTCCGGGCAGCGGCTGGCGCCGCACCGTCGCCACCACGCCGCGCTTGGTGAAGTGCTTGAGAATCGCGTGCTCGACCATGAAATTGAGCGGATGTGATTCCGGCCGGCGCGATCGTCACGTGCATGCCGGAGTCGAGCGGCGCGGCGCTGAGCGCCCGGTCGAAGGCCACGTTGGCCACCATCTCGGTCATCTGCAGGTTGGTCGCCGGCACCTTGGGCCCACGCGCGCGCACGATCGGCTCGACCTGAGTCTCGGCGGTGGACAGCACGGTGTCCGGCACGGCGCCTTGGGCCCGAGGAATAACGGAACGTCTTCGGCGCGTCGACGCGGGCTCCCCACCCACGCAGGCGACGCGCCACGAGCACCACCCCGATGCGCAGTCGCGCTCATGAGACGATGGCCGAGCCCGTCGCGCGCGGGCGCGTCCACCCGGGCGAACAGGTCGTAGGCCGCCGCTCCGGTCACGCGACCGCGACCAGCTCGCCGGGGACGAGTCCGTCGCCGTCGACGACGCACGCCGCCATCCACCTCGTACGCCGAGCCCGCGGTGCGCGCGGCCCACTGACCGCGCCCGGCCGGCCCGTCGATCATGACGGTCAGCCGTCTGACCGATGCGCCGCGCGAGGCGCTCGCGCGACAGGCGTTGCTGGCGCGCGAGCAGCCGCGCGCGGCGCCGGCGCCGCGTCGCGATCGGAACGCGCGGCGTCATCGCCGCCGACGGCGTCTCGGTCTCGCGCTCGTAGCTGAACACGACGACGTTCTCGAATGCGCTCCCTCCTCGAGGTAGCGCTCGAGCTCGTCGAACGTCGTCCTCGGTCTCGCCGGGAAGCCGACGATGAAGTTGGTGCGGAACGCGACGTCCGGGATGCCGCGCCTTGATGCGGCGCACCAGCGCTCGCGTCTCGCTCGCGGTCATGCGCGCGCGCCATGCGGCGCAGCATGTCCGGCGCGATGTGCTGGAGCGGCATGTCGACGTACGGCACGATGCGGCGCCCGCGCGCCCAGACGTCGATGAGCCGGTCGCTCCACAGGCGCGGGTAGGTGTACTGCACGCGGATCCACGTGAGCCCGTCGACCGTGGTCGAGCGCCGCGAGCAGATCGGCGAGCGTCGGGGCGGCCGGGCAGGTCGGTGCCGTAGCCCGTCGTGTCCTGGCCGATCAGGTTCAGCTCGCGCACGCCGCCGGCGGCGAGCCGCCCGGCCTCGGCGACGAGCCGGTCGAGCGGGACGCTGCGCTGGTCGCCGCGCAGCTGCGGGATGATGCAGAACGTGCAGCGATGGTCGCAGCCCTCGGAGATCTTGAGGTAGCGCCAGGTGCGCGCGGCGTCGACAGCGCGCGCGGCGCGTCGGGATCGAGCGCGCCGCCGGCGTCGTCGGTGCGCGCGCGAAGCGCTCGGCCTCGCCGTCCAGCACGTGGCGCGCGGCGCGAACGACCTCGCGTCCACTGCCCGGTGCCGAGCACGCGCGTCGACCTCGGGGAACTCGTCGAGCAGCGTCGCCCCCGCGCGCTGGGCGAGGCAGCCGGTCACGATCGAGCCCGCGCAGCCGTCCGCTCTGCTTGAGCCCGGCGACGCGCGCGATCGTGTCCTCGACTCGCGCACCGCGCTGTGTCAGGAACGCGCAGGTGTTCACGACCGCGATGTCCGCTTCGGACGGGTCGCCGACACGGTGCGGAAGCCGTCGCGCACGAGCAGGCCGAGCATGTGCTCGGAGTCGACGGTGTTCTTGGGACAGCCGAGGGTGACGAACGCGAGCGGTGGGCGCTTCGGTACGGGTCATGAGCCGAAGCGATCCTCGAGCCAGCGCTCGTCCACGAGCACATCGCGCGCCTTGCTGCCCTGGAACGGGCCGACCACCCCGATGCTGCTCGAGCTGATCCATCAGCCGTCCGGCGCGCGAGTAGCCGACCTTGAGCCGGCGCTGGAGCAGCGAGGTCGAGCCCTGCTGGTGCGTGACGACGAGACGCGCGGCGTCGCTGCAGCAGCTCGTCGTCCGCCTCGTCCGCCATCTCGTCGTCCTCGTCGGCGTCGCTCATCTTGGGCAGCGTGGCCGAGCGGCGGTGGCGCGGGCGTCGCGCCGGCCTCGAGCGGCACCGCGCGCAGCTTCGCCCTCCAGAAGTCGACGACGCGCGCCGACTCCTCCTCCGGACACGTAGCAGCCGTGGATGCGATAGGGCTCGGGCTTGCCCGCCGGCGTGAACAGCATGTCGCCGTGGCCGAGCAGGTTCTCGGCGCCGTTCATGTCGAGCACGGTGCGCGAGTCGGTCTTGCTCGCGACCTGGAACGCGATCCGCGACGGGAAGTTCGCCTTGATGACGCCGGTGATGACGTCGACCGACGGGCGCTGGGTCGCGAGCACGAGGTGGATGCCGACGGCGCGCGCCATCTGCGCGAGCCGCGCGATCGGCTCCTCGATCTCGCGCGGGCGCGGTGAGCATCAGGTCGGCCAGCTCGTCGATCACGACCACGACGTACGACAGCCGCTCGGGCGGCTTGGCCTCGGCCGCCGGGCGCCGTCGGCACCAGGCCGCCCGCGACCTTTCGTTGTATGCCTGGATGTTGCGTGCCCCGCACGTCGCCATCAGCTTGTAACGCTTCTCCATCTCGGACACCGCCCCAACGCAGGGCGCGGCTCGCCTTCTTGGCCTCGGTGACCACCGGCATCACCAGATGCGGGATGCCGTTGTAGGCCGACAGCTCGAGCATCTTGGGATCGATCATCACCAGGCGCAGCGTGTCCGGCCCGTGCTGGAACAGCAGTCCGGTGATGATCGCGTTGAGGCACACGCTCTTGCCCGGAGCCGGTCGCGCCCGCCACGAGCACGTGGGGCATCCGCGCGAGGTCGTGCGACGAACGGTTGTCCGACCACGTCCACGCCGAGCGGAATCTTGAGCACGGCAGGCGCTGTCCTCGTAGGGCTTCGACGACAGCACCTCACGCAGATACACCGTTCGCCTCATCCGGTTCGGAATCTCCACCCCCACCGCCCCCTTGCCCGGGATCGGGGCCAGGATCCGGATGCGCTGGGCCCTCAAGCGTGAGCGCGAGATCGTCCTCGCGCGAAACGATTTGATTGACCTTGACGCCTGCGGCGGGCTCGAACTCGAACGTCGTGACCACCGGTCCCGGGTGGATCTCCGTGACCCGCCCGTCGATCCCGAAGTCGGCGAGCTTGGAGACGAGCAGGCTGGCCTCACTCGTGAGGTCGGCGGCGGTGATCAGGTCCTCGGGCTGGGTCGGCATGCCGAGCAGGCTGAGCGGCGGCAGCGGATCGGTCGGCACTTCACCGGCGCCCGCGAGCACCGACGCCGGCTCGGGCGCCGTTGCCGACGGCTTGCGCGCCCTGCGCTCCGGCTTCGAGCCCCGGCAACGGCAGGCGGAACTGCGAACCGTCCTCGGTCTCGTGCTCCTCGGCGACCGGCGTCCCTCCCGACGAGATGCGTGGGCGCGACGGGACCCGCGGCCGCGGCGCCGTTCGTGGCCGCGACCCCGAGGCCGTGGCCTTGGCGCTCGCTTCCGGCTTCGCGCGTTTGCGGTTTCTCCGCTGCTGGCGGTGCCGCCGCGGTCGACGCGCGCCACCCGCCCGCAAGATACGACAGCGGGCTGACGATGACGGTGCGGACGAGCGGGCCGATCCAGTGGAACCCGAACTCGGTCGCCGCGATCGCGGTCATGCCGAACAAAGCGCCCGCGACCACCCAGGATCCGATCTGGCCCAGCGCCGAGTGCAGGGCGAGCGCGGTGGCGCATGCCCCAGCCGCCGGACCACGCCCAGCGATCGAGGCCCCGAGCCCGAGCAGCGTGCAGATCTCGAACACGAGCAGCGCGCCCACCGCCGAGCTGATCAGCAGGCCGTGCGTCGGCGCGCCGCGGAATCGATTCAGCGTCCACAGCGCGGCGAGCAGCGGCACGCCGAACGCGGCCACGCTGCCGAGCGCCCACACGATCCCGAACGCGAGCACCGCGCCGACGGGGCCGCAGGCGTTGGGCGTCCCCACGGCGGCGTCCCGGGCTCGGGGCAGCACGAACGTCGCGACACTCGCCGCCGACAGCAGCGCGAACGCGGCGAGGAGCACGGCGAGGATGTACTGCTGGCGTCTTGAGGAAATCGTGCGTGGCACTCGGTGGGGAAGCCTTCCTGGTTCCGGGGGGACGGACGCGGTCGAGGTGTCCGCTGGACTCGTGACGCGGGGCCCGGAACCGTCTGGGAACTGGGGCCGCCCTCCTGGCGGTCCGACGGCCGGCCATTGTGCCTGACCGGGGGCTCGCCCGGCAACGGGCGTCTCCGACGCGGCCCGTGGCCGCGACTTACGGGGACTCAGGAGCGCCGGCCGCATGGGCGGCGGCGCGCTCTACTGGCCGGCAGCCGCCCTTGGCGCTCGTGCTCGGCCATCGCGGTCGGCACCTCGGGCGCCTCGATGATCCGTGCTCGAGCCAGCGCGTACCGGTTCTCGAGCGCGCCGCGCGCGACGTCGTACTGTCTCGGCGTCGTCGTTCGAGCGGATCGCGGCGAACAGACGCTCGATGCGGTGGCGGGCGCTGGCGGCAGAACACGTCGGCCAGCTCGACGGCGTTCGCCATCTCGCCGCTGCGCGCGCGATCGCGCTGGGCGCGCGCAGCACACCGCCGCGATCGCGAACAGCTCGGCGCCGATGTCGACGCAGCGGAACAGCTGCGCTCTGCTTCTTCTCGAGCGCCGGGCCGTGGATCACCATCAGGTGGAACTGCTGCGCGCGCGAGCGCGTCGCGACGCGGTCGGCCCATCGCAGGTGGCCCGCGAGGGCTCCGAACTCGGCATACTGCGGCCAGTGTCCCCACCCCGAGCCAGCGGCTCGGATACCACGTCGCGTAGAACAATCCGGCGCGCACGAAGCCCGGCGAGCCGCTTGCCGAGTGGCACGCCCGGCATGACCGCATCGCTCGCGACGCGCAGATGCTGGTCGAGCGCCTCGCGCGCGATGAACAGCCGCATCACCTGGTTCGTGCCCTCGAAGATGCGGTTGATGCGCAGATCGCGGAGCAGCTGCTCGAGCGGCACCGGCGCCTCGCCGCGCGACGCGAGCGAGCGCGCGGTCTCGTAGCCGCGCCCGCCGCGGATCTGCAGCGCCTCGTCGCACAGCTCCCACGCCGCGTCGCTGTTCCACAGCTTGGCGATCGCGGCCTCGAGCCGGATGTCGGACCGGCCGCGCGTCGCCGAGCAGCGCGCCCAGATCGGCGATCGCCTCCATTGCGTAGGTGCGCGCGGCCATGTCGGCGAGCATCTGCGCCACGGCCTCGTGGTGGCCGACCGGGCGTCCCCACTGCACGCGCTCGGCGGCGAAGCGGCGCGCCGACCTGCAGGCACCACTTGCCGGCCGCCGCGCACGTCGCCGGCAGCGTCAGGCGTCCGGTGTTGAGCGTGATGAGCGCGAGCTTCAGGCCCTTGCCCTCGCCCCACAGCAGGTTCTCCTTCGGCACGCGCACGTTGGTGAACCGCATCAGCGCGTTCTCGATTCCGCGGATGCCCATGAATTCGAGCCGCTGGGCGACCTCGACGCCGGGCGCGTTGGCCTCGACGATGAAGGCGCTGATCGGCCCCGGCCTGCCCTCCTTGCCGGGAGTGCGGGCCATGACCACCAACAGCTCGGCGATCGCGCCGTTGGTGCACCACAGCTTCTCGCCGTTGAGCAGGTAGGCCGCTGCCGTCGGCCGTCGGCGTCGCCGTGGTGGTCATGCGCGCCGGATCGGAGCCGACGTCGTTCTCGGTGAGCGCGAACGCCGAGATCGCGCCCTTCGCGAGCCGCGGCAGGAAGCGCTTCTTCTGCTCCTCGGTGCCGAACAGCTTGAGCGGCTGCGGCACGCCGATCGATTGGTGCGCGGACAGCAGCGCGACCAGCGCGCCCGACTTGGTGCCGACCATCGCCATCGCGCGGCCGTAGCTGTACTGCGACAGGCCGAGGCCGCCGTACTCGCGCGGGATCTTGATGCCGAAGGCGCCGAGCCGGCGGAGCCCGTCGATCACGTGGGACGGAATCTTCGGCGTCGCGCTCGATCTGCTCGCCGTCGACGTCGTCGCGCACGAACCGCTCGAGTGCGTCGAGGAAGGTGCGCGCCCGCGCCTGCTCTTCGGCGTCGGGCTCGGGGTACGGATGGATGAGATCGAGCGCCAGGCGCCCGAGGAACAGCTCGCGGACGAACGACGGCGCGGTCCACGAGGTCTCGCGCGACGCCTCGGCGACGGCGCGCGCCTCGAGCTCGCTGACCTGGGATTTCATCGGCCTCGAATCGCTCATTCGACTCTCACCTTATAGAGAGGCGTTCCGGGGCCGCGTGCCCGTCCCCGCAACGTGACCGGTCACTGGGACGCCGCGTCCCACCGGTCCTGCTGACGACTTTCGTCGACCATCTGGCAATTTGCAAGGCGTGCGCGAGCCCGCCCGACGCGCGTCTCTCGCGTCATGCCCCGTCTCCCGAGGACCGGCGGCGTCTGCCGGCGCGGGAGGACAGGGCTCGATCACGGAGGCGATGCAGGATCGCGGCCACGACCGGCGGCGGCGAGCCGGGTACGGAACGGCGCCTCGCGGGCGGGATCCGGATGGGCGTCGAAGTAGAACCGCTTCGTCTTCTCGTAGATCTCCGCCACCATCGCGTCGGACATCCGCGGCAGCTCCGCGATCGCGCCGTCGAGATCGTGGAGGAAGTCCGGAAACTCGGCGCCGCGGCGCCCCAGCTCGTCCATGATCGGCGGATCCCAGTTGAGCACCATCCCGCGGGCGTCGCGGTAGCGGAACGGCACCAGCACGATGTACGGCTGGAGCGAATCGGCGCAGCACCGGATGCGCCCACGGATAGATCTGCACGCGGCGTGTCTCGATCAGGTAGCGATAGGTCGCCTGTTTCTCGTGCCCGACGCGCGCGTGCGGCGAGCCCCTGGTGCGCGACGATAGGATCCGGTGAGCCCGGCGCTGGTCTCGATCACGGTGGGCGCCTCGCAGTAGTAGCCGAGGATGGCGCCGCCGCCCGGTATCGCGACGCGCATCGGCAGCCCACGGAACAGCTCGCGCAGATCTTCTCCGTTCCGGCGCTCGTGATCTCGCGCCTCGCGCGGTAGTAGCGGCGCTCGTCCACGATGCCGTGGACGCCGTTGAAGTCGTGAATCGCCGAGCGCGAGCGCGGCGTGCTGAGCGCGATCGCGACGCCCGCGAGTGCCGGCCACGCGCGCGCGGCCAGCGACGGCCGCGTCCCCGAGACGCGAACGGCGTCGGCGAGCGCCAGCTCGACGGCGAGGCCCAAGAACGGCGTCGTCGGGATCAGGAACCGCGCGTTCATGAAGTCGCCGCCGACCCACGCCACGTAGATCAGATCGGTGACGCCGATGACGGCGGCGAGCGTCAGGGCCGTCCGCCACGCGGCGGCCACCCCGGTGGTTGGGGATTTTCCGCAGCCGATGCGCCGCGACGCCCGGCGAGCGCCGCCGCGACCGACACCCCCACCGCCGCGACGAAGCCCGCCGACAGCGCCCAGTACTCCCGGGCGTAGAGGCCTATATAGATGAGGCCCTGTCCCAGCCACGCCCGGGCGGCCGATTTGGCGTAAAACGTGTTGGGGAGCAGATCTCCGTAGTAGGCGAGCTTCCAGATCGCGTACGGCACGACCAACGCCGCCACCGCGATGGCGTAGCCGAGCACGCGACGCGGCGAGCGCAGCGCCCACAGCAGGAACACGCCGGTGACGACGGCGAAGCGGGCGCCGTCCGGGCGGCTCAGGCACACGAGGCCCTCGATCACGCCGGCGATCACGATCCATCTCGCGACCGGATCGGCGACGCCCGCAGCACTCCCGTCGCTCCTCTCCACCTCGCGCAGAGCTTGAACGCACGCGGCGTAACCCGTGACCACGAGGAGCGTGAACATCGACGTCTCGAGACCACTGGTCGCGAACACCGCCCACTCGCGATGCGAGGCGGCGAGGATCGCCGCCACCGGGAGCGCGCCCCACGCGTCGGGCGGCGGCCCGCCGCGGGCGTCGCGCCGCCGTTCGACGGTCAGCAGGGCGAGCAGAGCGATGGTCGCCGCGTAACACGCGATGCTCCACGCGTTCGCCCACGACTCGGCCGACACGCCGAGCCTCAGGCCCAGCGCGCACCACAGCGTCCACAGGAAGTTCGAGGTAGCCCTCGACCCGCTCGCCCACGTTGTAGACGAGACCGTGGCCGTCGACGAGATGTCGTGCGTAGCGGAACGAGATGTAGGCGTCATCGCCGGTCCACGACAGGCCCGCCGCTCGAACGACGCCGAACGCCATCGCGGCCATCCCGATGAGGAGCGTGAGCGGGATCGCCGCCGGGCGCATTCGACGACGGCACGGCGACCGCCCGCTTCGCGGCGCGCTTCACTGCGGCGTCCGGTTCCAGCGGTACAACGCACCATCACGTCCTGGCGCCGCGCCGCTCACGGTGTAGTGCGGCGAGCGTGCTCTCGTGCACCGGCTCGACCCCGAGCATGGCGACGAGCTCCGGGAACCACGACGGGAAGATCACGAGCCAACCGACGTGGCTGTCGGACAGGAGCTGGAGGCCGCGGTGCTCGGCGAGCGCGCGGCGGATGCGGTGGTCGTTGAGTCCGACGAGGTCGATCGTGACGCGCCGGCCGAAGCAGCGCAGCGCGCCGGCGTCGTTCACGGCGATCACCGCGTCCTTCGGCAGGTTCGCGTCCACCCAGCGCCTGAGCGCGACGTCGACCTCGTCGATGTTCTGGCAGTTCCACGCGAACATGTGCGCGCGATCGATCAGCGTGCGCGGCCACGCCGCGAGGAGCAGGACGCCCGCGACCACGGCGAGCGCGATGCCGGCGCGCGACGGCTTCGCCGGCGCCGCCGGCGCTTCGCCCGCCGCTCCCTTCGCGCCGCGCCGCCGGTCCTTCTCCGGCATCAGCCATCGCAGCGCCTCGCGCCCACTGCACAACACGCCCAGCCCCGAGGCCATCGCGATCAGCAGGCCCGGAAACGACGGGATCAACCAGCGCTCCCAGTAGTGGTAGTGGCCGGCGCCGAAGTCTCGCGACGCGAGCGTGCCGACGAACAGCGCGAGGAACGCGCCCAGCGTCGCGGCGCCGGCGACGCCCGCGCGCCGCACGACGTCGACCGTTCCGATCAGCAGCAGCAGCGTTCCGATCTCGAGGGTGAAGTACGGCAGGTTGCCGTGCACGTAATCCGACCAGCCTTTGACCAGCGTCTCCACCGACAGCGGGTTCCCGGCGTGGAACTTGGCGTAGAAGGTGTCCGGCAGCGGGGCGCCCGTCGCGTGCAGACAGAACCCGGAGTAGAGGAGCGCCGGCGCGAGCGCGCACGCCGCCGCGAGCGCCATGCGCCTCGGCGTTCGCGGCGACGCGGATCGAGCGAGCAAGAACACGACGAACGGCACCAGCAGGACGCCTTCCGGTCGCGCGACGATCGCGAGCCCCTGCACGATCCCCGCCCGGAGCCACCGCCCGCGCACCGCGGCGAGCAGCGTCGCGAGCACGAGCGCCACGAACAACGGCACCTCCATGCCGGCCGCGCGGGAGAAGGGTGAGCGAAGCGATCGATGGCGAACAGCAGGGCGGCGAGGCCGGACGCCATCGCGCCGAGCCCGAGCGACCTCGCCAGGCGCGACACGAGCACGGTGCCCGCGTGAGACCGCACGCGAGCGACAGCGACTTTGCCCCCACCACCACCGCGGTCGCGCCGAAGCTACGCACGATCGCGAACACCGGGCGAGCAGCACGACCCACAGCGGGCTCGTCATGCCGGCCTCGGGCACGCCCGGGTTGTAGTGGAAGCCGCCTTCGGTGACGAGGCCGCGCGCGTAGACCAGGTGGATCCACGCGTCGTCGAGCGGGAACCCGACGAGCGCCGCGCGCGCGTGCCGGGGGCGCGGTCGAGGAGAAACAGCAGCCACGTCGCCACCGTGGCCACGAGCGGCGATCGCCAGCATCACGCTCGCGGCTCGCGTCTCGGCAACCGTCTCGCTCCGACTCGATCCGTCCATCGCGCTCCGGAAGATGCGGAACCAGGCCGGGCCTTCGCTTCACTTCTCGGCCCGATGCCGCGCCAGCCTACGCATCGCGATCACGCATCGCCAACGCCGCGGACGCCGCGCCATCCCGCACCGAAGGCACGCCGAAGCGCCGCGCCGGCACCGTGAAACGCCAAGGCTTTGCGCTTGTCCCCGAGACGGGGCTCCGCTATCTTGCTGCGTCCTGCGCGCCGGGGTGCCTCGGCGCCGGAGCGTCCCGTCGCCTTTGGGCCATCCTGACACCTGATTGCGCCTCAGCGCCCGAAGGCTTGAATGACCGGCGGTTCAAGCCGGGACCTCACCTACTACTTTAAGGAGCATTCGATGACGATGCCGCGCGCCGCGGGCCCCTCCTGCGTCGGCTCGACCCTTAGGCTGGGCCGTCCTGCTCGCCCCTCGTGCTCGCGATCGCACTGCCTCTGCAGGCGTACGCGAGCGAGCTCGACCTCAAGCTTCCGACGCCTCGATGCCGGGCAGCGTCAGCTCCTGTTCTATCGGCCTCGGCGTGTGCGTGCTCGGCATGCTGTTCGGCCTGGTGATGTTCAACCAGGTGAAGGCCATGCCGGCGCACAAGTCGATGCTCGACGTGTCGCACGATCATCTACGAGACGTGCAAGACGTACCTGCTCCAGCAGGGCCGGCTGCTCATCGTGCTCGAGGCCTTCATCGCGGCGTGCATCGTCTACTACTTCGGCGTGCTGCAGCACCATGGCGCCGTGCGCGGTGCGTCACGATCATCCTGTTCTCGGTCGTCGGCATCCTCGGCTCCTACGGCGTGGCGTGGTTCGGCATCCGCATGAACACCTTCGCGAACAGCCGCACGGCGTTCGCGTCGCTGCGCGGCAAGCCGCTCGCCGGTCTACGAGATCCCGCTGCAGGCCGGCATGAGCATCGGCGTGCTGCTGATCTGCGTCGAGCTGCATCATGATGCTCGCGATCCTGCTGTTCGTCTCGCCCGAGAACGCCGGCGCCTGCTTCCTGGGCTTCGCGATCGGCGAGTCGCTCGGCGCCTCGGCGCTGCGCATCGCCGGCGGCATCTTCACCAAGATCGCCGACATCGGCTCCGACCTGATGAAGGTCGTGTTCCAGCATCAAGGAGGACGATCCGCGCAATCCCGGCGTGATCGCCGACTGCACCGGCGACAACGCCGGCGACTCGGTCGGCCCGACCGCCGACGGCTTCGAGACCTACGGCGTGACCGGCGTGGCGCTGATCTCGTTCATCGCGCTCGCGGTGATGCCCGAGCACAAGGCCACGCTGCCTGGTGTGGATCTTCGTGATGCGCATCCTGATGATCCTGCACGTCGATCGTGCTCCTACCTGGTGAACGCCGCGATCTCGCGCGCCCAGAACGCCGGCAAGAGCCAAGATCAACTTCGAGGCGCCGCTCACCAGCCTGGTGTGGATCACGCTCGCTGCTGTCGATCGCCGTGACGTTCGCGGCGCTCGAGCTGGCTGCTCGCGCGGCATGCCGGCGGCGGCCTGTGGTGGAAGCTGTCCGCGATCATCTCGTGCGGCACGCTGGCGGCGGCGCGTGATCCCCGAGTTCACCAAGGTGTTCACGAGCTCGCACTCGCGCCACGTCAGCGAGGTCGTCGCGCGCGTCCGAGGAAGGCGGCGCGTCGCTCAACATCCTCTCGGGCCTGGTGGCCGGCAACTTCTCGGTGTTCTGGAAGGCGCTGACGCTCGGCGGTGCTGCTGTTCGTCGCCTACCTGATCTCGCAGCAGGGCCTGTCGTCCAGTTCATGGCGCTACCCGGCGGTGTTCGCGTTCGGCCTGGTGGCGTTCGGCCTGCTCGGCATGGGTCCGGTGACGATCGCCGTCGACTCCTACGGCCCGGTGACCGACAACGCGCAGAGCGATCTTCGAGCTGTCGCAGATCGAGACAGCGCCCGGCGCCGCCGCAGGAGATCGAGAAGCAGTTCGGCTTCAAGCCCGACTTCGCGCACGGGCAAGCACTACCTCGAGGACAACGACGGCGCGGGCAACACGTTCAAGGCCACCGCCAAGCCGGTGCTCATCGCCACCGCCGTCGCCGGCGCGACGACGATGATGTTCTCGATCATCCTGGTGCTGCACGAAGCACTACGCCGGAGCTGCGGCCAGTCGTTCTCACGCTCGACCTGCTCGACCCCGTACGTGCTGCTCGGCCTGCTGATGGGCGGCGCGCACGGTGTACTGGTTCACCGGCGCGTCGATGCAGGCGGTGACCACCGGCGCCTACCGCGCGGTCGAGTTCATCAAGCGCAACATCAAGCTCGACTCGGCCGAGGCGGCGAGCATCGAGGCCTCGAAGACCGTGGTGCGGATCTGCACCCAGTACGCGCAGGCGGGCATGTTCAACATCTTCATCGTGATCTTCTGCCTGACGCATCGCCTACGCGTTCTTCAACCCGGTGTTCTTCATCTCCTACCTGGTCTCGATCGCGGTCGTCGGCCTGTTCCAGGCCGTGTACATGGCGAACGCCGGCGGCGCGTGGGACAACGCCAAGAAGGTGGTCGAGGTCGAGCTGAACGCGAAGGGCACCGAGCTGCACGCACGCGACGATCGTCGGCGACACGGTCGGCGATCCGTACAAGGACACGTCGTCGGTCGCGCTCAACCCGATCATCAAGTTCACGACGCTGTTCGGCCTGCTCGCGGTCGAGATGGCGGTCGCGAACCCGGCGATCGCGCTGTGCCGCGGTCCGTCGTGTTCATGCTGATCGCGCTCGGTGTTCGTGTACCGCTCGTTCTACGGCATGCGCATCGCGACGAGCGCGCCAAGTCTGATCGGCGCTAGGCGGCGCAACGCGGCCGCGTGCCATGCACTAATCCGCGCCTCACGAGAAACGCTCTGACGCTGCCCTGACCGTCGCGGTCGGGGGCGTGGTGCATGGGCGGCTCGTGCGGTGCCGCGCTACCCCGACGGTCGCTGCGCGATGTGAAGCGCGGGGGCGAAGAAGTAGGCGGCGCCGTAGATCGCGCCCAGCAGCGCGAGCGCGCCGAGCAGTCGACTCCATCGGAACGGGTTCCGAGCTCTCCCACCGGAACAGCAGGCCGTTGAGCGTGAGCTGATCACCGCAGGTCAGTGCGAGCGCTGACGACGGCGATGCCGGAGCTCGACGACGCACACGCCCGCACGATGATGCCCTGCAGCGACTCGACCAGGGTAGGTCGTGGGCACGAGCCGCGCCAGCCGCTGCATCCATTCCGGCAGGAACGCGAACGGGATCGCCGCCCCGACAGGAACATCATCGGGAAGAACAGGAAGTTGGTGATCGCCGGCGCGGTCTTCGAGTCGCGCGCCACGCTGCCGGCGACGAGGCCGATCGGAATCAGCGCGAGCCCGCCCAAATCGCGAGCACGGCGAACGAGGCCGAGCGGCGAGCCCTTGACCGTGAAGTGGAACGCGAGACGCGCGACCGTGACCTGGACGGCGAGCGAGGCCAGCAGCACGGTGAGCGCCGGTGAGCGCATGCGCGGCCACGACCGCCAGCGCACGGCACCGGCGTCAGCCGCAGTCGCCGCAGGACGCCCGGTCTCGCGCTCGGTCACGATCCGCATCGCGACGCCGAAGAAGCTCCCCGAGATCGTCGTGATCGTGAGCAGCGCCCGGCATCAGGTAGTCGATGTCGGCGGTCTTCCCGCGCCCGAACACGTAACCCGAAGATGAACAGGAAGAACAGCGGGAACGCGAGCGACCAGTAGATCGCGGTGCGCGAGCGCGTGTAGCCGAGCAGGTGCGCGCGACGTAGAGCGCCTGGATCGACTTGAGCAGCCTCATCTCGCGACCCTCGAACCCCGCCGGACGCGCGACCCATCGATGAGGCCTCACGACACACGCTCTTCCTGCAGCGCCGCGTCGCCCACCAGTTCCAGGTGCAGTCCTCGAGTGTCGGCCGCTTCATGCGCAGATCGGTGAGCGTCAGCCCCTGATGCCGCAGCATGTCGCCGAGCGCCACGATCGGCCGCTGCCGGGTCGCGCATGATGAACCGGTAGTGCCCGCCCTCGCCGCCTGCGGCTCGGCACCCGCGGCGACGAGCGGGGCCGGATCGAGACGGGCCGGAGCACGCGATCCACAGCGTCGATGCCGCCCCGGCGCGCTGCACCAGCTCGAGCGGCGTCCCGTCGGCCACGACCTCGCCCGAGCGCAACACGATCACGCGGTCGCGCAGCTGCTCGGCCTCCTCGATGTAGTGCGGTGGGAGATCACCGACCGCACCTGCGCGGCGGAACTCGCGGATCATGATCGTGGAGCGTGACGGCGCGCGCCATGGACGCTCCCCGGTCGTCGGCTCGTCGATGAGCAGCTCGGGATCGTGGACGAGCGCCATCCCGAGCGCGCAGCTGCTGCCGCTGCCCGCCTGACAGCTCGCGCACGAGCGCCGTCGCCTTTGGCCGCCAGCCCGACGCGCTCCGTGCACCGACCGGGCGGCAGCCCGCGCGTAGAACGCGCCGTAGAGGCGCGAGCACCTCCGTCGCGGTCAGGTCCTGCGGGATGGACGTCGACTGGAGCTGACGCGCCGAGCCGCTCGCGGAGCCGCATACCCGTCGCGCCGGGTCCAGACCGAGCACCGACACGCGCCCGCGCGTCGGCTCGCGCAGCCCCTCGAGGATCTCGACCAGCGTCGTCTGCTCCGCGCCGTCTGGGGCCGAGCAGTCCGACGATGCCGCCCGACTCGATCGTGAGGCTCACGCCCTTCAGGGCGCGCACGGCGCCGTAGCTGCGCTCCAGCGACTCGATCTGGATCGACATGCCGCCGTTTCTGCGGAGTCCGCGCGGCGCGCGCAAGCCGCGAGCCGAAGCGGAGTGGTCGCGGACGGCGGATGCAAACTGGTCGCACGGGCGGTCGAAGCGCGCTGGGAGGCACGCGGCCGCGCGAAGCGTCGAGACTCAGGCGGCCTCCGTGGCGAACAGCCGATCCGTCTCGGCCGCGAGCACGAAGTCGTTGCGGTGGAGACCACGGATCTTGTGGGTCCACGTCTCGACGCGCACCCTGCCCCACGCGACGTGGAGGTCGGGATGGTGCTGCTCTGCTCGGCCAGCTCGCCGACGCGCACGGCGGAAGCGCATCGCGGCGGCGAAGTCGGGGAACGTGAACGTCCGCTCGATGCGCGGGATGCCGTCGCGATCGACGACGCGCCACCTCGGACCTCGCGGCCAGCAACGGTTTCATCTGCTCCGGGGTGAGCGGGAGGCTCGCCGCGCCGCGGCACGGCACGCACGTCGTCTGGTCGAGACCGCTCATGGGCACAGGGCTCCGTGGTTGCGGCCGGCGCGCACGCGGTCGCGGCGCGCCGGCGCGGGGAGCACATACGTGCGAATCGCGCGCGCCGCCTCACAGTCGTTGCCGCGGATCACCGCCGAGTAGAGCCGCCGCGCTCCGGCGCGGATCTGAGCGCTCGAGCCTGTTCTCGAAGTCGACGGACCAGCCCGAAGCGCGCGTCGAGCTGTCGGCCTACTCGAGTTGTCGAGCAGCGACCAGTAGAGATAGCCGAGCACGGGAATCCCGTCGTCGATCGCGCGCGCGACCTGCCACAGGTGGCAGCGAAGATGAACACCCAGCGGTCCGTCGTCGTCGGTCGGCGGGCACACCGTTCTCGGTGATCAGGATCGGCAGCTGTGAAGCGCGCGTAACGGCGCAGGAAGCGGGCGCGAGGCCCTCGGGAGACACTTCCCACCCGAGGGAGCGTGCGCTTCCCGACGTGGCCGTGGTGATCGCAGCGTGCAGGCGTCGCCGATGAAGCCGGGCAGGCTGAAGCCGGTGTTCCGCACGAAGTCGCGCGTGTAGTAGTTGAGCCCGACGTGAAGTCGAGCGTCCGCCCCTGATGCAGCCGCTCCGCAGAACAGCGCCGGGACGCGCAGCCATCCGGTGTGGAGCGCGTCGAGGAACAACTCTGTTGAACAGGTAGCTGCGTACCCACACCGACATGCGGTCGCGCCAGCTGCGGGTTGCACGCCGTCAGCGCGAGCGCGTGCGTGTGGCGACGCTCACCATGCGCGTCGGGACGCTTGGCGTGGATCACGCGGTAGGCCTTGACGTGCGCGCGCAGCAAGTGGCGCACGACCTGAACTGTGGCCGGGCAGTCGGACTTTGCCCGGCGGCCACTGCCCGATCAGGTAGCTCTTGTAGACCAGCATCGACCGGCTCGTTGATGGTGAGCCACCAGCACGCGGTCGCCGTAGGCGTCGACGACGCGCGCGACGTAGCGCTCGAAGTGATCCTCCGTCTTCGCGTTCTCCATCCGCGCGCGCCGCCAGCCAGCGTGGCAGCGCGAAGTGGTAGATCGTGACGATGGGCTCGATGCCGCGCTCCTTGAGCGCGTCGATGACGCGTCCGTAGTGCGCCGATCGCCTCGTCGTCGAAGTGGCCCTCGCGCGGCTCGGATGCGGCTCCACTCGAGCGAGAAGCGGTGGGCGTTGTGTGGTCGAGCTCGCGCGCGAGGTCAGAAGTCTCTCGGGGTAGCGGCGGTGAGCGGTCGCAGGCAAGACCTGAGCGCTGGGGAACTCCGTCCGTCGGCCTCCCACGCCCACCAGTCGTTGTTCGTGTTGTTGCCTCTCGACCTGGTGCGACGACGTCGCCGCCCCCGCAGGAATCCGTCGGGAAAAACGGGAAGTTCGATGAGTGAATACCGTGGTTGGACGACGGCGCGCGCCGGACTCGGGGATCGGAGGCTTGAAGCTTCGGGCCGCTGAAGCGAGACGCCGATCCGTCGCCGCTCGCGTGCGCGTGGGTGTGGGTCGGGCCGCCTCCGGCGTGCACGCCGAGGGGTCCGCGGGACTCGGGTCGCGGACCGCGGGGGCGTCGGGTCCGGCTGGTTCGGGTCACGTCCGTGTTCCTCCCCGCGTCTCGAGCGCGCCGGCGTCGTGAGCCGATCATTCGCGCGCGACGTTCACCACGTTGCGTGCTTGACGTCGATCGAACGATTGAGTTTGCTTCGTCGCGCTCGAATCCTCACTCGAGTCGCTGTCGTCTCGTCCCCCACCCTGCAGAGTGAATCATGCGTCATCGTCGCGGCCTAAGTCCCCCCACCGGGATGGGCCGCGGGACGTCATGGCGGTCGTCGCGTTGACGGTCGCATGGCCCGGCGCCGCCAAGAAGTCCCGAGTCGAAGCCGGCGTCCAGCCGCTCGACCGCTCCAGGCAGCCGAGGGCACATCTTGTCGAACGGCATGAAGATCGTGCTCGTCCGCGCCATCTGTCCCCGACGGTCGCAGGCGGTCGCTAGATCGCCCGACGATCGACCAAGCGAGCGCCCCGGCATCACCGGGATCTCGCACCTGTTCGAGCACATGATGTTCAAGGGCTCGCACGTGATCGGCACCCGCGACTACGACAAGGACGTGCAGCTCATCGACGAGCAGGAAGCGCATCCAGGACCAGATGCGCGGCGAGCTGTCGAAGATGCGCGGCCGCCGAGCGGCGCGGCGAGATCGCCGACATGACCAAGCCCGAGGCCGAAGACCGACGCGCTATCAAGCAGCTCGAGGCGCAGTTCGACTCGCTGCGTCGCCGAGCAGCGCGCGAACATGGTGAAGAACGAGTTCGACCTGGTCCTGACACGAACAACGGCGGCACCGGCATGAACGCGTTCACCGCACGAGGACATGACCTTCTACTTCGAGAACCGTGCCGGCCAACAAGCTCGAGCTGTGGTTCTGGCTCGGAGTCCGACCGGCTCAAGAACCGCGTGTTCCGCGAGTTCTACTCCGAGCGCGACGTCGTCTACGAGGAGCGCCGCCGCTCGCACCGAGTCCACCCGCACCGGCAAGTTCGAGGTGTCGCTTCGACGCCGGTGTTCTGGGACTCGAGCCCCTACAGCTGGCCGGTCGATCGGCTGGCCGAGCGACGTCGCCGCGATCACGCAAGGCGCAGGCGCGACGAGTACTACGGCCTCTATTACGCCCCGCAGAACCTGACCGCGATCCTGGTCGGCGACTTCGACCCGGCGACGGCGCTGGCGATGGCCGAGAAGTACCTGGGCTCGATCCCGGCCGGCACGCGGCCGCGCCCGAGATGATCACGACCGAGACCCATCAGCTCGCGGAGAAGCGCTTCTACGGCGAGGCCGAGACCAACCCGGCGATCACCGATGCGCTGGCACACGGTGGCGCTTCGCGAACAAGGACGTCCCGGCGCTCGAGGTGCTGGCCGAGGCGCTCTCCGGCAACACCGGAAGGCTGCTACCGCAACCTGGTGCTGGACAGAAGCGTCGCGACGCAGCGCGCTCGCCAGCAACGACAGCGCGCAAGTACGAGGGCCTGTTCGAGATCGGCGCCGAGGCGAAGGAGGGCCATACGCCCGAGGAGCTCGAGACCGCGATCGATGCCGAGCTCGACAAGCTCAAAGGAGCCGCCGATGCGCGATGACGAGCTGCAGAGCGTCAAGAACCGCTACCTGGCCGGCGCCTACCGCCAGCTGACCTCCAACTTCTCGGTCATGATCCGCTACGGCGTCGCGCGACGGGCACGCGCGAACTGGCGAGATGGCGGACCAGATGCGACGATGCGGTGCAGAAGGTGACGCGCCGCCGACGTCCAGCGGGTGGCGCAAGACCTACTTCACGAAGGAGAACCGCGCGGTCGCGATCTGGACCCGCAAGGGCGGCGCGGCGCCCGAGGACCCGGCGCTCGCGCGCCTCCCGGCCGAGGCCAAGCCGATGGTGAAGCAGATGCTCGAGCCGGATCGACGGCGCCAACGATCCCGGCGCAGCTCCAGCAGATGCTCATGCGCTATCGACCAGATGGGCGGCCAGGCGCCGCCGGAGATGAAGCCCGCCTCGATCTGCGTCCGCAGCCAGGGCTCGGACGCTCGATGAGCTCGGCAAGCTCCGGCCACGGCGAGCGAGGAGACCGCACATGCGCTCGATGGCTGCAGAGTCATGCCGACGACCCGCGCCGTGTGACGCCTTTGGCCGGCACGCCTCGCGGCTGCGACCGGCTGATCGGCCGCCGACAGCGGCACATCCTGCCCGTACCCGATGAGCTCAAGTATCCGCCGCTCAAGTACGCCAGCGCCCGAGGCGCGCCGACTACCGGGTGAACGCTCACGGGCGGCATGGTCCCGGCCTACCTGGTGCCCGACCGTTCGACTTCCGCTGGTGAGCGTCAACGTGCATCATGCGGCTCGGGCGCCGACCTCGATCCCGCCGGGCAAGGAAGGACTCGCGGCAGCCTGACTCGACCTACCTGCTGACGCGCGGCGGCACGAAGACGCGCACCGCGCAGGCGCTCGAGGACCGCGTCGGCGTTCGCTCGGCGCGCAGCTCAGAGTCGGCGACCGGCGGGGACGCCGGCGCCCGTTCGCGCCGGTCGTTGCTGACGCCGGCCGAGTCTCGGTGTCGATCAATCTGCTCTCGAAGGATCTCGACGAGGGTCTCGCGATCCTCACCGACTGCCTCGAAGAGCCCGGCGTGAGAGGCCGATCGCGCTGAAGCTGCGCAAGGATCAGGTGCTGGCCAGACATGAAGCAGCGCAACGACGACAGCACCCCGATCGAGGAGCGCGAGTGGAGCTTCCTGATGCGCGGCGACGCTCACTGGACGAACCGCTACCCGACCGCGCGCGTCGGTCGCGGCCATCACGCGCCGACGATCTGTCCTGCGTTCCAGAAGACGCTACGTGGGCCCGAAGAACTTCATCCTCGCGGTGTCCGGGCGACTTCGACCGCGCGACCATGGTCTCGAAGCTCGAGAAGGCGTTCGCGAAGCTGGCCGAGCGCCGGCGAGCGGCCCGGCCAGCGCCGCCGGCGCCGGCCGCGACCGTCGACCGCCGGGCTGGTATCATGGTCGACAAGGACGGTGAACCAGGGCCGCGTGTCGATCGGCGCATCCGCGGCATCGACGCGACGATCCGACTACGTACCCGCGCTGGTGATGAACGACATCCTGGGCGGTGGCGGGTTCAGCTCGCGGCTCGTGAACCGCATCCGCTCCGACGAGGGGCTCTCGCCTACTCCGGTGCGCTCCGTCATCAGGGCGGCACGTACTACGCCGACCCGTGGCGGCGCATGTTCCAGTCCAAGGTGCGCTCGGTCGCGTTCGCGATCCAGATCGCCATGGAGGGGAGATCAAGAAGATGAAGGACACGGACGTCAGCGCCGAGGAGCTCGAAGTGTCGAAGAACAAGTTCATCAGGCGTTCCCGACCCAGTTCGAGACTGCCGGGCAGATCGCCCAGGTGCTGGCGCTCGAGGACGTGACGGGCCGTGCCGCGCGCGCGATCCGAACTACATCTCCGAGTTCCGGGACCGCGTCCGAAAGGTGCAGGCGGCCGACGTGAAGCGCGTCGCGCGCCTGCTCGACCCGTCGAAGATGACGGTGCTCATGGTCGGCAACGCGCAGGACATGCTGCTCGGCGATCCGAAGCATCCCGTCACCGTCGCCCAGCTCGCGGGCGGCGAGCGAAACGCATCCCGCTGCGCGATCCGATGACGATGCAGCCGATGCCCGCATCCTGATCCGTCCGGGGCGCGGAGCCGCGAGGCCCCACGCCACTGCGTAGAGGAACATGACGCAGACCGACGAGGTAGCGGGTCATCAGAGAGGCACCGGCAGGCTTTCGCGTCGGAGGCGATCGGGCTGTTCGTGGCCCAGATGGACGACCAATCGCGCCGGCTCACGGAGCACACGCGCGGCGCCACCGCCGACGAGCTGGCGTGGCAGCCGGCGCCCGGGCTCCAGACGATCGGCATGCTGCTCGCGCACATCGCCGTCGTCGAGGTCTACTGGATGTGATCCTGACCCGCGCGCTTAACGATTGCCGCGCGTGCTCGGATCGACATCAGTAGACCTCGACGACGGCGATGTGCGCGAGCACAGCATGCCGATCATTGGTGAGCGGGCGCCAGCTGCCGCCAGCTCGTCGGCGGTGGCAGCCGGCGCTGAAGCAGTGATCGAACATGCTGCTTCGCGCATCGCCGTCGTCGGGTCTACTGGATGTCGATCCCGAGCGCACGCGGGCGGATCTTGGGCGCGTCGACGCCAGACGACGGCGATGTGCCACGGCGCTGCCGATCGTGAGCCGGGCGCCGCCGCACCAGCTTTCGTCGGCGGTAACGCCAGGCTCAACACGTCGGCATGCTGCTCGCGCGCACATCGCCGTCGTCGAGGTCTACTGGATGTCGATCTGACCCGCGCGCCCAACGATTGCCCGCGTGCTCGGGATCGACATCCAGTAGCGGCCTCGACGACGGCGATGTGCGCGAGCAGCATGCCGATCGTGTTGAGCTGGGCGCCGGCTGCCACCGCCGTCGTGAGCTGGCGTGGCGGCCGGCGCCCGGCATCCGCACGATCATGCTGCTCGCGCACCGTCGTCATGCAGATCTTCGATCTGACCACGCGCCACCCGCGTGCTCGGGATCGACATCCAGTAGACCTCGACGACGGCGTGCGCGAGCAGCATGCCGATCGTGTTCTGCCCG
>ERZ1370068.822-contig-10753_pt1 | contig 40927 bp, 42 predicted proteins | sample MGYA00561227_ERZ1370068 | MGnify/ENA primary metagenome ERZ1370068 (study PRJEB38410, sample SAMEA6850437) | metagenome | study: Metagenomic assessment of the ecological functions of the soil: analysis of the soil microbiota associated with the... | reverse complement strand
TTAGACTTTAGACCTTAGACCTGTTCCTCAAACGCCGTCCCAGTCAACGCGCGAGGAATACCGTAACCGTGCATGGTCGTCCGACTCGCCGTCACGGCGTCCGCTCGGCGGTTTCCGTCGAAGTCGGCGAGCAGGAGGCGCCAGGACCTTCCCGCGCTCCGGCACCGTGACGGTGCGCGCGGGCGAGAGGCCGCCCGGCCCGCCGCACGCCAGGGTGATGTCGCGGCTCCCGGCGTTGACCGTGGCCGCGTCGGCGATCCCGTCGCCGTTGACGTCCCCTGACCGCGACGTCGGCCGGACGAGCGGCCGGTCTCGATGCGCGGCCCGAGCCGGAAAGTTCCCGCGTCCGTCGCCGAGGAGAAAAGTCAAGCCGTCGCCGCTCGGGTCGTCTCCGTGCCCCGAGTAATTCCCGACGACGATGTCGCCGGCCTGCCGTCGCCGTTGATGTCGGCGACACGGCGACGGTGAAGGGCGACGGGCCGGCGGGGATCGGCGGGCGGTCGGATCCGCGGAAGCCTCCGCGGCCGTCTCCGAAAAGGACCGTCACCGCCGCGCTCGACCATGTTCGGCATCACGAGGTCGCAGCGGCCCGTCGCCATCGAGGTCCTGGAACTCAGGTTCCGATAGGGCTTTCGCCCGGCCTCGATCGGGAATGCCGGGCGCCGCGAAGCCTCCTTCCCGTCCCCGAGGAGCAGCGTCAGCCGGTTTTCGCCGAAGCTGTCGATGACGAGGTCGAGGATGCCGTCGGAGTTGGCGTCGCAGGCATCCACGGTGTGGGGTGGGGGCGGCTTCGCACGGCGAGCGGGGAGCCCGGCGCCGGCCGGAAGCCGCCGCGGCCGTCGCCGCAGGAGCACGGTGAGCGAAGCGCACGCCGTGGTTGGCGATGCGCGAGGTCCAGGTTTCCGTCCCGGTTGAAGTCGGCCGACGACCATTTCCGCGGGCGACGGTCCCGCCGGAAAGGATCCGGCCTGCGTCAGGCCGCCCCGGCCGTCGCCGAGAAAGAGCGTGACGTCATCGGCGCCGCCGCTTCCCACGACGAGGTCGAGCTTGCCGTCGCGGTTGAAGTCTCCGGCCGCGAGCGCCGCCGGGCTGCGGTTCTCGCCGAGGGAGAGGACGCGAGGCTCCCGAAACGGCGTTGTCGGACCGGTCCGGCCCGGCCGTCGCGAGCAGGAGCAGACGCCCCCAGCAGGACCCCGATCGTTTCTCTCATGCTCGTCAGGACGGCGGCCGCCCTGCCGCCGTTATCGGCTCTGGTACGATTTCTTCATGAAATTCCTTGCTCGAAAGCCGCTGCTGGCTTGCGCTCGCCGCTTCGACGCTGCTCGGCGCGTCCTCCGCCGGGCCGCGCCCCGCGGTCCCGTTCATCGCGGACGACTATCCGGGAGCGCTCGCGCGAGCGCGCGCGAAGAAGCTGCCGATCTTCGTCGAGGCCTGGGCGCCCTGGTGACACACGTGCCGGCTCGATGAGAGCCTTCGTCTTCACGGACAAGGCGCTCGCGCGGCACGCCGGACAGTTCGTCTGGCTCTCGATTGACACCGAAAAACAGGGAACGCTCCGTTCCTGACGAAGTTTCCCGTCGAGGCGTGGCCCTCCTTCTTCGTCGCTCGACCCGCGCAACGGGAGTCGGTCGCCCTGAAGTGGATCGGGGGCGCGTCCGTCCGCCAGGTCGAGAAGATCCTCGACGACGCACTGGCGGGCAGTCCGCGCGGCGCGGAGAAGGGCGTCGAAGAGATCCTCGCGCGCGCCGACAGGTCTCTACGGCGAGAGGAAAACACGCGGACGCCGCGCGCGAGTATCGCGAGGCGCTCTCCCGCGCGCCGGAGAACTGGCCGCATCGACGGCCGCGCGGTCGAGTCTCTCCTTTTTCGCCTGCAGATGACGCACGACGAGAGGTGCGCGCGGAGACGGCGCGCGCGGCGTTCCAGAGATTGCGCCGCGACCTCCTCGGCCGCCAACGTCGCCGCGACCGGGCTCGACTGCGCCCTGATCATCTCGCCCGAGGACCCTGCGCGCGCCGAGCTTGTCGTCGCGCGCTCGCCGCGAGACTCGCGCGAGATCGTTCTCCGCGCGCGCCGGCCGGACATCGCCGCCGGACGACATCTCGTCCGTCTACGACGAGTCTCGCGTCGCGGAGCGGGAAGCGGCCAAGGACGAAGAGGGAAGGAAGAAGGTGCTCTCGGAGCGCGCCGCCTTCCTCGAAGGCGGAGGCGGCGCGCGCGAAGAACCCCGATGCGCGGGCGGTCTTCGATTCGCACCGGCTCTCGACGCTACCTGGCTCTCGAGCGAGCCCGGCGCCGCGCGATCCCGATGCTCGAAGCTTCGGAGCGGGATCTTCCCGAGGACTACAACCCTCCGGCCCGCCTGGCCGTGACGCTTACAAGGCCATGAAAAAGTACGACGAGGCCCTGGCCGGCCTCCGACCGGGCGCTGGCGAGGGCCTACGGGCCGCGGAAGATCGGGATCCTGCAAACGCGCGCCGACATCTACGCCGGCCAGGGGAACCCGGCGCAGCCCGTGAGACGCTCCAAGAGACAGTCCGGTACGCCGAATCGCTGCCGGCCGGCCAGCGCCTGAGCAAGACGATCGCCGCTCTCAAGAAGAAGCTCGAATCGATGAATTAGGGAGAGCGACCCGGACCTTCGGTCACGGATCAGGAGGCCGAACAGGAGTATTCTTCACGCCGGTGGGATCCCGACATGGATGTACTGAGGCCCTCGAGCCTTTGACCGATCCAGCTCCTGCGAACCAGTCGCAGGAGCTGCACTTTGAGCGTTACCGCCAGGCTTACGATGCGCTGCTCGAGTACTGCGGCCGCCTGATGAGAGCGGGCAAGCGGATTCCTCCGGGCATCCTCGCCTCCTATGGCCTGGCGGTCGCGCACGCGGAGAATGTGCGGGAAGCTGGTCCTGCAGGATCTGCTTGCAAGCGCTTTCGTCCGGATCGGCGCAACCCCGACGCCTACCTGTGTCTGGCGCGCGTTTACCTTCTCCATGGGCTCCCGGAGAAACGCGCGATCGACGTCCTCGCGCAGGGGCTTCGCCTCTGCGGGAACGCATCGCGGCCCGTCGGAGCTCCGCGCAACGCTAGCTCGGCGTTCGCCAGTCCCCGCCGATCCTGTTTCTGCCCCGCGAGCAGCGACAATCAACGTGCGCCTGGGGCGGGCTCTCCCGAAAGCGCAAGCTAAAAAGCGATGCCCGACTGACGTCGCCTGAAGATCCCGGCCGGCCGGAGTTCCGTTCCAGGTCAGCTTTGCGGGCTTGAGGTCGCCAGCCACGCTCGAAAGCCGCTCGGTCCTCTCCCCTTGAGGCGGCGCAGGATACGCCCGGCGAGTGGGAGGAGAACGACGCGGGGTCGTCGAACGCGCAGTCGGTCGTAGAGCCGGCCTCCCGGCTCGTGACAGGAGCGCAGTGGGCCTTCAAGATCGGTCGGACGGCGCAGGCGAAGAGGTCGGCCGGGCCGCTGGTCGCACGGCCGGCAGGCGACGGCGAAGGGAGCGCAGTCGGCGGGCGGCGGCGGCCGGAGACAGCCGCCGCCGGCGCGCGTGCCGCAGGAGGAAAGTCCCGCGCAGTCCTGCGCGTAAAGGTGGAAGAGGGCCGCGAGCGTGACGGGCCACGGCGGCTGTCCGAGAGCCAGGCGTCATGCCGGAAGTCGACAGTCGACAGTCGCACGTCGAACAGAGGGCGGGCGACTCTCGCCGACCTGTTGACTGTTGACTGCCGACTGCCGACTCATCTGATTACTTTGTGCCGAGCAGCTCGACCTCGAAGAACAGCGTGGCGTTGGGCGGAATGACCCTGCCGGCGCTGCGCGCGCCGTAGCCGAGCGCGGGCGGGATGAGCAGGTCGCGCTTCCGCCGACCTTCATCCGTGGCGACTCCTTCGTCCCACTCGATGACGGCGCCCTGCCGAGAGGAAACTCGAAGGGGCTTTCCGCGGTCGACCGAGCTGTCGAACTTGGCGCCCTTCGCGCCGTTCTCCCAGAGCCATCCCGTGTAATGCATCACGCAGGTCTGCCCGGTCTTCGGCGCTGCGCGCCCGCGCCCACCTTGACGTCCTCGTACTGGAGACCGCTCGGGAGTCGTTCCATTTTTGACTCGCTCTTTCCTTTTTCGGCCTCCGGCCTTGCCCTTCTCATCGCCGGCGGCGGAAGCGCCACGAGGGCGATCGCCGCGAGTCCCGGCGAGGAGAAACGCTCCTTGTCCTCTTCATCGGTTCCGTGTCCTTTCCCGGCGATCGCCCCTTCCCTATTAAGGCGCGCTCGACGCATTATGACCGATCGAGGCCCGGGCCCTGGCGGGAGGAAGGCATGGAAGCAAGCGAGTATCTCGGAGGAAGCGACGCGGCAGTTTCGAGGCCTGAAGAAGACGGCCGACAGGGCGCTCGCCCAGGCTCGACGCCGACTTCTTTCGCGGCGCTCGACCCGGAATCCAACAGCCTGGCGCTCATCGTGAAGCATCTGGCAGGAAACATGCGCTCGCGCTGGACGGACTTCCTGGCGAGCGACGGCGAGAAGCCGGACCGGCACCGCGACTCCGAGGTTCATGATCGAGCGATGGCGACACGCGCGAGGACTCTGCTGCGGCGTTGGGAGGAAGGGTGGGCGCTCACCATTCTCGGCGATCGGCTCCGCTCTCGGCCGAGGACTTCCGCCGGACCGTCCCGATCCGCGGAGAGCCGCACTCGATCCTGAGGGCCATCAACCGCCAGGTCGCCCACTACGCCTACCACGTCCGGGCAGCTCGTCTTCCTGGCGAAGCACTTCTCGCCGGAACGCCGCTGGGAGACGCTGAGCATCATGGCGTGCGGAAAGTCGGACCAGTTCAAGAAGAACTTCAAGTCCAAGGTCTGACGTTCCGCCGAAAACTCACAGTCTTCCGGCAGGAACCGGTGATCACTCCGTTCATCGGGGTGCCGAAGCTGCCGTTGGTGTCCTGATGCCGCCGTCCGGTCGGGCGCGACGGGTTGATGATCGTTGTCCCAGGTGCCGCGAAACCGGCAGTAGCAGGCCCACAGGCCGGGTTTCTTTGGTAGCTGAGTCAGTCCTGGCTTGCCGCCGTTGTTGTCCGTTCCCGCGATCTGTAGTATGACGTCGACTTCTGGTTGCTCGGTCAAGAAAGAAGCTGTTGCTCACGATCCGTGGTATTCGGGTTGTGCTCGGTGTTGATCCACCGGACGGTGGCTGCCGGTCTGGATCGTCAAAGCCAATCGTAAAGGAAGCGGTCTTTGCCAGCGATGATCGTTTATGTTTTGGAACCCCTTGCCGTTGCGCGAGTGCCGCGGCGCCGAGAAGAAGGTCAGACGGCGAGGACGAAGACGCGGGGCCGAAGGGATGGGATGGATTTCAGCGGAAGGACCCCTGGAAAGAGTTGACGAACGGGGGCGCCCGCAACGGCTCAAACCTCCGGAACGATAGCTTCCATCTTAGTTCAAAAACCGTCCGCCACATGACCCTCGAACGATTAAACGCAAAGCAGAGAGCGTGGCTTTTGACGCGTCGGGGCCAGGGACCAACGTCTCAACAGACATCGGCCCGTTCTTCGGGCAAATAATAGGAGAAGTTCAGCGACGGAAAACGATCGGCTAAGCCCATTCCGGGGACGGGGGCGGAGGAGAGATGGGTACAAAGGACAAGCAGGAGCATCAGCCGGAGCCGTGGACGCAGGATGGGCGTTACATCCTGGACGCGAGCGGCTGGACGCTGGCGAGCGCGCGCTTTCCGGGCGACGCTCGGCGCATCATCGCGCGCCGTCAACTCCGTCCAGGGATTCCGACCGATGCCCTGGAGTCCTGGGTCGTCAACGTAATCGGCGAGCCGCTGGGCCGTGCCGATGTTGACCGCCGGAGGGCGGTGGTGGCCCGTCCGAGCCGGTGCCGAACGAGCGCCGCGTGCCGGCGAGCGGCGGCACGGAGACCGGCGCTCCTCGCGCCCGGAGCTGCGTGTCATTCGGCTCCGCCCCGGTCTATCAGGAGGACGACAGGGACAGCCAGTAGGGAATTGAAGATTGCCGATTGATGATTGACGATTGACCGGGCTCTTCTTCAAATCGCTTCATCCGACAATCTTTCAATCTTCACTCGCGATGCACCTGGTCAAAAAGCCTTCTCGATCACAGAGGCGTGGACCGGAAGCAGCGCGCCCGTCACGCTCGTCCTCGCGCATGGCGCGGGGCGCCCATGAGTTTCTCCTTCCTCGAATACCGTGGCGCGGGGCGTCGCGCAGGACGGCGTGCGCGTGGCCCGTTTCGAGTTTCCGTACATGCACGCCGCGGCGCGAGCGTGAGCGCTCGCGGCGCTCCTGACCGCCGGACCCGTCCTCGAGGAAGCGCTGGCTCGAGGCGATCGCGTCTCTCGGGGCGTGGGACCGGCTCGGTGATCGGCGGGCAAGTCCCTCGGCGGCCGCATCGCGAGCATGGTCGCCGACGCGCGCGGGCGTCCGCGGGCTCGTCTGCCTCGATATCCTTCCATCCGCCGGGCAAGCCCGGAGCGGCTCCGCACGCAGCACCTGGAGAACCTCGCGACTCCGGCGCTCGTCGTCCAGGGAACGCGGGATCGCCTTCGGAAGCCGCGAGGACGTGGCCGGCTATCGGCTCTCGGAGTGCGATCCGCATCGCCTGGATCGAGGACGGCGACCACTCCTCAAGCCCCGCGCAAGTCTCCGGCCGCACGGAAAGTCAGAACCTGCCGAAGCGATCGCCCGCGTGCGCGAGTTCCTGTCCGAGCGGTTAGACGTTGCTGACGGCGAAGCGCGTCCGGCTCCTCATCTCCCTTTTCTTCCTCGCTGCTCCTGCCTCTGCCGCTGCGGCGCAGGACGGCCCGATCACCATCCGGCAGGCCGCGTCCTCGACGGCGAGGGAGTGGGCGACGTCCGGCCCGACGTTGGATCGTCGTCGAGGGCGGCCGGATCACGCGGGTTTCTCCCTGCCGCCGCGGGTTCGACCGCGGACTGCGACCTCGGTCGATGGACATCGGTCCTTCCCGGGCCTGATCGACGTCACGACCACGTCGGGTGGCATTTCACCGCCAGCGGGCGGACGCACGTCGAAGGGGATGGCGAAACAGCCGCGGAGGAAGTGCTGGCGGGCGCCGGCAACGCGTGGACGACGCTGCTCGCGGGATTCACGACCGGTCCAGAGTCCCGGCATCGGCCTCGACAGAGACCTGCGCGACGGCGATCGCCTCCGGCGCGATCCCCGGACCGCGCGTCCTGACGACGCTCGAGCCGCTGAACGGAGAAGAGCGGCACGCCCGGGCAGATGCGCGAGCTCGATCCGGCAAGCGCGCCGCCGCCGGCAGCCGACCTGATCGCGCTCTTCGCGTCGAAGTAGTCATCCGGACGGCGGCGCCCAGACGATGACGCCAGGAGCAGCTCGACGCCGCCTGCGGCCGAGGCCCGGGCGCTTCCACCTGCGCACGACCGTCCACGCCCACAGCCCCGAGAGCATGACGCGCCGCCGCGCTCGCGGGCTGCACGCCAGGTCGAGCACGGCGTCTTCGCGACCGACGAGGTCGCTGCGGCTCCTTGCCGAGCAGCGGCACGTACTTCGACCCGCAGTGCAGCCCTGGTGTTCCGCAACTACCTCGGAGCAACCGGCGCGAAGTTCCTCGGGCATCGGCAACTACACTGGAGGAGGGCTTCGCCGGCGATGGAGAGCGCGCTTCCGCTGGCGCTCGCGCGCCTTCAAGCGGCGCGCTCGCGACGCCGAGCCTGAACGTCGTCTTCGGGACCGACGCGGTCGCCGGACGCGCACGGCGGCACAACGCGCGGGAGCCCGTCTTGCCGCGTCGAAGAACGGCGGCGCAGAAACCGATGGACGCGATCGTCTCGGCGACGTCGCTTGCCGCGCAGGTCGCTCGGCCTCGCCAGACAAGATCGGAGCCGTCGCGCCCGGCCTGGAGGCCGACCTGATCGCCGTCGAGGGAGATCCGGCCTCGAACATCCGCGCGCTGGAGAAAGGTCCGTGCTTCGTGATGAAGGACGGCCGCGTCTTCCAGGAACACTCCCGCTACGCGCTCCCGGTGTGCGATAGATTCAGCGGCGGGGCGAACTCCGATGGCGATCGCTCCAGGGCTTGCTCGTCGCCGCTCGCCGCGGCCGGCGCTCGCTCGCCGCGGCTCGCCGGCGGCGCACCCGCCAGCGTCCGGCGCCGCAGGACCGCAGCAGCGTGCTCTATCCCGGATCCGGACGCCGGCGTCGCTGACGCTCGGCACGAGCGCAAGAAGGCGCAACTCGCCGCGGTCGACCAGTTCCGGTCTTCTACGACTTTCACTTCACCGGACCGGCGTGAAGGAGAGCGGCATCACCTTCGTCCACCGCATCGTGGACGACGCCGGGAAGACCTACAAGGCGGTCCACTACGACCACGGCAACGGGATCGCCGTGGCGGACGTGGACGGCGACGGGCTCTCCGGACATCTACTTCGTCAACCAGGTCGGCGGCAACGAGCTCTGGAAGAACCTCGGCGGCGGCCGGTTCCAGAACATCACGAAGGAGGCCGGCGTCGCGCTGGCCGACCGGATCAGCGTCACGGCGTCGTTCGCCGACATCGACAACGACGGCGACGAGGACCTCTTCGTGACGACGGTGCGCGGCGGCAACGTCCTCTTCGAGAACGACGGGCACGGGCACTTCAAGGACATCTCGAAGGAAGCCGGCGTGGACTACGTCGGCCACTCCTCCGGCGCGGTCTTCTTCGACTACGACAACGACGGGCTGCTCGACCTCTTCGTCTGCAACGTCGGCCGGTACACGAACGACGAGAAGGGGCGCGGCGGCGCCTACGTCGGGCTGCCGGACGCCTTCTGCGGGCACCTCCACCCCGACCGCAGCGAGATCGAGCATCCTCTACCAGCAACATCGGGGCACAACCGCTTCCAGGACGTGACTGCGGCGTCAGGCCTGCGGCCACGCGGCTGGAGCGGGGACGCCGAGCGTCGCCGACCTCGAACGGCGACGGCTGGCCCGACCTCTACGTCCTGAACATGCAGGGGGACGATCACTACTACGAGAACCAGAAGGCGGAGAAGTTCGTCGACAAGACGGACGCAGTACTTTCCGAAGACGCCGTGGGGCGCGATGGGGATCAAGTTCTTCGACTACGACAACGACGGCCGGCCGGACCTGCTCATCACCGACATGCACTCGGACATGAGCGAGGAGATCGGGCCCGACCGCGAGAAGCTGAAGTCGACGATGCAGTGGCCCGACGACTTCCTCCAGGGCGGCGGCCGAACAACATCTTCGGCAACGCGCTCTTCCACAACCTCGGCGACGGGAAGTTCGAGGAGGTCTCCGACCGGATGGGCGTCGAGAACTACTGGCCGTGGGGGCCGAGCGTCGGGCGACCTGAACGCGGACGGCTGGGACGACATCTTCATCGCCTCCTCGCATGAACTTCCCGTTCCGGTACGGGATCAACTCGCTGCTCTTGAACAACCGCGGCGAGAAGTTCGCGGACAGCGAGTTCATCGCTCGGCAGTCGAGCCGCGCCAGGGCGGGCGGACGCACACCGCCGTGGTTCGAGCTCGACTGCGCTCGCGGCAAGCGACGTCGAGCAGCGGCAGCTCTGCACGGGAAAGAGCGGGCAAGATCACCGGTGATGGCGGCGCTCGGCAGCCGCTCCGCGGTCCTCTTCGACCTCGACGGCGACGGCGACCTCGACATCGTGACCAACGAATTCAATTCCGCGCCGCAGGTCCTCGTCAGCGACCTCGCGCAGAAGAAGAAGATCCGACTGGCTGAAGGTCGCGCCTCGTCGGCACGGCCTCCAACCGCGACGGGCTCGGCGCGACCGTCCGCGTCCGCGCCGGCGGGCAGCGTGTTCACGAAGTGGAACGACGGCAAGTCCGGGTATCTCTCGCAGAGCGCCCTGCCGCTGTACTTCGGCCTGGGCGACGCCGCGTCGATCGAGGCGGTCGAGGTGGACTGGCCCTCGGGCCGCAAGCAGGTCGTCAGCTCCGGCTTCCGGATGAACTCCACTCTTCGGATCGCCGAGCCGAAGTAGCTCACTTCCGCCGGCCGATGCCGCGCTCTCCCGCCTGCTCCTCGTTCGCCGGCCGTGCGCGTGCCGGTCCCGCGCCGCTGCCGCCGGAAGCGACGCGCCCTCGCCCAGGTCGTGAGAGGCGGCCCGCAAGGCCCGCGCGTCGGGAGACTGGGACAACGCGCGGCGCCTCTACGAGGAGGCGCCTCGGCAGGATCCGCGAAGCGGCGCGATCGCCCTGGAGCTGGGCGAAGACGCTGCTCGACGCCGGCGACCCGGCGGCGGCCGAGCGCATGCCTGCGCCTGGCCGGCGCCGCAGCCCGGACCGGCCGGCTCCGCGGCGCGCGCTCGCCCGGGCGCTCTCGCGCTGGGAAGGCGGACGCTCGCGCGTGGAGCAGGCGCGCGCGCGGCGGCGGCGCTCGATCCGAAGAACGTGGACGGCATGATCCTGCTCGGCTTCGCCCTCGTCGCCTCGCGAAAGCCCGGAGGACGGCGATCGCGTGTCTTCCGCGCAGCGCTCGTCGCGGCGCGCCCCGCGAGCGCGACGCGCGCGGCGGGCTCGCGATGGCCTACGCCGCCCTCTCCGATCCGCGGGCGCCGACAAGGAGTTCGAGGCGGTCCTCGCCGGAAAGCCGCGAGCGCGCGCTACTACTGGCAGTACGCCGAGTATCTCTGGAGGAACCGCGATGCTCGACCGGCGGCAACCGCCAGATGGAGAAGGCGCTCGAGGTCGGCTCGGGGACGCGCGCTCCTCGAGGCCTACGGGATGCAGCTCTTCGAGCAGGGAAGCTTCCCGGACGCGGCGCGGCGCCTGAAGGAAGCGCGGACCGCGGGGCGCGACGACCACGCCGCTCCTGACACGCTGGGATCGGCGAGAGCTGGAGAACAGCAACTTCGACGAGGCCGAGCGGATCCTGCGCGAGGCGATCGCCGCTGATCCCGAGCAGCATCGAGGCGCGGCACCGCCTGGGCGTCGTGCTGATCCTCGCCGGCAAGCCGGAGGAGGCGCGGCAGGAGCTCCTCCGGCGCCAGCTGGCGACGATCGACGCCCTCGGCGCCGTCCGGCTCGACCTCGGCGCGGGCCGAGGAAGCGCGCTGGCAACCTCGAGGCGGCCGAGCGCGGCTACCGGCGAGGCGCTCGAGGCGTCCAGCCGGACCTGCCGCGGGCGCGCTACCTGCTGGCGGCTGCTGCTCTCGCGGGGCGCGCGGAAGGCGAAGCGCCGCGAGATGGCGCTCTACCAGGCCGCGTACGGAACGGCGAGCAGGCGGGCCGCCAGACGTCACAACGCGCTCGTCGCGGAAGTCAACCTCGGGCTGGGTCGAGCTGAAGGCCGAGCGGTACCAGAAGGCCCTCGCGCAGTTCGAGCGGCACCCGGACGACCCCGAGGCGCTGCGCGGGACAGCTGAGGCGCTACTCGCGCCTGGGCCGCCGCCGCGAGGCGATCGCGCCGCTCGAGCGCGCGCTGATCCTGCAAGCCCGATGACCGCGCGATCGCCTGGCGGCTGCGCGAGGCAGAGAAAGGAGGCGGCTGAAGTGAAGCGCGCGCTTCTCGCGCTCTCGGCCCGCGGCGGCTCGGGCTTGCCGCTCGCCGCGGCGCCGGCGCCGCGCTCGCCGACGCCCGCCGGCTGCCCGGTCACGTTCACCGACGTCGCGGCCGCCGCGGGGCTGAAGTTCACGCACGACCGCGGGGCCGACGCCGGAGCACCGCATGCGCCGAGACGATGGGCTCGGGCCTCGCGTGGCTCGACTACGACAACGACGGCTGGATGGACCTCTACGTCGTGCAGTCGGCGGCCCTTTCCTCCCACGCCGGCGGAGCGCCGCGCGCGCAGGACCGGCTCTACCGCAACAACGGCGACGGGACATTCACCGACGTCACGCGCGAAGGCGAAGCTGAAGGACACGCGCTTACGGCATGGGAGCCGTCGCGGCCGGACTACGACAACGACGGGTTCACGGACCTCTACGTGACCAACTACGGAAAGAACATCCTGTACCGCAACAACGGCGACGGGACGTTCACCGACGTCACGGACAGGGCGGGCGTCGCGCCTCAACACCTGGTCCACGAGCGCGGCCTTCGCCGATTTCGACGGCGACGGGTGCCTCGATCTCTTCGTCGCTGCGGTACGTGGACGACTCCGGCGAGAAAGACCTACTTCTGCGGCGACCGCGCGACCGGGCAAGCGCGACTACTGCAGCCCGAGGCTCTTCCCGCCGCACGCACGACTTGCTCTTCCACAACAACGGCGACGGCACGTTCACCGACATCACGGCGTCCGTCGGGACTCGACAAGGCGCTCGGCAAGGGCCTCGGCGTCGTGGTCGCGGACGTCGACGACGACGGGAGGCCCGACATCTACGTCGCCAACGACACGACGATGAACTTCCTCTTCCACAACCTCGGCGGCAACCGCTTCGAGGACGTCTCGCTGCTTTCCGGCGCGGCGCTGACGTCGGCCGGCACGCCTATCGGCGGGATGGGCGTCAACGCGGGCGACCTCGACGGGCACGGGCAGGCTCGACCTCGTCGTCGCGAACTTCGAGGCGGAGATCGAACAGCTTCTACCGCAACCTCGGGTCAGCGCGTCTTCGAGGACGTCGTCGGGCACGAGCGGCTTCGGCGGCCGTCGTTCACCTTCTCGGGATTCGGGCTGAATCTCTTCGACGCCGCCAACGCCGGGCGCCTCGACGCCTTCATCGCGAACGGCCATGTCCTGGAGCGCTGCCGCGTTGCAAGGGCGTCGACCGCCGCGCCAGCGGCCGTTCCTGATGTGGAACGACGGCGAAGGGAAGTTCCGCGAGCGGGGCTGCGGCGCGCCGTTCCGCGGGAGCTCGATCGGGCGCGGCTCGCCGTCGCGGACTACGACAACGACGGCGACCTCGACATCGCCGTCTCGAACTCGGGCGGCCCGCTGGAGCTCCTGCGAAACGACGGGACGCACGGCAACTGGATCGGCTTCGTCCTGCGCGGCAACGAAATCCAACCGCCAGGGAATCGGCGCGCGCGTCACGATCGAGACCGAAGCCGGCAACGCCAGGTCCGCGAGGTCAAGGCGGGGAGAGCTACCTCGCCTCCTCGAGCGACCCGCGCGTCCACTTCGGCCTGGGCACGGAGTCCGCCGTCAAACGCGTCACCATCCGCTGGCCCTCCGGAATCCTCCAGGACGTTACCGCCGCCCGCCCCGGAAAATACAAACCCCGTCGATCGAACCCCTCAGCGCCCTCTGGCAGCGGAACGAGATCCGGGCCGAGCGTGGTCCGTTCGGTGTGCCTTCGTGTCGCAGCGGCCGACGTCGGCCTCTGCGCAGCCGTCCCGCCTCGCCGGCGCGGGACGCGAAAGCCCTCGCGGATAGAATTCTGGGATGGCGCAGAGGATGGGGGCGGAGCGAAGAGGATCTGGAGGCCGAGAAGGAGCAGGCCCGGCAGGAGCGGGCAGCCTCGGAAGGCCGGTCCTCTCCCGGCGCGGAGACGAAAGCGGCTGACGGACCGGCGGTCGCTCGAGCTGCGCTCGCGCGGATCCGCGAGCAGCTTCCGAAGGTGCGAGGCGACGAGCGCCGCAAGGCCCTGGAAGCGGCGAAGGCGGATCTCGAAAAGCGGCTGGAGAAGCTCTGAAGCTCCGTCGACGCCGATGAAGATCGGCGACCTGGAACGTCAACGGCATCCGGGCGCGCGAAGCCCAGGTCGGGACTGGATCGAGCGGGACCGGCCCGGACGTCGTCTGCCTCCAGGAGATCAAGGCGGCTGCCGCGATCAGGTCCCGGCCATGCTCTGCGAGATGGAAGGCTACTGGTGCTACTGGCACGGCGAGAAGGGCTACTCCGGGCGTCGGCCTGCACGTCCGCAAGGACGTCTTCCCCGAGCGGCCGGCGTTCGAGCATCCGGCCTTCGACTTACGAGAACCGGATCGTCACGGCGACGGATGGGCGACCTGACCGTCGCGTCGATCTACGTCCCGAACGGCGGCAAGGACTTTCCCGCGAAGATGCGCTTCCTCGAGGCGATGGAGCGGCTACGCCGCGGCAGGCGCGCGCCGCGGCGAGCCGCTCGTGCTCTGCGGCGACCTGAACATCGCGCGCACCGACCGCGACGTCCACCCGAAGGAGCGAAAGCCGCGGGCTGATCGGCCAGCTGCCCGACGAGAGCGCGCGCTGCTCGAGACGCATCCTCGGCCACGGGCTCGTGGACCTCGGCCGCGCGCTCGACCCGGACAACGACGGCCTCTTCACGTGGTGGGCGCCCTGGCGCAACATGCGCCAGCGCAACATCGGCTGGCGCCTCGACTACGTGCTCGCGAGCGAGCCTCGTCGCGCGCGCGCCGCTCGTGCCCCGTCCTCGCCGACTACGGCACGAGCGACCACGCCCCCGTCATCGCTGGAGTTCAGCTAACTCCTATAAAGTCGCCCTGACCTCGCGCCCGGCTTGATCAGCGGCGCCGCTTCGCGAACAGGCGGTCAGAGAGATTCTTCAGCCAGACGGGAGGCAGCGCCGTGGGTTCGCCGGCGCTCACCCGACGGGTTAAGGGCACCTTTTCGCCGCCAATGCGCCAACCAGCGGAGGTGCCGCGGAGGAAGAGGGCGCTGTCGGCTTCGCTGATGCCGCGGTGGGTCTGCGCCGCCGCGGCTGCCCGAAGGCGCTGGCGATGCCCGCGTCGCCGATGACCACGACGCGGCCCTCGCCGTGGAGAAGGCGAGCGATGATCGGCTTTCCCGCGGCTGAGGGCCGTCGGCCGCCTGGTTGGTCGGGCCGCTGTAGGTTCCCTTCGGCGCGCGCAGGATCGGGCCGGGGCCGTCGAGCGACTCGCCGACGACGTACACGACGGCGGAGACGCCGGCGAAGACCGGATGCGTTTTCTCGCCGTCGGCGGCAACGTCGATCGTCAGGACGCCGTCAGGCTTTCCGTCGCCGCCCCGGCGGAGAATCGTGTTGTCGTCGAGCGTGACGCGGAACGCGCGGGCTAGCGAGCGCGCCGGACCGCCGAAGGGCGCCCGGTCGGCGATGAGGAAGCAGGCTCGCCGCCCTTTGTCACCCAGGCCTCGACGGCGGCGATCTCCGCGTCGGTAAACGCGGACGTCCCTCGGCGCGAGCCTTCGGGCGCCTGCGCGTTGGCGATGACGAGCACCCGCGTTGCCGCGAGGCCCTGCGGCGGTGAATGCTCTCGATGCCGGACGCGACGGAATAGCCGTCCTTCCGGAGGAACCGGCCGACCGGCCCGAAAGTAGGTCTGGAGCGAAACGACGTTGCGGTGCTTCTCGTCCACGACGACGACCGGGCCCTGTCCCGCCGGAACGCCGGCTTCCCGATCGGCAGGTCGAACGGATCGTCCACGGTCAGCTCGGACGGCGGCGTCGCCTGAGCCTTCGCCGCGGACTGCGCCCGACCGGCGCGGCGAGGACGAAGACGGAGAGAAAGAAGACGGAGCGGAGATTCCTCGGCGATCATCTGTTCTCCTCCGATGACACTGATGGAATTGAAGATTGACGACTTGCGATGATTTAGGCCCGGTTCAACCTTCAATCGATACAATCTTTCAATCTTCAACCATTCAATCCTTCGAGGGATAGACTTTCGCGCGATGATCGCGGGTCTCGACCGACGGAGATTCTTCACCCTGGCCGGAGCGGCGGCGCTCCTGCCGGCGGCGTTCCGGCGTTTCCGCCGCGCCTCGGACGTGCCGATCTCGAAGCGGCGGCTGCTCCAGATGAACGGCTATGCGACCGATGCCGAGACGCCGCTCGACGCGCTGACGACATACCTCACTCCCAACGACCTCTTCTTCGTGCGCCACCACTGGAACCCGACGTTACCCAGACATCGACGGCGCTGGACGCTGACCGTGGACGGCGAGGTCGAGCGCCCGCTGCGCGCTCACGCTCGCCGACCTGAAGAAGATGCCCCGCGCGAGCGCGACCTGCGTCCTGCAGTGCGCGGGCAACGGCCGGGCTCTCTACAAGCCGGTCGGTCCCGGGCGTCCAGTGGAAGCTACGGCGCCGTCGGCAACGCCCGCTGGACGGGGTTCGCGTCGGGACCTTCTCGAACCGCGCCGGCCTCAAGGCCGGCGGGCGCCACGTTCACACCTTCGGCGGCCGACAAGCCTCCGGTCAAGATCCTGCCGTTCCACCGCAGCGTCGAGATCGAGAAGGTGCTCGAAGACGGCCTCGTCGCCTGGGAGATGAACGGCGAGCCGCTGGCGCCTTCTCCACGGCGCGCCGGCGCGGCTGGTCGTGCCGGGCTGGGCGGAGATCACTGGATGAAATGGCTCGAGCGTCTGATCGCCGCAGCCCGAGCCGCAGAAGGGCTTCTACATGGAGACCGCTTACAGGTATCCCGAGCAGCCGGGGAGCCCGGCGTGGCCTTCAAGCCCGACGAGATGCGTGCCGGTGACGGAGCTCTTCGTCAAGTCGAACATCACGCGAGGCTCCGGCGCCGGTCCGAGTGGGCGAGGCGGCGGCGATCGGCGGATTCGCGTTCTCCGGTGCGCCGGACATCGCGAAGGTCGAGGTCTCCGACGACGGCGGCCGGTCCTGGCAGCCGGCCGCGCTGATCACGCGGAGCACGATCCCTACGCCTGGCGGCTCTGGTCCTTCCGCTACGCGCCGAAAACGCCCGGGAAAGTCGACGCTTCTGCTCGCGCGCGACCGACAGCCGCGGGAAGCGTGCAGCCGGAGGACGCGGTCTGGAACCAGAGCGGCTATCTCTACAACGGCTGGCATTCAGCCGAGATCGAGGTCGCGGCGTGAGGCAGACGCGGCTCGGCGTGGCTCTTCTCCTCCTGCTCCTCGCGGGGTCTGCCTGACGGCTCGCAGCGCCGCGACGAAGAAGTCGAAGAAACGGCGCGAAGACGAAACACGCGAGCTGCCAAGCCCGCTCCGGTCACGTTCGACGTCCGAGCTGCCTGTCCTCGGCACGAGGCTGGCGGAGTTTCCGCCCGGAGAGGGCAAGAGCGTCGCCGATTCCGGCCTGCCTCACGTGCCACTCGACGGATCATCGTCCGCCAGCAGCGCCTGACCGAGAAGCAATGGTCTGCCAACCTGACCAAGATGATCGGCTGGGGGCCGAAGTGCCGGAATCGGAAGAAGGAGACTCTCCTCGCGTACCTCGTCAAGAACTTCGGGCCGGACAACGACCGGTTCGAGCCTCGTGATCACCCGACCGGCGGGACGGTGAGTCTCTTTGCTCGTCCGTTTGCTGAGTCTCGGGCTCTTCGCGGCGGGCAGCCTCGCTGGCCGCGCAGGCGCCTGCCGACTCCGCCTCCGCCCGCGGAGATCCAGCAGGTCGAGCGCGGCCTGCGCCGGCGCGTCCTTCTCAAGGGCGAGAAGACCTGGACGATCGAAGAGCGGATGCGGTTCCACAAGGTGCCGGCCGTCTCGATCGCGGTCTTCGGCTCGGGGAAGATCCTCTGGGCGAAGGCGTACGGTCTCGCCGACGCCGACGCGATGACCCCCGCGACCGACGCGACGCTTTTCCAGGCCGCCTCCATCAGCAAGCCCGTCTCCGCGCTGGCGGCGCTTGAAGAAGGTCGAGCAGGGCAAGCTCGCGCTCGACCGCAACATCAACGAGTACCTCAAGTCCTGGAAGCTCCCGGAAAACGACCTGACGCGAAAGACGCCCGTCACTCTCGGCGAGCTCCTGAGCCACAGCGGCGGGCGTGACCGTGCACGGCTTTCCGGGCTATGCCGCCGGCCGGGCGGTCCCGACCCTGGTGCAGGTGCTCGACGGCGCGGCGCCCGCGAACACGCCGGCGATCCGCGTGGACATCGCGCCCGGCAAGGAGTTCCGCTACTCCGGCGGCGGCTACACGATCGTGCAGCAGGCCCTGATCGACGTGTCCGGGAAGCCCTACCCCGAGCTGATGGACGAGACGGTCTTGAAGCCCCTCGGCATGACGCAGAGCACCTACGAGCAGCCGCTTCCGCCCGACAGGTTGAGGTCTGCGCGCGGCCGGGCACGACGCGCAGGGGCGCCCGATCCCCGGAAAACGGCAACACGTATCCGGAGATGGCGGCCGCCGGGACTCTGGACGACGGCCTCGGACCTCGCGCGCTTTGCGCTGGGAGTGGAGCGCGCGCTCGAGGGAAAACCGGAAGCCTGCTGCCGAAGGAGACTGGCGGCGAAGATGGTTACGCCCGTTCACGACGACTACGGCCTGGGCCTCGGGATCGACACGCGCGGCGCGGCGAGCTACTTCTCGCACAGCGGAGGCCGAACGAGGGCTTCCGCTGCCTGCTCCTGGCGCACAGGGAAAGGGTTACGGCGCCGTCGTCATGACCAACGCCGAGAGCGGCGACGAGATCATGCCCGAGATCCTCCGCGCGATCGCCGCCGCCTACCGGCTGGGAGGGCTATCAGAACGAGCCGCTCGAGCCGGTGAAGCTCGACGCCGCCGCGCTCGCGTCGCGCGCGGGGCGTTATCAGCTCTCCTCCGACGAGGTCCTCACGCTCACGCCCAAAGGGGAGCGCATGGACGCGCGAGTCACCCTCCAGAAGAAGCTTCGAGCTCATCCCGATCTCGACGGAGGCCTTTCTTCGAGCCGACGCCGAGGTCCGCTACACTTCGTGAAGGACGCGGCCGGACGCGAGGAGATCCGGCATCGCGCCGCAGGACGGGGAGGCGAAGACCGGCAAGCGCATCGCCGACACCGTGCGCGTGCCCGCCGAGGATCTCGAGGCCGGGAAGTTCGCGCGGCGGCTGCCGCCGGCTACCAGAGGCTGCGCGATCGAATCCCTCCGACCCGTCGGTCGCCGAAGGGCGGCTGAACGCGCTCGGCTACGCTTTGCTCTCCCGCAACGAGGTCAAGGGAGCCATCGCGATCCTGCACATGAACACGCAGCTCTATCCCGACTCCGCCAACACCTACGACAGCCTCGCCGAAGCCCACATGAAAGCCGGCGACCGCAAGCAGGCGATCGCCCTCTACCGCAAGGCCCTCGAGACCCTCCCCGCGACAAGTCCCCCGACGCCGTCAAGGACGGCGTCCGCGCCAGCGCCACCGCGAAGTTGAAAGAGCTCGAAGCGGACAAACCGTAGGCCGAGATCCATGGTCCGAGCCCGTCGTGCATCACTCCGGCGACAACGGCGTATAGACGAGGCGCGGTCTGTCGGCTGCTCTCGAGCTGATCGTCTGTTCGTGTCGATCTTGCGCGTCGTTTGGAGTGCGTGCATCGTCCTTCGCGCGTCGCTTCACGATGACGGGTGCGCTGAGCTCCCGCGACAGAGGAGATCCGCGGTCCAGGAACCCGCGGGGCTCGGCCGGTGCTTCGTCGCCTGCTCGTAGGCGTAGGCGATGCGGATCAACGTCGGCTCGCTCCAGGCGCGGCCGAAGAACGAGATCCCGACCGGCAGGCCGCGGTAGTAGCCGGCCGGGACGGTGATGTCGCGGATAGCCGGCGACGGCGGGGATCGTGGAGCTGCCGTTGACGCCGTAGTCTCCGTTGACGAGGTCGATCAAGCGTCGGCGGCCCGCTCGTCGGGGCGACGAGCGCGTCGAGCCTGTGCTTGTCCATCGTCTTGTCGATCCCGTCCTTCGCGCGAGCTCTTCAGGTCATGCGTCGAGCGCGTCGCGGTACGCCTTCTCCGTCAGCGGGCCCTTCTTCTCCGCCATCTCGAAGATCTCCTGGCCGAAGTAGGGCATCTCCCGTGTCGCGGTTCTTCTCGTTGAACGCGATCAGCGTCCTTCGAGCGTCCGCGCGCGCGCGTTGGGCAGCGTCGGCGAGGTACAGGTTCAGGTCGGTCTTGAACTCGTAGAGCAGGACCTCGAGCTCGGTCTTCTCGAACGCGCTCGGCGTCTCGATGTCGGCGGGATCGACGATGACCGCGCCGAGGCGCTTCATGTCGGCGATCGCCGCCTCGACCAGGCGGTCGGCGGCGCGCTCTGGCCGTAGAGGCCCTTGCGCGGAACGCCGATGCGCGCGCCCTCGAGTCCCTTCGGGTCGAGGAACTTCGTGTAGTCCGGTGCCGCCTTGCCGTCGCGTCCTGCGTCGCCGGGTCGGCGGGATCCGTCCCCGTGATCGCCGAGAGGAGCAGCGCGGCGTCCGCGACGGTGCGGCACATCGGGCCCGGCGTGTCCTGGCTGTGCGCGATCGGGATGATGCCCGACGCGGCTGGCGAGGCCGAGCGTCGGCTTGATGCCGACGAGCGAGCAGTTGTTCGACGGCGAGACGATCGAGCCGTCCGTCTCGGTGCCGATCGCGCGCCGCGCAGAGGTTCGCCGCCGCGGCCGCGCCCGAGCCGGAGCTCGACCCGGACGGGTTGCGGTCGAGCGCGTAGGGTTGCGGCACTGCCCGCCGCGCCCGCTCCAGCCGCTGGAGGAATGCGTCGAGCGGAAGTTCGCCCACTCCGAGAGGTTCGTCTTGCCGAGGATCACCGCCCCGGCCTCGCGCAGCGCTCGCGACGATGAACGCGTCGGCGGCCGGGATCGATCCTTCGAGCGCCGAGCGACCCGGCCGTCGTCGTCATCCGGTCCGCGGTCCCGATGTTGTCCTTGATGAGGATCGGGATGCCGTGGAGCGGCCCGCGCACTTCCCGGCCTTCCTCTCCGCGTCGAGCTTCTCGGCGATCGCGACCGCGTCGGGATTGACCTCGAGGACGGAGCGCAGCTCCGGTCCCGCTGGTCCAGCGCCTCGATGCGGGCGAGGTACTTCTCGCGTGAGCGAGCGCGACGACTCCTCGCCCGACACCATCTTCTTCTGGAGGTCGGCGATCGTCGCCTCCTCCAGCGCGAACGCGACTACCGGCCACGGAGCGCGCATCGGCCCAGCCTGCTCCGCGAAGCGCCGTCGCCGCCCGGCCGAACGACGGTCCGATGATGGCCGCCGCGCCGCCCGATGGCTCCGTAGCGAAAAGAGTTCTCCGGTCCAGGCCTGCGAGCTTCGCGTTTCGAGCGGTTCGCCTCATCTCTTCCTCCACGGGTTTGTCCCGCAGAGATATCACGACGCGCATTTAGCCGGCCTTTAGCCCGGGCAACCCACCGCGAGAATGACGTTTGCGCGCTTTCTCAAATTCCGATGAAGAAGCGCGCGCGCCGATGGCAGTCGGCTTGCTCGTTTTTCAAGAACAAGAAAGGCGCTGCGGCGCCGAAAGCGAATGACCGAAAGGAGATCGGAAATGAAGAAGCTCTTCGCAATCGTGTTCTTACTCTGCTCGCTCTGGGATACGTGGCCTGCGGCGGAAACGGCTACTCCTCTGCCGACGGCTCCAACGCTCCCGTCCAACGTCACGCCCTCTCCGGGAGCGCCGCCCATGCCGACGCCAACGCCTTATTGAGTGTCCCTCCGCCGGCGGCGGATATGTCAAATCCGACATACCGCCGTCATTACTCGACCGTCGCTTCCAGAAACTCGCGGATGAAATCGTCCTTGCGGGAGTCGGACATCTGCAGGAAACGGGAGAGCTCCTCTCCGACGAGGAGGGGCCCGGCGAGGTAAAGCCACTCCCGGTACTTCGGCGGGAGGGCGAGGACTCGCTCCCCGATTTCCTCGGGCGAGAGCTCGTAGAGAAGATGGTGTCGGAGACGAGCGCGGGAGAGGCGGCTGCCGCGGCGGCGCCGATTGGCCGGGCCTGCGGGTTGCGCACGGACGGGAACCGGGCCGGCGAGGGTCTCGAGGTCCTCCAGGTCGATGGAGGGTGCCGCGAGGACCGTCGCGGATTCTTCCCCGGCCTCCCATCGCCGTGCCCTGGCGCGTCTTGATGTCGAGGTAGGTTTTCAGGATCCCGCATACGTTCTTGCAATTGGTCAGCAGCGGGGCAACGGTCCGCGAATTGCACGAGCCTCGGCTCGCGCCGCGGGAGTGCAATCGACATAGAGCTGATCGAAGTTCTTCCGGCAGGAGCCAGGCTGAAAGACATCGCTGACTGGAATCGGCAACGTCCCAGAGCCTCCTCGGCGCTTGCGGCGAGCGTCGGTAGAAGAAGTATTGCAGCATCGCCGCTCCCGCCCGCCGGTCGGTCCCCGGTAGGTCCAGACCTGCGAGGTCCCGGAACATGTCCCGGCAGTCCTCGAGCAGCTCGTTGATGCGAAGCCGGCTCGCCGTGGACGATGACCATCCGTCCGGCGTCTTCTCTCCGGCCGTCGTACTTCTGTCGGCGACGCGCGGAGGAGCTCCTCGCACCGGTGGCGGTAACCCGACCGAGCGGAAAGACCAGGCCGTCTCTCTCGCGCCGCTTCCAGAACTCCTCCTTGAAGATCTCGCGCTCGTGCGGCTGCGAGAGCAGCAGGAAGAAGTCTTTCTCGTCGGGCAGGATGATCGGGCCGGACGAGGTCGTCGAGCCAGCTGTCGGTCCTCCTCCGGGCAGCAGGCGCAGGGCGCTCCGTGCGCTCCTGTGTTCGAGAGCTTCAGGATGGTGGGCCGGCGGCGACGGCCGAGGCGGCGAGGACGAGAAGGCGCGCGGTGAAGAGTCTGGCTTCACGAATGCTTCGGTTTATCCTGCGCCCTCACCCGCCCTCTCCAGAGGGTCGCGCATCGTTACCAGCCGAAGACGTAGCGCTCGCGGCGGACGTCGGCGCCGCCGCGGAGGCGTGCCGGTCTGCGGGTTGACGCCCACGGCGACGACGCCGGTCGGCATGCCGTAGGGGCCGAGCACGCGGAGCTTGTGGCCGCGGCGTTTCAGCTCGTCGAGCGTCGCGGCGGGGAAGCGGCTCTCGATCTCGAGGACGCCGGGCTCGCTCTTGTGATCGTCGAACGAGCTGAAGGGATGGAGCGAGTTGATCCGCGGCGACTCGATCGCCTCCTGGAGGCCCATGCTGGAAGACGATGAGGTTCAGGAGCACGTTGGCGATCTGCTGGTCCTGGCTGTCCGCCGCCGGGCGTCGAGATCGCGAGGAACGGTTTCCCATCCTTTGACGAGGATCGTCGGCGTCAGCGTCGTGCGCGGGCGCTTGCCTCCGGCGAGGACGTTCGGGCTGGTCGGGATCGAGGTCGAAGATCTGCATGCGGTTGGAGAGCGGCACGCCCGTGTCGCCCGCGATGAAGGCCCGCCCAGGAGCCAGCCCGAGCTCGACGGCGTCGCGGAGAAGAGGTTCCCGTCCGCGTCCACGGCGTCCACGCAGGTGGTGTCGCCCGGCTCGGCGCGCGGCGGCTTGCCCTGCGAGTGCGGCGCGTAGCGCTCCGGCGGCGCCTTCACGTCCGGGTCGAACGCGAACGGGTCGCCCGGGCGGTGGTCGAGGAAGGCCTCGGCGCCGATCAGCTTTCGGCGCGACGCGGCGTAGTCGGCGGAGAGGAGGCCCGTCAGATCGGCACCTTCACGAAGTCGGGATCGCCGTAGAACGCGTTGCGGTCGTCGTAGGCCAGCTTGATCGCCTCGTGCACCGTGTGGACGTGCGTCCGCCGAGTCGCGGGCCCATCGCCGCGAGGTCGAGTCCCGCGAGGATATTGAAGACCTGGAGGAGCACCGGGCCCTGGTCCCACGGTCCCGGCCTTGAAGACGTCGTAGCCGTGGAAAGTACGCGCCGGACCGGCTCCTCGATCCTGCCGTGGAAGCACGGCGAGGTCCTTCGTCGCTGAGCACGCCGCCCGCCGCGCCGGTCGGCCTCGGCGATCCGCCGCGCGATCGGTCCCTTGTAGAAGGCGTCGCGGCCGGCCGCGATGGCGGCCTTCCGGTCGCGCGTCTTCTCGAACGCCGCGCTGCTCGGCTGCGACGATCGCGCGCAGCGTCTTCGCGAGGTTCGGCTGCCGGAAGATCTCGCCCACCTCGGGGATGCTTCCCTCCGGGTAGTAGGTCTTCTTCGACCACTCCCACTGCTCCGTGGCCTTGCGCTCGCGGCACGAGGTAGTCGCGCAGGAACGCGTACATCGGAACCCGTCCGCGTACTCGATGGCGGGCGCCATGACCTGCTCGAGGCGCATCGTCCCGTACTCGCGAGAGCGCGATCGCCAGCGCGTCCAGCACGGCGGGGACCGTCGCCGCGAGCGGCCCGTTGGCGTCCACCTTCCCCTTCGCCTTGAAGAGCATCCGGCGTCGCGGCTTTCGGCGCCGGCCCTGTCCGTTGATGACGACGACCTTCTGCGTCTTCGCGTCGTAGATCATCAGCGGGCACTCGCCGCCGAACCCGAAGTGCGAGAGATCTCGACGACCGACGCGCGCGAAGACCGTCGCGACTCCCGCGTCCACGGCGTTGCCGCCGCGCTCGAACATCTCGGAGCCCGCCGCGACGGAGTAGTTGCGCCCGCCGGCGACGATCCCGCGAGCCCCGTGATCTCCGGCCGGATCGTCTCGGCCGGCGTTCGACCTGCGTCGGCCTCGCTGTCTGGCGCCAAGGCGACCGACGCGACGGCGAGGAGCGAACGAGCAGCGCGATGCGCAGTCTGCCGCTCCCGGCGTCATGAGCGGTGAGGCGCTCCTGTCGTCGTGAACGTGCCTCGCAGATTCCGAGCGGATGAAGCGGAGCGTACCGGCCGATATACTTCCGCGCCGCACGATGCGCCCTCTCCCGATGGTCGCCCTGCTCGCGCTCGGCTGCGCGTCTCAGTCAGCGGCGCCGCCTCCGGCAAGGCCTGTCCGACTCCCGCTCCCGCGCAGACATCCGCTCCCGCCGAGCGCGCGTCGAAGCCGACGAGTACACGCAGGTACGAGCTCCTCGCGCCCGAGACGGCGCAGTTCCACATCCTGTACGAGGTGACGGCGATCGCGCCGGGCGCGGAGGTGCTTCTTCAACCCGATCCGCAAGGGGAGCGAGGCGAGCGGCGAGCAGCGTGACCGACCGCATGACCGGCGAGGCGCTGCGCTTCGAGGTCGTGCCGGGCGAGGAAGCGCGCCGGACCGGGCTCCCGAGCGCCGATCTCGACTCCGACTACATCCGCATCCATCTGCCGCGTCCGGTGCCCGCCGGACGGCGGCCAGGTGCGGCTCCTGATCGAGAAGACCTACAAGGACGCCAAGAGCTACTTCCGCGAGGGGACTCGGTCGTCTTCTCGCGCTCGCTCGGCATCAAGCGCAACTCCGTCGTCCTGCCGGCGGGCTACGAGCTGACCGGCTGCAACGTCCCGTCGCAGGTCCTGTCGGAGCCGGACGGCCGCATCCGGATCGCGTTCTGGAACGCGGGACCGGACGCCGCGCCGTTGAGGCTCACGGCGAGGAAGCTCGCGCCATGAGACGCGCCGCGCTTCTCGCCGGTCGTCTTCATCGCGGCGGCGGCGCTCGCGCAGGAGCGCCGCCGACAACCGGCTGACCGAGCGCGCGCACCAGGACCGCGACATCGTCTACTTCCTCCAGCAGCCGGAGACGCACTCCTTCGACCTCTACCACGACTACACGGAGTCGCGGCCCGGAACGGACAAGTACGTCAACGTCGTCCGCAAGGGGAGCCGCGCGTCGAAGCCGTCCGCCCGGATCCTCGACACCGGCGAGAAGCTCAACGTCGAGACGCTGCGCGGCGAGGAGATCACGCGCGCCGCCGTCGACATCGGCGAGCCGGTCCAGCCCGATTCCGAGGCGGTGGTCATCCGATTTCCCGCGGTCGCAGAAGGGGCGCTCGGTGCGCCTCCGGATCTCCGAGACCTACACGGACGAGAAGAGCTACCGTCTCGACGGCGACGAGCTCGTCTTCGACCGCAGCTTCGGCCGCCCGCACAACGCCGTCGTCCTCCCCGCCGGCTGGTACCTGACCGCCAGCGCCATCCCGGCCGCCGTCTCGCAGACTGCCCGACGGCCGCATCCGCCTCGACTTCGTCAACCCCCGTCCCGACGAGATCGCCGTCCTGATCAAAGCGAAGCGCCGTCCTTCCCCTCTCCCCCGGGAGAGGAAGGGGTGAGGGCGCAACGAGTCTCCAACGCTCTCCCCGATACGCGCGAACATCCTGTCGCGCGCCTGCGTATCTCGAACTCAGGAAGTGGAGGTCTTCATGACACGCTCTCTCGAAAGCCGCGTCTTCTCTCGCTGGCGCTCCCGCTAGCCGGCCGCCGCGGCCCAAGCCGCTGACACGAAAGAGGTTCACCGCACGTTGACGCTCGGTCGCGACGGCCGCGTACCGATCAATACCTACAAGGGGTCGGTCACGGTCACGACCTGGGACAAGCCGGAAGTGCGCGTGGACGCCGCTGATCGAGCCGGACGGCGACTGCCGGGAGAGCCGCGAGAAGGTCCAGTGGACGGACGATCCAGATCTGGGGAAGCGCCGGATCCGTCGCGATCAAGTCCGATTACGACGAGGTCAAACATCACTAGCGCGGCTTCCTCGGCCTCTTCGACTTCGAGACCGGCGTACTGCCCTTCGTTCGCTACACGATCCAGATGCCGGCGACCGCGCGTCTCGAGATCGAGGACTACAAGTCCGACACCAACGGTTTCCAACCTGAAGGCCGACTTGAGGCTGCACACCTACGAAGGAACCGCCAGAGTTGCGAACCTCGACGGCGCCGCCCGCGTGGACACCTACAAGGGGGACGTGCGCGTCGAGTTCGCGCGGTTTTCCAGCGCGAGCCGCTTCGACACGCACAAGGGCGAGATCGCCGTGAGGCTGCCCAGAGACAGCCGCATTCGAGCTCGACGCCGACTCGGGCCGCCGCGGCGACATCCAATCGGATTTCGCGATGACGACGCACGCCGCTACTCCGCGCGCGGCGCGGGCATGCACGGGCGCCGTCAACGGCGGCGGGCCGGAGCTGCGCATGACGACCTACAAGGGAACGCTGCGGGTCCGGTCGAGTTAGTCCTTCCCTCTCCCGGCGGAGAGGGGCAGTGAGGCGCGCGCTTTATCCGGCGTTTCTAACGCTTCCGCTCCTCTCTCAGGATCTCGTAGTGCAGGACGTTGGGCTCGACCTCGAGGAGATATTCGCGGTCGCGCGGCAGGATGACCGCCTTCTGGTAGTCCTCGCCCGCGAATTTCTTGATCGCGTCCACCGATTCCCAGATCGACAGCACCAGGAACTCGGTCTTCTCGCCGTCGTTGCGACGGAGCACGGTGACGCCGAGGTTTCCCGGCGTGGCGCGCACGCTCGAAATGCCCGACGTGTCCAGGTAGGACTGGTACTCGTCGGCCTTCGCCGCGAGGGTCCAGCCCGCGCCAGATCCGCGCGATCGCGCGCGACGGCGGTGGCTCCGCCGCCGACCGTTCGACTGCTCGGGCAGGGCGCGACCGCGAGCAAGAGAAGGATCAGTAAGGAACGCTTTTTCATTCCGCCGCCTCCTTCGATTAGGCTAACTCGAAGTGGCCGTGGAGAAACCGGATCAGCTCGGAAACGGACCCTGCGGCCGGGAGCGCCCGCTGGCGCGCGCTGGCGCTTCTCGCCCTCGCGGAGCTGCTCGGCATGTCGCTGTGGTTTTCCGCCTCGGCGTCGGTCCCCGCGCTGCGCGCCGAGTGGGGATTGAGCGACTCGACGGCGGCGTGGCTGACGCTCGCCGTCCAGCTCGGCTTCGTCGCGGGGACCCTCGTGAGCGCGCTGACGAACCTGCCGGACGTGATGAACACGCGCCGCCTCTTCGCCGTCGTCGGCGGCTCTCGGCGCTCTGCTCGAACGCCGCCTTCGCGCCTCTTCGCGCGCGGACCGTCCGCTGGGCTTGTCCTGCGCTTCCTGACGGGCTTCTGCCTCGCCGGGGTCTATCCGCCCGGCATGAAGATCATGGCGACCTGGTTTCGCAGGGGACGCGGGATGGCGCTCGGCGTCCTCGTCGGCGCGCTGACCCTCGGCAAGGCCTCTCCCTATCTCGTCAACGCCCTCGGCGGGTCGGGTTGGCGGGACCACGTCCTCTTCGTCTCGCTGCTCGCGGTGGCGGGCGGATTGATCGTCCTCCTCTTCGTCGGCGACGGGCCGTACTCGACAGGGACGGCGCCCTTCGATTTCCGCCAGGTGGGCCAGGTCTTTCGCAACCGCGGCGTGCGGCTGGCGAACTTCGGCTACTTCGGCCACATGTGGGAGCTCTATGCCATGTGGACGTGGGCGCCCGTCATGATCCGCGCGAGCCTCGCCGCCCGCGGTGAGCCGCCCGCTCTGGCCGACGTCGCCGTCCTTTCTCGTCCTGGGAGCCGGCGCGGCCGGCTGCGTCGCGGCGGGGCTTCTGGCGGACCGGCTCGGCCGGACGGCGGTCGCGTCGGCGGCCCTCGCGCGTGAGCGGGGCCTGCTGCCTCGTGGTCGGCTTCCTGTTCGAAGCGAGCCCGGCGCTCCTCCTCGACCAGTCGCGGCCATCTGGGGCGCGGCGCGGTCGTCGCGGACTCGGCGCAGTTCTCGGCCTGCGTCACGGAGCTCGGAGACCCGCGGTATCTCGGGACGGCGCTCACACTGCAGACGTGCCTCGGTTTCCTGTTGACGACGGTCTCCATCCGGCTCATGCCGCTTCTCGTCGATCGCGTCGGGTGGCGCTACGCCTTCGCGTTCCTCGCGCCGGGCCCGGTCTTCGGCGTCCTCGCGATGCTGCGCCTGCGCGCCTCCCCGAAGCCGTGAAGATCGCGCAAGGGCGGAGGTAGCCTGGCACGCGCAGCGCTGTCATCCTGAGCGCAGCGAAGGGATCCCGAGGGCGCAAAGCGCCTGTCTCGGCAGTGCCCTCGGCGTCCCTTCGAGTCCACGCTCAGAGATCCTTCGTCGCTGCGCTCCTCCGGTATGACAGGGGTGGAAGTCCTCAAGATGACAGGGCGGTGGAAGTGCTCGGCTCCCCACGACTCTCTAAGCAATGGCGGAGGCCGGCTTGCTAAGATTCTCGACGGCCCATGATTCCCGATTGAAGACATTCGCGCGGCGGCTCGGAGGATCGCGGGAAGGTCCATCGCACGCCGCTCTTCTCCGCCGCGCAGCTCGGCGAGCGAGCGGGCGTCCGCCTCTTCTTGAAGTGCGAGAGCTTCCAGAAGACCGGGTCCTTCAAGCCGCGCGGCGCCTTGAACAAGGTCCTGTCGCTGTCGAGTCCGAGAAGGCGCGCGGCCTCGTCACGGTCTCGGCGGGCAACCACGCGCAGGCCGTGGCGTGGGCGGCGCGGATGGCCGGCGCCGCCTGCGCCGTCGTCATGCCGTCGAGCGCGCCGCGCTCAAGATCGACGGCCGGTCAGGGGTTACGGCGCCGAGGTGATCCTGCACGGCGACCGCGCCACGCTCTTCGACAAGTTGAACGAGGTCCGGGAAGCGCGCGGCCTGACCTTCGTCCATCCGTTCGACGATGCCGGTCGTCCTGGCGGGCGCGGGCACGACCGGGCTCGAGATCCTGGAGGACCTTCCCGGACGTGGACGTCGTCGTCGTGCCGGTCGGCGGGGAGGGCTGCTCGGCGGCGTGGCCTCGGCCGTCAAGCAGCTCCGGCCGGCAGCGCAGGTCGTCGCGGTCGAGCTCGCGGAAGGGCCGGGCCTCGCTCCGGCGCTCGCGGCGGGCAAGCCCGGTGCCCGTGCCGCGGCCGCCCGACACGCTGGCCGACGGCATGACGCCGCCGTTCGTCGGGGCCCTGCCGCTCCAGATCGCGCGCGAGGCCGTGGACGAGATCGTCGCGGTCGGCGAGAGGAGAGATCATCGGGGCAATGAAGCTCCTGATGACGCGCGCGAAGCTCTACGTCGAGGGCTCCGGCGCCGCCGCGACGGCCGCCATCCTGACCGGCAAGGTGAAGACTCCGGCCGGCGCGCTGCGTCGCCGCGATCGTCTCCGGGCGGCAACGTGGATCTGGAACGAATCGCGGCGCTGTCGCCGTCGCGGGCGGCAGCAGATCATGACGTCCGGACGAAACGGCCGTGGCGGCGGCCAACCTCGCCTTCTACCGGGCGCTCGAGGCGAGGAACCTCTCCGCGATGGAGCAGGTCTGGCTGCACGACGAGTCCGCGACGTTGCGTCCACCCGGGTGGCACCGGTTGAACGGCTGGGAGGAGGTCCGCCGTTCCTGGGAGAACATCTTCGCCAACGCCAGGCGCTGGACGGTCGCGTGCGAAGACATCCGGATCCACGTGGTCGAGGACGCGGCCTGGGTCACGCTGCATCGAGCTCCTGACCTCGCCGGAGCCGACACCGACGACGAGCCCGCGCGGATGCAGGCGACGAACATCTTCGCCCGCCACGACGGCGTCTGGCGGCCTCCTCCACCACCACGCCTCCGCCTCGCCACCGAATCTCGGACGAGGAAGAACCCGTCAATTGAACGTCGCTACGCGCGACGCGTGGCGTGCACTTGGCGCAATGGCTCCGGCTGCGTCGATCGAGAGTGGTCGGATCCTTCGCTACGGCAGCTCACGACTCGAGACAGCCGAACGACGCTGGAGGACGGGAACAGGATTCGATCTACTGGCCAGCGCTGTCTTTGTAGAACGGCGGCGACGTCGCTCGTCATCTTCAGGAGGGACGGCTTGTGGATGTAGACCATGTGGCCGGACTCGTAGTGCTCGAGGCGGATGTTCTTGTTGAGCGAGGGGTCGAGGCCGAGGTGGTTGAAGGTGTACTCGGCCGCGAAGTAGGGCGTCGCGAAGTCGTAGTAGCCGGCGGCGACGAAGACCTTCAGGTCCCGGTTCTGTGAGATCGCGCCGCGCAGCGTGTCGGCGACGTTGACGTAGCGGTTCTGCGGCGGAGCCGTAGTTCCAGGGCCGCACGCGCGCCGTCAGGATCTCGTAGGGCAGGTCGTTCTCGTACTTCAGCTCCGTGCGGACGTAGTCGTTGATCATCGCCGTGTAGGTCCCGTAGATCGCGGCGTAGCTCGGATCGAAGTCGAAGCGCTCTCCGCCCGCGTCCCGGTCGATGCCCTGGAAGCGGCTGTCGAGGCGGCCGACCGTGCGCCGCTCGTCGCGCAGGAGCTCCTTGGTGAACCGCGCGAGCGGGACGCGCAGGTCGTTGGAGTCGATGAACTTCTCGGAGAGGCCGGTCAGCCGGGCGAGCTTCTTGACGATCGCCTGGCGCTCGGCGGGAGGCAGCGTCCGAGCCGCGCGTCAGACGCGAGGTTGTACTCGCCGACCGCGAACTTCTCCGATTCGGCGACGGCCTTCGCGAGCGGGCCCGACTGCAGGTCGGCCGGGAGGCGCTTGTGGTACCAGGCGGTGGCCGTGTAGCTCGGCAGGAAGAGCATGTAGGGCGCGTCGTTGCCGACGGCGAAGTCGGTCGTCTGGAAGTTCAGGATCGTCGAGATCAGGACGATCCCGTTCAGGTACATGCCGTAGCGGTCCTGGAGGTAGCCCGAGAGGCCCGCGGCGCGCGTCGTGCCGTAGCTCTCGCCCGCCAGAAACTTCGGCGAGGCCCAGCGCGTGTAGCGCGTGGCGTAGAGCCGGATGAACTCGCCGACCGACGCGATGTCCTCCTCGACGCCGTGGAACTGCTCGGGCTTCTCGCCGGGCGCCGGGCGGCTGTATCCGGTCGTGACGGGATCGATGAAGACGAGATCGGTGAACGCGAGCCACGAGTACTCGTTGTCCACGAGGCGGTAGGGCGGCGGCAGCGGCTGCCCGTCGTCGCCCATCACGACGCGCTTGGGGCCGATGGCGCCCAGGTGAAGCCAGACCGAAGAGGAACCGGGGCCGCCGTTGAACGTGAACGTGACCGGCCGGCGAGGCCCGCGCCGTCCTTCGTGTAGGCCATGAAGAAGATGTTCGCCTTCAACTTCCCGGCTTCGTCCTTCATCGGCATGTAGCCCGCGGTCGCCGTGTATCGGAACGGCGCGCCGCCGATCCGGATCTCGTGGTGCGTGACGACCGGCTTCTTCTCCTTCGGAGGCTTCTCGTCGCCGGACTTTCCTGTCCCTGTCGCCGCTTGTCGTCTTCCACGGCGGCGGGCGTCGGGGTCCTCGGCGCCGGCTGCGCGGCGAGGCCGGCCGGGAGAAGGAGCGCGGCGGCGGCGAACAGAGACGGCAACCGGCGTTCAAAACGCATCGCAGTTCTCTCCTTGATGCGGGCCGCGCAGGCGGACCCGCTGTGCGTGATCTCGGGAGCGGGAATTATATGGCGGCGGATATACTCGGCGCCGCTTCCATGTCGAAGTCTCGCTCGACCGACGAGGACCGCGCCGATCGGCAGAGGCGCGGGCGATCTCGCGCCGCGCCCTTTTCGCCGGCGCCGGCGGCGCGGCCGCCCTGGGGCTATTCGCGCAGGTCCGGCCGAAGACTCCGGCCTCCGCCGCGGCACGAAGGGAAAGGGCCCGCGCGTCGTCGTCGTGGGCGCGGGGGCGTTCGGCGGCTGGACGGCGCTCCACCTCCTGCGCAAGGGCGCGAGGTCACGCTCGTGGATTCCTGGGGCCGGGCAACTCCCGCGCGAGCTCCGGCGGCGAGACGCGCGTCATCCGCGGCGTCTACGGCGCCGAGCCGGATCTACACGACGATGGCCGCGCGCGGCGTTCGTCCTCTGGAAGGAGAACGAGGGCGCTGGAAGCGCAAGCTCTACCGGCGCACGGGCGCTCTCTGGATGCTCGCCGACGAGGGGAAGTACGTGCGCGATTCGCTGCCGCTCCTGAAGGACAGCGGCTTTCCCTTCGAGGAGCTGTCGGTCGAGGAGGCCGCCCGGCGCTATCCGCAGGTTTCTTTTCCGGCTTGAAGTGGGCGCTCGTCGAGAAGGAGGCGGGGTATCTCCTGGCGCGCCAGTCCTGCGCGACCGTGCTCGAGGGTTTCTCGCGGAGGGCGGAGAGTACCGGCAGGCGACCGTGGCGCCCGGCGTCCTCGAGAACGCGACGCGCTCGCGGGCCTGCGGCTGACCGACGGCTCGCAGCTCGCGGCGGACACCTACGTCTTCGCCTGCGGTCCCTGGCTGGGACAGCTCTTTCCGAGACGCCGTCGGAAGCTGGATCCAGCCGACCCGCCAGGAGGTCTTCTTCTTCGGCACGTCCGCGCGGGCGACCTCCGTTTCAACGAGGACCGCATGCCGGTCTGGGTCGAGGTGCCGCGATTCATGTACGGGATCCCGGCAACGAGCGGCGGGGATTCAAGATCGCCGACGACTCCCGCGGCCCGGACTTCGATCCGACCAACGGCGAACGCCTCGCGAGCCCCGAGGGCTCGAGGCCGCGCGCGAGTACGTGGCGATGCGTTTTCCGGCGCTCGCCCGGGCGCCCGCTCGTCGAGACGCGCGTCTGCCAGTACGAGAACAGCCCCGACCACGATTTCCTCGTGGACCGCCATCCCGGCGCCGGCAACGCGTGGCTCGTCGGCGGAGGATCCGGCCACGGGTTCAAGCACGGTCCGGCGCTCGGGGAGCTCGTCGCGCAGAACGTGCTCGGAGAAAAGCCGGTCGAGCCGCCTCTTCTCCTACGCGCGGTTGAAAACCTTCCCAGAGATCCGAGACGAAGGGAGGAGAAGGGATGAGAGGAGACTGGAGAAAGGCTCTTCTCGCGGCGGCGGCTTTCGTGCTCACTTCGCTCGGCCGCGCAGCCGGCGGACCGCCGCCGACGAGCAGCCTCCGTCCGCCGTGCGACAGGCCGCGGACGAATACTGGCAATCCGTCGCGCGGAGAGCGTGACGATCGGACGCGTGAAGGCCTGCCGCGTGGACCGGCTCCCCGATATCTCTCTCGCTCACGCGAGGCCAACGCCGCGTTCGGACAATCGCTTCTCGCCGGTCTCGCCTCTGTGAAAGAGAGCGAGCTTCGCCCACGAGGACGCTCTGACTCTGGCCATCCTCCGCAGGAGGCGCAGCAGCTCGCCGACGAGTCCGAAGTTCTACTGGCTGACCTTTCCCGTGACCCCGTACACCTTCCAGTTCATCGGCGTGCACCCGGTTTTCGCTTCGCATCCCTTTCCGCGACAAGCGCCGACGCGGATCACATCTGCTGCCCTGCTCGGTCAGTATCCGAGGCTTCCTCCGCGCGCTCGAGGAGAAGCTGCGCGAGCAGGCGCGCCGGGGGATCGTGATCGCGAAGGAAGAGATCCCGCTCGCGGCGGGGGCCTTCGGCGCGGCGGGCAAGGAAAGGACCAGAACCTCTTCTGGGTCAGGGCGGAACGGCTGGGCGCGCTCGCTCCCGCCGAGCGCGCGGCGTTCGAAGCCAGCGCTGTCGGAGGCGATCGCTACGAAGGTCCGCGGCGTGCGCGGTCTCATCGCGTACTTGAACGGCGAGTACAGCGAGAAGGCGCCCGGCGCGGTCGGCCTCGGACAGTACCCGGGCGGCAAGGACTACTACCGCGTGCTCGTGAAGCGGATGACGACGCTCGACGTCACGCCCGAGGAGAGGTCCACAAGGCCGGCCTCGACGGGATCGCGGCGCTTCAATGCGGAGCTCGACGCCGTCCGCCGCGAAGGTCGGGTTCACCGGGTCGCTCGCGGAGTTCCGGCAATTCCTGAAGACCGATCGCGCTTCTTCCCGAAGACGCCCGAGGAGGTCGGGGAGCGGCTCATGGCCGCGCAGAACCGCATCCCGCCGAAGGTCCCGGAGTTCTTCGGGAAGACGCCGAAGGCGCCCTTCGGCGTCGAAGAGCTGGAGTCCCAGCTCGAAGGGCCGCGACGCTTCGGCTACTACCCAGACCCCGACGGTCAACGAGGCGGAGGGCCGCTACCGCTACAACGGATCGAACCTGAAGGAGAGAGCCTCTTGAACGCCGGCGCCCTGATCTCCCACGAGCTCGTGCCGGGCCACCACTTCCAGATCAACCTGCAGCGCGAGAACACGACGCTTCCGAAGTTCCGGCGCGAGTCCGGGTACACGGCGTTCACGGAGGGTTGGGGAGACGTATGCCTCGGACCTGGCCGGGCCGATGGGGATGTACGCCGACCCCTACGACTGGTGCGGCCGCCTGGCGATGGACCTTTCCTGACGAGCCGCCTCGTCGTGGACACGGGCATGATCGATCTTCAGCTGACCAGCGCGCGAAGGCGATCGCCTCGCATGAAGGCAGAACACCCTTCAGTCCGACGCCGAGATCGACACCGAGACGCTGCTGCTATTCGAGCGACCTGCCCGGCACAGGCGCTCGCCTACAAGATGGGGATGCGCAAAGCTCAGTCGCGCTGCGCGAGAGGCGAAGAAGTCCCTCGGCGCGAAATTCGACATCCGGAAGTACCACGACGCCGTCGCTCGGCAGCGGCTCGCTCCCCTGGACGTCCTCGAGCGCCACATCGACTGGTTCATCGCGCAGGAAGCTTCCCCCCTGCCGGGAGAAGGAAGAGCGAGGATAACAACCTACGCAGCTGGCGAAACTGGAACCTCGGAGCCTTCGAGCGACCGTCGGCGTCGGGGGACGGACTGTTCAGATCATTGCTCCAACCGGGCGCGCCCTCACCCCGACTCCCGGGGGAGAGGGAGGAGGACTCCAGGCGGCGGGCGATTTTCCGCAGAGACGGCGCGCTGGAACCAGCCGAAACGCCCGAAGAGCTTTCCCGGCGTTCGAGGGCCTGCGCGGCCCAGCGGGGAAATCGAAGCTGTCCACCTGCCGCGAGATCCGCTCCCCGTCGAACGCGATCTCGCTGACGACGACGTTGACGACGGGCCGGCCGCCGGCGAAGAGATACCGCGCCGTCCGATCTCGACCGTCCCCGCCCGCTCGCGGCCTGCGCGATCGTGTACGCGCGACGGAGAAATCGCGGGCGCGGCCGAGAAGCCCGTCCACATCTTCCCGATCTCCTCCCCCTTCAGCCGGAAGACCGGGTCCTCGAACGTCGCATCCGCGGAATACATCGCGCGCCATGGCGCGCCGTCACGGCGGGCGAACTGCGTCGTGAAGCGCGCCAGCGCCTCGCGTGTCTCTCTCGCTCGTCATGCTCGTCATCTCACGAACTTCCTCCATACCTCGACGTACGCCTGGCCGCCGGCGATAAGCGTGTCGTTGTGCGTCGCGCCGGGAATGACGTAAGAATCCTTCGGCGTCGCCGCCAGCTCGAAGAGCCTCCGCGCGTGATCGGGCGGAACGACACTCATCCCGTTCGGCGGCGACGATCAGCTTGGGCTCCGCTGACGCAGGGCGATCTTCGCCTCGTTGTCGAAGCGCGTTGCGAATCACGAACCGCGGCAGGGAAGGGATAGATCGCCTTTGCCATCGCGGCGATCGACAGGAAGGGCGTTTCAGAATCACGCGGCGCGGCCAGGATGCCGCAGCGCCGTCTCGATCGCGACCGCGCAACCGAGAGATGTCTCCAAAGACGACGATCCGGTCGGGCGAGAACCCCCGTTCGCCGGCCGCGCGCTGGATCGCCTCCCCGTCGGCATACAGGCCGTTCTCGTCCGGTTTCCCGTCGCTCGCTCCGTAGCCGCGGTAGTCCACGAGAAAGACGTCGAGGCCGGTGACTGCACGAGGAGCTTCGCGCGGTCAGGCGATGGCTGATGTTTCCTGCATTACCGTGAGAGAACAGGAGGGCGGTTCTCCGTCCCCGTGGATCCACCAACCCTGGAGGCGAACCCCTCCCGCCGATGCGAGCGAGAGCGCATCCGCCGCCGGGACCGAAAGTCTTCGGGCCTCGCCGCGTAGTAGGCCCTTTGGGGGAAGTAGATGAAGCTCGCCTCGAGACCGTTGAGCATCAGGAAAAGACCTGCCGCACCGAGGAGAACCGCAATCCCGCAACCGCTCGCGCTTCACTTCGCGGCCGGGCCGGCCGGGCGAACCAGGCTTCGCTGTTTCATTTCCGAGCTCCGAGCGCGGCGACGATGATAGAACAGCGCCGATCAGGAGACCATGTCATTTTCAAGGAGGAAAGCGCCGATGCCGACAGTCACTGTACCGACCTATGAAGACGCGCAACTGGTTTTGAAGCTCTACGAGCTGCGCCGGGAGGAGAAGCTCCGCGCCGCGCGCAGCTGGTTCGTCACCAGTTCTTTCCGCGACGGCCGAGAGGTCACCGCTCGACCGGCACGGAGAACGCGCGTACCACCGGATAGGTCACGACCTACTGGGAAATGGCGGCGTCGTTCGTCGCGCGCGGCATCCTGAACGCCGGACCTGTTCCTGGATCCGGGGGAGAGATGATTCGTCGTATGGACGAAGCTCGCGGGCTCGATCCCGCAACTCCGCCGCCGGAACCTCGGCTCAAGAGAACGCTTCTCCAGAAGCATCGAGCGTCATGAGCCGTGCCTCGCCGCGCGCGCGAAGGAGCGCGTCGGCGTGACCGCCAGCGGATCGCGAAGCTGCGCGAGCGCGCACGCGGCCCCCACGCTGACGGCATGAGGCCTCACCGCCGAACACCACGTCGGCCTCCTCAGGGGCGCCGGCGCCTGGCGGTTGCGGAGGCTAGGCACTTGATTTCGAGAGGCTCCGAGCGAAGACTGAAGCCAGCTCTGGAGAGTCCATCCAGGCGATGAGCCAGGATTCCCGCAGACGATCGTCGTGGTGCCGTCGATGTCGCTCGACGCCGGCGGCCTACATCTCGGCGCGCGAGATGCGGGCGTACGAGGAGCGTTTCCTCTTCCTCCTGCTCCTCCTCCGGCAGCCGCGCGGTGCGGAGCTGATCTATGCCACGTCTCAGCCGATTCATCCCGAGCATCATCGATTACTACCTCGATCTGCTTCCGCGGCGTCATCTCGTCGCCACGCGCGACGCCGCCTCTTCCTCGTCGCGCCTGAGGACTCCTCTCCGAGCCGCTGACGGTGAAGCTTCTGGAGCGGCCGCGTCTGCTCGAGGCAGCATCGGTTCGCTCATCAAAGACCGGGATCAGGCGCACCTCGTGCCCTACAACACGACGTCCCTCGAGCTGCAGCTTGCGCGCTGCGCCCTGGGGATCCCCGATGTGCGGCGCCGACCCGCGCTTCTTCCCGCTCGGCAGCGAAGACCGGGTGCCGCCGGCTCTTCCCGAGGAGGGCGTGCCGCATCCGATCGGATCGAGGGCCTCTCCGAGCCTCGAGGACGTCGCCGGCGCGATCGCGACGCTGCGCGCGCGCAAGCCGCATCGATGGCCGCGGTCATCGTCAAGCAGAACGAGGGCGTCGTCGGCGAGGGGCAACGCGCGCGTCGACCTCTCAGGGCTCTCCGGCGCCCGGCGCCGCGGAGGCGGGCGCGATCCGCGAGCGCCTGCGCGCCATGAAATTCGAGTTGCCGAGCCTGACCTACGAGACGTACTGCGCGAAGTTCCGCGAGCGCGGGCGGCGTCGTCGAAGGAGATGATCGTCGGCGACGGACTTCCGCAGCCCGAGCGTGCAGCTGCGCGTCACGCCGCTCGGCGACGTCGGAGCTCTCTCGACGCACGACCAGCTCCTCGGCGGCCCAGCCGGACAGAGCTTCCTCGGCTGCCGTTTTCCCGCGCGAGCACCGAGTACGCGCCCGCCGATCACGCGCGGAAGCCGCGAAGATCGGCCGGCGGCTCGCGAAGGAAGGGTCCTCGGCCGCTTCGCCCTCGATTTCGTCGTCGTGCGTTCAGCGAGAGCCGGGGATGGGACGTCTACGCGATCGAGCTGAACCTGCCGCAAGGGCGGACGACGCATCCGCTTCCTGACGCTCCAGTTCCTGACCGACGGCCGCTACGATCCCGAGACGCGCGACTTTCACCGCGCCGTCCGGCCAGCAGAAGTTCTTCGTCGCGAGCGACCACGTCGGCCTCGCCGCTCTACCGCGCCTTCGCGACCGACGACCTCTTCGACCTCGTCGTCCGCCGCGGCCTCCACTTCGACCAGACCCGCCAGACCGGCGTCATCTTCCATGATGAGCGCCCTCGCCGAAAACGGCAGCGTCGGCCTGACGGCCGTCGGGCGACTCCCACGCCGAAGCCGACGTCCTTCTACAAGAGAGCCGTCGCCGCCCTCGACGAGAAGCCGCCGCCGCCATGGCGCCCAGACCCCGTCAGTCCGGTCTAACCCCGCGAGGCGCCTCCCCTCTCCCGGCGGGAGAGGGATGGGGTGAGGAGCGCAATCTCTCGCCGAGCCGTATGTGATCTGCTACGCTCAATCGCCGAAGGAGGACCCGCATGAATGAAAAGCGACTGCTCGTTCTCGCCGCGCCTGCTGCGCGGCCATCATCGCCGCGGCGTCTCCTCCCGCCACTCGGCCGCGCCCGAGAAATCCGCCTCCGCCGCCCCCTCGAGGTGACCTACTACTACCTCCCCACCTGACCCGTCTGCGGAAGAATCAAGCCCGCCGTGAGCGGGTTGGAGCAGGACTTCCCCGGCAGGTCAAGGCGCAGAACCTCGACGCGACCACTCCCCGAGAACAAGAAGATCGTCAAGGAGCTCGGCTTCAACAGCCCACGGCCTCGTGATCCGCTCCGCCGACGGCAGACCCTCTGGAAACAACCCGACCACGACGTCGCCATGGAAGACGTCCGCAAAGCCATCGCCGACCTCTTGAAAAAAGTGACCGCCTCTCCCCGGGAGCAGGACGTGCGCAACTGTGAGCGCCAGCACCAGCGATGGCACAGCGAGATCCTTCGCTGCGCTCGAGGATGGCAGTGATGGGCGAGAGGACTGAGATCCGCTTCCATCTATCGCTCCAGCGACGGCCAGCCGCTCGATCAGGTCCACCGCACCCGGTTCGAGATACCCCCACTCGTTGTCGTACCACGCGACGACGTTCGGCGTACCAGTCGTTCGGAGCCCGCGTGAGACAGCGCGTCGAAGATCGACGAAGTGCGGATTCCCGATGATGTCCGACGACACCAGCGGCACCTCGCTGTACTCGACGATCCGCGCCATCGGACCTTCCGCCGCCGCTGCGCGCACGGCGCCGTTGACCTCGTCCGCCGTGACCGGCCGTCTTCAACCGGCACGTCAGGTCGACGATCGACCCGTCCGGCACCGGCACGCGCATCGCCATCCCGTCGAGCTTCCCTTCAGCTTCGGCAGCACCTTGCCCGACCGCGCGCGCCGCGCCGGTCGTCGTCGGGATGATGTTCTCGCGCCGCCGCGCGCGCTGCGGCGCAGGTCCTTGTGCGGCACGTCGGCCAGCCGCTGGTCGTTCGTGTAGGCGTGCACCGTCGTCATCAGGCCTTCCTCGATGCCGAAGCTCTCGTCGAGGATCTTCGCGAGCGGCGCGAGGCAGTTGGTCGTGCACGAGGCGTTCGAGACGATCCGATGCTCCGGCTTCAAGCGTGCCGTCGTTGACGCCCATGACGATCATCGCGTCGATCTCGTCCTTGGGCGGCACCGTCAGGACGACCTTCTTCGCGCCCGGCCGCGAGGTGCTCCTGCGAGCTTCTCGCGCGTCAGGAGCACCCCGGTCGCCTCGACGACGACGTCCACGCCGAGCTTTCCCCACGGGATCTTGCGCCGGGTCCTTCTCCTCGGTCATCAGCGACCTTCCGGCCGTCGACCGTCATGGTGTCGCGGTCCGTCGAGACGTCCTTCTCGAAGCACGCGCATGACGGTGTCGTACTTCAGGAGGTACGCCAGGTGCGCGTTGTCGTAGAGATCGTTGATCGCCGCGACCTCGATGTCGTCGCGGTCCGACAGGATCCGGAACACCGTCCGCCCGATCCGGCCGAACCCGTTGATGCCGACGCCGGATCGTCATGCCGCCGTCCCGCCGTCGCGTCGAGCTCGGCGCGAACCGCTCGATCAGATCCACCGCCCGGTGGCGCGTACCCGTACCCGCGTCGTACCAGGAGAGCGTCTTCGAGACGTTGCTCGCCGAGCACCATCGTGGCCAGCGAGTCGAACGTGCTCGAGTACGTGCTGTAACTGACGTCGGTCGAGACGATCGGCTCGTCTTCGCACTTCACGACGTTCCCGCCACCGGTCCGTCGCGGCCGCCGTGCGGATGACCTCGTTGATCGCGACGCGGCGTGACCTTCTTCTCGTACCAGCAGCACGAGGTCCACGACCGAGCCGTTGCGCACCGGGACGTTCATCGCGTAGCCGGTGACGCTCCGCGAGCTCCGGCAGCAGCTCCGCCACCATCCGCGGCGAGCGCGACTCCTGCAGGAATGATGTTCTCCGCCGCCGCCCGCCGCGCCGCATGTCCTCGGCCGGCACGTCCGCCAGCCGGTGCTGGCTCGTGTAGAAGTGGACCGTCGTGAAGATCGCGCGCCGGATCGCCGAACGCCTCGTGCAGGATCTTCGATGACCGGCGTCACCGCAGTGGACCGTCGAGGAGGCGTTCGAGACGATCCGGTGCCGGCTCTCGAGCTTGTCGTCGTTGACGCCCATCGACGACCATGATGTCGAAGGCGTCGAGCGGGGCGCGAGCGAGATGACCCGCTTCGCTCCGGCCGCGAGGTGCTTCCTCCAGGTGCCGCGCGAGC